>WNFA01000318.1_pt1 | contig 37796 bp, 38 predicted proteins | sample 5400481 | NCBI WGS metagenome assembly WNFA01 (sample SAMN13153340, study PRJNA577476) | soil metagenome | isolation source: 120 cm saprolite under Douglas fir tree site 2 hole 1 replicate 2 | place: USA:California | collected 2015-04-18 | reverse complement strand
TGAGGCCTTCGGTCAGGGCGATCGACACGTGGCCCTGCACCTCGGCGTTGCCCAGCTTGCCCTTCGTCTGGCCTTCGAACTGAGGCTCGAGGACCTTGACGCTGATCACGGCGGTGAGGCCTTCGCGCACATCCTCGCCGGTGAGGTTCGGATCCGCCTCTTTGAGGATGCCGGCCTTACGCGCATACCGGTTCAAGACGTTTGTCAGCGCCGAGCGAAAACCGGTGAGGTGGCTGCCGCCCTCGATCGTGTGGATCGTGTTGGCGAAGGCGAGGACGTTCTCGACGAACGTCTCGTTGTACTGCAGCGCGACTTCGACCTGCGTGCCTTCCACCTCGCGGTCGACGTAGAAAGGCAGCGGATTGACGGTCGCCTTATCGCGGTTGAGCGCGCGCACGAAAGAGACGATGCCGCCTTCGAAATAAAAGGTGTTGGTGAACCCGAGCTTCTCGTCGGCGAGTGCGATCTCAAGCCGCTTGTTGAGGTACGCCATCTCGCGGAGCCGGTGTTGGATCACCTCCCGGTCGAACGTGGTGTCGGGGAAGATCTGAGGGTCCGGCCAGAACCGCACGATGGTGCCGGTGTGGTCCGTCTTGCCGACCGCCTTGACGCCGCCTTTGGGTACGCCCCGCGCGAACTCCTGGTGATAGATCTTGCCGCTGCGGTGCACCCACACCTGAAGCTTTTCGCTGAGAAAGTTGACCGCCGACACGCCCACGCCGTGGAGGCCTGAGGACACCTTGTAGCCGCCGCCGCCGAACTTGCCGCCGGCGTTGAGACGGGTGAGCACCAGCTCGAGGGCCGAAAGGCCTTCCTTCTTGTGAATGTCGACCGGGATGCCCCGGCCGTTGTCCTCGACCTGGACGCTGCCGTCGGCGTAGAGGGTAACCACGATCCTGGTCGCATAGCCTGCCAAGGCCTCGTCCACGGCGTTGTCGACCACCTCGTAGACCAGGTGGTGAAGGCCCTCCTTGGTCGTCGAGCCGATGTACATGCTCGGACGCCGCCGGACATGCTCCCGGCCCTCGAGGACCTGGATCTGCTCGGCGGTGTACGCCACGTCGGCGCCTAGAGGCTGGGGCCTACGGCTACGCGCTGGGAGCGGCTCTTGGGCCTTGCTCACCGGTATTTCGGCCCTCCCAGCCTGGAGAACTCGTAGGGGACAACTGGGCAGAGGTTCAGGCCCTTAATTTTACGCGATTTCGAGTTCGAAAATGGCTTCTGGAGGCCTCTTAACAGGGCTGTTAGCGAACTGGTTTCCAGCGGAGGATCGGGTCCTCGCTATGGCCCTGCAAGTAGGCGTTGATTTGCCGGGCGGTGGCCACCTCGTCCAGGCGTCCGACGGGCAGGCTGTGGGGCTCGTGATGCAGCTTGTCCGGGTCCTCTTTGGCCTCTTTCACGATCTCCGCGATCGCGTCCGCAAACGCGTCCAGGGTCGACTTACTTTCGGTTTCCGTAGGCTCGACCATGATCGCTTCGGGGACCACGAGCGGGAAGTAGATCGTGGGGGCGTAGAAATCGCGTTCGAGCAGCCCTTTGGCCACGTCTAGCGCCTTGATGCCGTTCGGCGCCAGGTTGCGCGCGCTGGCGACAAACTCATGCATGCACGGGCCCTCGTGTGGGAGATCGAGAAGGCCCTCCACGCGCTTGCGCAGATAGTTGGCGGACAGCACCGCGTCCATCGAAGCTTGGGTCAGCCCGTCGCCGCCCATCGCGACGATGTACGTGTATGCGCGCACCAGCATGCCGAAGTTGCCGTAGAAGCTGCGCACCCGTCCGATCGACTGCGGGCGCTTGAAATCGAGCTTCAGCTGGCCGTTCGTGCGCTCCACGGTGGGGGTGGGCAGGAAGGGCACGAGCTCGGCCTTAACACCCACGGGCCCGGCGCCCGGCCCGCCGCCGCCGTGGGGGGTGGTGAACGTCTTGTGGAGGTTCATGTGCACTGCGTCGAAACCCATGTCCCCGGGCCGGCACACGCCCATGAACGCGTTCAGGTTGGCGCCGTCGTAATAGAGCTTGGCGCCAGTGTTATGCACAAGCTCAGCTATATCCAGTATCTCCCGTTCGAACAATCCCAATGTGTTGGGGTTTGTGAGCATGAGCGCGGCAACCCTGCTGGAGAGTTTCGCCTCCAGGTCGGCGAGGCTGATGCGGCCGTCCGGCCCGGAAGCGACCTCGACCACCTGGAAGCCGCTGAGCGCGGCGCTGGCCGGGTTGGTGCCGTGGGCCGAGTCGGGGACCAGGACCTCGGTGCGGGCCTCTCCGCGAGAGCGGTGGAAGGCCTGGATCATCCGTAGCGCGGTCCATTCTCCGTGGGCGCCGGCCGCCGGCTGGAGGGTGACCCGATCGACCCCGACCACCGCGCAAAGGGCCTGCTCGAGCCGCCACATCAGCTCGAGCGCGCCCTGGACCGTCTCCTCATCCTGATATGGGTGCAGATCGGTGAATCCGGGGAGCGCCGCGGCGGCCTCGTTGGCCACTGGGTTGTACTTCATCGTGCAGCTGCCGAGGGGATAGAACTGCTCGCTGATCGAGTAATTCATCGATGCGAGCTTGCTGTAGTGGCGCATGACCTCAGGCTCACTCAACCGCGGCAGGGCAGGCGGCTGTGAGCGCAAGAGCTCGCGCGAGAGGAGGTCGCCGGCCTCCGCTGCCGTCACGTCTGCGTCGGGCAGGCGAGGCGCATGCGCATTGGGCCGGCTCTTCTCGAAGCTGAGCGGCTCGGTCATCAGCTCACAGCCTCAACCAGCTCGTCGATCGCGCGCGGGTCGTTGACCTCGGTGCACGTGAAGGTGAACACGCCCTTGAGCTCTCGAAACCATCGACTCATGTCCAACCCGCCGAGGATTCCCTTGCGGGCGAGCTTTCGATTCACGACGGCCGGCTTCGGAACTCGAATCGGAAACTCGTTCAGGAATTGCTTTTCCGGAATGGCGAGCTCCCAACCCGGCAGGGCGGCCAGCTTTTCCGCCAGCACGTGGGCGCGTTTGAAGCTGACCTCGGCGACATGGCGCATGCCTTCGGCGCCCATGTACGTCATGTAGACGCTCGCCGCCAGAGCGCAGAGGGAATGGTTCGTGCAGATGTTGGACGTCGCCTTCTCGCGACGGATGTGCTGCTCACGCGCGGTCAGGGTGAGGACGAACCCGCGTCGCCCCTGGGCATCGTGCGACGCACCGATCAAGCGGCCGGGCAGACGGCGCACGAGATCTTTGTGGCAGGCGATGAAGCCGACGTGTGGACCGCCGTAGCTGGGGCTGAGGCCGAGCTGCTGGCCTTCGCCGACGGCGATGTCCGCGCCGTACTGACCCGGCGGTGCCAGGAGTGCAAGGCTGATCGGGTCCACGCATGCAATCGCAAGCGCGCCGACTTCGTGTGCTCGCTTGGTCAGGCCGGGCGCGTCGACCAGGATGCCCAAGAAATCTGGCTGCTGAAAGATGACAGCCGCGGTCGTCGTGGTCGGCTCGGAACCTTTTCTGACCCTGATGCCGCGCCCTTCACTGAAGGCCCGAAGCACATCGACGTACTCGGGATGCACATATCCGGAGACCAGGACCTCTTTCCGGCCCGTGTGGACGTACGCCATCATCGCCGCCTCGGCCACCGCGGTCGCCCCGTCATAGAGCGACGCGTTCGCAACATCGAGGGCGGTGAGCTCGGCGATCAGGGTTTGAAATTCGTAGATCGCTTGCAAGGTCCCCTGGCTCGCCTCAGGCTGGTACGGCGTGTAAGCGGTGTAGAACTCCGGCTTCGACGTCACCGCGGCGACTGCTGCCGGTATGAACCTGCGATATACCCCGCCACCGCGGAATGTGAGGCGATCCGGGAACACGCGGTTGCGCGCCGCCAGCGATGCGATCTGAGCCATCGTCTCGAACTCGGACAGCCCGTTCGGCAGCTCAAGCCTGGGAATGCGCAGCGATCGCGGGATGTCGACCAGCAAACCCTCCATCGAGTCGATACCGATCGCGGCCAACATCTCAGCGCGCTCTTCTGGAGAGTGGACGAGGTACGGCAATCTAGCTTTGCGGCTCCGTTGATCTCTTGTACGCCGCTTCGTCCATCAAGTCCTTGGGCAGATCACCGGTGAGCTCCAGCTTCAGGATCCAACCGTCACCGTAAGGGTCGGAGTTGATGAGCTCGGGCTTGGCCGCCAGCTGCTCGTTGACCGTGGTCACCCGACCACCGACAGGGGAGTAAAGATCACTCGCGGCCTTCACGGATTCGACGACCCCAAAGCTTTCTCCGGCGTCGAGCTTTCGGCCCGGGTTCGGCAGCTCGAGGAACACGACATCGCCGAGCTGCGCCTGCGCGAAGTCTGTGATCCCAACCGTGACGCTCTTGCCCTCGACCATGACCCATTCATGCGACTTGGTGTAAAGCCGGCCCGCCATGCCATCCTCCCTCTTCGTGAACGCTGCCGCGGCTCAGGACTTCGCGGGGGCGGCGGCCGATCGCGCCGAACCGCGGTAGAAAGGCAGCTGCACCACTTCGGCCGAGGCTTGCCGGCCTCGGACCTCGACGCCTGCTGTTTCCCCGACTCGCAATGATGCGACTTCGACGAGCGCGAGCGCGATCGGGTAGCCGAGGAAGAAGGAGTGCGTGCCGCTGGTCACATTGCCGATCGTGCGGTCCTGGCTCCGGACCGCCGCACCATGGCGAGCAATGTCACCGGGTGCTGTCTTCAGCCCGACGAGGCTTCGCTTGGGCCCGTCGTGTTTGGTCCGCGCCAGCGCGTCGCGGCCGATGAACTCACCTTTGTCGAGGCGGACTGTCCAACCGAGGCCGGCCTCGTAGGGATTGACGGTGTCGTCCATATCGTTGCCATACAGGCGCAACGCAGCCTCGAGCCGAGTGGCGTCACGCGCTCCAAGCCCGGCGGGCAGCACGCCATGCGGTGCGCCCTTTTCCAGGATTGCGTCCCAGACCTCAACGACCCGGTCCGCGGACACGAAGATCTCGAATCCATCTTCTCCGGTGTACCCGGTGCGCGAAACGAGCGCGCTCAGACCCGCAACATGGCTCGGGCGAAAGCCGAAATACTGGAGGTCCTTGAGTCCCTTCGCGGGCATCAGCTCCTCTGCCTTGGGACCCTGAAACGCGATCAGCGCCAGCTCGAACGTGCGGTCCTCGATATCAACCGCGGATGGGGCGTGGCCGCGCATCCACTCGAGATCGCGTTCGCGGTTGGCGGCATTGACGACCACGAAGAAGCCGTCGTCGCCCCAGTACACGACCAGGTCGTCGAGGATTCCGCCCTGCTCATTGCACATGAGGTTGTACTGGGCGCGCCCCTGACCGATGCGAGACAGGTCGTTCGTGAGCAGGCTCTGGAGGAAGTCGAGGCCGGCTTCCCCGGTGACCTTGAAGCGACCCATGTGCGAGATGTCGAAGAGTCCCGCCACCTTGCGCACGGCGATGTGCTCGTCACGGATGGACGTGTACTGCTGAGGCAGCTCCCAACCGCCGAAGTCCACCATGCGTCCACCGAGGGCGACGTGACGTTCGAAGAGCGGAGTTCTGTTCGCGGCGTCAGCCGTCAAGTTCGGAGCGCTCGTCGTCGTCGTCTTCGAGGACGATCGCCTCGGGGTCGATGAAGGCGAGCATCTCTTCGTCGTAGCGGCGCCGCGCATCGGCGACCACCTGGGCGACATAGAGCGTTCGATCGACGGTCCACTCGAGCTTCTCGGCGAGCTCAGCCGCCGTGGGCGCGCGATGCAGGATGCGAGCCAGGACCAGCTCGGCGCGCTCGTAATCGGTGGCAGCAGCCACGAGCAGTTCGCCCTCGAGGACGGCCGCGGCCTCAGCCGTCAAGGCGGCGTCCATCTGAGCGGCGATGCGGGCTTCGGCAAAACTGGCGAAGTCGGTCTCTCCGCTGTCGGCAAACGTGCGGATGGCGTGTAGGAGGCCGATCGAGCCCTCCTGGACCAGGTCGGCCCGGGACAGTCCTTGCTCTCCCCGCTCGGCGGCGAGACGGATGACGAGCTCCAGGGACCCCGCCACGAGCCGGTCCTGGCTGGATCGGTCACCAAGCGCCGCCCTGCTAAGGAGCGCCGCCTCTTCGCTCTTTGCAAGCGGCCGGGCCGATCGTGCCCCCTGCATCAATGCCTGGAGGGCGGCCTCGTCCTGGGTGCTCTCGTAGCCATCGCCAGCAAAGCGCCCGTGCGAGCGTGAGGAGGTTGCCATGTGCGTGATTTTACGACGCTCCCAGGAGCCATCCTCCTGGCCCTCGGCAAGGCAATGTTCCACGTTTTACACAGCAGGCAAAGCTGGGGCCTATGCTCAAAACATGCGGGCCCGTCATTTGCTGGGAGCGGGAGCGGCGGCCTTGGCGATCGCAGCCTTTCTGCCTGCGCCGGCCGTATCTGCGGCCGTACCACGCGTCGAGCAAGCCGACCTCAATGGCGACATCAACACGATCATGGCCGCCTACATCTCGGCTTCTGTTTCCCGCGCCGAATCCGACCACGCCGATGCCCTCCTGGTCGTGATCAACACCCCAGGCGGCATCTCGACCTCGATGGACGACATCGTCACGAGCCTCTTGAACTCCAAGGTGCCCGTGATCGCGTTCGTTTACCCGAGCGGCGCGCGATCCGCTTCAGCTGGGCTCTTTGTCGCCGAAGCTGCCGACGTGCTGGCCATGGCGCCGGGCACCAACATCGGCTCGGCCCACCCGATCCAGGCGACCGGCGCCGATCTCACCGGCGACCTCGGCAAGAAAGTGCTCAACGACGCCGTCACCAGGGTGCGCAATCTCGCGGAGATGCACGGACGCAACGCGGACTGGGCCGAGGACGCCGTGCGCAACAGCGCCAACATCAATGCCGAGGATGCGGTCCGCCTGCACGTCGCCGATCTGGAGGCCGCTGATCCTACCGCTCTGCTGAACGCCGTCGACGGCCGAGTCGTGCCGAGACCCAACGGGTCGCTCACGCTGCACACGGCGGGCGGCCAGGTCCAGGACTTTCCCATGCCATTCTGGATGCTGTTCCTCAACGCTCTCATCGATCCGACGGTCGCCGCGCTCTTGATCCTGCTCGCCGCCTACGGCATCATCACCGAGCTCACAACCCCCGGCGCCATCTTGCCCGGCGTGGTCGGCGGGATCGCCGCGGTGCTCGCCATCGTCTCGCTGGCGAACCTACCGGTGAACATCGCCGGGGCGCTGATGATGCTGCTCGCCTTCGCGCTCTTCGTCGCCGACCTCAAGGCCAACACGCACGGCATCCTCAGCTTCGGCGGCGTGCTGGCTCTGCTGCTGGGGATGGCGTTCCTCATCAACACCGGGCCATTCGGCCTTGGCGTCAACCCGATCGCTGTCCTCGGCGCTGCGATTTTCACGACGGCATTCTTCGTGTTCTTCATCCGCAAGGTCTGGGCCGCACGCCGGCGTCCGGTCACCACCGGATCCGAGGCGCTCGTGGGCTCGAAGGGCGAAGTCCGCCAGGAACTCGCGCCGGAAGGACTAGTCTTTGTACGCGGAGCGCTCTGGAAGGCGGTCGCTTCGAACGGCCCGATTCACGTTGGGACCCCGGTGCGCGTGGTGGGTCGCAAGGGCCTGCAGCTGCAGGTCGTCGCCGGCGAGACGGAAGCAAAGAAGGAGGACGGCTGATGGACGTCGGCACGCTGGTGGTTGTGGGCGTGATCGTGGTGTTGCTGCTCATCATCGTTTTCTCCAGCCTGCGCATCGCGAACGAGTACGAGCGCGGCGTGGTGTTTCGTCTCGGCCGCCTGATCCCGCTCAAGGGCCCTGGTCTCTTCTTCATCATCCCGTTCGGCATCGATCGCCTGGTCAAGATCGACCTCCGCGTGATCACCCTCGAAGTGCCGCCTCAAGAGGTCATCACCAACGACAACGTGACCGCAAAGGTCAACGCTGTCATCTATTTCCAGGTCGTCGACGCGCAGAGGGCCGTCACTCAGGTGCTGAACTACATCAACGCGACTTCCCAGATCGCGCAGACCACACTGCGAGCCGCGCTAGGACAAGCCACGTTGGACGAGCTGCTCGCCAACCGCGAGAAGATCAACCAAAATCTTCAAAAAATCATCGACGAGCAAACCGAGCCTTGGGGCATCAAGGTGGCGGTGGTCGAGATCAAGGATGTCGAGTTGCCTCAGAGCATGCAGCGGGCGATGGCAAAGCAGGCTGAAGCCGAGCGCGAAAAGCGCGCCAAGATCATCAACGCCGACGGCGAATACCAGGCCTCCCAAACCCTGGCGAACGCGGCCCAGATCATCTCGACGCAACAGGGTGCACTTCAGCTCCGCTTTCTGCAGACCCTGGTCGAGATCGGCACCGAGAAGAACACGACGATCGTCCTCCCCATCCCGATCGAGCTCTTCCGGCCGATCCTGGAAGCCACGACGTCCAAGCCGTCTGGTCCTGGACCGACCAGCCCTAAGGCGCTGACTCCAACGACCACTGATTCGGACTGATCGCACCACCTTCACTCGACGCCGCCTTCGCGTTCTTATCGCTGCTCCTGCCGCTGCCGCTGATCGTCACCGCCAATGCGGCGATCGGCAAGCCGTGGGCGACTCACGCGTCAGGGATCCTCGCCGGCCTGACCTCCGGCGCCACGTTTCTTGTCGGCGCTCTCATCTTCGCCGGCGTCCTGGGTCCTCCGGCGCCCGGAGCCTCCGCTTCGGGCTTCGCGATTGGCGTCATGGTCACAGCCGGCCTAGGGGCAGTCGTGGCCTCGAATCCTGTGCGCGAGCGCGTGGCCGGGATCCTCCACATAGACCCGGACAATCCGGTCCACACGCTCGCGCTCGTGTTGGCTGTGATCCTGCTCGGCTTACAGCTCGCCTTCCTCACATTTGTCGATGTCCTCGCCGCCGATCGAAGCCAGCCGCCACTTGCGGTCGGCGACCTGTTCGCGCAGCAACTGCCGTTCCTGATCATCGCCCTCGCCGGCATCGGCCTCTGGGCTCGTCGAAACGCGGCGCAGGCAGCCGACCGACTGGGCGTGGTCAAACCAGCCTGGTGGCAGATCACGCTGGCGCTCGCCGCGGCCGGAGTGTTTTTCGCCTTCGCGCAGGCCGTCGTCTCATTGAGTCAGACGTTGACGCCACAGGTCGCGCACAACATCGATGTCACCACTCAGCACCTCTTCGGAGGGCTGAACAATCCGGTCGGGATCGCGTCCATTGCCCTGCTGCCGGCAATTTGTGAGGAAGTACTGTTCCGAGGCGCGCTCCAGCCGAGGCTAGGGCTGGTGGTGACCGCGCTCCTGTTCACCTCGATTCATACGCAGTACAGCGTCTCGTTCGACACGCTTGCGGTGTTCTTGCTCGCGCTGGGCCTGGGGCTGATTCGCAAATACACGAACACGACCACGTCGAGCATCTGTCATGCCACCTACAACCTTCTGGTCAGCATCGGCATCAGCGGCGATCTTGTGGCTTTCGCAATTGCCGCCGAGCTCGTTCTCGTCATTCCGACCGCGTTCGCGGTTTGGTCGCTACGGCGGCGGCGCATCGGACCGATTGCCAGTCCATGACGGCTCTGTTCTTAACAGGCTGGGTAGCGGGTTCGAGGTCGAACTTCTAATTTGCACCGTATGGTGCGAGGCGGGGGAGGGGCCGCACCGGGAGAGGGAGGGCCCAAAAAGGACGCGAGCGGATTCGGTCGGAGACAGCCTGGCAGCCCTTAACGTGTGGGCTAGGCGGCCGGCGAATAGTTGGCTACAATCGCCAGCATGGCCCCAGATATAGGACTGGCTACACAGCCCAACCCCAAGCTGTTGGCTGCCACACGGGCGACCATCCTCGCCATCGTGAACCAGAAGGGCGGCGTCGGCAAGACGACCACCGCCATCAACTTGGGCGCTGCGCTCGCCGAGCTCGGTCACCAGGTGCTCCTGGTCGACCTCGACCCCCAGGCCAACTCCACATCCGGCCTCGGTTTGAATCCCGATCGGATCCGCAGCACCATCTATCAGCTTCTCGCCGGCGAAGCCAGCGTGGAAGAGGCGATGGTGGAGACGACAGTGCCACAGCTGACCCTCGTGCCCTCGCACATCGACCTCGCCGGCGCGGAGATCGAGCTCGCATCGCTTGACGGGCGCGAAACCCGATTGCGCAAGGCGCTCGAAGCAGTGCCCGACGGAGTCGAGTGCGTGATCATCGACTGCCCACCGTCGCTGGGGCTGCTCACGCTCAATGCCCTGACGGCCGCCACAGCGATGCTCGTCCCCACGCAGTGCGAATACTTCGCGCTCGAAGGGTTGCGACACCTTCTCTACACGCACCAGCTAGTGCGCTCTCGCCTCAACCCCAAGCTCGAGATCGCCGGCATCCTGATGACCCAGTTCGACGCGCGCACCACGCTCTCGTGGGACGTTCTCGAGGAGGTGCGGCGCTCGCATCCGACGCACGTTTTGAAGACGATCATTCCGCGCAATGTTCGGATCAGCGAAGCGCCCAGCCACGGCAAGCCCGTGATCCAGTACGACCCCGCATCCCGCGGCGCGGCCGCATATCGCGCCCTGGCAAAGGAGCTGTTGGAACGATGACGCAACCACGCACGCGCGGCCTCGGCCGCGGGCTCGACGCACTCATCCCGATGTCCCGCGAAGGCCAGGCGATGGTGCCCCAGATGATCGCCGTCGACCAGATCCGTCCCTCGCATCAGCAGGTGCGGTCGCGCTTTGATGCCGAACCGTTGGGAGAGCTCGCGGAATCGATCCGCCAGCACGGTGTGCTGCAGCCGCTTCTCGTGCGAAGGGCCGCGGACGGATACGAGTTGATCGCGGGTGAGCGGAGATGGCGCGCGGCACGACTCGCAGGCGTCAGCGCGGTGCCCGCCGTGGTGCGCAATGACGCCGGCAACGACGCACAGCTTGTGCTCGGGCTTATCGAGAACCTTCAGCGCGCCGACCTCGATCCCATCGAAGAAGCGCGCGGACTCAAGCGCCTGACCGAGGAGTTCAACCTCACACACGATGAGGTCGCGCAACGCATCGGCAAGCATCGCGTCTCCGTGACCCAATCTCTTCGCCTGCTCGGTGGGTGCGCGGCCGTGCAGTCCTCCGTCGCCGCGGGCGCGATCACGGCCGGTCACGCGCGCGCGCTGATCGCGCTGGAGGGCCAGGCGGCGCAGGAGCATGGCCTGAAGGTGGTGATTGCAAAAAGGCTGTCCGTACGTCAGACCGAGAACTGGGTGCGGACGTACAAACCGCGTCGCCTGCCGCGCAACAACGCGCCCGCGGAGCTCCGCAACATCGCCGCCAGCGTCGAGTCGAGCATCGGCGTACCTGTAAAAATCACAGGCACTCTCAACCGCGGAAAGATCGAACTTCGCTACTCGAGTCGGGAAGAGCTGGAGCGGGTCTGCGCTAAGCTCGTCCCCTAAAACTCATGGCGGCCCCGCAGCAGCCCGCAGTCGCGGCTAACCCACCTCGTGCTTCGACCGGCTCTTCGTTTCTCCGCGAGCTGGCCGAAGTCGTCCTGCTCGCGGTCATCCTTTACATCGGCATCAGCTTCGCGGTGCAGACGGTGCATGTCGAGGGCCTTTCGATGTTCGCGACGCTCGACGACAACGATTACCTGATCGCCAATAAGATCGACTACCGCCTGCATGCCCCTCAGCGTGGGGACATCATCATCTTGCGTCCCCCCAACAACAATTCGACCGACTTCATCAAGCGGGTCATCGCCTTGCCCGGCGAGAGACTCCTCATCCGCGACGGAGTCGTCTACATAAACGGGCATCGACTCATCGAACCTTACGTGCCCGAGGCTTGGGTCGTCTTCAGCAACTGGCCTCTGCCCGCGACTGGCAACTCCAACGGTTCGGTGATCCCTCCCAACCAGTATTTCGTCATGGGCGACAACCGCAACAAATCGCAGGACTCGCGCTACTTCGGACCGATTGGGCGCGACCGCATCGACGGCCGCGCGTGGTTCCGCATTTGGCCCCTCGACCATTTCGGCGACATTTACTCGCAAATGCCCCGGCTCGAGAGCGGATCGATATCGGTAGGTTGAGTGGGCGCTAGGCTCCGACCGCGGTCCTGAACACATCGTCTTTGGCGAAGGGACCGATCACAGCCATCTGGATCGGTGCGCGCAGAACCTCGTTGGCGACTCGTCGCACGTCCTCGGCGGTGATCGCGTCGACGAGCGCGACCTCTTCCTCGATCGTCTTGATCGATCCGAGCAACAACTCCTGATATGCGAGCCAGAAGGAAACCCCGTTCGTGCTCTCGAGCTCGAGTCGCAACCGGCCCTTCGTGAATTCCTTGGCCCGGCCAAGATCCTCCTCGGTCAGCTCGTGATCGCCCAGGTTTCGCATCTCGGCGAGCACCGCGTTGACCGCGCTGAGGGCCTGCTTCGGATCAACACCGAGATAAACGCCCAGAAGGCCCGTGTCCCGATGCTTCTGGGTGAAGCTGTGCACGTCGTACGCGAGGCCAAGCCTCTCGCGGATGTTCAGGAATAGCCGCGAGCTCATGCCTTCGCCGAGCACGGTGTTCAGGAGGTCGAGCACGAACCGATCCGGGTGGAGGTAGCTGAACGCACGCACGCCCAGGCAGATGTGCGCCTGCTCCGTCTTTCGCCGGCGCATGAGCACGCGCGGCCCAAGCAAGGGCTCTGGAGGCACTGGAACCAGTAGCCCATCCGGTTCGACTGGAAGCGCGAGGCGCCGCCGCACCGCCTCCAGCATCTCCCCCTCACCGAACGCGCCCGCTGCGCCGATGACGAGGTTCGGCAGCCGGTAGTGCGCGTCGGCGTACTCGAGTATGTCGTCTCGCGTGAGACGGGCGACCGATTGCTCTGTGCCGGCGATGTCCCGACCCAGAGGATGGCCGGGCCACATGATCTCCTCGAAAAGGTTTTGCACGAGATCCTGTGGCTGGTCCTGGTACATCCTCAGCTCCTCCAGGATCACCGAGCGCTCACGCTCGACATCGGCGGGTGCGAGCTTGGAGTTGGAGACGATGTCGATCAACACATCGAGCCCAAGCTCCACATGCTCGGCCGGCACTCGCGTCCAGTAGGCGGTCAATTCCTTGTCGGTCGAGGCGTTGATGAAGCCGCCGACACCCTCGATCGCGTCTGCGATCTCTTTCGAAGTCGGCCGCGTCTGTGTGCCTTTGAAGAAGAGGTGCTCGATGAAATGCGAGACGCCCGCATGGCGCTCGTCCTCCAGCCTCGAGCCGCCGCCAAACATGAAGACGAGGCTTGCGGAAAGCCGCTCGGGCATGGCCGCGCTGACCAGTTTTGCGCCCCCCGCCAGCCTGTGAACTCGGTGCAGAGCCTAGTCCTCGCTCCAGCTCTCGCCAAGCGCGCCGAGCGCCGCGTAGAGCGTCATGGCCACGAAGTCGGCGGGCATGCCGTCTGACGTCGCGTCGAGCGCCTCACCGAGATACTTCCGCACATTCGATCCCTGCTCGATCTCACGCAACTCGAGGCAATCTCGGATCGCTTCCGCGATCTCGGTCGGAGTGAGGTCTTCGTCACCCGCTCCGTCCGCAACGGCGTTGACCAGCGCGATCGCCTTCCGGATCCGCTCCGCCGCGGCCCGGCCGGGCATGGGTCAGCTGCTCGCGGGCTTGCGGGGTCCGACCACGACTCTGCGATCAGGCTCCTCGCCGATGCTCGAGCTGCCGACGTCGGGATCGTCCTGAAGAGCGAGGTGAATGGCGCGGCGCTCAAACGCCTGCATGGCGTCGAGCGTGATCGCGTCGCCAGTCATCTTCACCTGGCGGGCCGCCCGTAGGGCGATCTCGCGCACCGTGTGCTCGCGCCTCTGGCGGTAGCGCTCCACGTCGACGATGACCCGCTCGCCCTCCGCGAGATTCTTGCCGAACATGACGTTGGTCACCGACTGCAGGGCGCGCAGGGTCTCACCCCGCCACCCGATCAGCCCACCCAGGTCGCGGCCGCTGATATCGAGCGTGATCGGGTCGGTGCCCGTGCGGACGGTGACCTGCGCGCGGACCCCCATGTGCTTGAGCAATCCTTCGACCAGCGCGCGCGCAGCTTCCGCCTTGCCATTCGCCGGCGATGCCGCACCTGCCGGCGCCGCCCCCTGGTCGATCACGACGACCTCCACCAACGTCTCCTCGGGACCCTCGCTGATCACGCGCACATCCACGTTCCGACGGCTTTCACCCAGCTCGATCAAAGCCGCATCGACAGCTTCGTCGAGGGTGCGGCCGCGGCCTTCCGCCGATCTCATCGCGCCTCCACCCCTCTGCGCATGTCTGGTTTCACCATTTCCCTCACTTCTTGCGCCTTCTGGACCCGGATCCTGGTTGCGGAGACGGTTTCAGCCCGGGCTTGGATCCGTTCTTTGGGCCGCCCCCGCCCTTGGGCGCGACGGCCAGCACCGGCCCTCCCCCATCGCGCTTCGGCAGGAGGTTTCCCCACCCGACCACGAAGTACTGAAGAATGATACTGACCACGTTGCCCACAAACCAGTAGAGCCCCAAGCCCGCTGGGACCTGCAGCGCAAAGTAGCCGATCATCAGGGGCGACAGCACGACCATCGTGCGCTGCATCGACTGGGTCTGAAGCTCCTGCTCGGTCGGGTTGGGCGGCGTCGGCTGCTGCAGCATCTTCGACTGCACATACGTGGTGATCGCCGCCAGCAGTGGAAAGACCAGGTACTCCGGCGATGGGATGTGCAGGCTCGCGATCATGAGGTGCTGATTGGCCGTGTCGTTCAGGTTGGGCACGAACAGGAACGGAGCGGCCCTGTGCGCGCTGTGAGCGAAGTCCTGGAAGACGTAGTAGAGCGCAGTCAGAATCGGGATCTGGACGATCAGCGGCAGGCAGCCCACAAGCCCTCCCAGTGGGTTGACGCCGTGCTCCTGGTATAGCTTCATCATCTCCGTGTTCAGCTTTTGCGGGTCCTTCTTGAACTTCTTGCGCAGCTCTGAGACCTGCGGCGCGAGCTTGCGCTGCTCGACCATCGTCTTGCGTTGCGTCGTGAGCTGGAAATAGGTGAGAGGCGACAGCAGCGCTCGGATGATGATGGTCAGAATCACGATCGCCACCCCGTAGGCGCCGATCGTCTCGAATAGCGGAACCGCCTGCATGTGCACGTACAGGAAGTTCAGGAACCACGCGATGGGCTCCTTCACCACCGCGCTCCACAGATGCACGATGGGCAGGAAGATGTCGAAGAGGGCTCTCAGATTGATGTCAGCGACTCCAGATAGCGCGCAGCGGGATCAGGGAACAGGATCGTAGCCGCCCTTGGCGAACGGATGGCAGCGCGCAATGCGGGCCGCCCCCATCCAGCCGCCTCGAAGCCACCCGTATTTCTCCACTGCCTCGTATGTGTAGTGAGAGCACGACGGGTAGTAGCGGCACGAGGGCGGAAGAACCTTCGAGAACGAGTGTTGGTAACCGCGGATCATGGCCAGCAGGATCGTCGTCATGGCTTGAGTTTCGAGAGCCTGAGAGCCGCCTGCGCAGTCTCCGCCACGAGTTCGGCGAAGGGCACTTCCAGCGCGGCAGGGCGTGCGATCAGGACCACGTCATATCGTATTCCCAGTCCGTGTAGCGGCGAATCAGGGCCCAAAATCCGATCTCGCGCGACCTCGCGAATTCGGCGTCGCGCACGGTTCCGGTCCACGGAGCCTTTGACATTGCGGCTGACCGTCACGCCGACGCGGCTCTCGTCAGCCTCGCGGGGCACCGCAAACGCGACCAACGTTCGCCCGGTGTAGACGCGCTTGCCCCCGATCGCGGCCTGGAAGTCAGACTGGCGGCGGAGCCGGAAACGTCGCTTCACCAGCGCTCGCGGCCGGCTACGGAGTGAGGCGGTGGCGCCCCTTGCGACGGCGGTTTGAGACCAGTCTGGCGCCGCCCTTGGTGGACATGCGGCGGAGAAAGCCGTGCACCCGCCGGCGGTAGCGCTTCTTGGGCTGATAGGTTCGTTTGATGGAGGAATCCCCTGTGCCTGGAGCCTGATGGAACCGCGGTAGTGTACCCGACCCTGGCTCCGCGATCCGTGATACCGCAAGTATCACTTCATCCGTTGACATCGGGACTTGCGGCATCCACAGGCCTTTGTTAGAATTCCCGCCCGGAAGCAGGTTGGATCGGCTTGACCCAACCAATTCAGTACAAGTCACGCTAACCCGACTCATGCATGAGTCCAATCGGTGCCAGTCTAAGGTCACATCACCGCTTCCCGATTTCGGAACAGACCGGATGGGGGATTTCGAACGGGTCGGCACCGCCAACCTGTGGAAATCCGGTCCGCTCTTTTCCACAGGCGCCGAGAATGCGGAGCCCGCCACGGATGGGGCTTCGATTGAACCAGTGCTCGCCAGCACGTAATTCAAGGACTGCTTCGCGAGCAAGGGAGCAGAGAGGAGATGGGCGGTGACTTTGAACCCAGGTTGTCCACAACATTTGCAAACGCGGGTGGCGACTTGCCCCCAGCCGGTCGGGGCCTCCAGAGGCACGCGTGAGACTGGCACGGCGGCGCAAGGAAATGCGTGAGTTGAACCAGGACCAGATCTGGTCGCAGGTGCAGGAGGAGCTGCGCTTTCAGCTCGCCAAGCGGACCTACGACATGTGGCTCAAGAACACATCCGTGGTTTCGGCTGACGGCAACACGTTCCGGATCGGGGTGCCCAGCAAGCTGGCCAAGGATTGGCTGGAGGACCGCTTCTCGGGACTGATCCAGGAAACCCTCCAGGCGGTGACCGGCTCGGAGGTCGATATCGACTTCGTCATCTCTCCGAGCGGGCACCGGCCACCGCTCGCAGCCGCGGACGGCGACTTCCCTGTCAACGGCGACAACGGACACGAGAACGGGGTCGAAGGGCCTCCCGAAGCCCCCGTCATCACGCCCTCTGAGCTGAACGTCCGATTCAAGTTCTCATCATTCGTCGTCGGGCACAACTCGCAGTTCGCGCACGCCGCCGCCAAGGCCGTCGCCGAGGCTCCGGGCGACAGCTACAACCCGCTTTTCCTCTACGGCGGCGTGGGTCTAGGCAAGACCCACCTGATGCACGCCATCGGCCATGAGGTCCATGACAGGTTCCCGCGCAAGCGCGTCGTATACCTGACGTCGGAGCAGTTCACCAACGAGGTGATCAGCTCCATCGCCACGGCGCGTATGGGCGAGTTCCGGCACAAGTACCGCACGGTGGACGTGCTGCTCATCGACGACGTCCAGTTCCTGGCCGGCAAGGACCGCACGAAAGAAGAGTTCTTCCATACGTTCAACGCTCTTCACGAGATCAACAAGCAGATCGTCATCTCCTCGGACCGTCCTCCTAAAGAAATCCCGACGCTTGAAGACAGGCTGCGGTCACGATTCGAGTGGGGGCTCATCGCCGACATCCAGTCCCCCGACTTCGAGACGCGCCTCGCCATTCTCCATTCCAAGCTCGGCGCCAACGGCAGCCTCGTGCCCGAAGACGTGCTCAACTTCATAGCCCACAAGGTGCAGCGCAACATCCGCGAGCTGGAAGGCGCGCTCACTCGGGTGCAGGCTTTTGCCGCCGTGCACCAGCGCCCGGTCGACGCTGAAGAGGCCGCCCGCCTACTGGCCGACATCATTCCCGCCGGCACGCGCCAGCCCATCAAGGTCGAGCGCATACAGGCACTCGTCGCCGACTACTACAACGTCACCCTCGACGACATGAAGGGCAAGCGGCGCGACAAGCACATCGTCTTTCCTCGGCAGGTGGCGATGTTCCTGGTCCGCGAAGAAACCCCCTCGTCCTTACCCGCCATCGGCAAGGCATTCGGAGGCCGTGACCATACGACGGCCCTCCACTCCATCGAGAAGATCGCCAACGAGCTCAAGGAAGACGAGAGATTGCGCTACGAGGTGCAAGCGATCAAGGAGCGCCTCTACTCACAGTGATGATGAGATCAAAGCAGCTTTCCACAGCTTGTTCCATTCAGCCCGGGAAACGCGGGGGATCGTCGCGCGGCGGACGATTAATCCCCAATCGGGTAACAGGCAGGGCCGACGACAGCGGGGCTTGTCCCGAGCTTGTCCCCCACTCCATTCGATCTGTAAAGCCTCTCGACATCCACACTCTGCACAGCGCTTACTGTTATGGACTACGGGTGATTTCAATTAATAGAAACACTTTGAACGGGGGACAACTGTCTTGAAAGCCAAAGCCATCGAAGCTCAGATGAAGGTGACATGCAGGCCGGCGGTTCTGGGTCAGGCGCTGCAGGTCGTCTCGCGCGCAATCTCGAGCCGCACCACGCTGCCGATCCTCAACAACATCCTGATCGAGACCACCTCCGAAGGCCTTGCGTTGACGGCGACCAACCTGGAGATCGGCATCCGGAAGCTCGTGCCGGCGGAAGTGTCGATGGAAGGGAGCACCACCGCGCCGGCCCGGTTGCTGACCGATTTCGTGAGCACCCTCCCCGACCAGGATCTCGAGATCACGCTCGACGGTGCCACCCAGTCCCTCAACCTGCGCTGCGCGCGCTTCGACACGCACATCAAGTGCATCGAGGCTGAGGAATTTCCTCCCGGGCCTCGACCGGACGAAGGAGACAAAATCGAGGTCGCTCTCGACGACCTTGTTACTGCGGTGGAGCAGACACAGATGGCCGCCTCCACCGACGAGGCGCGCCCTGTGCTGACAGGCGTGCTCGTCCACGTTCAGGGCGGCGGGCTCACGTTTGCCGCCACCGACGGTCATCGACTGGCGGTGAGCAAGCTGAGCGCGGCCGGGGCAGGCGACCTGGAGGCGAGTCTCATCGTGCCGGCTCGAGCCCTCGCTGAGCTTTCGAGGGTCTTGAAAGGTGAGCCCGGGCGCGTCGAGGTGATCATCTCCAAGGCTCGCAACCAGATCTTCTTCAAGGCGGGCAGCTCCGAGCTGACCTCCCGCCTGATCGACGGGAAGTATCCCAACTACGCACAAGTTATCCCCAGCAAGAGCTCCACCACGGTCAAAGTGTCCACCTCCGAGCTCACGCAAACAGTGCGCGCCGTTTCGCTGTTCGCCCGCGACAGCGCCAACGTCATCCGGGTCAAGGCGCAGGCCGGTTCGCTGGTGCTGTCCGCGACGACCAATGAGGTTGGAGACAGCAGGGCGGAGATGACAGCCGACGTCGACGGTTCCGACATCCAGATCGCCTTCAACGCCCGGTACGTGCTCGATGCCTTGGGCGTGATCGGCGAGGACAAGGTCGAGCTGCTGTTCGACGGCCCGCTCAGCCCCGGCCTGCTGCGACCGCCAGGCAAGGACCACTATCTCTACGTGATCATGCCCGTGCGGGTGGCGATGTCCTAGGCTCCGGGTCCCGGAAGGGTGCTTCTCCGGCGTCTACAGCTCAGGAATCATCGCAACTACGCCCGCCTCGACATCTCGATGGAGCCCGGGGTCAACGTGTTCATCGGCGCCAACGGCCAGGGCAAGACGAACCTGCTCGAGGCGGTCGCAATGCTGGCCCTGTCCGCCTCGCCGCGGGCGCGCCGCGAGCTGGAGCTGGTGGGACCGGTAGCGCCGGCGTCCCGAATCGAGGCCGAGGTGGAGAGCTCCGGCCGGCGGATGGAGCTGACCATCGCGCTGGCGGTGGATGGGGCTCGAGCGCACCGCACCATCGAGGTCGACGGCGCCCGGCGCCGCGCTGTCGACCTTCCAGGGCACTTCCGCGTGACCCTGTTCTGGCCGGATGACCTCGGGCTGATCAAAGCCGGGCCCGAGCAGCGCCGCCGTTTTCTGAACCAGCTCCTGGTTCAGGTCGAGCCCGGGTATGCACGGGCCCTCTCGGGGCTCCGCCGGATCCTGGAGCAGCGCAACAGCCTGCTGAAGCGGATCGCCGCCGGTGAGGATGCGCCCGGAGTGCTCGAAGTGTGGAACGAAGAGCTGGTGCGAGTCGGGACCGAGGTTGCCGATGCGAGGGCGACGGCCGTGCGCGAGCTCGCGCCCGAGGCTGCCCGCTGCCACGCCGAGATCGGAGGCGGAGAACGCCTCGAGATCGACTATCTGGGTCCTCCTGAAGACCTGGCTGCGGCTGTGCAAAACTCGCTCGCGGACGACCTCCGCCGGGGCTCGACCAGCGTGGGTCCGCACCGAGACGACCTGCGTGTGCTGCTCGACGGCCGGGACGCGCGCGGCTATGCCTCGCAGGGCCAGCAGCGAACGGCGGTGGTCAGCCTCAAGTTGGCCGAGGCCGAGCTCGTGGCCCGGCGGACTGGCGAGCGTCCGGTGCTCTTGCTCGACGACGTTTTGTCCGAGCTCGACCTCGAGCGACGCGGGGCGCTGCTCCGCCAGGTCGGAAGCGGCGGTCAGGTCGTAATCACGTCAGTCGATGTCGGCCCGTTCCCGCCGGATCTCATAGCCGGCGCTAGCGTCTTGTGCGTGGAAGCAGGTCAGGTGCTGCCCTGTGGATAAGCTGGGCAATATCCTGCCCCGCGTGCTCCGGCGACAGCCGGATGGAGGCCGCTTGCTGGGAGGGCAGGTGGCGGCCGCGTTTCGGACCGTGATCGGCTCGGAGCCGGCCCGGTTGTGCGATGAGGTCGAGCTCCGCTCGGGCGTCCTGCTGGTGACGACCTCCAGCCCTGCGCTCGCACACCAGCTGAGGCTCGACGCCGAGGTGATCATCGAGCGCCTCAACGGCCTGGAGCTCGGGCGCCGCGTCCGCATCATCAGAGTGCGCATCGGTCGTTCCACGGCGATCGAGTGATCAGGCTCGGCGCTGAGCAGCGCGCCGCGGCGGCCATCGGACGAGGTCCGGTTCGGGTGGTCGCCGGAGCGGGTACCGGAAAGACCGCGGTCATCGCCGAACGGTTTCGCCGTCTGGTGAGCGGTGGGGCCTCTGCCGGCTCGATCCTGGTGATGACGTTCACCGACCGCGCCGCAGCGGAGATGCGCGAGCGCATCGAGGATCTGATCGGCGCGGCGGCTCCGGCGGTCGGCACGTTTCACGCGATCGCGCTCTCGTGGCTGCGGGCGGATGCGCGCTCGATCGGCGTGCCCGCGGGCTTTCGGATCATCACCGGCGCCGACCGCTGGATCCTCGCGCGCGAGCTGATGTGGCAGCTCGGCGACCTCGCCCTGACCGGAGATGAGCGGCCGGACGACCTGGTGGCGCCGGCGCTCCAGATGCTGGAGCGCCTCAAGCAGGAGCTGGTCCCCCTCGAGCGACTGGCGGCGTGGGCCAAAACGGCCGATGACCGGGAAAGGGCGGAACTGATGAAGGCGTGCGTGCGCTTGTTTCGGGCTTACGAACGAGCATGCCGCAAGCAGCGCGTGCTCGACTTCGAGGACCTGCTGACGCTGACGGTTCGGATGCTCGAACAGCGGCCGGCGCTGCTCGCTGCTTATCGCGAGCGATACCCGCATGTGCTCGTCGACGAGTACCAGGACCTCAACCTCGCCCAGGAACGTCTCGTCGAGCTCATCGCCGGCGGTGGTGCGCCGTTCGTGGTCGGCGACGACGACCAGAGCATCTACCGTTTCCGTGGCGCGTCGCGAGCGAGCCTGGAGCGATTTCTGCAGGCCTTTCCCGCCGCGAACACCGTGACGCTGGGCCGCAACCATCGAAGCTCTCGCCGGATCGTTGCAGCCGCATCCGCGCTCGTCGGCAACAACCCTGGTCGCCTACCCAAGGATCTCCGCTCGAGCAAGTCCGGCGACAAGGTGGAAGTTTGGGCGTGCCCTGACGGTGCGAGCGAGGCCGATGCGATCGCGCGCGAAGCGTCGCGACTGATCGGATCCGGGTTGGCTCCTAGCACCATCGCCGTGCTGTGCCGCACCAACGCACTTGCGCGGCCGATCGCCGACGCGCTCGCCGCACACGGTCTGCCGCATGTCGTCACCGGCGGTCATGGCTTCAACGACCGTCCCGAGATCAAAGACGTGATCGCGATGCTTCGGGTCCTGCGAGACTCCAACGACATCGTGGCGCTGGCCCGCGCCGCGACTCGTCCCCCGGCCTCGCTCGAGCAAGAAGCCGCCCTCGCAGTTTTACGCGACCGCAAGGAGACGCCTCCGCTCGAAGCCCTGATGAGCTGGGGACCCGCGTCAACTTTCGCGGGCCTGCTGCAGGGCCTTAGCGCTCAAGCGGCGGTGCTCGACGTTCGCGACCTTTTGTTCGAGCTGATGGAAAAGACGCGCTACCTTGACGCGCTCGCATCCCGGCTCGAAGCCAGCGAAGCGGCGCGGTCGGTGGCCAACGTGAGCCGTTTTGCCGAGCTGATCGCCGAGTTTTGCGAAACGTCGACCGATCGCTCGCTGGAGGCGTACATGCGCCACCTCGACCTCGTCCAACTGTCACAAGAGGATGAGCGGCCGGCCGAGGTCGAATGGCTCGGAAGCGCCATCCAGGTGATGACCATTCATCAGGCCAAAGGCCTCGAGTTCGAGGCCGTCTTCGTGCCCAGCCTCGTGGAGGGCAGGCTGCCCCAGTCAGGACGGTCGCCCAGGTTCGAGCTGCCTCCGGCTGTGCTGGAACCGCTCGTCCGCGGCCGCGAGGACGTACTCGCGGAGGAGCGCCGGCTCCTATACGTCGCCATGACGAGGGCGATGCGATATCTCTACCTGACGCGAGCGTCGCACTACGAAGGCGGCCGGCGCTGGAGGGATTCGCGGTTCCTGGACGAGGTGAGGGCCGCGGGCGCCCGGACCGTGGTGCTGCGAACGATTGCAGAGAGCTCACGCCCCGCTCCCCGGCCCTCTCCCCGCAGGGGAGAGGGGGCTGTCGTTCTCTCCTACTCGGGTATTGCGACGTATCGCGATTGCCCGCGTCAGTACTGGTATCGGCACGTCCAGCGCCTACCTGCGGTCCAGAGCGCCGAGGCGGTCCAGGGCGTGATCATGCACGAGACGTTGCGGCGCGCAGGCGAAGCGCGACGCGCCGGCGCCGGTGTCACAGCCCAGATGCTGCGGTCGCTGCACCACGAGGTCCGCGGCGGGATCGCGTTTCCCGACGCTCACCGCGAAGCAACATTCGAGCGCAACGGTGCTGCCCAGCTGGAAGCGTTCAGGGAGCAGGGTGGCCTCGACGCCCAGCCCGAGTACCTCGAGCAGCCGTTCACCGTCGCCGTCGATGGCTGGACGCTAAACGGCGTCATCGACCGGATCGATCACAAGTCGGAGAGCTGGCTCATCATCGACTACAAGACGGGCCGGCCCCTTGGTCGCCGGCCTCGCGATCTGCAGGTCGCGCTGTATGCCTTGGGTGCGGGGTCGGCACTCAAGCTCGATCCTGTCGAGCTGGAGATCGTGTACCTCGCCTCAGGCGAGTCGGTGCGCGTCGAACCCACCCGTCAGCTGCTCTCCGACGCCGCGCGGCAAGGCGGCGAGGTGGCGGAAGGAGTGAGGGCCGGGCGCTTCGAAGCGCGGCCCGACCGGCGGCGCTGCCGCCTCTGCCCTTACCGTCTCGTCTGCGCCGAAGCCCTGTAGCGGGCCGCCAGCAGCAGGCACTCGCGTGCGATGTCGGAGGATGCGTATGGGTGCGCCATCTCGGCGGCCTTGCGTGACATCTCCTGCCATGTCGGCCCGCCTTCCGCCAGTACGCGCACCTCGTCGAGCAGGTCGTTCTCCCTCGGGGTGAACGCGCCGAAGCCGGCTTCGACCACGAAGTCCACGTTCGGCGATTCCTGTCCGGGTAAGAAGCCCGTGACCAGAACCGGGACGCCCGTGGCCAGGGCCTCGGCGATGGCACCGGGTCCGGCCTTGGTCACCACCACGTCGGACGCCCGCATCAGCTCGGGCATGTTCTCCACGAAGCCAAGGACCAGGGTCGGGGTGGCGAAACGAACACGAGCGAGCCGGCTTCGCAGCTTCTCGTTGCGCCCGCAGATTGCGATGACCTGCCACTGGTGGGGCTCCCACGCCAGCACGCGTACCTGCTTGATCAGGTTGCCCACGCCGGCGGCCCCGCCCATGACCAGGACCGTGAACCGCGCTTCGTCCAGGCCGTAACGGCGGCGCAGCGCGCGCTTCTCGCCACGGGCGGGCGGGCGAAAACGTAGGTCGACCGGCAGTCCAAGCAGCTTGATGCGATCGGCGGGCACGCGGCGGCGCAGGGCGACCTTGCGCGCGAGCTCGGTCGGCGCCACCACCAGATCGGCCCGGCTGAACGTCCATCCGCGATGGAAATCGACCAGGTCGGTGATGACGGTCATGAGCGCTCGCGGCCGCCCACATTTGAGGATGGCCTGGTGCGCGATGTGGTTCAGCAGTGGATGGACGGAAAGCACGACGTCCGGGTCGTGCCTGGCGACCAGCTCGATGATCACCTTGCGAACCCCAGGACCGAAAACCGCGCGGATCGCAGCGAAGGTCGGTTTGGTGTTGCTCGAGTGGTAGACGGCGCCCCAGGCTGTGCGGGAGCGCCGGATCATCGGCGAGTAAAGGGACGCGAGGCGGCGCACCACAGACGGTCCCTGCGAGATGAGCGGATCGGCCACGGTCACGTCGCAGGTCGGATCGAGCTGTTTCAACGCATCGGTCAGGGCCCGCGCCGCTGCGCGATGGCCCCCGCCCGTATCGCTGAACAGAATCAGGATCCTGGGCGGGCCACCCTTTGGCGTCGGCGCCGGAGACGGCGCCAAGCGGGGACTTGTGTCCGCCGGGTTGACGCCTACCTGCGTCGCGCCGCCGCCCGGCGCGCGATCCAGCGCATGTTGTACTGGGCCAGGAGGAACGTCACGAAGAGCATCGAAAGGATGCCCACGCTGACCCAGAAGATCGTGCGCTTGGCCAACTCGCCCGCGGGGAGTGGCAGCGCGCTGGGATTGATCTGGTTCTGCTGAATGATGTAGGCCGCCAGGTCCTTGATGTCCTGGTCGGTCAGGTTGGGGTTGCCGCCCTTGGCCGGCATGGGGATAGATTTCGGGTCGCCGGCCTGCGGCTGGCGCCCGATGGTGATGATCTGGATCAGGAAGGCGGGATCGAGCGGGTTCGACACGCCTGGAAGCTTGTCCATCGGGTTGAGCACCGCGCCGATGCCGCCTTCGAGGTTGGCGCCGTGGCACGTGGCGCAGTTTTGCCCATATAGCGCGGCGCCGTGCGTGGGGTCGCCGGGCAGCGCGATGCTCGGAGAGGGCGAAGCGTCGGCCAGGGTGGTGATCGCAGTGAGCGCCAGCAGGGCGGGGATCGCCAGTACGACCAGGGCGGAGACTTTGAAGCCCTTGACCAGGCGCATGCCGCCCAAGATCATAACCGCTCAAAGTGATCCTCCCGGTAGCGCTTTAGGAGGTGGTACCTCCCCATCCCGGCGGCGCCCTGCGGGCGCGGCCGGACTTCCCCACAAGTGGGGAAGGCACGGAATAGCCGGGAAGCGCGTAGGTTTTAACGCGATATGGCCTCCTGTTCGCCGGTCTCTCGTTCCGGGTTTTGCTGCGTCTCGAGGCGCTGGCTCGACGCGAGATCGGCATACCGTGGCTGAGCCGGCCAGATTGATCTCCGACCGCGCTACGAGGCGGATCGCGGTCATATCCATGCACACCTCGCCCACGGCCTCTCTGGGTCAAAACGCCAACGGCGGCCTCAACGTTTACGTCCGCGAGGTCTGCAGCGCCTTCAGCGACCGGGGTATCGCCACCGACGTGTTCACGCGTCTGCAGTCGCGGGACGACCCCGCGATCGAAACCCTCGCGCCGCTGTCACGGGTGATCTACCTCGCCGCCGGCAACGGGCTCGACAAGTACGCGCTGATCAACGAGGTGCCCGGCTTCGCGGCGCAGGTGGGCGCCTTCGCGCAGATCCAGGGCCTTCAGTACGACCTCCTCTTCTCGCACTACTGGCTTTCGGGTGAGGTTGCCTGCCTGCTGCGGCCGCAGCTCGCCGTTCGCTGGGCGCACGTCGCCCATACCCTCGGCCTCGTCAAGAACAAGCGGCTCGCCAGCGGCGCTCGCCCGGAGCCCGCAATGCGAATCCGACTCGAGGGTGAGATCGCCCAGCAGGCCGACCTGCTCATCGCCTCTACTCCGGATGAGGGCGAGGAGCTCAGCAACTCCTACGGAGCCAGCCCGGATCGCGTGTTCATCGTCCCGCCTGGGGTCGACCTCGCCACCTTCAGGCCGCTCGATCGCGCCGAGGCGCGGCGCAAGATCGATTACTCCGGCGAGGGGCCGCTCCTTCTGTTCGTCGGCCGGCTCGAGCGGCTAAAGGGCGTCGAGATCGCGATCCGCGCATTGGCGCTGCTCAGAGGCCGTGTGTATCCCGACCTGCGCTTGCTGGTCGTTGGCGAGGACAGCCGCGATGGCGACGAGAGCGAGAAAGATCGCCTCATGTCGGTGGCCTCATCGTTGGCGGTGCGTGACCACGTCGACTTCCTCGGGTCGGTGGCCCACCACGAGCTGCCGTACTTCTATTCGGCCGCGGACGCTTGCATCATGCCGTCTTACAGCGAGTCGTTCGGCCTCGTCGCACTCGAAGCGCAGGCGTGCGGCACCCCGGTGATTGCGTCGGGCGTTCCTGGGCTGCGCTCGGTCGTCCGCGACGATGTGAGCGGCTACCTCATCGATGGCGACGACCCCGCGGCGTACGCCGATCGCATCGGTCGATTGCTTGCGGATCGCGAGCTCGCGCAGCAGATGGGGCGCCGCGGCAGCCTGCTCGCGCAGCGGTTCTCATGGACGCGTACGGCGGATCGACTCGAGGAGCTGTTCGATCGCGCCCTCGATCGGGACGAGACAGAGCAGCTCCGGACCAACGCCGGCAGCGATTAAAGACGCGTCCAGGCCGGCGTCCGGCACGAGAAGGGAAACGTCGACGCGTCGAAGCGCGTGAGCGCCGTCGGCCGCGTGCCGTCCGCGTTCATCAACCACACCTGGTCCTGGCTCACGAACGCGATCTGGTGGCCGTCGGGTGACGGGACGGGGTCCGCCACCTCGAGCGCGAGGCTGGAAGGGATCGCGAGCGCCGCGGTCAGGGCCGCCGGCGGGGCGACCACGCTGAGCAGGAACGCTCTGCGTGCAAACCCGCCGGCCGTCGGGATGCCGGCCGCGAATACGACATGCGTCGAATCCGGCAACCATGTCGGATGGCCGATGTCCCCAGTCGCGATCGTGGCCGTCAACGCTTGACCGGCGAGGCTGCGCACGCGCAGCGCGGTGGTGCCTCCGTCTGATCGCAGGTACGCGATCCGATTGCCGGCCGGTGACCAGCTGATGTCTGTCACTGCCCCGGCCTCGGTAGACAGCTCGTACTGCGACCTCAGCCCGACGTCGTAGCCCCACACAGTCGATGCCGTCCCATTGGATCGAACGAAAGCAACCCTCTGGCCGCTCGGCGCTGTGGCCGCGGCCGACACATCGGCGGCGATGGCCTCGTCCGCCCCATCGGCCGACCATCGGTGCAGCGTGCCGGCCAGGTCGATGTAGACGTAGCCAAGTCCCGCGGCCAGAGCCGCAGCCCAGCTGCCCGTGAACGACAGTGTGGTCGAGCCTGCGCCTGGCGAGTACGCCATCCAGCTCCCAGGATCCGTCTGGATCAAGAGACTGGATCCTTCCGGCGACCAGCTGAACGATTGCACCGATGGCGCGTCGAACAGCCGGCGAGGAAAGCCCGATTCGTTGACGATCCAGACCCCTGCTGAGGCGCCGCCGGCGAGGGCGGTCGCGAATGCGACCCAGTGCCGCAGCGGCAGTGCAGGGCCGGTGTGAAAGACGTAGCTCTGGTTGTGATCCAGCCGGTTGCCGTGTGCGTCGAGGGCGGCGGTGGTCACGTTGACGGTGTACGTCGTCGTTGGGTCCAGCAGTGAGTCGGGAGCAAGCACGGCGCGCCTTCCGTCGGTCGGATCGAGCCTGACTGAGAAGAGGACGAAGGGCTCGATGGTGATTGCGCTGTCCAACGTCGAGGCATCCATCTCGCGGGTGAAGTCGATTGACAGGTACGACGCGGGATCGACGTCGCTCTGGTTGTTGGCGGGGCTCGATCCCGTCACTGTCGGTGGAGCTTCGGTGGTGAAGGACCAGTGGTGGCGAAGCGTGTATGCGTTGCCACTGAGGTCCGTGTATCCCTCCTGCAGCACGACCTCATAGGCAGTGCTCGGCTTGAGGGTCGCGTGCTGGTACTCGAGCTGTCGCGGCCCCAGCCAGACCACGTTGCCGTCGGTGACGGGCAACAGGGACAGCCTGCTTGCCACCGACTGCTTGTCCACTTCGTGGTCGAACGTGATCCGGACCGGGGCCGAGGTCGAGACATCGATCGCGCCCCGCTCGGGCGAGTAGTCGATGATCTGCGGAGGACTGTCTCCACACGCTGACAGCGCGCTCAGCACGAGCACCACTGCTGCGATCGCCGCCGTCTTCATGAGCGTCAGACGACCGACCAGGCTAAAGGTGCGACTTGAGCCTTGCCCTCATCTCCTGCGCGAGCTGTTCGAGCCGAGAAGAGTCGACGAAGAGCAGCGAGATGCTCGGCACCTGATCGATGGCCCCTTCGATTCCGGGCAGCGATGGGTCGGCAGCGCCAAGGATGTCCTTGACCTTGCGCGCGCGGTTGCCCAACGAGTCCTCGGCCATGGCTTGCAGCTCCGCGACGATCGAGCCCCAGTCCAGTTGGGGGCCGCCTCCAGGTGGGGGCGTCGTGGGCGCGACCTGCGTCGGCCCTGCCGGTGGCGTGGGAAAGGTCGGGTACGTGGCCGTGGGGGCCTGGAAGGGGGGCGCGCTCGGCATCGCCGCAGGTGTCGGGATGGCGGGGAACTGCTGCGTCGGGGGCTGCTGAGCCGGCGGGGCCGGCGGCTGGGGCGCCGGGTGGTTGCGCGGCGCCGACCGCTGCCCGGGGGTCACGACCTCATCCACATCCAGCGGCAGGTGCTTGACGGTGTCAGCCGACTTGACCTCGATCATCGCGCTCGGGTCGTCGCAGAGCGCGAGCGCGCGGTCGGGCTTGTCAGAGATGTCGCGCGACTCGCTCGTGTACGCCCCGGCGAGGTCACCGTCGGACATGATGATCACACCCGTGCCCGCATTGGAGCGGATCATCACGCTCCCGCTCAACTTCCGGTCGCTCAAGAACTTGAGCAGGGCCCTCATGTCCACCCAGGCTGCATAGAGCTCGGTGTACATGGGCTTTGAAACCGTGAGCTCGTAGAGGCCGTCGATCAGCTCCGGCGAGAGGCCGACTACGTCGAGCACGCCGTGCCCGGCGGTGACGTCTTCGTTGAACTGGTGCAGCGCCTGCTTTCCGAGCACGAGCCCGGTGGAGTCACCCGCACCGTCGTACATGCACTCGAGGGCCGAGCCCTCCTTGAAGAGGATGAGCCCTGCGGCATCATCGGTCAGGAGGCGGACGTAACCCGTGTACCCTTCCTTCTCGAGGGTCGTGATCAGGCGCGGGAAATCCACGAACGACGTCTTCAACGAGTCGTAGATGACCTGGCCGGCCGGCACTGGGATCGGCTCGCGCCCGTGCTTGGGCTGAGGTCTGTGCTTCACGCCTCGTCTCGGCTGCGGTGCGTCCAACTTTCTCTCCGGCTCAGGATGCTCTCGGCGCTCAGGGGGCGCCTCGGCGTTGGTGCTCTGTGGCTGTGGCAGTGGCTGAGGCGGCGCCTGGGGCGCGGCGTCCCTGGGCGAGACTTCGGCCGCATGCACCAGCTCCGGGATGCCGGCCTTGACGGTCTCGTCAGCCGGTAGCTTGGCCTTCGCGTCGAACTCGAACTCGCCCTTGGTCCAGCCGAGCGCGTTGACGACCGCGTCGTCGCCCGCCTTGCCATTGCCCTCGGCATGAAAGAGATGGCCGAAGAGAAAGTACAGGGCGGTCGACTCACCGTTGCCATTTCGGAGGGTAAGCGTACCTGTCGACCTCTCGCCCTGGGCAGATTCCAGAAGCGAGCGTAGGGTGATTTCGGCGAGCGTGCCGTGTGACTGCAAAGTCGTCTCCCGAGATCGGCCCAACACCGATCGATGGACTAAGAGAAGTTAGTATAGATATCAAGATCGGATTCGCGCGCCCGGAGCCGCCAGACCTCCCTATCCCCTCGAAACCTTCGCCCGCGCGATTGTTGCTGGTCCGACACGGCCAATCGACCTGGAACAGCGAGCACAGGATCCAAGGCCAGCTCGACCCCCCGCTTTCGGAGGAAGGACGCCGCCAGGCGGCGCGCGTAGGGCGGAGGCTGGCGCGGCACCGCTTCGTGGGCTTCTACTCGAGCGACCTCAAGCGTGCCCTCGAGACCGCTTCGGCGATCGGCGCCGTGACCGGCGGCGCGCCCAGCCCGACGGCCGGCCTGAGGGAGATATTCCTCGGCGAGTGGGAGGGGCTCAATACCCGAGAGCTGGCGCAACGATTCCCCGAGGCCTGGGCCCGGTGGACGGAGGAACCGAGCTGGGACGTCGTCCCCGGCGGGGAGGGCGCCGTGGCGTTCGAAAGCAGGGTGGTCGCCGAGATCGACTCGATCCTGGCGCGGCATGAGCACGGAGACATCCTGGTCGTGACCCATGGCGGGGTCATCCAGGTCGCTTTGCATCGCATCGTCGGGCGGCCGAACCAAGGCCTGTTCCCGTTCCGAATCGAGAACGCATCGATCTCGGTGATCGAAAAACGCAACGGGCGCTTCGTGGTCTCAGGCGTCAACGACACGAGCCACCTCGAGGGCTCCGAATGAGCGGCAAGCAGTCGAGCTGGGATGCCGAGCTCGACGAGCGCGCATTACCGTCCCCACTCTTGCAGAGTTGGGGCTGGGGCGAGGTCCAGTCGCGTGCGGGCTGGACCGTCGAACGAGTGCGACTCGCGGGCGGGGCGATGGCGAGCGTGCAGCTGCGCGGGCTTGGACCCGTACGGGAGGCATACGTGCCACGAGGGCCCGTGCCCGCATCGCCGGAAGCCGTCAGCGCCCTGGTCGCCTGGGCGCGGTCCGCGAAGGTGGCCCGGATCATGGTCGAGCCCGAAGCGCCACCCGACTTCGGCGAGGTCATGCGCGCGAACGGCTTCAGTCCCGCTTCAGCCGTACAGCCACAGCACACACGCATCCTCAACCTTGCTCCGCCGGCCGAGATGCTGGCCACCTTCAAGCACGGGCGCCGCTACAACATCCGGGCCGGCGAGCGGCGCGGGGTCGTGATCGAAGAGGGCAAGGACGCGTCCGAGCTGGAACGGCAGTCCGCGGCGGTCGAGCGGCGCGAGTCCATCCACCTGCCGGCGCGGAGCTACTACCAGCTGCTGCTCGACCAGCTTCCCTGGTGCCGCACGTACGTCGCCCGACACCCGAGCACGCATGAGGCGCTCGCGGCGGTTCTGGTCGCGCGCCACGCCGGCCGCGCTTACCACCTGTTCGCGGGGCGAAGCGGGGCCAATTCCGAGCTCATGGCCAACGACCTGGCGTGGTGGGCCGCGATCAAGGCGGCCGGCAACGACGGCTGCCGCGACTACGACCTGTGGGGAGTGCCGCCGCCTGACGCCCGCCCCGAACACCCGTGGCACGGCCTCGGGTTCTTCAAGGCAGAGTTCGGGGGTGAGGAGGTGACCTATGCCGGCGCCTGGGAGCTCGTGCTTTCAGAGGCGGCTTCGCGCCTGATCGGCCTGGAGAAGAAGGCGCGTGGCCGCATTCGGGGCCTGAAACGAAACATCTCCTAACAATCCTTCAGATCAGTTAGGATGGGAGCATGGCACAGCAGCCGAACGGCGCCCGCAAGGTGCTGGTCGTCGATGGCGACTCGGCGACGCGGAAGGACGTACGATCCGCCGTCGCCCAGGACGGGTACCAGGTCGTGGAGGCGGGCACCGGCGCCGAGGGACTGCGCCAGGTCGAGGCGCTGCGCCCCAGCCTCGTGCTCCTCGAGGTGACGCTGCCCGACGGCTCGGGCTTTGACGTCTGCCGCGAGCTGCGCAAGAAGGACAGCGCGGTGCCGGTGATCATGATGAGCTCGCGATCCGACGAGATCGATGCCGTCGTCGCGCTCGAGATCGGCGCCGACGATTACGTGGTCAAGCCGCTTCGCCTGCGCGAGCTGGCGGCGCGGATCGCGGCGCACCTGCGCCGGATGCGCATGGAATCGGCGGAGGCCACGCGCAATCGCCTGGAGTTCCGCGACCTCGTCATCGACGTCAACGAGCGCCGCATCTACAGGGCGGGGCAGGAGGTCGAGCTGACGCACACGGAGTTCGACCTGCTCAATTTCCTGGCCAGCAACGCCGGCAAGGTGCTCAGTCGCGAGAAAATCCTCAACTCGATCTGGGGCTACGAGTATCCGATCGAGACGCGGGTCATCGACGTCCACATCCGCAACCTGCGCCGCAAGATCGAGGGCCAGCCCTCACGGCCTTACTACATCCTCGCCGTGCCTGGCATCGGCTACCGGTTCACAAACGCTCGCCCGGCCTGATTGGCGGCCGCACGCCGAGCTCTTTCAGGCCGGCCAGGACGAAGGGTCGCTCCGCGATCCGCGGATGTGGGATCTGCAGGTCGGGCTCTAAGAGGCGCTCGCTTCCAAACAGGAGGATGTCCACGTCGATGACGCGCGCTCCCCAGCGGCGCGTGGGCTTGCGTCCGCCCTCGCGCTCGACGGCTTTGGCGGCGCGCAGCAGCTGGCGCGGCGATCCTTGCCAATCCACCTCCAGCACCTGGTTCAGGAATCTCGGCTGATCGGTGACGCCCCACGGTTCGGTTTCGATGACGCTGCTACGACGCAATATGCGCGCGCCCCTTTGACGCAGGCGGCGCCGCGCCGCGGAGAGGTTGCGATCACGCCTCCCGAGGTTTGATCCCAGCCCCAGATAGGCGACGGTCACCTCATGCGGTCGGCGACGCGCGTGACCCGAACCATCTCGCGCACGTCGTGGACCCGCACGACGTCTGCTCCACGCAAGATCGCAGCGGTCACGGTCGCGGCGGTGCCCGCCAGGCGCTCATCGGCCGGCACGTCCAGGAGCTTGCCGATGAACGACTTCCGCGAGGTGCCGACGAGAACGGGTTGGCCGAGGTCGCGAAGCTCTATCAGCCGGCGCATGACCTCCCAGTTCTGATCCGCCGTCTTCCCAAAGCCGATGCCCGGGTCGATGAGGATTCGCTCGCGCGGGACGCCCGCCGCCACGGCGGCGTCGACCGAGGCTTGCAGGAATCGCGTGACCTCGCTCATGAGGTCGCCGGCGTAATCGGTGCCGTCCTGGTTGTGCATGAGCACGAGGGCGCATTCGTGACGAGCCGCGAGGTCGGCCAGCCCGGGTGAGCGCGTCAGCCCCCAAACGTCGTTGATGATCGTGGCTCCCGCCGCCACCGCCGCGACCGCAACCTCGAGCTTGTACGTGTCGATCGAAACCGGAACGTTCGACTCCCTCGACAGGCGCCGGACGACCTCCTCAGTCCGCGCAATCTCTTCGGCCGTGCTGACGGGAACGTGCCCTGGTCGGGTCGATTCGCCGCCCACGTCGAGCATCACCGCTCCCTCTCCGACCATGCGCAGGCCCTGAGCCACGGCAGCCTCAAGATCATCTCCGAGGCCGTCACCGCTGAACGAATCAGGCGTGACGTTGACGATCCCCATCACATAGGTACGGCTGCCCCAGTCGAACCTGTGGCCGCCGATTTCCGCAATCACCCGCCGATTATGCTGCGAAGCAGATATGCGGCTGGAGGACCTGGCCCGGGGCGTACCCGGGGCTGCGCTCGAAGGCGATGGGAACGTCGAGGTCGGCGGGATCGCGCACGACTCGCGTCGGGTGAAGCCCGGGGACCTGTTCGTGGCTGTGACGGGAATCAACTCGGACGGTCATTCGTATCTGGCCGAGGCCATCGCCGCGGGCGCCGCGGCGGTAGCAGTCGACCGCCCGGTTGAAATCCAGCCGGGTACGCCGGTGTTGAAGCTCTCCTCGACTCGCACGGGCCTGGCCGAGGTGGCCGCGGAGTTCTACGGGCGCCCCTCGCGTCATATCTATGTGGCCGGGATCACGGGCACCGACGGCAAGACGACCGTGACCCACATGACCGAGCACGTGTTGATGGCCGCCGGCATCGTCGCCGGCGCCATGAGCACGGTGGCCTTCTCGGTGGGCGGAGCCGAGACTGACAACACGAGCGGGCAGACAACGACCGAGGCACCGCAGGTGCAGGAATGGCTTCGCCGCATGGCCGACGCAGGGGTCAAATGCGCCGTCATCGAGACCACCTCGCATGCGCTCGTGCAGGATCGAGTCGGTGCGTGCGACTTCGACGTTGCGGCCTTCACCAACGTGGGCCATGACCACATGGACTACCACGCGACCTGGGAGGACTACCTCGAAGCGAAGGCTCGCCTTATCGACCTCGCCGCCGGCGGAGCTGAAAAGGGGATCGAGAAGACCGCCGTGCTGAACCGGGACGACCCCAGCTACGAACGGTTGTCGCGGCGTCCGATTTCGCGACGGTGGTCCTACGGCCTGACCACCGCCGCCGATCTGCACCCGCTGGACCTCTCGATGACCGCGACGGGCTCACGCTTCCGGTTGAAGACACCGCTCGGCGAAACCGAGGTATCGCTAGCGGTGCCGGCGCGCTTCAATGTCTACAACGCGCTGTGCGCGGCGGGTGTCTGCCTCGCGGTGGGCGTGCCCATCGAGGAGATCGGTCCTGGGCTGGCCGGCTTCGACGGCGTGCGTGGGCGGCTGGAACGGGTCGACATCGGGCAGGACTTCAGCGTCTTCATCGACTTCGCACACTCGGCCGGCGCGCTCGCGAGCGCACTGGCGGAGCTGCGTCCCTTCACTCGCGGCAGGTTGATCGTTGTCTTCGGCTCGACCGCTCGCTCCGACCACGACCGGCCTGGCATGGGTAAAGCGGCGGCCGACCTTTCCGACTTTTTCATCATCACGACGGACGACCCGCTCCGGGAAGACCCCGCGGAGATCGCAAGGGATGTGCAGTCGGGGGTCGTCGGCAAGTCTCCCGGCAGGGACTACGAGATCGTGCTCGACCGGCGCGCCGCGATCCAGCGTGCGATCGAGGTCGCGAGGTCGGGCGACTCGGTGCTGCTGGCCGGCAAGGGCCACGAACGCACCATGCAAATGGCCGCAGGCGCCGAGCCGTGGGACGAGCGCGCCGAGGCCGAGGCGGCGATAAGGGAGAAGAGTTCCTAGCTCACCCGCCGCCGACCATGCGCACGATCTCGACGACATCACCTTCGCCGAGCGTCGCGTCCGCATAAGCGGAGCGCTCGATGATCACACCGTTGAGCTCAACGGCGACAGCTCGCGCGCTCACCCCCAGCTTCTCCAGGTAGATGAGCAGCGAAGTTGGGCCGTCGAGCTCCACGCTCCGGCCATTGACCTGCAACTCAATCATGCGAAGAGCCCGATGGCGGCAAAGCCGGCCGCTCCGGCCGCATGGCATTCCGCGATGCGCTCCTCTGTGACGCCGCCGATTGCAAGTACCGGGATGCGCAGCGCGTGAGCCACTTCTGCGAGCGCCGTGATCCCGGCGGGCGCCGAGGCGGGGTGACTCGCGCTCGGCCAGACCGGACCGAAGATCACGTAGTCGGCGCCGTCGCTCTCGGCGCGCAACGCGCTGTCGAGGGAATGGACCGAACGCCCCACCAGACGCTCGCCCATTAGCGCGCGAGCCGCGGCGACCGGGATGTCGTTCTCCGGCAGGTTCACGCCGGCGGCGCCGGCGGCCAGCGCGATGTCGCATCGCGAGCTGACGACGACGGGCACCGGCGAGGTTGCCACCAATGCCGATGCCTCGTGCTCCGTCGCGCGTGCGGCCGACAGGGGGGCGCGAAGCTGCAGGATGGTGGCGCGTCCGGCCGCGCCCATGCCGACGCTCGCGGTCGTGACGATCGCCATCGCGACTGGGATGACTAGCGCGAAGGCGAGATGCCCTCGGTGGGCGAGCTGGGGCTCGCGTGCTCGCGTTTGGGGATGAGCCCAGCCGTGTATGCCTTGCGCCCTGCGTCCACGCCACCCGCGATCGCCTCCGCCATCAGCTGAGGATCCTGCGCCAGCGCGATCGCCGTGTTGACCAGGACGGCGTCCGCCCCGAGCTCCATCGCGCGTGCCGCGTCCGATGGCGACCCGATGCCGGCGTCGACGACGACCGGTACCCTTGCCTGCTCGATGATGATCCGGATCTGCTCGAGGGTTTGCAGTCCCTGGGCGGAGCCGATCGGCGAACCCAACGGCATGACGGTGACGGTGCCGATTTCTTCGAGCTTCTTGGCGAGGACGGGATCAGCGTTGATGTACGGCAGCACTTTGAAGCCCTCGGTCACGAGCGACCGGGCCGCCTTCAAAGTCTCCTCGGGGTCGGGGAACAGGTAGCGAGGGTCGGGGATGACCTCGAGCTTCACCCAATCCGAAAGGCCCATCGACCTCGCCAGCCGCGCGATGCGGATCGCCTCGTCGGCGGTGCGGCAGCCCGCAGTGTTGGGAAGGATGCGGTACCGCTTCCAATCGATGACGTCGAGGAGGGTCTTCTTTTTGGGGTCGTCCAGGTCGAGGCGGCGGAGCGCCACCGTGACGAGCTCGCACCCCGACGCCGCAAGCGCCGCGAGCATGGTCTCGTCGTCGGCGTACTTGCCGGTCCCGAGAAACAGGCGTGATCGGAGCTCGATGCCGGCAATGACCACGCGGTCGGTCGCCAGGGTCTGCATGAATCCAGCTTAGACTGGCTTCCCCGCCACGCGGGGAAGTCGGCGCCCGAAAGGCGCCGCGGGGATGGGGCGACCCAGAGCCTACGGTAGGTCCTGCGTCTCCAGCAGCTTTCGGTCGCGGGGGTAGGTCAGGCGCTTGATCGCATCGGCGACCGACAGCCACGCCAGCTTGTCGACCTCGACCCCAGGCTTGAAGCGCCCGCCCTTGGCCTCCATGAGCCAGTAGCACGCGACCTTGTCGCGGCCGCGACGATCGACGTAGGCGGTGCACCCCAAGGGCCGTTCGATCTCGCAGCGAAACCCGGTCTCTTCGCGGACCTCTCGCAGGGCGCAGTCCTCCGGAGTCTCGTCCGGCTCCACCTTGCCTTTGGGCAGAGTCCAGTCGTCGTAGGCGGGGCGGTGAATGATTGCGAGCTCCGTCGCGCCTGATGCATCGGTGCGGTAGACGACGCCGCCCGCCGCACGGATCACATTCACATCGGTCATCTCGAGGATCTTGGTGGCCAACATTGCTCCTTCGTCTGCTTGATCGGCGGGCTAGGGCGTATGTCTCGTCATGTAACCGATGGCGACGTAATGGTGTGAGTTTACCTGCGCGACGCGCTGTGTCGACATCCTTTATACACAACGCGCTCGACAGTTGTCTTGTGGGCCGAGTCCGTTTCGGCTAACCGCGCACGCCCGCCGTGTGAAGGATGGCGAACGCGACCCATGAAATGACCGCCGCTGCCGGGATCGTCACGAGCCAAGCGGCGGCGATGTTGGCACCGAGTCCCCAACGCACGGCTGAGAGCTTCCGGCTCGCGCCGACTCCCATCACCGACCCTGTGATCACATGGGTCGTGCTCACGGGCAGACCGATCAGGGTCGCGCCCTGGATGACGCTCGCTCCCATGAGCTGAGCGGCCAGGCCAGTCGCCGGCTCCAATTTGATGATGCTCCAGCCCAAAGTTCGGATGATGCGCCAGCCGCCGGCGTAGGTACCGAAGGCGATGGTCGCGGCGGACAGGAAGACCACCCAGAGGGGGACCTGGAACTTCGTAAGATTGCCCGACGCGATCAAGGCGAGTGTGATCGCGGCCATGGTTTTCTGCGCGTCGTTGGCCCCATGCGAGTATGAGAGGAAGGCAGCAGTGAGAACTTGCAGCCTACGGAATGTGCGGTTGACAGGAGTTGGTCGCAGCTGCAAGCGGTGCACGACAAGGATAAGCAGGATCGCAAAGACCGCTGACGCGATGAAACCCAGCGGTGGCGAAATCACAAGGCTCGCGATCTGCTTGCCCAACGCCGCCCATTTCACCCCGCCCAGGCCGCCGGC
>WNFA01000316.1_pt1 | contig 37851 bp, 37 predicted proteins | sample 5400481 | NCBI WGS metagenome assembly WNFA01 (sample SAMN13153340, study PRJNA577476) | soil metagenome | isolation source: 120 cm saprolite under Douglas fir tree site 2 hole 1 replicate 2 | place: USA:California | collected 2015-04-18 | reverse complement strand
CTGCATCTCGACGTACCGCGGCACCAGCTTGTTAAAGATCTCCGCAGCCGGCTGCTCGTAGATGTAGTCCACCTGGTCAAAGGAGGATTTCTGCGGCGCGTCTTTCAGCGGCTCGCCCAGCGCGGCGTGTTCGAGCGGAAGCAGTTTTTCGACTCGCAGGGTCTGCGCCATCACGTTCTTGAACTCGTTGTAGATCAAGTAAACCGAGTCCGCCTCATGCGCTTCGTAAATCTTCATAACCTCGGCGGCAATTTTCTTGGCGACTCCCAGATCGGCGCGCGTGGTTACATCCACGTATTCGGCGGCAATTTTCCAGGAACGTTTCGCGAACGCATCGCGGCTCTTCTTCGCGATCGCGATCACCTCCAGCGCCTTGCCCTCTTTTTCGCGCAAAAAATCGAACGCCCGCCGCAACACATTCGCGTTGAATGCGCCGCACAGGCCGCGCTCTCCGGCGGCCACCACCACGAGCACGCGGTCTTCCGGGCGCTGCGTCAACAGGGGGAACTGCTCGGGATTCTCGATGCGCGACATCGCGGAGCGCAAAATTTCGCGGATTCCCGCGGCGTAGGGCCGCAGCGAAACGGCCGTCTCCTGCGCCCGCCGCAGCCGCGCCGCCGCGATAAATTTCATCGCGCGCGTAATTTGCTGCGTGTTCTTCACCGAACGGATGCGCCGCCGGAAATCGAGAAGAGTAGGCATCGGAAAGCTCTGGTGGCCGGACTAAGCGCGGGCGGTTGCCGCCCCGGCCTGGAACCTCTCCTTGAATTCCCCGATCGCACGCTTGAGGTCCGCGCGCGCGTCGTCGGTAATCTGCTTCTTTTGCGCAATCTGCGCCAATAGCGCGCCGTACCTCGTGCGCACGAATTCAACCAAGTCGTGTTGGAACCGTCCCACGTCACCCACCGCGACATCGTCGGTCGAACCGCTGGTGCCCGCGAAAATGACGAGTACCTGCTCTTCCACTGTTAGCGGTGAGAATTGCCCTTGTTTCAGAATCTCAGTGAGACGCTGGCCTCGCGCCAGCTGCGCCTTGGTGGCCTTGTCGAGTTGATCGGAGCCGAACTGCGCGAATGCCGCCAGTTCGCGGTACTGGGCCAGGTCAAGCCGTAGCGATCCGGCCACCTGCCGCATGGCTTTGATCTGCGCGTTGCCGCCGACTCGGCTTACCGAAAGGCCCACGTTAATCGCGGGCCGGATACCGCTGTTGAAGAGGTCCGCCTCGAGGTAAATCTGCCCGTCAGTAATCGAAATCACGTTCGTCGGAATGTAGGCCGAGACGTCGCCCGCCTGCGTCTCGATCACGGGCAGCGCCGTAAGGGAGCCCGCTCCCAGCTTGTCGTTGAGCTTCGCGGCGCGTTCCAGCAAACGCGAGTGAAGATAAAACACGTCGCCGGGGAACGCTTCGCGGCCCGGAGGGCGGCGCAACAGCAACGAAATTTCGCGGTAGGCCTGCGCGTGTTTCGAAAGGTCGTCGTAGAAGCAGACGGCGTGCCGCCCTGAATCGCGGAAAAACTCACCCATCGCGCAAGCCGCGTACGGCGCGATGTATTGCAATGTGGCAGGCTCGGTGGCGGACGCCGCGACGACGATGGTGTAGTCCATCGCGCCCGCGTCGGTCAGTACCTTTACGACCTGCGCGATAGTCGAGCGCTTTTGCCCGATCGCGCAGTAGATGCAAATCACGTCGCCGCCCTTCTGGTTCAGGATCGTGTCCAGAATGATGGCTGTCTTGCCCGTCTGGCGGTCGCCGATGATCAGCTCGCGCTGGCCGCGGCCGATCGGGATCATCGAATCGATGGACTTGATGCCGGTCTGTAGCGGCTCGCGCACCGGTTGCCGGTCCACGACACCCGGAGCGATGCGCTCGATCGGGATGCGCTTGTCAGTCGCGATGGGACCTTTGCCGTCGAGTGGTAATCCGAGGGGGCTCACAACGCGGCCCACCATCGCTTCGCCCACGGGCGCGGACATGATCGTGCCCGTGCGCTTGACCGTGTCGCCCTCCTGAACCAGCGTGTACTCACCGAGCAGCACCGCGCCGACCTGATCTTCTTCGAGGTTGAGCGCAATCCCGAAAACCTCATGCGGAAACGACAGCATTTCGCCGGACATGGCTTTTTCCAGGCCGTAGATGCGCGCGATGCCATCGCCCACGGAGATAACTGTGCCGACTTCTTCCACCGCGACCGCCTGCTCGTAGTTGGCGATCTGCGCCTTCAGAATCTTGGTGATTTCATCTGCTTTGATCGAAGCCATCCCCGCTCCTATTCCGAAATCATCCGGGCGCGCAGGCGATCCAGTTGCGCGCGCAACGAGCCGTCATAAATCGTCGAACCGATTCTCACCACGGCGCCGCCGATCAGCGCCGCATCCGTATTGAATTGCGCCTGTACTTTCTGCCCGGTGAGCTTTGCCAGCGCGGCGTCCAATTCCGCGCGCTCCTTCGCGGTCAAATCCGCCGCGGAAGTCACCGCGGCTTGCGTGATCCCCTGCCGCGCGTCGAGCAACGCGCTGAATGCCTGCTCGATTTCCGGGAGCATTCCGGCGCGCCGCTGGTCGACAATCACAAAAAGATAGTTGCGCAACGTGCGGCTCGCGCCCATCCGCGCAACCAATTGCTCGATCGCGGCATGCTTGCTCGCGCGCGCAATGGAGGGATTCGACAAGAACGCATGCAACTCGGCGGACTCACGGACCATCGCCGCAAACGCCGCCAGCTCCTGCTTCACCTGGCCCGCTTGTTTGTTCTCGAGCGCGACGTCGACCAGCGCGCCCGCGTACCGCTCCGCCAGCGCCTTCAATTCGCGCTCCTTCCGAGTTCACCGAGAAACGCGCGGAAGATCCTCGCGCGAATTTCACCGTTCATCCGCGAACTCAGCAGCGTTCCGGCGCGCTCCACCGCCATGGACGCCGCCAGCGCCCGCAACTCCTGCTGCGCGGCGCGTTCGGAGGCGGCCAGCTCTCCGCGCGCGGCCTGGCTGATCTTTTCAATCTCGGCCCGTCCCGAAGCGCGCAGCCGCTCCGCCTCGGCTGCCGAATCCCGCCGTGCCGCTTCGCGCAATTCCGCGACTTCCTGGTCGAGCCGCGCAATCTTCGTCTCGACCTCGCGCAGTTCGCGGTCCGCCTCGGCCTTCGCCGCCTGCGCTTCGGTGATGCTGGCAGCGATGGCCTTCGCGTTGGCACGGAAAAACGCCCCACCGCGCTTCGCGATCAGGTAGCCGATCCCGCCGAAGACAAGAATGAAGTTGAGCCAGCGGAAAATGAGCCCGGCGCTGGCTGCGGCCGGATCCTCCGGCGAGGCTTCGCCGGCCAGCGCAGGGAGCGCCGTAAGAATGAAAATCACGAGCCCGCTCGCGAAGAGCCGAATCGCGCGCCGCCAGGATTTCATCGAACCTCCACGCGCCGGGCGCCGCCCGGGACGGGGGGCATTCCTGCGAGGATGGTTTCGACAATTTCGCCGGCCAGGGCGCCGCTCGACTGTTCGAGTTGCGTCCGTACAGCCTCCACCTCCGCGGCGAGCGCCTTCTTCGCGGCCTGCAACTCGTGTTGCGCGGTGGAACGCGCCGCGTTCACGGCAGCCTGTCGTTCGTCCAGGACGCGGCGGCGGGCCGCTTCCTGCTCGGCAAAAATCTCTCCGCGTACCTTCCGCAGCGCTTCGCTATACGCGCGCAGCTTTTCCTGCACGGCTGCCCGGCTCGATTCGGCTTCCTCGCGCGCGCCCTCGGCACGTTTGTGGCGGTCGGAGAGAACGCGCTCGATCGGCCCAAAAAAGCTCCATCGCAAAAATAGGTAGAAAAGGAAAACGAGGATGACGGTCGGCACAGCCGCCAGGAACAACTCGCCGAGTTGGTTTAAGATTTCCACCGACCATTTAGGGGCATCCGGCCATGCCCGCTCTATATATCTTCTCCGGAGAACCTGAGGTACACACCCACCCCGCAGGCTATTCCTAGTCTGGACAAAGGAATGATTTTATAGCATCGGAGTTCGTTTCGCGCAAGCCTTTGTGCCGATTTGTCCCGCAGTGTCCCGATCTAGAACGGGTGCAAATCCGCATGTAGGAGGTCAAGGGGCGTACCAAATCGGAGGCTGCTTGCTGGCGTGGAACGCGCCGCGCTAAGATGGCTGGCGCGACGGGTGGGGGCTGGCCACGGGTGGGGGTTCTACTTTTGCACTTAACGTTCCGCCCTGGCCGTGGCGTGGTGCCAGCCGGAATGTTCGATTCCATAGGGGGCTTGGCCCGCTCGATTTTTTTCCCGTGCGGAAGACCACAAGGAGAACTTGATGCCCGCATTCCCCGGCGTGGATTTCCTGGACTTCGATTCGTTGCTGAACGATGAAGAGCTGCTGGCGCGCAAGACGGCGCGGCAATTCGTCGATGAGCAGGTAATCCCCATCATCGAGAAACATAATCGCGAAGCTAAGTTCCCGATGGAATTGGTGCCGCAATTAGGCGAGCTGGGGTTTTTCGGCGCGAACCTCAAAGGTTACGGCTGCGCGGAAATGTCGAATGTCGCTTACGGCCTGGTGATGCAGGAACTCGAGCGCGGCGATTCGGGCCTCCGCAGTTTCGTTTCCGTGCAGAGCGCCCTGGTGATGTATCCCATCCATGCCTACGGTTCAGCGGAGCAAAAAGATAAGTGGCTGCCGCGCATGCAGAGCGGAAAAGCTCTCGGCTGCTTTGGCCTAACCGAACCGCAATTCGGCTCGAATCCAGGAGGAATGCTGACGCGCGCCGTCCGCCGCGGCGATTGCTACGTGCTCAATGGCGAGAAGATGTGGATCACTAACGGTTCGATTGCCGACGTCGCACTTGTCTGGGCGAAATGCGAAGATGACCGCGTCCGCGGCTTCCTGATCGAAAAGGGCACGAAGGGGTTCAAGACGTGGGATGTGCACGGCAAGATGTCGTTGCGCGCTTCGGTCACCTCCGGCCTCGCGATGAATGATTGCGAAATTCCCGCAGAAAATGTGTTGCCCGGCGTGTCCGGATTGAAAGGTCCGCTGACCTGCCTGACGCAGGCGCGCTACGGCATCGGCTGGGGAGTCATCGGCTCGGCGATGGCTTGCTACGACACGGCCCTGCAATACGCCAAGACGCGCAAGCAATTTCAAAACAAGCCGATTGCCTCGCATCAACTCGTGCAGGACAAGCTGGTGTTCATGATTACGGAAATTTCTAAAGCGCAATTGCTGGCGCTGCATGTGGGCAAATTGAAGGACCAGAACCGCCTGGACCCCACGCACGTCTCCATGCTGAAAATGAATAATGTGTGGATCGCGATGGAAACGGCGCGCAAGGCTCGCGACATTCTGGGCGCCAACGGAATCGTGGACGACTACTGCGTCATGCGCCACATGAACAACCTCGAATCGGTTTACACCTACGAGGGCACGCATGACATCCATCGCCTGGTCATCGGAGAGCGCATTACGGGCATTCCCGCCTACTTTTGAAGCCGACGGGGGCGGGTTCTACCTGGAGCCCGCTAGAATCTCAAGCCCGTGGAGATCTGGAGGGCCTGATGTTTCGCAACACGGACTTGTCAGTGTCCATCTCGCAATTGCTGTCGTATGCCGTATTGATAGGAACCCTTTTGTCCGCGGCCGTCGGGGGGCCCGCATCCGCGGCGGAGAAGCCTAAAGTCCGCACCATCACGGCGTTTATCCGCCTTGACACCACCATATACAAACAACAGATTGCGGACTCCTTGACGATGTTGCGGAACGCCAAGGCCCGATTCGAACTAGCGGGCTACGAAGTGGAAACGATTCGCATCTCCACGCAGCCGTTCCCCGAATACACGCGCGCCATGTCGAAACAGGCCGTCCTCGCGTTTTTCCACGATCTCGACAATCTTGCAAAGCAGGAAGGCTTCATCGCCAGCATCGGCCCCGCGCTGATGTCCGAAAAGGATGACCCCGCGCAAGCGCAGGTCCTGGCCGAAATTCTCGGCCTCACGAATAACCTGCACGGCAGCATCGTGGTGGCTGGGGATGACGGCGTCCACTGGAAGGCCGTGCGCGCGGCAGCGGACGTCGTGAAATATCTCGAGGACCACACCGATCACAGCCTCGGCAATTTCCGCTTCGCGGCCATTGCCAACGTGCCTGCCTACACTCCGTTTTATCCCGCGTCGTATCACCAGGGGCTGGGACACCAATTTGCGATTGCCCTCGAATCGGCGAACGTCGTCGCGGCCGCGATGGCCGTGCAACGCGACCCGGAGGCGACTCGGCAAGCTCTGGTCGCCGAGCTGGGAATGCATGCTCGCGCGATTCAGGATCTCGCAAGCAGGATCGACCAGGAGACCGGCTGGGCCTACATGGGTCTCGATCTATCTCCCGCGCCGTTGAAGGAGGTCTCCATCGGATCGGCCACAGCCGGACTCACCGGCGGCCGGTTCGGCACCAGCGGCACTCTCACTGCGGCTTCCACTATTACGGCGGCGCTCCGCGATATCACAGTCAAAAAAGTCGGCTACTCGGGGCTTATGATGCCGGTACTCGAAGACACCCGGCTCTCGCAGCTCTGGAGTGAAGGCGCGCTCTCGATGGATCAGCTTCTCGCCTATTCGGCCGTGTGCGGCACAGGACTCGACACCATCCCGCTGCCGGGAGACATCACGGCCGATCAACTTGCGCGCATCATCGGCGATGTCGCCACACTATCGGCAAAATTGTCAAAGCCGCTGAGCGCGCGCCTCCTGCCGGTCGCAGGAGCGAAGCCCGGAGATCGCACCACGTTCGATGATCCGAATCTGGTAAACACGGCCATTCAGCCATTGCCGTGACAATCTCGCCCCTCAATACACCCTGGAGGAACTGGGTGTTTCAGAAGGTTTTTGTGGGTATGCGTCTGCCAGCCCTCTGCCCGTCGCGAAGTGTACTGCCCGGTAGAGTTCCGTTTTTTGAGAGCTGAGTGACAACAGGTTTGACTCATGCATTGGAGTAAGGCAGGCTCATTCTATGAGTAAGCGACTGCAAGTCCTTCTAAAGGAGCCCGAATACCGCGAGATTCAGCGCGCTGCGCGCTCGCGCAACATGTCGGTTGCCGAATGGGTCCGGCAGGCTCTCAGCCTGGTTCGCCGCAGCGAGCCTTCCGGCAGCGTTGGCAAAAAGCTGGAAGCCATCCGCGCAGCGGCACGAGCCGAATTTCCGACCGCGGACATTGACCGCATGCTGAGGGAGATTGAGGTCGGATATCGCGCGGGCACGAACCCGTGATTCTGGTTGACTCGAATGTACCAATGTACCTGGTGGGCGCTCCTCACGTTCACAAGGGCGATGCACAGCGATTACTTGAAAAGTTCGTCAGCGAGCGGCAACGCCTCGTCACAGACGCTGAGGTTTTGCAAGAGATCTTGCACCGGTACGCAGCCATTCAGAGGCGCGACGCCATCCAGCCAGCGTTCAACGCTTTGCTTGGTGTCGTCGATCAGGTCTTGCCCATTGAGCAGGTTGCCGTGGAGCGCGCCAAACAGATTGTATTGGGGCACATAGAGTTGTCTGCGCGTGATGCGGTCCATCTAGCCGTAATGGAACATCACGGAATCGATCGAATCTTGAGTTTTGACTCAGGCTTCGACCAATTTCCCGGTATTATCGGCTTATCCTAAAGCTAGCTAGCTCACCGACGTTCATTGACCTTCCCTACCGCTCAATGCGATAAAAACCTGATAGGGTGTTTTCCATTGCAACATGAGCTGATGCCACTGGTTGCATTGCTCTGGTTGGTCTAGGATAAGGCATGTCTTGGGTGGAATCGCGCGCGTGACTCTGTCCGAACGCGCGCCGGATTCAAAATCACAACGGCCGGGAGAGCTGATGGAAATCGAACTGAGTCTGGAATTTTTGCGCGTCGTCGAACAAGCAGCGATTGCCTCCGCGAAGACGATGGGGCTCGGCGACGGGCACAAGGCCGATCAGGCGGCGGTCGAGTCCATGCGTAAGGTGATGGACGAAGTGCCGATGGACGGAACCATCGTGATCGGCGAGGGCGAGCGCGACGAAGCGCCCATGCTCTTCATCGGAGAAAGAATCGGCGCCGCGCAGCACGTACGTGGTTTTAACTTCCCTGCCGTGGACATCGCCGTCGATCCCCTCGAGGGTACCAATCTTTGTGCCACGGGAGCGCCGGGCTCGATTACAGTTTTGGCCGCGAGCGAAAAAGGCGGCTTGCTCCACGCTCCCGACCTGTATATGGAAAAGATCATCGTGGGGCCCTCGTGCAAGGGCGCCGTGGACCTGGACGCTCCTGTGGCCGAAAATCTGCGCTCCCTTGCCAAGCGCCTCGACCGCGACGTTGAGGACCTTGTGGTGATCGTGCTCGATCGTCCGCGGCATGAAAAGCTCATTGCGGACATTCGCGCGACCGGCGCACGCATACGTCTGATCAGCGATGGCGACCTGTCGGCGGGCATTTCCGCGGCTGTGCTCGGGACGGGAGTACACGCCGTGATGGGAACCGGAGGCGCACCCGAAGGCGTACTGACCGCGGCCGCGCTCCGCTGCCTCAACGGCGAGATTCTAGCGCGTCTGGTTGTGTCCAAACCCGAGCACGAGGAGCGTCTGGCAAAAATGGGAATAAAGGACGGCAAGCGCGTCTATAAAACCGAAGACCTTGCGCCGGGAAAGAAGATTATCTTCGCGTGCACGGGCGTAACCGACGGAAACCTGCTACGTGGGGTGCGTTTTTTCGGCGAAGGCATCCGCACGCAGTCGCTTATCGTCACGCTCGAGGAGCGGCAGGTGCGCTTCGTCGACACCGTAACCCTCGAAAACCGTCCCGACGTCAAAGTGCGCTTCGCATAGAGGTATTGGCCCTGAATCTGAAATTCGAGGCGCCGCAGGAGCTTCGATGCTTCCCGCATTGCCGAGTTCAATCTGGTTGCATCCGGCCGCGGCGAAGTTAGATGTTGCATTCCGCCGCTCACGCCGCGAGACCGAATGGAACTGCGCGTTGCAAGAAATCGCTAATCAACGCAGGTTTTTTCACGAGTCACCAGTCACGAGTCACCAGTCACCTCGTCGCTCCTGGCCGCGATTGCGGAATTCAGGCATATGACTGCCCCGCGGGAATTGCGGACCCATCGTCTGCTGCTACGTTCGTTCGAACGCGGAGACATCCCCACAATCGTGCGTCTCGCAGGGGCGCGCGAAATCGCCGCCACGACCACGAACATTCCGCACCCCTACACGGAGGACGACGCGCGGAGTTTCCTCATACATTCGGATGAGGATTTCCGCGCGGGGCGCTCGGTTTCCTTTGCCGTCGCGATTTCGCCGGGCGGCGAACTCTGCGGCGCCGTCGGGCTCACCGTTACGCCTGCGCATGAGCGCGCGGAACTCGGCTACTGGATTGGCGTCCCCCATTGGGGCCAGGGGTTCGCTACAGAGGCGGCAGGTGCCGTGATGGCGTTTGGTTTCGAGACACTGCGGCTGCATAGGATCCACGCGTCCCACTTTGCGGGAAACATTGCCTCGCAGCGCGTCCTTGAAAAAATCGGAATGCGGTATGAAGGGCCGTCCCGGCAACACATCCGAAAGTGGAATCGGTTTATCGACCTGGAAAATTACGGCTTGCTGGCGAGTGAATCCCGCGGTGAAAAAACACGCTCGTGAGGGCGCGGACTCTCCCTGCCGGGAAAGTTCGCGCCATCTCGCGCAGATTTTCTTTCGATTTCTACCTGTGGCCCATTGCGGCTGGGTGAATTCGTCGCGTCAACTGCTCCATTCGCGCCGACTGAGGCGGCGCCAGAGGGCGCACCTGTCCGTTGCCGCTGGAGACGTGGTCGCTGATCGCGGCCAGACGCTTCAGAATCGATTGCCACTGTTCCCAGTCCAACTGCCGCAGGAACGGCCGCAACCCCTGGATGAATGGATCCTCCAGCAGAGCTTCGCCGTTTGATTCCGGAACGAAGAAGCGGTTCAAGCCAACACCAAGCGCTTCGGAAATTTTTTCCAGCGTTCCGAGGCTCGGCGTCATCTGCCCGCTTTCGATCCGCGACAGATAAGACCGGGAAACGCGCGAGCGCGCCTGGAGCTGGCTCTGCGTCATCCCGCGCGATTCGCGCAACTGCCGGATTCGCTGCCCTATATTCTCCACCGTCTCGCGGTTTGGCCACTTCTCGAAGAGTTGCCGGTCGTCGCCCGGAAGCTCCTGCGGCTCCGGGGGCGGAATAAGAAACTCCACCTTCGGCGGCAGCAGGCGTAAGCACCGGCGGCAATTCCCCGTGCGGGTGCGATACTGCACGAGCCCGCAGGTTTTGCAACGGATTACTTCGCGGTCGAGGTCTATATCCATGGCAACCTTGTTCCCGTTTGTCCCGTTCATTTCATTCGTTTGTTCCGACACCGGTGCTCCTCGCAGACTATTCCGGCATGCGGATGAGAGGAACTACGATCGGGGGGAAGGCAGAAGCTGGCGCGACCGCCATATTGGGGGTTCCCGCGTCCGGTGTCAAGAACTTTCTCCATCCTAAGAACAAATCGGTCAAATCTGGAATTCCATTAGAGTTTCCGTGTGGAAATCGGCTACGGGCTCTACGCGCCGCCCCGCCTAGGCGGGCTGGCTTCCCGCTCGCCGTCCGCCTAGCAAAATGGCGGACTTTGGCGGGTGAGCGGCGCGTCGGCGACTTGGACCCCGCCGGGATCAGGCTGCGGGCTCCGCCCGTCCCGGGCATTCCTTGTAGGCCGCCAAAAGCCGGAGCCCACCAGAATGGTACTCGGCCCCATGAATCTGATAGCCCGCTATTCGAATCCGGGGTCACAAATCGTCGTCGGAGAGGCGGCGGCTGTGGCCGTTGGACTCGAGCCAATGGTAGAGGTGGACCTGATACAGATAGGAGGCAACGATTTCTTCGCCCAATTCGTGCGCTTCGACGCAGAGAAATGGCACGCGAACTCCCGCGAGCGCCGCGATCAAAGACTGCGTGATCTGATTCGGGTTTGCGGGGCTGCGCTCGTAGCGCGATTTCACCTGGCTCAATGCCGCGGTGATGACCAGCAGGCGGTCCGGAAACGCGCTCATGCGACGGAGGCGCTCGACGAAAACAGGACGTTCCACGGTGAACGAACGCACGAGATCGTTGAGGTCTTTGCGCTCGACGACGCAGGACTCTTCGAGCCCGCTGACGCTGTAGTCGCCCAGCGCAAGGGGCTTTTTCTCGACACCTGCGAACCAGCCCTGGAACCGCGCGAACGAAAACGGATTCTGTTCGCGCGTATCGACAATGACCACAGGTCTGGGCGTGCGAAGCTGCGTGCCGCCGCGTTCGGCTACGACCGGCAGCGCGGGATGCGCCACGGGCAGCGCGGTCATCTGCCATTCGAGCGGAGATGTGATCAGTGTGCGGCGGCGGCGCATTAGAGTTTTTGAACGTTGAGCATAGCTTGTATTCGATTAAGAAGCACCATCGCAGAAATGCCCCGCCTCTGATGAGGCGGGCTACTACAACGTGGATTGGCACAAGCGTGGAGGCAATCTGTTGTAGCCCGGGTCTTCAGACCCGGGGAATTTCCGCGTGGGGCGACCGAGGGGAATATCTGCGCTCGAACCGCACGGCAGGAGGCAACCGGCTGTATACTCTTCGCGTCCGGAAGGCCAACAAGCAAATTCCAGCTTTATTCACACGCGCGCGTTACGACCAAAAGGAGGGACCCCATGAAGGTCTATGGTTTGATCGGGTTCATCTTGGCCGGGATCGTTTTGTTTTGGGTGATTCCGCGCTCATCCCGGCCCGTCTTCGGACAGGTGGCGTCGACGGATGCCCTTCACATTGGGGAGGGCGGTTTGCCCCAATTCCAGAAAGATCTCAATTTCCCAAAGGTCCCGTCAAAGTGGAGGATGGGATTTGGGTCCGATGTCGCAGTCGACGCCCAGGATCACATTTGGGTCTTGAGCCGTCCACACAGTCTCGCGCATCCTCGGTCCACGCCGCCCGACCTGGTATCCATTCCGGCGCCACCCGTCATGGAGTTCGACAACGATGGCAACTTTATTCAGGCCTGGGGCGGCGAAAGCGGGCCTGGATATCAATGGCCTTCGAACGAACATAGCATCACTGTGGATTACAAGGGCTACGTATGGATCTTGGGGAACGCAGACGGGAAACGAAACAACCCCGCGAGTCTCCCAAATGACAATCAAGTTCTCAAGTTCACGAGGGAAGGAAAATTTGTGATGGCCATCGGCAAGAGCGGCCAGACCGGCAGCAACTCAACTGAAGTCCTCAAAGGAGCGACAAGTGTCCGTGTCTACCCCAAGTCCAACGAAGTGTTCGTCAGTGACGGGTATGGGAACAGCCGCGTGATGGTGTACGACGCGGACACGGGGAAATTCAAGCGCATGTGGGGCGCGTATGGCAACAAGCCGCTTGATTTTGACCAGCGTCCGCCAGTCGATCCGTCTAAGCCGAACGAATTGTGCCCCATGGTATGCGGGATATGGTCAACGTATCAGCAATTCTCATTGCCGCACGACATAAAGTTATCGAGCGATGGGCTCGCATATGTGGCCGACCGCGGGAACAAACGAGTCCAGGTATTCACGCCCGAGGGCAAATTCGTCGCGGAGCAGTTCGTCGGCGTCGACAGCAAGTTTCCCCTGCAGGCGAGGTCTGTGGCCTTCTCGCCGGATCCAGCACAGCGATTTCTATACGTCTCAGGGTCCCCGGACATTTACATTCTGAATCGTAGGACTCTCGAGGTTCTTGGCTCATTCAACATCGGTTCGCCGCAAGGAGACCCTCCAGGCCACCTGATCAATGTCGATCATGTAGGGAACGTCTACGCCGTCCAGGCGGAGCTGAGTGGAGCTGACGGACATAGTGGAGGCGCGGGCGCCTATAAGTTCACGTTCAAGGGGTTTTCGCCAAAGGTTTCATGTCCTCCTTGTGAATCCACTAAGCGTCCTGAGTAATCGAATAGGCGGATGGTGGTGACAACTGGCTATCACACTTGTTGCATTTTCCTCCGTACGAGCATCCAATTGAAATAGCAGGTGGCGCGGGTCGCGAACCACGCATCACGGGTCACTAGTCACCAGTCACGGGTCACCGAATGAGAGAAGCCGTCATAGCAAGTTCCGTCCGCACGCCGGTCGGGAAAGCGTTCAAGGGCGCACTGCGCTCAACGCGGCCCGATGATCTCGCCGCTGTCGCGATTCAGGAAGCGATTCGCCGCGTGCCTGGGCTCAACCCGAACGAAATCGAAGACATCATCCTGGGTTGCGCGATGCCGGAAGCCGAAGCGGGGATGAACGTGGCGCGCAACGCGGCATTGCGGGCGGGCCTGCCCGTCGAAATTTCGGCGATCACAATCAACCGCTTTTGTTCTTCGGGATTGCAGTCGATCGCCATGGCCGCTGAGCGGATCATGGCCGGACACGGCGACGTCATTCTTGCCGGCGGCACCGAATCCATGACCATGATTCCCATGGGCGGCAATAAAGTTTCTCCCAATCCCTGGCTGATGGACCACAATCCGGATGCCTATCTCAGTATGGGCCTGACGGCTGAAAATGTGGCGCGCAAATACGGCGTCACGCGCGAGCAGGCCGACGAGTTTTCACTCGCGAGCCATAAGAAGGCGCTTGCCGCCATCGCCTCCGGAAAATTCAAGGAGGAAATCGTTCCCGTGGAAGTGAAAACGACCGTGGTCGCAAACGGCTCAAACGGTCACACCGCGAAAGCAAAGACAACGACGATTTCATTTGAAATGGACGAAGGTCCGCGCGCCGACACATCCCTCGAAGCTTTGGCGAAGCTCAAGCCCGCGTTCCACGCGCGCGGCACGACAACGGCCGGAAACAGCTCGCAGATGAGCGATGGCGCTGCCGCGGCGATCGTCATGAGCGGCGAGCGCGCCCGCACGCTGGGCGTCAAACCGATGGCTCGCTTCCTCGGATTCGCGACCGCCGGGGTGCCACCCGAGGTCATGGGGATTGGTCCCGCTTTCGCGATTCCCAAGGCGCTCAAGCTGACGGGTTTGACGCTCGATCAGATCGACGTAATCGAGCTCAACGAAGCGTTTGCCGTACAGGCTCTTGCGGTGATCAGAACCCTGGGGATCGATCCCGCGCGCGTCAATCCTAATGGCGGGGCCATAGCCCTCGGACACCCTCTCGGCTGCACCGGCGCGAAGCTCACTGCATCGATTCTGCGCGAACTCGAGAGGCGCAACGCGCGCTACGGCATGGTTACGATGTGCATTGGCGGAGGCATGGGCGCCGCGGGAATCTTCGAGCGGATCGCGTAGACGTCAGGGTTGCGCCTAAGAAAAGCTTTCAACACAGAGGTCACAAAGAATCACTGAGAACCACAGAGAATTCGACCTTTCTCATTTTGTCGTCTATTCTTCTCCAACTCCATTAACCTCTCGGTGCTCTCTGTGGCATTTCTCTGCGTTCTTTGTGTTAAATTCCGAAAACTGCCAAATTGTAAGGGGCAACGGTTGAGGATTAGTGGTGCAGAGGACATCTTCAGCGGCAACTGAATGGCGCAACGGTACGCGCTATCGAAACAGCTGGTAGGCTCCGTATCCTAGTCCAGCCCCCAATAGCGAACCCACCACAACGTCACTGACGAAGTGCATTCCAAGGATGACACGCGAAACAGCAATGCTGACGGACAAGACGAGCAGAGCCGCTTGCAGCTCCGGATAAAAAATGCACAACGGTATCGCGATGGCGAATGCGCTCATCGAGTGGCCTGAAGGAAAGGAGAACTGGTCTGGTGGAAGAATGTTGGACCAGCAGTGGGCTTCGAGGTGGCACGGGCGCTTTCGCTTGCTAGCCTTCTTCATGGCGCGAAACAACACAAGGGTGGCGGCCTCCGCCGTGGCGCTGGCGGCGAAAGCGATAAATCGCAAATCACCCCCGAACAGTAACAAGGTGATACCGACCGAATACCAGATCCAGCCGTCCCCGAGGCGAGTCGACCAGAGCATCCAGATGCGCAGCCATCGCGGCGCGCGCCAGCGATTGAGCCGCCGCATGACTCGATGATCGCGGGCTTCAATGAACTGCCAAACCATTCTTCTGGCCGTCATAACCATACCTCATCTTGGCGGGCTGCAAGTCGCCGACGCGCCAAAGCCGCGCTATGGCGACGGCGCGTACAAACCCGCACCCGCTACGCCAGTTGTTTCTGACGCTCCGGTACCGGCCGCCGCACACCGATGGAAACCGGGTTGATCTTACCACCCCAGCGCCTGACAAAATCAAGGTCCACGAAATAGTTGATGCCTACGCCCGCGGGGACCAAAGCCAGAAGAGGAGTTAGCAAGATGGTCCAGCGGTCCTCCCGCATCATCTCGAAACACAGCAGATAAATGTCACGGGTCAGTTTCCAGAAGCAGCCGGATTCGCCTCCCAGTTGTCCATACCCGGCCCGAAGCCCTGCGAAGAATTCATCCTTGTCCCGAGCCCCGGGAACCTCGGTAAACGTGGTACCGACAGAGGCGAGCGCGTGGGCGTCGCTTCCAGCGACCTGCACCTTGCGTTTTCGCCGTGCAAACACTGAAGCATGCCGGTTGGCACTGGGGAGCATCTGCCCATTGCGCCCTTCGATGCCCGGGAAGTGCCCTGCAAACCACTTGAAATCATCGGGATCGCGCCGCCCAGTCACGGAGGAGAACACGTGGTTCACCGTGAAAAACAGCCGCTGCTCGGATAGGTAAGCAAGCAGGCGAATCAAATCGTTGCGGCGGCAGCTGATCTCGCAATGCTGCCGTTCGGTCAAGTCATAGACGCCCACATGGACCTGCGTCCCGCTGGGCATCCGGCAGGTGACTTCCTCGCTGACGAAGAAGTCGGTGTGCCGTCGCAACTCTTCGGCGCCGCCAATGGAGTCGTGATCGGTCAGCGTGACCAGGTTCATGCCGCGCTTTCGCAGCATTGCGTAGACCTCAGCCGGCGGGCTGTAGCTTTCCAGAAAAAAATGGCGCAAGATGGCCACGGGCAGAGTTCCAGAGTGAGCTGAGTGAACGTGTAAGTCGCATTTCATGGTGCGAAAATTGTCCCAGAATATGTTTAATGACTTGTTACAAAACATTGAACAAATCGTAAGAATTGTCTGTTACTCATACAGCACAAATAACTTAGCTTATATGGGGGATTAACATAGATGGCAGACGGAATGCCCGGCCCGCAGTCCGGCAAGCGCCGAATCTCCCTTGTTTTCTTTGACGCTGGCGGGGGGCACAGAAATGCCGCCACCGCCCTACAGGTCGAAATCTGGCGCCAAGGCCTCCCTTTCGAAGTCTCACTTGTAAACCTTCAAGAAATACTTGACCCCTTGGACATTCTCCGAAAGCTGACCGGCATTCGAATTCAGGATCTCTATAACAAGATGCTCCGGCATGGCTGGACGCTAGGCAGCCCTCAACTCATGCGGGTCCTGCAGCGGGTCGTGCGCCTGTACCACGGCCCGTCGGTTCGCGTGCTCAAAAGCTTCTGGCTCGACACGGCGCCGGACATGGTGGTCTCGGTGGTTCCCCATTTCAACCGTGCGCTCCGGGAAAGCTTCGATAAGGCTTTTCCTGGCCGGCCCTTCGTTACCGTTCTCACCGACCTGGCAGACTATCCGGCTCACTTCTGGATCGAGCGCCAGGCGCAGTACCTGGTTTGCGGGACCGAGCGCGCTGTCGAACAAGCCCGCGAAATGGGACATTCCGATAAAGACATCTTCAAAACATCGGGGATGATCCTGCACCCCCGCTTCTATGAGCCCGAGCCAGAGGACCGGGTCGAAGAACGAAAGAAGCTCGGCCTCGCTCCCGACCTTCCCACGGGCATTGTCCTCTTCGGGGGATATGGCACCTCGAAAATGCTGAAGATCTTACGGAAGATTGACAGCTCTGCCCTGGCCGTGCAGCTAATTTTGATCTGCGGGCGAAATGAAAAATTGACCCGGACTCTGCGTGAAACGAAAACCCGGATTCCCATACACGTCGAAGGTTTTACGACAAACATCCCGTACTACATGGCTTTGTCCGACTTCTTCATCGGCAAGCCGGGTCCGGGGAGCATCAGCGAGGCGCTTTCCAAGCGGCTGCCCGTAATTATCGATTGCAATGCGTGGACCCTGCCGCAGGAGCGTTACAACGCCAAATGGGTGCGCGAAAAAGAAGTGGGCGTGGTCGTGCAGAATCACAGGCAAGTTGCTTCCGCGGTGGCGGAGCTCCTGGAGCCGGGTGAACTTGCGCGCTTGCGTGGGCGTGCCGGCAACATGCATAACCAGGCTATATTCGAAATTCCCCGAATCTTCGAAAAGATCCTCAACAACGGTTCCGGGCTCACGTAAAAAGTTATTTCTTTGGCAGGAGAGTGTCGTTCTGTACGTGGTTCAGATTTTTGCTTAGCGCCCGCTCCGCGTCGAACGGCAGCAAATAGCCCGCCCGCACAAGATTGTCAATGGCGCTGTGCAGCAGTGAGGAGTAGGTCTCGAAGTTTCCGTAACGCTCTTCGATCGACAAACGGGGATCGCCGCTGGCAAGCCGTTCCGCTTTGGTTTTCGGGAACGGAATAGATTGGCCGGACCCTTCGCAACCGTCATCGTTTTGCGGCGCCGCCCGGAGCGCCCAACCCGTGTACGTCGCGAGTGGGACCTGGACCTCCGGCAGACGTATGCCGGCGAGATCATTGCCATCCACATCCGTCCTGGGCACAAAACTCGGGTAAATCGCGCCGTTTGCCGGATTGTCCTGGTAGGGCGGTGTGAACGTTGGCGGATTGATCGTTGGAATTCCCGTCATGTAAAACTTCGGCCCGTAGTTCAGCAAATACCGCGTTGTTTTGAAACCCGAGTATGTGACGCCCGGTATACGAGGAAATCCGGTTGAGGCCTGGTCCGGCTTTACCAGCGTCCCATCTGAAAGCTTGGGGATCTGACTCGGGGGTGGGGGCGTTCCGGTGGTGACCCATTTATCCATGGCAAAGAACAGAGCTCGCTGTACTGCCTGCGAATCGAGAGGATTCAGAAACTGCTGGCAGTTGCCCTTCGATGCGCCGGTCCCGGTTCCATGCTGCATGCTGGACATGAAATAGATCCGCGTGAAAATCGAGTCTGGCAGATCCTCCTTGCCTGTCGGATCGGTGGTCATCAGAGATGCAGCCTTCACCCAATACTCGTTCGCGGAAAAGATCTCCATGGCGAATGGGCAAGTGTGAGTTAGCGTACATCTCGCATAGCGGCTATCCGTCTTGCCAGTGATCGGGTCCGTCGTCACTACGTTCGCGAACGGAAAGCGGCCTTCCACATACAGGTGATCCTGCCGGTTGCGCTCGGTTCTTCCAGGTTGCGACCAGCGATAATTTATGCTGATGCCGTCGCCGGCGGCGATCCACTGCATCATGCCGTCGAAGACCTGCTTGCCATTCTCAGCCTGATTGAAACCCAGATAACGGAAATCGTTCAGGAAACGGCCGGGTTGGGAGGAAACCTCAGTGTAGATGCGGGTGATGTCGCCCGCGAGCGGATTGGCGGTGCCAGAGTCGTCCTTCGTTTCGTAGCGAAGCCATGCGTTCCAGTCGCGAACTGCCGCAAAGCCCACACCGTTGATCGTGGGATCTTTCGCCGTGTAACTAAATTCATAAATATCGTTGGCCACAAACGGCGTTCCCCCAGGCAGCAACTCAATTGCGGTACCGTCGGCATTATATTGCCATCCCGAGGCGGGCACATTTTTCGGTAAGTCGTTCAAGTGAACGCGGTGCGTCAGGGTCGCTTTCGATCGATCGAGTGTCGCAGCCGGATAGGTGAGCGCGTAGGAAGCTCCGGCGTTCACGATGTACTCATAGGACGGACCCGTGATAGACGAACCATCGGGATTCCTGGCGAAAGGCAGCGTGATGGTCGTATTGAAACCGGCCGTGCTCGTTCCGGCCGAGAAGTCCCAGCCACTGAATGATATCGAATAGCCCTGTGGCATCAGGAATGAGTTCGCGAGAAGCGATGCCTCCCGTACGGATCCCGGATCGTCGCCACCGACTCCACGATTGAGCGCGCCGATCGTCTTCCTACCTCGGTTTGGCGGCTCGTACAACATTTTGTGATTGCCCTTGGCAAGGTCAATCGGCTTCAGAATGTAAAAGTCGAAAGAATACTCGACTTTGCCCTCGGCGTTTCTCGGTGCACGCTGCAGATCGACGATGACCGCATTTCTCGGATCATTTGGATCGAGCTCGCCAAACGCCTTCCCAACGATCTTTTCGTACTGGCCGACACCCGGCCAAGAATAGCCGCCAAAAGTGGGCGATTCCCTGGCGGTTACTTGAATCTTCTTCACACGCGCATGCGCGGGCGCAACCGCATACATCCCGCACGCCGCCACTATGAAACATGTGAAAGTGACGCTCATGAACACGCGAATACGCGCTGCTGGCTTAGCCTTCATCGAATTCCTGGATATTGACAAGTGTTAGAACTTCACCATCGTACTGCGCGTCAGCGTCACTTGCCCGGTGACGATGGCCGGCCCGCCCTTGAAGAGATGCCAGGCCGCATATTGCTCCATATACGCATCTTCTGACGACAGGCAATCGATCGGCACGATCACCTTGTAGCCGCGCTGTGCCGATCCCGAGCCGGTGCCAATGCCGACACCTTGAAACGAAGTGCCGCACACGATGACCGTCTTGATGCCGCGCGCTTTCAGCTTCTCTTCCAGATTCGAGCCGAGAAATTTGTCCGGCCCGCCCTGGCGCATCCATTCGCCGTCGCGCGGTGTGAATCCCGGGTCGATCACGTCCGCAGGGGTGGCCATGCCGTTGCTGCCGACAAGGCTGTACCACACCATTGCTCCCGCAGTGCGGGCCGCGTCGTGCAGTCGCTTGACGTTGGGAATCGTGGTCACGCAGCGCGGGCGGGCGCCGCACCCAGCCTTCATCATATCGAGAATGAGCAGTGCCGTCGTCGAACCCTCGAGCGTGACGGCTTTGAGCTCGGGCTGCGGCGGCGGTTTTACCGTGGCCCAATCGTCGAGAATATCGGCGGCCGCGGACGACGCAGCGAAAGCAATTATGAGCGCTCCGGCTGCTGTGGCCGCGCCGCGCAACAGAGTTCGCATGTCTGGCATTGTTCCCTCCTATGGTTTTACCGAACCCGGGCCGTCTCACCGGCCGAGTCTTGGCCTCCACCATGACAAGACCGCCTGCGTGTCGGTCCGCGTGTATTCAACCGGAATTTCCTGTTTGGCTTCGAAAACGGCGCCATAGTACACCCGTCTCGCTTGTTCGCGATACTGTAAAGCGATTTTGATCCGAAGGACTCCCGACGGTCTGCCATCCATACCCGCACAGTCCAAAATTGCCCCAAATTCCAGCCCGCTCTTGCAACAGGTGTGACCGACTCCGGAGAAGTCACCTTATTGGAATGTGGCTTCCCGCGAGACACGGCTGGCGCTACCAGTATTATGCGCTTGTCTCGCGAGTACTACCCCCCGGGTACTTGCAACAATAGCTCCTCCGATCCATTGAGCCCATCGGCTTCGATTGCGAATATCTAGGCAGGAAGGTAGGGAACTTAGGAGGAGCTAATTTTGGACAGCCTTGTTTTTCACAATCAAGGAAGCGCCCATCAAAAGGTCTGGCTGGCCGTCATAGAAAGCGCAATCGCGGAGTGGGTGCGCGGACCGGTACCGCACAAACACAGCGCTGAATACTTTCTGTTCCAGGATGAAGATGACTTCCCATTCGTATGCCGCTCCGCCGGGTTAAACCCGGAACACGTTCGAGAGACCCTCTGGACGATTCGTGCCCAAACCGCTGCTGATTCAAACACGAACGTCGCCTAGCATCGATCTGGGACTCGGCGTTCACAAAGTCCCGTGAAGCCGCATCCTCGGAATCTGGCCCATTACCCCAAAATGGGCAGAGAATGCTGCCAGGTTGGGAGATCGCACAATGTAAGCGACCTCTCCACCTACACGGTTGTTCAAACAGGTACACTCTCAACGACTCGTGAAGTTTGCCCTCACGGCTTAACCTCGATACAATGATTGTCTACACCGCACGTCGTCCGTCCCAGTTACCGAGAAAGGAAATATGGCTCCTAGAACCGTCTGGCATTTTGCATATGGCAGTAACATGAACCGCACCCAAATGCGCTCCCGGGTCGGAAATGTTTTGGAAGAACACAACGCGCACTTGCCGAATTACGAATTGCGTTTCAACAAAAAGGTCCGCGGAGGAACCGCCGGCGCAAACGTACAGCCCGCACCAGGGAAAACCGTGCACGGCGTGTTATATAAGATCGAAGAAGGCGCCTTCCGCAGCCTGGACCGCTATGAAGGCGTCCCCGAACATTACCGGCGCATCGAAGTGCAGGTGACGCCTGATGGTGGGCAACCGGTCCCGGCGCAAGTTTATATCGCGTCGAAGGTGGAAAAGGGGCTGCGGCCGTCGCCGCATTATTTGCAGGCGATTCTCGAAGGCGCGGGCGAGCACAGTCTGCCCGCGGCCTACATCGGAGAAATCAAGACGGCCGCCGGCGCGGCCTGACCACACTGGATGCCGCTATCGGGGGCGGGTCTAGTAGCACAGGCTTTAGCCCGTGTGCTGTTCTGCGCCACCGAAAATCAAAACCACACAGGCTGAAGCCTGTGCTACAGGAAAATTTCCGACAGGGGAGGAATTATGGCCACAACATCGCTTCCGCGAGCGGCGTCACGCGGGGGCAGTTTTCTGGTGGAGGCTTGCACACCAGAAGATGTCTTTTCACCCGCGGACCTGACGGACGATCAGAAACTCATTGGCCGGACCGCCGAGGAGTTCGTACAGAACGAAGTGGTTCCCCTCATCCCTGATCTCGAACAACACAAGCCCGGCCTGCTGGCGCAGTTGCTCAAGAAAGCGGGTGAGATCGGCCTGCTCGGCGGGGGCGTGCCCGAGGAGTATGGCGGCGCGGGGCTCGACAAGGTTTCGAGCGTGCAGCTGGCGGAGAATTTGTCGGCGTACGCGTCGTTCGGCGTGAGCCACGGAGGCCACGCCGGGATCGGGACGCTCCCGATTGTTTTCTTCGGCACTGAAGAACAAAAAAAGAAATATCTCCCGTTGCTCGCAACGGGCGAAAAGCTGGCGGCTTATTGCCTGTCCGAGCCGCAGGCGGGTTCCGACGCGCAGAACTCGCGCACGCGCGCCGTGCTTTCGCCCGACGGACGCTCCTATATCCTGAACGGGCAGAAAATGTGGATCACCAACGGCGGCTTCGCGGATGTGTTTATCGTTTTCGCGAAAGTGGACGGCGAAAAATTCTCATGCTTCATTGTCGAGCGCGCGTTTCCCGGTTTTTCAGCCGGCGCGGAAGAAAAAAAGATGGGGCTAAAGGGCAGCTCGACGACGGCTCTCTTCTTTGAAAATTGCCTGGTGCCCAAGGAAAATTTACTGCACGAAGCGGGCCGCGGGCATATCGTCGCCTTCAACATTTTGAACGCCGGAAGATTCAGTCTCGGCGCCTACTGCACGGGGGGAGCCAAGCGAACGCTCGAAACCGCTTCGAAATACACGAAAGAGCGCACGGCCTTCGGCAAGCCCATTGGCGATTTCGGGCTGATCCGCGCGAAGCTGGCCGAAATGGCAATGCGCATCTTTGCCGTGGAATCTATGATTTACCGCTCTGCTGGACTGATGGACCGCGCAATTTCCGCGGCTGGCGATGGGACGGACAAATCGCAACAATCGATGAAGGTTTTCGAGGAATACGCGATCGAGAGCTCGATCAGCAAGGTGTACGGATCGGAGCTGCTTGATTTCGTCGTCGATGAGGCCGTGCAGATCTTCGGCGGCTACGGCTTCCATGAGGACTATCCCGTCGCGCGCGGGTATCGCGATTCGCGCGTCAACCGCATTTTCGAGGGTACCAACGAGATCAACCGCATGCTCATCATACAAATGTTGATGAAGCGAGCGACCTCGGGCGCATTGCCGCTGCTGCAAGCCGGCGCGAAGCTGCGCGAGGAAATCCTGGCCGGGCCGTCGTTCGACGAGACTCCCTCGAGTGCGTGGGTCGAGGAGGAGCGTATCCTGGCGGGAGTGAAGAAGACATTTTTGCTGGTGGCGGGGGCGGCGCTTGAAAAACATCGCGACCACCTTGCGGAGCAGCAGGAAATCGTCGCGGGACTTTCCGATATCGTGATGGAGTGCTACGCCATCGAGTCTTCCCTGCGGCGCGTGCAGAAGTCGGAAACCGCACGCGGACAGGAATCTTCGGCAGTGATGGCGGACGCGGCGCGCGTATTTCTTCATGATGCGGCTGACCGGGTCGAGACCGGGGCGCGCCGTTCGCTGGCCGCCGTGCTCGAAGGCGACATGCTGCGGACACAACTCGCCGTCCTGCGGCGTTTCCTGAAACGCGAACCTATCGACACCATTGCGATGCGGCAGCGTATCAGCGCGGCGATCCAGGCGGGTGATCGCTACCCGTTCGAGGGCCGCTGAGGCGGGTGCGCCGGAAAACTCATTCGAACGTCGTTTCGAACTTACCCTCGAACCTCTGGATTCGAACGCTCGCCGCGCCTTACCTGCGGGGGTATCGCGCGGCCGTCGAGGCGCGCGGGGCGTTGCGCGGCTACCGGTTCTTCGCGCCTGGCGCGACCGGAATGCGGGAGCGCCGCGGATTTTTCGTCGGATATCTCATCGATCCCGCAAACCACCAATTTCTTCAACCCCAGCCCCCGGAATGCGTTGTCTTTGCTTTTATCGAACCGGTGAGCTCCGCCTCGTATCGCCGCCTGGTTACTGCGGAAGCGTCGCTGCTACGCCAGACGGCGGAGTACATCGGTTGGCTGACGCATCGTCCGCCGCGATTTGCATTGTTTGAGAATCGGAGCGTTGTTTTGATACGCCATTTCTCGATGCGGGAGTGGCCGCCTCAAAAATACCAACACTATTCCGGTAATTTTTTCGTCGAGACGCTCGCTTGGCTGGTGCGCAGCGGCCTGGTCCGTAAACTTATCTCCGAATCGGGGGAGAAGCGTGGCAACGTAAGGTCCCGCCAGGGCAAGGGATAGTTCCAAACTCCGTTGGAAACTTCCAGAATACGTACTAGTAGTCCTGCATCAAAAGTGCTAGCTCCGATGACACTCACGTACCATGGAAGGCTGACGGAATTCCGTTCTAAATTGTAGATGCGTCGTCTGCACGGAAACTTGCATCTAATCCGGTGTTCCGCGAAAGGACTCATTCAGGTGAAGGTAAGTCCGATTTTCAGCGAGAAGAAGGCTCGAAAGTGGATGTGGGTGGGGCTTGCGGCTTTCGTTGCTTTGCAGATTTATTTCGTGCAGGAAATGCTGGCGGCGCTGATGCTGTTCACGGGCGTATTCGCCGTGATTGCGATCGTCGCGTTGATACTATATCTCGTGGACCGGGCCGGCCAGTGGAGCATAGGGTGGGCAGGGCAACGCGCTCGTCCTGCTATCCAATTGGCGCGCCGTGGTTTAGCCCTGGCGGAAGACCTCAGTAAAAAGCCGTTCCGCCGTCCACGTTCAGAGACTGCCCAGTAATCGCGCTGGCGTGGTCCGAGCAGAGGAAGAGGGCGGCCGCAGCGATTTCATCCGTAGTTTGTCCGCGTCCCTGAAGCACGGTGTCGAGGAACGCGGCGAGCTGCTTCTCCAGCGTCACGCCCATGCGCTCGGCGAGTATGTTGCCGAGATCTTTTGACATTTTAGTTTCCGTTACCGGACCCGGGCATATCGCATTTACGCGCACACCCTTGCGAGCAGCTTCGGCTGCGGCCACGCGCGTCAGGCCCAACATTCCCGCCTTGGCTGCCGCGTACGGAGATCCCCAGGCAAACGCCGATTTCGCGGACAGGCTCGAGATGTTCAGGATGGCTCCCGAGGCGCGCGCATACATTCCCGGCAACACCAGGCGCGTCAACAGATAGGCGCCGCGCAAGTGGACGGCTATCACGCCATCCCACTCCGATGGAGTGATTTCCTCCACCGGCTTCACCGGCCCGTACTCCCCGGCGTTGTTCACAAGAATATCGACGCGCCCAAATTGAGCCTCGGCTGCGCGGATGAGGCGTTCGCAGTGTTTTTCCTCTGCAACATCGGCAGGAACAGCTGCGGCCCGCCCGCCCGCATTGCGAATTTCCTGCGCCACCGCTTCAATTTCCGATTGTGTGCGCGCAGCCACTACAACCGCAGCACCCTCGCCGGCAAATTTCAGAGCGATGGCGCGGCCGATCCCGCGCCCTCCCCCGGTAATGACCGCGACTTTCCCCCCTAACAGCATTTATGCCTCCGCAGCGTTCAGAGTGATGTATACTATACATCATGAAGCGCACACAGCTTTATCTGAACGAAGACATCTGGAAGGCGTTACATGTCCGGTCACGGCAACAGGGCACCTCCATATCGGAGTTAGTTCGCCAGGCGGTGCGTGATAAGTACGGGAGTTCGCCCGCGAGGCGCAAACAGGCGATGCAGGCGCTGGTCGGCATGTGGAAGGATCGCAAGGATTTGCCAGACTCCACGACGTATGTGCGCCGGTTGCGGAAAGGGACACGGCTCAGGAGAATCGTGACTTGAAGTCTGTTCTGATCGACTCGGATATTCTGATAGAGGTTTCGCGGGCCCGGGATAAGGCCATCCTAGCCCGCTGGGACCAGTTGAGCCAAGGCGACACCGCTCTGTTATGCTCCCCGGTGAACGTCGCGGAACTCTGGCACGGCGCCCGGCCGCTGGAGCACGCGATTCTAAACGCGCTCTTCGCTGCGTTCAACTGTATCCCGATCGACATCAACATCGGGCAGCGGGCAGGAGGCTATCTGAGGCAGTATGCGAAGAGCCATCACGTCGAATTGGGTGACGCGCTCATAGCTGCAACTGTCTCCATCCATAAATTGCAGCTCTGGACGCGCAACCGCCGGCACTACCCGATGAAAGATATTGTCTTTTACTGAGCGGCATTCTTTCCTTCACCCCCTACCACAAACAGCAAAGTCAAAACCCGCACCCTTTGAAAACCAACCCCAAGCAGTGCGGCACGCCTCCCGAACGCCGGGATGTCTGCCCCAACGACCACTCTGATCACAATCGCGACCCTGGGACCCGGCAAAAGGTCGCATAAGCGTCGCTCCCCGTGATAGTGTATTATGGGATTTTTGAGGCTACCTATGAGCTACCAGACTGAATCTGGAAGTGAAGGGAAGAGTTTAATCCGAGTGCGCCCCCGGGGATTTTGCGCCGGAGTGGTGCGCGCGGTGGATATTGTGGAATTGGCCCTGCAGGCCTATGGCCCGCCGGTTTACGTGCATCATGAGATTGTGCACAACCGCTACGTGGTGGACCAGCTTCGCCAGAGTGGCGCCATATTCGTCGAGACAGTGGAAGAAGTTCCGCTCGGGTCAGTCCTGGTCTTCAGCGCGCATGGAGTGCCGCCTACGACGCGCGAAGAGGCGCGGCTGCGCGGATTGCGTGTGATCGATGCAACTTGCCCGCTGGTGACGAAGGTCCATTTGGAGGCGCTGAAGTTTGCCCGCGAAGCCCGGACAATTATTTTGATCGGGCACCGGGACCATCAGGAGATTGTGGGTACTTCAGGCGAAGCCCCGGAGCAGACGGTCGTGGTGGACAGCGTCGAAGCGGTGGATGCGCTTGAGGTTGCGGACCCGAACCGCCTGTCGTTCCTGACGCAGACGACGCTGAGTCTCTACGACACCCAAGAAATTGTGGCGCGCCTGCGGGAACGGTTCCCTACGATTGCAGGTCCCGCTTCCGACGACATCTGCTACGCCACGCAAAACCGGCAGGAAGCCGTCGAACAGTTGGCGCGCGAAGTCGATCTCATCCTGGTAGTGGGCTCGCCCAACAGTTCGAACTCAAATCGGCTGGTCGAAGTTGCCAAGCGCTCGGGCGTGCCCGCGCAGTTGATCGATGATGCCAAGGACATTGACCCGAAGTGGCTCGAGGGCATCCGCCGCGTGGGCTTGACCGCGGGCGCGTCGGCGCCTGAAATCCTGGTTGAGCACGTGAGCGAGCGCCTCGCTTCCCTGGGCTTCACAAACCAGCGCGATCTCGATCTGATTCGTGAAGATGTGCGATTCACGCTCCCTCCGGAGTTAACCACGATCGCACCGGCGTCCAAATAGATTTGGGCAGGATTTTGGATTTGAAATCGCGGCAGAGCAGAACGGCAAGCTGTGCACCGTCCGACGGGGCGGACGGATTCCTACTCCAGGAGAACAGTTTTGGCGGTCAAGATCATCCGTCAGCCGAAGAAAATTGTCCTGCTGGGTTCTGCTACGAGTGCCGCCGCACTGCGTGGCGGCCATGAGCGCGCACCTGCCGCGTTGCGCGCCGCGGGATTGGCCGATCGGCTGAAGGCCGCCGGATTCGACGTTGCCGATCACGGCGACACCGCCACGCAAGTTTTCCAGCCTGATGACGAACACCCGCGCGCAAGGAATGTCCCTGCAATCCTGAAGTCCCTCAACGATCTGCGGCCACGCGTGGAAATTGCCGTAAAAGCAGGCGCGCTGCCGCTGATCGTAACCGGCGATTGCATCTCCGTGCTGGCGACCGTCGCCGCCGCGCGGCGCTACTATCGTAACGTCAGCCTGATCTATATGGATCGCGACGCCGACCTGAACGTGCCCGCAACGACGCCTTCTGGATGCGTCGACGGCATGGTGATCTCGCACGTAATCGGACGGGGCGCGCCGGAACTGGTTCGGTTTTGGGGCGAGCCGCCGCTCGTCCGCGAGCCTGATGTTGCTTTGTTTGGTTTTGAGCGCCTGGACCAGCCGGAGGACCAGTATCTGGTGTCGTCTCCGCTGCGCCGGCACCCGGCTTCGGAAGTTTCGGCCATGGGGGCGGCAGCCGCGGCGCGCGCATCGCTGGAGCGCGTGCACGCCGCGAATCACGAATTCGTGCTCCATTTCGACGTCGACGTCATATCGAGCCAGGAGTTTCGCGCGACCAATTTTCCCGGCGAAAGCGGGCTCAGCCTGAATGAAGTGCGCGATGCGCTCCGCGTATTCGCGGCTCAACCGAACCTGGCCGCGATTGAAGTGGCGGCGTACAACCCCGAGCTCGATCCCAATGGCGAGGCGGCCCGGCAGCTCGTTGATCTGCTCGTTGAAGTGCTCGCGGCTCGGCTCGAAACAGGGTCTAGTGATGCTGCTGCCGAAATAGCCTCCCCGGTTACTGTTTCCGGCTCTGCCTCACCTTCTGAGGCCCCACGCTCCGAACCAGATTCAGCCACAGATCCCGAACTTGACTTGCAGGAACCTCCCGAGCCAGATTCGATTCCGTCCTGAAGCAATCCTCGCACGGTCGTAGCGCTGATTCGGCGTCTCATTGTAAATGCCTGCATCCCGGCGTTCGATGACATTTGAGTTAGGATGAAAGGTTGCGGATGTTAGTGAGATGCGCTACCGTTTTTGAAGCGGCCGAGGAGGTTTCCATGAGGAGAGGCAAATTCCTGGCATTTGCAGTGGCGTTCAGCCTGGCTCTCGCGGGTGCGGGTATGGCGCAACTTCCTCCGGGGATGCTCGTCGATATGAATGCGGGGGGCACGCAGACGCAGATGAATATGTCAGGTCCCGCCGACCAGGGCATCCCTTCGTATCACGCGTACGCCTTGAAGCCGCCCGTTCCGTCCACTATGGATCCGAAACAGTTTCCCGACGCGCTCAATCGCAACGTCTACGCGCTGGCTGCGAAAATCAAACCGGTCCTGTACCAGCAGCCGTGCTACTGCTATTGCGACCGGAGCGTCGGGCACAAAAGCCTACTCGATTGCTTCGCCACGGAGCATGGTTCGCAGTGCGACATCTGCCAGAAAGAAGCTGTTCTCGCCTACCAGCTGACGCAGAAGGGAAAAACGCCGGCGCAGATTCGGGCAGCGATCATTCACGGAGATTGGAAATCGGTGGACATGAAGCCTTACGTGACCAGCGCTGCATCCCGTTGAATGTTTCCCTGCGGTCCCTTGGTGTGAAGCAAGGCCGGCTTTCCTTCCTCCCGGCTTTTCGAAATTCGGCGGGCGGCCAATATCAGGTAAGCTGGCTTTGCGCCGCCGATTTGGGCACCGCGAGCAGAGCAATCCTGTGCCTCGAATTCCCGCTGTTTCCAACGCAATAAAATCAAGCCCCGGCCTTACCTGAGACTGCGCCAAAAGCCGCCGATGTGGGACTGTGCGGGGTATTCTCCCGGATGTTGCATCTTAAAACGCAACGTTAAACGGATTTATTGTGATCGCAAGTTTCGCGCTGTAGCATGGTTTCAGCAGGCGAGCCTCCCCCCGCTACTCCCCGGCGGCTGACCTGCAAGGCGAAAAAAATGGAATCACCTCGCCGGCCCAGACGCTAGAGAAATAGCTCTATCTGATTGGGTCGATCCCCCTTTCCCCGTTCCGCAAGGTGATACGCCGGATTATCCCGCAATACGGCCGAGGTTCGCAGGTCCGCGTGAAAGCGATGCCCCCGGATGTCGGCCTCCCTCTCGATGTAACCGATCTGAAACGTTCGGCAGATGCCGGGAGGGCTTCGTGCATAAAAGAGAGCAAATCGCATGGATTGGCCGGGTGGCCCGGGCGTTTAGGTGCTTGCCGCTGGTTTTGCTATTTTGCGCTGGCCCAGCAGCCCGTTCTCAGACTCCAGAAAGAAATCTTGCTGACCTAAGTCTCGAAGATCTGATGAACATCCAGGTAACGTCTGTTTCCAAAAAACAGCAACGAGTGTCGCAGACCGCGGCGGCAATCTTTGTGATCACCGCGGAAGATATCCGGCGGTCAGGGGCCATCAATGTGCCGGACCTTCTCCGCATGGTTCCCGGGGTGCATGTAGCCCAACTGGACGCCAACATTTGGGTCATCACGATCCGGGGGTTCAGCGACCGTTTCGCGGACAAAGTCCTCGTGTTGATCGATGGACGCACGGTTTACACGCCGACCAGCTCGGGAGTTTACTGGGACCAACAGGACGTGCCACTGGAAGATATCGAACGCATCGAAGTGATCCGTGGGCCAGGGGGCACGCTTTGGGGCGCCAATGCTGTTAACGGAGTGATTAGTATTACCACAAGGAAATCTAGTGCGACGCCTGGCGGCTTCGTGTCCGCCGCGGGCGGCTCTCAGGAAAGCGCCGAAGGGTTGTTGCAATATGGCGGCAAAATCGGCAAGAGCGGAGCCTACCGCGTATTCGGAAAATATTTTGGGGCCGGCAGCCTGAGACTTGACGACGTTACTCCGGGAGCCGATGGCTGGCACCTGCTGCACAGCGGCTTCCGGTCGGACTTGAACCTGTCAGCCAAGAACACCGCGACCATTCAGGGAGACTTCCTGCGGACGAGCGAAGGAGAAGTGCTCAATGTTGTCCTCGCCAACGCGTTGCCTCAGCAGCCGACCTTTGTCAGCCGCACGAACGTCTCGGCAGCAAATCTTCTGGCGCGCTGGACTCATACAGTCAGGAATAGCTCCGAGATGTCCCTGCAAGCCTACTATGACGGGTACGATCGCCGCGAAGAAGGCGGCTACGAAGGACGCAGGACATTCGATCTTGATTTTCAGGATCATCTGAACGCGGGTTCGCGGCACGACATCGTCTGGGGATTGGGATTCCGGACGACCGGCGATAACGTAACGCCGAAATATTCCAAGAGCTTCAATCCACCGCGGAGAACCGACAATCTATTCAGCGCCTTTCTGCAGGACGAGATCAGGCTGACGGATTCAGTCCACCTCATTGTGGGATCCAGGCTCGAGCACAACGGATATACCGGATTTGAATTTGAGCCCAGCGGCCAATTGGTCTGGAGCGTTGCGAAGGGGCAGGCGCTGTGGGTGTCCGCCGCGCGTGCGATCCGCCAACCGGCGCGCGCCGACACAGCCATCCGCATCGATGTAGCAACGGTCCCCGTAAATGCCACCGATTTTGGCGTGGTCGAAATTTTCGCGAATCCCAACCGCAAGGCGGAAGAGCTTATCGCCTACCAGTTTGGATACCGCGCGGAGATGAGCAAGGAGCTGTCCTTCGATTTCGCAAGTTTTTGGAACCGTTTTCATCACCTCCAGACGGATGAACCGGCGCCCTCCTTCTTTACCTCGAGCCCGCCCCCGCCACATTTCGTGTTCCCGGAAATTTCTGATGATCAGGCGCACGCTCGCACCTATGGCACGGAGATTTTTGCCAATTGGAACGTGATGGGACGCTGGCGAATCAGCCCCGGCTACGCCTTCCTGCAAATGCAAGTAAGCCCGGACGCATCCAGTCAGGACATGTCGGTCGCTGGGATTGCGGGAGACGCTCCGAAGCACGGTTTTCAGATTCGGTCGCAAGTCAGCCTGCCGCACCGCGTGGATTGGGACGTGGCGTTCTATTGCGTGGGAGCGCTGCCGGATCAGGGCGTGCCCAGGTATGGCCGGGTCGATACGCGGTTGGGATGGCGGGCGGGAGAATCCGTCGAACTCAGCGTGGTGGGCCAGAACCTTCTGACGCCGAGGCATGCCGAGTTCGGCGACGATGCTCCGCTACATACCCTTGCGCAACGCAATGTATTTGGGAAAATCACGTGGAGGTTTCCGAAGTGATTCGGCTGACCTTTCGCAATGTGCCTGGAAGACCAGCTTATCGGAACCATGCTCGCCACGAACGCGGAACGAATAGAGTCTAGCTTGCGTTACAGCCGAACTGGACGGTTGTGTCAATGTTTCGCATTGAAACGTTGAATGGAAAAATAGACGCTGTCCCATTGACTACGGTGTAAATCAATATTAGGGTTAGCTCAACAACTAAGAGGGGAAAACCTTTCCTCTCCACCCCGGGGCCGGATGAACACCCACGTTCGGCCCCATTCGATTTCAAACAATCAGTATTGAAGGTCCCTCAAGAGTTGAAATTCGTGAAACAAGAGCTGGCGCCGCTCGGTGTATAATCCCGGAGCGCGGAAGCTGAAAATGAAGATTCCGGATCGGGTTCGGGCTCTACGCGGCGCGGGCTTTACGCGCCGTCGCCATAGCCCGCCATCTTGCTAGGCGGGCGTCGGCGACTTGAAGCCCGCCACAGTATTGAGCCCGCCGAAAATTGGAACATTCAGAGCGGCGTCCTGGTAAACCGATGGCCGGATCAGCCGATGGATACTACATGCGCACCGCGATGGATAGAAACCTGGAAGACGACGAACGCCCGAGACTGAGCACCAACCAGAAGGCGCTCAAGATCAACCTCGACCCGTCCTTTTACGGCACATTCGCCGAGATAGGCGCCGGACAAGAGGTCGCTCGCTGGTTCTTCAAGGTCGGCGCGGCGGCGGGAACAATTTCCAAATCCATTTCCGCTTATGACATGGCCGTGAGTGACGCAATCTACGGCCGCTGTAAACGCTACGTCTCGCGCGAACGTTTGCAGGGCATGCTCGACCACGAGCACGGTCTAAATCTGGAACGGTTGCGGATGTCGCGCGGAGACAGCACCGCCTTCTTCGCCTTCGCCAACACCGTGGCGGCTCGCAACTATCAGGGCACGAACGAGTGCCACGGCTGGATGGGCGTCAAATACCAGACTCGCCCGCGGGACGAAGACAGCCAGATCATTATCCACGTGCGAATGCTCGATCAGGAAAACGATCTCCAGCAGGAGACCCTGGGCATCGTGGGAGTCAATCTCCTCTACGGCGCGTTTTTCCTGCATCACAAACCTCAGGTGCTACTTGAATCGCTGCTCGACAACCTCACTACGAAGCGAGTCGAGATCGACATGATCGAGTTCGCGGGCATTGAGTTCCGCCATGTCGACAACCGCGTGATGAGCTTGAAGCTCGTGCAGCTGGGCCTCAGCGGCGCCGCGATGTTCGGGCCATCCGGGGAAGTGCTGCAACCTTCGGAGGTCCTGCGCAAACGGCCGATCCTGGTCGAGCGAGGAAGCTTTCGCCCCGTCACCAAGGTCAACATCGATATGATCCATTGCGCCCATGAGCGCTTCGCCGCGGAACCGGAGGTCGAGACCGGTCAGATTGTGGAGCTCATGGAAATCACGATGCGAAATCTCCTGGCCGGGGGACAGATCGACCTGACCGACTTTCTAGCCCGGGCCGACGTATTGGCCGCCGCCGGCAAGACCGTGCTGATCTCGGACTACTTCGAATACTATCGCTTGGGAGCCTATCTGGCGCGGTATACATCGCAGCCCATCGCGGTAACCATGGGCGTCGCGAGCCTCGAGGACCTGTTCAAGGAGCAGTACTACGCAGAGCTGGAAGGCGGCATCCTCGAAGCCTTTGGAAGGCTGTTCACCAGAGACTTGCGGATTTACGTCTACCCCCTGCGCGATCCGGGCACGGGAGAAATCAGGACGGTGCAGAATATAAGGATGCCTGGGGATCTGCACAGCCTGTATTGTCACCTCGTCGAGCGCGGCAGGATCAAGCAACTCGACAATTTCGATGAAAGCGTGCTGCACATCTTCTCGCGCGACGTCTTGCGGCGAATCAAAGAGGAGGACGCCACGTGGGAGACCATGGTGCCCCCGGAGATTGCCGATGTGATCAAGCGCCGCCGCTTCTTCGGTTATCGCGAGTCCGAAATGACGGACGTTTCTCAGCCGAGATAGCTGGTTGTCTCCCGCACCGCAAAAACGGCGCGGAAGGTGCTATCCACGCCGCGTCTGACATGCCCTGATAATTCCGTTACCTATAACTGACCTCCTTGGCGAAGTTCGCTTGGGTGTTTCTTCGCCCGGATTGCGTTACACTCCAGCGGTTCCGGGCGGCGATTCTCCCAGCTGCGATCCGGAAAGCGAGGTGCGTCATGTCCGGCGGGCAGAAGCTTGGCTTTGGGAAGGTTTCTTCGGCGATATTTGCCGTTCGCTTGATGGTCGGCGCTGTGTTCTTTCTTGAAGGGATCAAGAAATTTTTGTTCGTCGAACAATGGGGAGCAGGCCGGTTCACGAGAATCGGAATTCCCGCGCCGCATCTGATGGGCCCGTTCGTGGGGGCGGTAGAAATCGTTTGCGGATTGCTGGTGCTCCTCGGACTACGCACAAGCCTGGCCGCGATCCCGCTGCTCGCCGTAATTTGCACGGCGATCGCGACAACGAAAATTCCCATCCTGTTCAAGAGTGGTTTCTGGCCCATGGAGGCGGAAGCGCGAACCGATTATGCCATGCTCATGGGGCTGATCTTCCTCTTGCTGGCGGGCTCGGGTTGCTTGTCACTCGACGCGCATTTTTCACGGGACAAGCCGAATACCAATGGCTGATTTCCCGCAGAGTCAGGCCGCGGCGGCCGGCGGCGCCGAGCGAGGTTCCCTCGCGGCACTGGCGTTGTTTTTTCTGCGGCTGGGAACGACGGCGTTTGGCGGGCCCGCGGCGCACGTCGCGATGATGGAAGATGAACTCGTCCGCCGCCGCAAATGGTTGTCGCGCGAGAAATTTCTCGATTTGCTTGGGGCCAGCAATCTGATACCCGGGCCCAGCTCCAGCGAACTCGCCATCCACATCGGCTATTTGCGCGCGGGATGGATGGGGCTGGTGGTGGGCGGGGTCTGCTTCATTCTGCCTGCAGCAATTCTGGTGACATGCACTGCCTGGGCGTACGTGCGCTTCGGACATTTGCCGGCGGCCGCGGCGTTGCTCTACGGCGTGAAGCCCGTCGTGGTCGCGCTTATCCTGCAAGCGTTGGGGGGGCTGGGCCGCACCGCGGTCAAGAGCCGTCTGCTAGCGGTTGCCGGCATGATTTGTGTTGTCCTCAGTTTTCTAGGCGTAAATGCGCTGCTGATACTGGCCGGGACGGGCGCAACCGTTGCCTGCGCTCAGGCATTTTTTAAAACGCGGAAACAGAATCGTGCGGCAGGCTCCAGCGCGTTCTTATTGTGGCGGTGCGGCGTCCGTTTGAAAATGACGAGGCTTCTTCCTGTTCTCGGCGCAGGCGCCGCAACAGCATTTGCGCCGGGAATGTGGGCGTTGTTTCTGATTTTCTTGAAGATTGGGTCGGTTGTCTTTGGCAGCGGCTACGTCTTGCTCGCGTTCCTCCGGGCAGACCTCGTAGCGCATCGAGCATGGGTCACCGACTCACAACTTGTGGATGCCGTTGCCATCGGTCAGGTGACGCCCGGACCAGTCTTCACGACGGCGACGTTTCTCGGCTACCTGCTGCGCGGGCCGGTGGGCGCGGTCGTCGCGACGGTCGGGATATTTCTGCCGGCGTTTCTCCTGGTGGCCATAAGCGGGCCGCTCGTTCCTTACATCCGTCGGTCCGCAACGGCCGGTGCATTCCTCGACGGGGTGAATGTTGCGTCGCTCGCCTTGATGGCGGCGGTCACCTACCAACTTGGGAGGTCGGCAATCGTTGATTGGCTGACTGTCGGCTTGGCCATCGCGGGCGCAATCTTGCTCCTGCGGTTCCGAATTAATTCGGCGTGGCTCGTCCTGGGAGGCGCGCTCGTTGGCATCGCCGCGCAGTTCGCCCGAGGAGGCTAGACCGCATTTCTCGCGAAGGATCTGCGGTTTCATATCGATGCGTCTGAATGAGGGCATCCCGCGCAACTTATGTCCTTGCAGATGATTTCGACAAAGGCTTACTTGCATCAGGTCTTGAACGAGAGTGCGGCACCCAAACTTTCTTCCCTCAGAAAGTACCGCGTGCAAGGAAGCGGCCGCCCACAATCACATCCCGCTTCACTTCACCGATCCAAATCGTTAGGTGAACAGCATTGGATTTAGAGCGGCAAAGAATCCCCGGGTCTGAGGACCCGGGCTACAGCATTCGCACAATAGATTGGGTTGTTGTCACCCGTCTCTTCAGAGGCGGGGGTTCGTACTTTCCCGGGAAGGGGTGGACTCACACCGGACAGGCAAATACCTTTGCGAAAATGTAGCACGTGTTGAATCTTCGGGCCCAACCATCCGTCTAATCTAACGGGAATGATGTAGACTTGGCAGGGTGCTTCGCGGGAGTCCATTGACCTGATGCAAGTTTCGATTCTTTACGCTTTCGTGGCAGGGATTATTTCGTTCCTGTCCCCCTGTGTGCTGCCCCTGGTGCCGGGATACGTTTCCATGCTTTCAGGGATCGGCGTCGAGCAGCTCCGCGCGGGTCAGCCGGCCCGCAACAGCCTGTTCGCCTCTTCATTGGCGTTTGTCGCCGGTTTCTCCGTCGTGTTCATCAGTTTCGGGGCTGCGGCGAGCGCCGTGGGCCAGTTTTTGCTGCAGCATAAGTCGTTGATGGGCCCTGTGGCGGGCGCCGTAATCATCCTGTTCGGCCTGCACCTGGTCGGCTGGCTGATCAAACTTCCCGTAAATGCCGGATTCGTAATCGGCGGCGTGCTGGCGGTTGGCGCCGCGATTCTCTGGCGCCGTTTGGGGACTGAAACCGTGGGTCCCGGTGGACTAATCGGCTCCGTGCAACTGCTTTCGGTCGCACTCATTTTTCTGGCCGGCCCGTCACTGACTCGCTGGCTCAATCGCGATGTCCGCTTCCACAACCTCGGCACTCAAACGGAAGAACAAGCAAAATCCGGCGGGGCCCTCTCCGGCGTAACCAGCGGCTTCCTGCTGGGTTTCGCGTTTGCCTTCGGGTGGACGCCGTGCATCGGCCCGATTCTCGCCGCCGTCCTTGCGCTCGCGGCAAACGCGGAAACGATTTCTCGCGGCGTCTTTCTTCTCGCTGTTTATTCTGCCGGCCTCGCGGTTCCCTTCCTACTGACGGCGATCGGAATCAACAGGTTCCTGCGCTTTTACCAGCGTTTCCGGCGTCATTTGCACACTGTGGAAGTATTGAGCGGCGTTCTGCTGTTGTTCGTCGGCGGATTGATTTTCCTGAACCGGCTGACCTGGCTATCGGGTAAACTGGGGTTTCTCAATAAGTTCGCATTGTGACGGGCGCGGGCTCTACTTTTACGCTGAACGCCTTTAGTGAAGCGTGAAGCCTGCAAGAGAAAGTGAGATTTGGCAATGAAAAAAGGCATCCTTGTCACCCTCGGCGTGATTGCACTTCTGGCAATCATGGTATGGGCGGATCGGAAATTCCCGGCAGCCGGAAGGCCGCCGGCGAACGCCTCCAGCACAGCCGGCGACGCGTCCATGCCGAGCATCGTCATGAAGGACCTCAACGATCGCGACGTCACACTCGCGCAATACAAAGGGCAAGTGGTCCTGGTGAATTTCTGGGCCACCTGGTGCGGACCCTGCAAAATCGAAATCCCCTGGATGATCGAGTTTCAGAAAAAGTATAGCTCGCGCGGTTTCACGATCCTCGGAGTCTCGATGGACGAAGACGGCAAAAAGGCGATCAATCCCTTCCTCGAAAAAGAGCGCTTCGATGTGGACGGCCAAAAAGAAGCGATGAATTATCCAATTCTGCTCGGCAACGACTCCATCGCGGACAAATTCGGCAGCATCGTGGGCCTACCCACCAGCATGCTCTTCACGCGCGACGGCAAAAAAATCAAGACAATCGTCGGCCTGGTCAATCACGATGATATTGCCAAATCCATCGAGGGCCTGCTGTAGCTATTTTCTTCAGGCGATTTCGATGGTGGATAGGCTTACGGTTGTGTGTTCGGGAATTTCTTCGCCGCCCGCAAGACGATCTTCGATATGCAGGCGGATCGCATCCTTGATGTTTTCCACGGCCTCTTCGTAGGTGTCTCCCTGGCTGTAACAACCCTGAAGCCCCGGGCAGGAAACAAAGTAGCCGTGGATGTCAGCTTCTATCACGATAGGCAGCGCAAGCTGTTTCACCCACAAATTATAGGCTCACTTTGATGTGTTTCCCGCAAGAATTGTGTCACAGGCGTTGGGCCGTTGCCATGCGGGCAGCCAGAAAACAAATCCGGCGCGGTCGAGTAGCACAGGCTTCAGCCTGTGTGGTCTTGATTTTCTTGGGCGCAGAACAGCACACAGGCTG
>WNFA01000315.1_pt1 | contig 37882 bp, 36 predicted proteins | sample 5400481 | NCBI WGS metagenome assembly WNFA01 (sample SAMN13153340, study PRJNA577476) | soil metagenome | isolation source: 120 cm saprolite under Douglas fir tree site 2 hole 1 replicate 2 | place: USA:California | collected 2015-04-18 | reverse complement strand
GACCAGCAGTCGCTGATCCAGGTCGCCCGCCGTGGGTTTGCGGGAGTACGCTGCCAGGATCATCCGTCCGTGCAGGTGCCAGGCTACACCGCAAGTCTTGCCTGCCCGAAGTTTGATCTCGCTGCCGCTAATGCGCTGCTGGATCAGCACGGCTGGGTCAAAGACCCGACTACCGGGATACGAAGCAAGAACGGGCAGCGCCTGGAGTTCCAGTACTCGACGACGGCCGGCAACCTGTGGCGTGCTGACGACCAGTTGATCAACCAGCAGAACTTTTTGAAGATCGGCATCAAGCTCGACATCATGAACTACCCTGCCAGCACGTTCTTCGGGTCGTTCCTGCCCGGAGGGGTGCCGGGTAAGTATGACATTGCGGAGTTTGCAGAATCCGGTGCCTATGACCCTGACAATTCCATCATTTTAACCTGCGCTGAAAAAGGGACAGGGAACCTGGCTTTCTACTGCAGCCCGCAGATGGAGGCCATGCAGAAGCAGCAGTTGTCAACTGGTGACTCGACTGCGCGCAAGACAGCCTTTGAGGGCATCAACCAGCTTGAGGTGACGGACGTCCCGTTCATCGTCGAGTTTAGCTCACCCGATTTAGCGGTCTACCATAAAGGCACCCACAACTACCTTCCCTCGGCAGTCGGTATCGGCTCAAGCGAAAACATCTGGTTGTGGTGGTGTGACGGCGGCACCTGCCCTGCCTGAGTTGAGCAACGCTTTCGCCTGCGGCTCCTAGCTGCGGGCAGATGATGCCTCTGGGTGGTTATCATTGAGAGATAGCCACCCAGAGGATTTCTTGTATGCCGGTAGACGAAATACTTGGTTGTACCGCTATACTTTTTGAAACTTATTTTTATACTCCCCTGAGCTTTAAAATCGCCAGCGATAAAGCGATGCTCACGAGCGACCCTGCGATTACCTGTGTGACCGTGTGGCGGCGCAGCACCACTCGCGACCAGCTCACCAGCGCGAGCAATAAGAATGCGGGTAACATCACTGCCCCGTAGAGCACCGTGAGCACCGTTGCTGCGCCCCCTAATGAGGAAGCGTGAATGCTGATCTTCCACCACAGCGTCGTTACCATCATCACCACCCCGCTCACTGCCGTGATGATCAGCGCAGTTACCAGGTCTTTGGGTCCGTTAATGAGTAGCAGGACGAGCCAGCCTATCATGACCGAGGTAATGCCAAAGAGAAACGGGCCTGCCCGTTCGGTGCGGCGGCTCACATCCACGTCCGAGAGTCTACCCAGGCGAACGCCGATGATGATATAAATGAGCGGCCCAATGCTGAGAAAGAAGAGGGTAATAAAGGCGTAGACTAATGCCGCTAACTCATCACGCGTGTGGTAAAAAGCCACCAGTAATACAAATGGTAAAGAAAGTGGCGCAGGCGCCAGGACATGCGAAACATAACGGGCAAAACGGACGTGCCACGCTTTCGGTTCCGGCACCTCAATGAGGGCCTGTTCGTCTGTATCGGCAGCAAGATGATCCTGCATATAACTCCTTATGTGATTAAAATGTAGCTTGATGGGCGACAACCATCTGACCCAGTAGTTTACTGGAAACATCGCTAAAAGCTCCTGCGTTGCCGCTGCACCATACCTGTAACTCCCCCTCATGCATGTGGTTGGAGCCGGTTGAATGCATCAATCCCCCCGCGTCCAGTACAGTGTGGGTGCGGCGCGCGATTGCCATGCCGCTGTCAATAATTTGTACCTGGTTCGCGGTAATGCGTTCAATCACGGGTCGCAACGCAGGAAAATGCGTGCAGCCCAGCACAATCACATCTACATCTTCCCGCAATACCGGCTCTAATGCCTGCTTTACGGTTTCCTCTACAACCGGGCCATCAAGTTCGCCGCGTTCAACCAGCGTTACAAGTTCGGGGCAACCGACGGCGTATGCCTGGATACCCTCAGCAAACTCGTCAATGAGTTGCCGCAGGTAAATGGCCCTGGCGGCCTGGTTAGTTACGGCAATACCAATACGTCCTTTTTTCGTTGCGCGTGCAGCCGGTTTCACCGCGGGTACAACACCTACAAAGGGCACCGATGAAAAAGTGGCGCGCAAGGTATTCAGTGCTGCTTGCGAGGCGGTATTACAGGCCACAACAATCAGCTTCGCCCCCTGCTCGACCAGGAAACAACAGGCTTGAACGGATAGTTCGGTAATTTCGGCGTCGCTGCGCGTGCCGTATGGACAATGTGCGGTGTCGCCGAAATAAATGTAATTCTCGTAAGGTAATTCCTGACGCAAAGCCGAGAGAATAGTTAACCCTCCTGCTCCCGAATCAAAAACTCCGATAGGAGCCTCGGCCTTCCCTGCCAGACCTGGCCTTTCACAATCAAGACTCAGTTGACTACGTTCAGCATCGCGTGCGGGATGCGCGTCGTATCTCTGTAGCGCATCCCGATTTCTATGATTCATAACTCACTGTTTATTCTACGCTAAACTACGAAACTCGTGCTGTTCGCCAAAGACATGGCGCATCGCATCACTAATCTCTCCAAGGGTGGCATACGCCTCGACGGCGTCGATGATCAGCGGCACGAGGTTTTCAGTGCCCGCTGCTCCTCGCTCCAGCGCGGTGAGAGTGTGCTGCACCCGCTCATTGTCGCGCCGCTGGCGCAGGGCTGCCAGCTTTGCCACTTGCCGCCTGCCTACCTCGGGGTCAACGCGCAGCAACTCCGGTCGCTCCTCGGGTTCCAGCGTAAAGCGATTGACGCCTACAACAACAGCTTGCTCCTCTTCCAGAGCGCGCTGATAGTCATACGCCGCCTGCTCGATCTCCGCCTGCATGAAACCGCGTTCGATAGCGTGCACGCTGCCTCCCAGGGCGTCGATCTTGCGTATGTAATCCCAGGCTCGCTCCTCTAGCGCGTTCGTCAGGTACTCGACATAATATGAGCCTGCCAGGGGGTCTACGGCATCGGCAACGCCGCTCTCGTAGGCGAGGATCTGCTGCGTGCGCAGGGCGATACGCACAGCCTCTTCGGTTGGCAGCGAAAGCGCTTCATCCTTTGAATTGGTATGCAGCGACTGCGTGCCGCCTAGCACTGCTGCCAGCGCCTGGTATGCCGTGCGCACAATATTGTTATCGGGCTGTTGGGCGGTCAGCGTCGAGCCTGCCGTCTGGGTGTGAAAGCGCAGCATCATTGAACGCGGGTCTCGCGCATGAAAACGGTCGCGCATGATGTGCGCCCACATGCGGCGGGCGGCGCGGAACTTGGCAACCTCTTCAAACAGGTTATTGTGGCTGTTGAAGAAGAAGGAGAGTCGCCCTGCAAAAGCGTCTATATCGAGTCCAGCATCCAGGGCGGCCTGTACGTAACTAATGGCATTGGAAAGCGTGAAAGCCACCTCCTGGACAGCCGTTGAGCCTGCCTCGCGTACATGATAGCCACTGATGCTGATAGGATTCCAGCGGGGCAGATGCGCAGCGCAGTAACTGAACATATCGGTGATGATGCGCATCGAATGCTGCGGCGGGTAGATGTATGTGCCGCGCGCGATGTACTCTTTCAACACATCATTCTGCACTGTGCCGGAGAGCTTGCGTGTGTCAGCGCCCTTTTTTTTCGCAACAGCGATATACAGCGCAAGCAGAATGCTGGCCGTAGCATTGATCGTCATCGAAGTGCTGATACGCTCCAGGGGTAAACCATTGAGCAGGGTCTCCATATCTTCCAGGCTGGAGATCGAGACGCCAACTTTGCCTACTTCGCCCTCTGACAGGGGGCTATCGGCGTCATAGCCCATCTGGGTGGGTAGATCGAAAGCGACAGAGAGACCCGTCGTCCCCTGCGAGAGCAAAAAGTGGTAGCGCTTATTTGATTCTTCTGCCGTAGCAAAGCCTGCATACTGGCGCATCGTCCACAAGCGCGAGCGATACATGCCGGGGTGAATGCCACGGGTGAAAGGAAACTCACCGGGGTACCCAAGGTTGTCATGGGTAGCGAAATTTTGCAGATCCTCTTCGCTAGCGAGGTCCGGTACTTCAATATCCGAACTTGTGACAAATTTTTTTTGACGCTCCGCAGCCTTTTCTTTCGCTTCGCGGGCGGTGGTAACTCGCCACTCCTCAGCGCTTCTGCTCTCGTGCAGCTCCATGCATATCCTCCCTTTGCTTGCACCTGCATTATAGCATATAGAGGAGGATGTGGTTTTATGTGAGGCTATTCTCCACTCACCACGACCAGCACGTCCCCCTGGTTCACCGTCTGACCCTTGCTCACCCTGACCTCCTTCACCCTCCCGGCGATTGGTGAGGCCAGGTCATTCTCCATTTTCATCGCTTCGAGGATGACAACCGTTTGTCCTCGTGCCACCTGCGCCCCTGGCTCCAATAGCACGCCCAGCACCAGCCCTGGCATGGGTGCGCGTACCAGCGCCTCGCCGGACTCGTGGGCTGATTGGATCGAACCCGATAATGTCTTCTCGCGTTCATCCTCAACTTTTACCTCGAAGCGTTGCCCGGCAACCAGAACCTCGTAACGATCGCCTTTCTCACCGGGTTTGTTGAGGCGCCGTGCAAAGACCTCGTATGATTTGCCTGCAATCAGCAGGCTATATCTGCCTCCTACGCTGCCCGGCCCCCCTCCGTCAGCGGCAAGCGGGGCGACCTGGCGCCAATCGATGTCATGCGTCACACCCTCGATAGCGATTTTTCTCTGCTGCCCCTCCCCCCCGGTATCGAGGGTGTATGCCTTATCATGAACAGTGGAAATATAGGCCATACGCAGGTACCTCCCCAGGCTCTTTTAGTCATACGAAACATTATATCATCTCCAGATTCTAACACTTCTCTAACACTTCTCCTATGCGCTTCTAACATATGCTGTGAGATACTCTCAGTATCGAAGGTAAACCGAGTACACATGGGCGGAGGGATTATGTACGCGGAAAGCGCTCAGCAGGGTGGAAAACAGAATAAGCAGCCGCTTGAGAAGAAGCACAACTCGCTCGTGCATTGTGCGAACTGCGACATTGAAATCCTCTGGACTCCTACAATAGTTCAAGGAAAGACCTACTGCTGCACCGGGTGTGCCGCCGGAGGCCCTTGCAACTGTGATTACTCACTGTATCGCTCGGTCACTATTTCGGGCGTAATCCATTATCTCGATGGAGATTAATTAAGAGGAGGAGCATACAACGTGGCAAAGATTCGTCCTATCGGCGACCGCGTGGTCGTCAAAGCCGCCGCCAAAGAAGAAGTTACCAAGAGTGGCATCGTCATTCCCGACACTGCCAAGGAGAAACCCCAGGAGGGTACTGTGATTGCTGTCGGCACGGGCCGCCTGCTTGACAATGGCGACCGCGCCCCCATTGATGTGCGCGAGGGCGACCGCATCCTGTTCGCCAAGTACGGTGGTACTGAGTTCAAGCTCGATGATGAAGAGTACCTCGTGCTCAAAGAAAATGACATCCTGGCCGTCATTGGCTAGCTCAGACTGATCAATTCGAAAAGGAAGGATTATTTCGATGGCAAAACAACTGGTATTCGACGATGATGCTCGTCGTTCGCTCAAGAAAGGCATCGACCTTATGGCCGAAGCGGTCAAAGCGACCCTCGGCCCCAAGGGGCGCAATGTCGCCCTGGACAAGAAATTTGGCTCACCGACCGTGACCCATGACGGGGTCACCGTCGCCAAAGAGATTTCACTGGAGCAGCCCTTTGAGAACATGGGCGCCCAACTGCTCAAGGAAGCAGCCACGCGCACCAACGATGTTGCTGGCGATGGTACCACCACCGCTACCGTGCTCGCCCAGGCGATTGTGACCGAGGGCTTGAAGAACCTGGCAGCCGGAGCCAATCCCATGCAGCTCAAGCAGGGCATCGACAAAGGTACCGAGGCCGTTGTCGAGTACATTCGCTCGGAGGCGATCCCTGTGGAGGGCAAGAAAGAGATCGCCCAGGTTGCCTCCATCTCGGCTGCTGACGATGCTATTGGGCAGTTAATCGCCGAAGTGATGGACAAGGTAGGCAAAGACGGGGTGATCACGGTAGAGGAGTCGCGCGGCATCAACTTCGAGACCGAGTACGTGGAGGGCATGCAGATCGACAAGGGCTACAGCTCGGCTTACTTTGTGACCAACGCCGAGAAGATGGAAGCTACGATCGATGACCCCTACATCCTGATCACCGACAAGAAGATCAGCGCGGTGCAGGACATCTTACCCGTCCTTGAACAATTGACGCAGCTGGGGCGTCGCGAGATTGTGATCATCTCTGAGGATGTAGACGGAGAAGCGCTGGCGACGCTGGTGGTGAATAAGCTGCGTGGCATTCTCAATGTGCTGGCGGTCAAGGCCCCGGGCTTTGGGGACCGGCGCAAAGAGATGCTGCGCGACATTGCGGTGCTGACCGGCGGGGAGGTCATCAGCGAAGAGATGGGCCGCCGTCTCGATAATACCAAGCTAACCGACCTTGGGCAAGCACGCCGCGTCGTTTCCCACAAGGATGACACGACGATTGTCGAGGGCAAGGGGAATGCCTCGGAGATCCAGGCGCGCATCCGGCAGATCAAGGCGCAGATTGACGAGACGACCAGCGACTATGACCGTGAGAAGCTGCAAGAGCGGCTGGCCAAGCTGTCTGGTGGCGTGGCGTTGATCAAGGTGGGAGCCGGCTCGGAAGTAGAGTTGAAGTATCGCAAGACGCGCGTGGAGGATGCGCTCTCCGCTACCCGCGCAGCCGTAGAAGAGGGCCTTGTGCCTGGCGGCGGCGTGGCCTTGTTGAACGCCGTTCAGTCCCTCGACGCGTTGAAGCTGACAGGCGATGCCGGCACGGGTGTCAGCATCCTGCGCCGTGCGCTGGAAGAGCCGATGCGCCAGCTCGCCATCAATGGCGGGAGAGACGGGGCGGTTGTCGTCGAAGGTGTGCGCCGCATCCAGAAAGAGAAGAAGAGTGATCACTATGGGTACAATGTGCTGACCGACCAGTACGAGGACATGGTCGAATCGGGGATCATTGACCCGGCGAAGGTGACACGCTCGGCCTTGCAGAATGCTACCAGCATCGCGGCCATGATCCTGACCACCGAGGCTTTGATCACCGACCTGCCCGAGAAGGAGAGGTCTGCTGCTCCGGCCATGCCTGATTACTAGGCTTTGTCCGACTAAGCTTCAGGGCGACCACAAGGCATCAATCTAAGGCGCGAGCCCAGGATTGATGCCCTGCCGCGCGGCCTACGACAGGAACTTATATGAATTCAACATCGGCTGGAAGTACTTCTGAACAGCCTCTTTGAAGTACGAGTTAGGGCTATAGAAGAATATCTCATAGTACGTTTTGTTATGCTGTACCGCGACGGTTACAAAATCGTACTGGACATTGTTCGGCCCTGTGAAAGTCGCATCCTGTTCGTTCCACTGCACTCCTCCGATAGTAGGTTGTGCGCTGGTTGTCGGCGTCAGGTTAGTCACTCCCTGGAATTGACTGAATGCTTGCAAGCTGGCCTGGTTGGCTGCGTTGGGATTTGCAATACTGGTGGAATCGCTTGTCGAGAAGCGTATGATACGAAATTCCATACCAAGCTGCTGCGAAGGGACCAGCCTGACCTCGAGGTCGTTGGTTTGGGTCGTTGTGGGACCACTTTTCTGCCAGTCCGACGGGTATTTCAGCGAGATACCCAGGCCGGTCAAGGTGATGCTCTGGAACGAGGTCGGTGTTGGCAGTTGATTTCCCTGCGCTGTGGATGATGCTCCAGGCGTAGATGAAGCGCTGGGCGTTGGCAGTCGTACGGCCCGTTGCGTTGGTGGAGTGCCAAATAGCTGAGTACCGTTGGCAGCGAGGATGCCAAGGGTCGCGCCGCCTCCAACGAGAATACTCAGAAGGAACAGGCCAATAATGACCGGGAAGCTGAGTGATGATTTCTTGGGTGCGGCTGTTTTTAGGTGAGAAACAGTTCCTTCTACGTACGTAGATGAAGCGGGCTGCACATTAGTTTCTTGCATGTAGGAAAAATTCTTCGGCGCGCTCGTGGGCCATGGTGGTGTTCCTTCTGGCAAGTAAGAAAATGAAGCCGGATGGCTAGGTGCACCGCATTGAACACAGTATGTGGCTGTGTCCGGCAGTTCGGTATTGCATCGAGGACAGTTCATAGGTTCTCCAGTCTGGTCTATCTATACCGGCTTTTTCACCAGGTGACAATCAAATCTTACAATTCCACTACGCCTATCTGTTACAACTTTAACAACTTCAAGAGTAATATGCTCTCCTATTGCGACGGGTATGTCTTCTTCGTCTAAGACGCGGCACTCAAAGTGCCGTTCCGGATCCGCGAGATCGGCAATAACGCAGCGAACATAGCTATGCTCACTACCTTGAAAGATAGTCTTTAATCCAGGCACTTTCTCTAAAAGGACGCCCTCCCGGGTCATAAGTAAAAAACTCCCTACCTGATATTATATCTGATTGAACTATAAAGAAGGTGAAGAGAAATGTCAACCTTTATCGAGGGGGAATTCCATTGCAAGAGCACTATGATGAAATTTGACCAAAAAAGGCGTCTCCCACCCAAAGAGGGTGGGAGGGTTGTTATCCGAGTACCTCTGGATTGACAAGATTGGGTGGGCGCTGCCCGTGAAAGTATGCAACGATATTGTCACTTGCCATCGTCGCCATTAACGTGCGTGTCTTCAAAGATGCGCTGGCGATATGCGGCAGGAGTACCACGTTTTCCATCGTCAACAGTTCCGGCTCTACGGCAGGCTCATGCTCGAAAACATCCAGGCCCGCGCCCGCAATTTCTCCGGACTGCAGCGCTTTGACGAGCGCCTTCTCATCCACAATCGGCCCTCGTGCCGTATTGATCAGGATTGCGCTCGGCTTCATTAAGCCCAGTTCGCGTTCGCTAATCAAGTGATGCGTCGAAGGCATGTAGGGGGTATGTACACTCACGAAATCGGCCTGCTTGAGCACGTCGTCCAACGGCAGATACGTCATATGTAAAGCGGCTTCGTCTTCGGGCGACATACGGTACACGTCGTAATAGATCACCTTCATCTCAAAGCCGCTGGCCCGCTTGGCCATGATCTTGCCTATGCGGCCCGCGCCGACCAGCCCGAGCGTGGAGTGATGTACCTCGGCTCCACAGAAGAGCAAGGGCCCCCAGCCGTGAAACTTGCCGGCCCGCAAGAAGCGCTCGGCTTCAGGGATACGACGGGCAGTGGTCATTAACAGGGCAAAGGCGAGATCGGCAGTTGTATCAGAAAGGACTCCTGGTGTGTTGCTTACGCCTATACCCAGGCGTGTAGCCGCTTCAACATCGATATTGTTGAAGCCGACGGCCATGTTCGCAACCATCTTTAGACGAGGGGTGGCGGCAGCGCAGGTTTCTAAGAAGTGGGCATCGATGTTATCGGTGAGCAGGCAGTAAAGATAGTCGTGACCCGGTCCACGACGCAGAAGTTCTTCGTAGGGCCAGATGACCCCTTCTTCCATGTTGGCCTCGACATCGCCAATCGCTTCGAGCAATGGATAGGCTGGGCCGGGTACCTTCTGAGTGACAAGAATCTTAGGACGCTCTGACATCATGACCTCCAAGAAACGTAGTGGCGGGGCTTGCCCCGCCCAATGCTGCAGGTCCAATCACCAGGTCTATTGTGGCACATTCGAGATTTGCTTCTTCGAGATTTGCTCTTCCGCCACATTGATTGGAGTGGGTTCTATAAACCGAAAGCGTTTTATGAAACGGCGGCGCAGCAGCATCGCCAGGGCAGGCCACCCATCCTTCCAGGGCGAAAGTTTTTTCTCTTTGCGCGGAGTGTAGCTGATGGGAACTTCGAGAATCTTGTACCCCGCTTGAACGATGCATGCTGTAATCTCTGGCTCAATCTCGAAACGCCGGCCTTCCATCGGCAGCGCTCGTGCCAGCGGCCCTGGCATCATTTTGTAACAGGTCTCCATGTCGTGAATATGGCAACCATACAGGATATTTGTCACTGCCGTCAAGAAGCGGTTGCCCCAGCGTGTCGTAAACTTCTGATAAGAAAGATCCCGGCATCCATAAATCGCGACTTTGGGATCTCCCACCTCTTCCCACTTGCATACCAGCGCCGGGAGATCCTGTGGGTTATACTCCATGTCTGCATCTTGCACCGTGACTATATCGCCACTGACCAGGCCAAATCCTGTGCGCAGCCCCGCGCCTTTTCCCTGGTTAAAATCGTGACGTATATAACGATACGTGTTAAATGGTTCTTTCTGCCGCAGCTCCTGTAAAATCTTCCAGGTGCGATCTGTCGACGCATCGTCTACAACAATAACCTCAAGATCAAGCGGCACTTTTGAAAGCGACTCAAGAACTTGAGCCACCGTCGCTTCTTCATTATATGCCGGGACAATCACTGAAATACGCATGGGCAATACCTCGCTTCACTGGGCAGTTGCAATGAAAATGCTCAATGAAAATGCTCTCCGAAAACCAACAATAAATCCTGCTATTAACACGAACGAACGGCAATAAAAAAAGCAACAATCTCATTACTGCCATACCTGAACAGTACCATCGGTCAGCGCTACAATCAACCGCTTGTCCGCGAAGTGGAGCGCGCTGATCTGCCAGGGGTGATACAGCTTTTGTGCGATCTGCCCCTGGCCGGCTGACCAGAGATCAATCACTCCCTCGTTCACTTCACTATCCTCGCGAGCTACGGCTACCCACTGCCCATCAGGCGAGACTGCTATTCTTGCACTCGCTCCCATCGTCCCGCTATTCAGCTCACTGTATATTCCGCTGACGGTGTCGTGCAGGCGAATCGTTTTCCCTGCATAAACAAACGCGAGTGTGCGCGTATCTGGCGTAATAGCATAAGGGGGCGTACAATCAGCGCATAATCCGCCCAGCAGCGAAGCGCTGATTTGAGGTTGAGTTTTCCCGCCAAACCTTTTGCGTACCTGCGGATACAGATCCCAGCGACGTATGATGATCATCTCGTCGTGTTCGCCGGGCGCATGTGCGCAGGAGAGTGTGACCAGCGTTCGCGCGTCCTGGCCAAGTGCCCGCATACGTATCGCCCAGAATTGCCGCTTCTCAATCTCATACTCTGCGCAGACAAGTGGCTCGCTCAGAGCACCGGCTGGTGTTCCCAGCTCATGATGCAAGACATCCGTTCCGCGCACGCCAAGCGCACGCGGGGCGCGAGGATCTTCCCTCAATAAAGGTAATGCCATCCATACCTCGCGTGTCTCGCCTGCTGATTCCTTCAGTACTACGTCGAGTGAATAATGCGCGGAGACCGCACGTTGATCGAGCGCGTAGCTCCAGAGCAGCGAGCCGTTCAGCGCATCCCATACATGCAGCCCCAGTCTACCCCAACCTGCTACCAGGCCTCCGGTCGGGGAGAAACGCAGCTCTCGCAATGATTCGACTGTGAGCGCAGCATCGGCGGCAAAACTGGTAGGTGTCACGCTGCTTTCCGGGCGCCAGAGTAAGCCCTTCCCATCGAGCGAGCCTGCAGCTACACAGAACCCGTGCTCTGTATGCGCACTATTTAACGTGGAAACGATGCCCAGCCCTGTATGCAGTACGGGACCCGTGCGAAATGGGCCTTTCGTGCTAAAAATGCTGAGGCCAGAAAACTCGATGTCATCCGCAAGGTCAAATTTGCGCTGCACGGGGCGTGGACGTGTCATGCCGCCTTTACGCAAGTCGATCACACCGCCGGTGATCGTATCGTAGTTCAGGCGTTTTTCAGGATCACTGAGCACATCATAGGCACGATTGATGCGCTTCATTTGCACAGCCCCATCCGGTCCCGCCAGGTCAGGATGGAAGCGCCGCGCCAGTTGTCGATAAGTTCGCTTTATCGTGTCAGCATCTGCATCTATTGGTACGCCAAGAATAGCATAGTAGTTATCGGGTGTATCCATAAGCTAAATGGTATCACAAGGGCACAATGCGAGTCCGTTCTCTAGCGACAATCCCCATAGCCAGCCGCCGCACCCCCCACATATACCACGTGGCAAACGTCCTGTAAGGACGCCAGATTTCGCCGCGTTCGCGCACCTCCTTCGCAGTTGGCCGCGCTTCCAAACCATAAGCCTCACGCACGCCCTCTAACAGCCCCAGGTCATCCACGGGTAAGACATCGGGACGGCCCAGCGAAAAAATCAGCATCATCTCTGCCGTCCAGCGCCCAATACCTTTGACCTTCACCAGCTCGGTAATGACCGCCTCGTCGTCAAGTTCGCTCAATTGCTCCAGGTTGAGCTGCCCGCTGCTGACCCGCTCCGTCAGGTCGCGCATGTAGCGCATCTTCTGTGGCGAGAGGCCGACCGCCCGCAGCGCATCATCGTCGAGCAACAGCAGTGCCTCCGGTGTGATCAAACCTCCGTTTACAGCCGCCCGCAGCCGCGCCATAATCGCATCAGCAGCTTTCACCGAGATTTGCTGCGAGATAATCGCATCGACAAGCGTCTCGAACAGATTGGGATTAGGGGTTAAGGTACATGGCCCTACGCGCTCAGTAGCATTAGCCATAATGGGGTCAATATCACGTAAATAGGCGATAGCCGTAGTAATAACATCATCCCAGGGTGTAAGAGTAGTCATGAATGGTTCTAGTTCCTTCTAATTTAGATCGTGGATATGTAGGAATATCCGATCAAGGCTGCTTTAAAATTGAAAGGGTGAGGGCATAGTTTCTTGTTGATATATTGTTTCTGTTCAGATATCCTTGGCTTACTATTTACAAAGCATCTCGAATTCTGATTGATTGATGAGTTCTTTTTCCAGTAGTTCCCTGAAATACGTTTCCTTCGCTATACGACCTTGGATAAGCGACTTCCACGTTTGAAGAGAACAATGCATACTTCGTGCCTGACTATGCAATATTACTTCAGGAATTTGGAAGTTACCTCTCCAGGAGTGCGAATACTTAAAGTTGGCGATAACTCTACCGTTTACTATCAGGTTAAACCTAATGTGGTCTCCATCATCTTCAAGCTCACATCCGAGAACAGCCTTTGCAACGTGCTTTAAGTCTCTTACACAAATGCCCATCGACGATCCGCTACACAATCCGTATATATGTTTTTATTCGATTAAGTTCCTCTCGTAGTGGTTTTGACAGAGTCTCTTCATGCTTCTGTAGCCAGATAAGTTCATCGATAAGGGAATAGAGGTAACTGCGTACAGCCTCACCCTTTGTCCTTTCAAGCTCATATATATTACATAAGTGGCTAGTTGCAACATATCCTTCTTCTGTTGAGGTAAGTTTTATGGAGAAGGATTGTATAACTTTGGCACTGACTTTAGGACTGAGACGAGGAATTAAAACCCCTTCTTTAATGTAACAAATGTTGGTATCTTCTGATCGAACGATCTCATTTGCAACACTCCAATCTACGAAAGTGATTGATTCCTGATGAGGTAATTTTCTCTCTTCTGCCATAGGTGCTTATAACTTCCTTCATCCTTAATGCGGTTGTTTGAGTCTGCTGCCTTATGAAAGGTGTTATTTCTACCATATAATACCATATCTTGCAATTGTTTCACTGAGCACGTATTGCTTTCGAGTAGGCTCGTAGTTGTGTGATACGATATCACTGAAAAACCTACCAGGAGTTGTCATCATGACAGTTGATAAGCCGAGCACCCAACCACCTTCTAGAGGTGGAGTGGTAGCAGCACTGAGACGCTTTACGTCAGGGGCGAATATGTCCCTCTATCGCCTCACCGGTGGCGCAGTGGGCCGAAAGATGGGGGGCAGACCGATCTTGCTCCTCACAACCATTGGCCGCAAGAGCGGCAAGGAGCGCGTAACGCCGCTGCTTTACCTGCCCGAGGGAGACCACTTCATCGTGATTGCCTCCAATTGGGGAGAGGCCAATCATCCCATGTGGTGGTTGAACCTGCAGGCGAACCCACGAGCAAAGATCCAGATTGGGCCGAAGATCATACCCGTCACCGCAAGGCAGGCAGGCCCGGAGGAACGCCAGCGTCTCTGGCCGGTCATCACCTCCAAATACTCCAACTATGCGGACTACCAGAAAGGCATCACGCGTGAAATTCCTGTCGTCATCCTTACGCCTGGCACATAGCCGCCTTTGCTGATACCCTCACAGGACCGAATCTGACCTCTTTTTGTGTTAGACTACAGGTAAACAGGTGTTCTCCCCTGGTTTTACAGGCGGCTAACAGAGAGGAGTCAGATCATGACCACAGATGTGCACTCGCTTATGACCCTGTACAGAGGGAAGAACTACGCGCTCACGCGCCAGTGGATTACCTGGCACATCATCGCCCACGACCTCCATCACGGCGGCGAACTCACCCTCATGCTAGGCATGCAGGGCATTACTCTCCCCGAGCTGGGCGACGAAGGCGGCCATCTCTCCGAACGCGCTCCCCTGGCCGAGCCATCGTAACCAGCCGCGTAGGGGCGGCCTCACCCTCTGCTCCCTCTCCACGGCCGTGGAGAGGGCTGGGGTGAGGCCGCCCTCGCCGGTAAACTGCATCTTCGTCTTAGGTCGTGGGCAAATCCCGCTTATTGAACACCACCAGCCCGGCAATGCCACACACCAGGCCCGCGATCACCAGTACCCAGGGGTACCACCAGGTCAGTTGATGGAAGACAAGCGGATCTATAGCAGGGGCGTAGTAAAACGGGCTGGCCTTGAGTAGCCATTTCAATTGGTCTGCCAGTCCGCCGAAGGTGTTCATCAGGTAGCCCAGGGCGATGATGCCCAGGGCGGTGCCCTGGGCGGCACGGCTGGCATTGACAAACGAGCCTAACAGCATGCCCAATCCCGCTGCAAAGAACATGAAGGCCCATTGTACCAGTTGCGTGATCCACAGCCACTGCCAGTTGATATCGGCATTTTTCACGAGGAACGTATCGATCCAGACCGCGAGGACTGTCACTAAGCCGATGATCGCGCCGCAGATCAAGACCCCCAGGTAGCTTTCCAGGTAGTAGCGCGTGCGGCTGATGGGCCGCGAGAGTGCCAGGTCGAGCGTGCCGTTTTCAATGGTAACGGGGATGGACCCACCAGCAATCCAGGCAAGGATACCGCCGAACAGCAGCCCGTAGAGGCTGCTGTAGAGTTCAACGCCCAGGATGGTTGTAAAGCCTGAAAAGTTGGTGAGATGTGCGCCTATCAGACCCGATATCAGGCTTGAGGAGAGGTATGTCCCCACGTTCACCTGGGACAAAGCCGGGTAAATCGCAGCCACGAGTAAGGCGATCAATGCACCATAGAAAATGCCGATACTCAGCGGTGTCCTCGCATTAATGATGGTTCTCACCATCACGGCCAGTGCCTCCGCACGCTTCTTCGGCACCGGGATACTTTTTGCTATCGTAGTTGTAGCCATTGTCATATCTCCTACTTTCACCAACCTGACTGACGCTAGTCAGTAGTGCCTTTCGTTCTGACTGACGAAGTCACGTCTGGAGTGGGGAGTGGCCCTCGGAGAGTTGCCAGCGTCGTTGGCAGAACGGGTAAGAACACGCGCCAGCGGCGTTGGCAGAACGGGCAAGAACCGACGCAGTCGTCCTATCACACCTTGTATTGCAGCAACACGGCTTACTGGGCCATTGTAGCTGCTTTTTCTGGCTCTTCATAAAACTTCAGGAACACTTCCTCCAGCGGTGCCTCTTCGGCTTGCAGGCGTACGACCTCGTGACGGCTGAGCGCCTTGATAAGTGGATCCATATTGCCACTTATATTGAAGTGGTAGGAACTGTTATTGTTATTCTCGCTTACCATGCTCACGCCCGGGATACGAGTAAGCTCTTCCGTCGCCACGGTGTCGCCGAACTCTACCGTCACCCGCTGCCCTGCCTTCTCACGCAGCGCTTCTACCTCTTCAACGGTCACGAGTTCGCCCTGACGAATGACTCCCACGCGGTGGCATACCTTCTCCACGTCGCTCATGATGTGCGAACTCATGAAAACGGTCTTTCCCCGCGCTTGCTCTTCCAGCAGAAATTCATTGAAAACTTTTTGCAACAACGGATCAAGGCCGGCAGTCGGCTCGTCCAGGATCAACACTTCTGGGTCGCACATGAACGCCAGCACGATGCCGATCTTCTGCCGCATGCCTTTGGAATACCCTTTTATAGGCCGCTTTATCTCTACATCAAAGCGTGCTACCAGCTCGTTCAGCAGCACCGGCTCGAGACCCTGCAGGCGTGAGAAGTAGTTGATTATCTGCTTGCCCGTCATCTGCCCCGGCAGGCGTACATCGCCCGGCAGGTAGCCGATGCGCTGGTGCAGCGCTAATTTGTCGCGCTGCGCGTCCAGCCCCAGCACGCGCAGCGTCCCGGACGTGGGACGAATAACATCGAGCATGCAGCGAATGGTCGTGGTCTTGCCCGCGCCGTTTGGCCCAAGGAAACCAAAGATTTCACCCCGCTCCACGCTCATGGAGATTCCCCGCACCGCCTGCACCTTGCCATATGATTTTTGTAGTTTATCGATCACGATTACCGGTTCCTGGGTAGTCATGCCTCTACCTCCTTTTGCAATTCTTTTATCGCCTTTACATCTTGATCTATATACTGATTGAGAGCGTTCGAGATCTCTTGTAATGTTTCGTCATCTTGTGCCTTGCCTGTAGCAGTATCGCGCGGTGCAAGCGCGAGTTGCACCGTATCGGCCAGCATCTCTACTACCTCTTCATCAGAAAATTTGAACTCGTCCGGCATCCAGGGATCGGCGAGTAAAAATCCTATCCAGACTGCGCTGAGTATATATGTTTGCTCGCGTATGCCAATGTCAGTACGCACAACGCCGTGGCTACGCAGGAACTCAAGAAAAGTCTTGTAATTTTTCATGCGTTCCGCGTAAGTTGCGCTCCTGTACTCTCTACGTGCAAGTTCACCAAGCATTTCGGTATCATTCAGCAGCATAGCCTTCATCAGAGGATTCTTCATCAGGGCAAGCGTGGTATGTTTTACAAAGCCGCGCAGCGTTGAGCCTTCGGGATCACTTGCTATGCGCTGCTTCATATCTTCAGCCAGTTTTACATCCTCGCGCGTGCCCAGGGCTACAAACAGGTCTTCCCTTGTCTTCCAGTGCAGGTAGATGGTTCCTTTCGCCACTCCCGCCTGCCTTGCAATATCATCGATCGTGGTTTTCTTATAACCCCAACGCAGTATCAATTCAGCGGCGGCATCCAGAATGCGGTCCGCGCGCTCCTGTCGCCTTGATTGTTGTTCCTCCTTTAGGGCGCTGGCACCATTCCGGCTACTTGCCAACTTTTCACATCCTCTCTATATGACTATATGACCAGATAAACTAAGTGACTAAATTAATTTATCTGGTCATAAGTGTAATCTGAAAATGGTGAAAAGTCAAGAGTTAAAAGCAATTACGTCCGCTCGAGCGCGAGATAAGACGCACGCGGTCTTCGTGTTCGTCTATACCACGAAAGGGGTACCGGCTGCTCGCGTACATTGGCGGTATAATGCAACTTCTGAGGCATGACATCTCTGGCTCCCCGCTGTATACTGATTCTTGGAAAGAGATGGAGGAGGCAGTTAGCAGAACAGAAAGAGCATCGCGATGGCAAGGAGTGTTGGGTAAGAGCAATAGATATTATCGAGAACCAGGGGAGGAATATGGACGCAAAACAAATTACAAGCGCAGGAGAAACGATAGAACGTTGGCCATTGTTGCCGTATGAAGCATGGAAGGAGACGCTGGATACCCTTCACATGTGGACGCAGATCGTTGGGAAGGTCAGAATGAAGCTGAGTCCACATATGAACCACTGGTGGCATGTGACGTTCTATGTCACGGCGCGTGGGCTGACAACGTCTCCCATTCCGTATCAAGGCCGCACCTTTGAAGTCGATTTTGACTTCATCGATCACAACCTCTTCATTCACACCAGCGAAGGCGCCTCGAAGGCCATGTCACTGATACCACGCTCGGTCGCTGATTTTTACCGCGAGTTTATGGAAGCCTTGCGCTCCCTCAATATCAACGTGACCATCAACACGCTGCCATGTGAAGTGCCTAATCCCATCCGCTGTGATGAAGATTTTGTGCATGCTTCCTATGATCCGGAATACGTGAACCGCTTCTGGCGTATCCTCGTACAGATGGATAGCGTCTTTAAAGCGTTCAGATCCCAATTTATCGGCAAGAGCAGCCCTGTCCAATTTTTCTGGGGAAGCTTCGACCTGGCGGTGACCCGTTTTTCGGGACGGCGCGCGCCAGAACGCCCAGGCGCAGATCGGATGACGCGGGAATCCTTCTCGCATGAAGAGAGTAGTTGTGGGTTCTGGCCCGGCGATGACAGTTTCCCGGCACCTGCTTTCTACTCCTACACCTATCCTGAGCCGCTTGGACTCAAGACGGCCTCGATTCGTCCTGCTGCGACGTTCTACAGCACCCAAATAGGGGAATTCTTGCTGCGCTACGATGACATGCGCAGCGCTGATTCGCCTGAACAAGCACTGCTGGATTTTTGCCAGAGCACCTACGAAGCCGGGGCGAATCTGGCGCAGTGGGATCGCGAGGCATTAGAAAGAGCTACAAGCAAGATTTCAGTCTCCCCCATTTAGGTAGGAAGGATGCATCCTCACTCCAGGCATGCTTGCTGCGAATTCGTATGAGATAAATACAGCATTATCAACGTATTCATAAAGTGAGAATAGTGTGTGCCTGAAGAAAGATGCAGCCCATATGATTTCTTCCAACCTGCTCTTTTGCTCCGAATGTGGAGCAGCCAATGAAAGCGATGCGCCGCTTTGCTTCGCTTGCAAGCAACCGCTCTATAGCGGGTCTCCATCGCCACCTGTGCAGCCTGTTATACAATATGCTGCGCTTGCCGCGCCCGCACCCGTTGATTGCCTGTCATCTGCTTCTCTTCTTGCCCAACGCTACAGGATCATCAGCCAGGTCGGGCAGGGAGGCTTCGGCGTGGTCTACAAGGCGAAGGATCGCAAAAACAAGCACAGGCTGGTCGCGATCAAACAGATCGATCGCAGCCGGCTCAGTCCACGAGAGATTATCGAGGCTACTGCCACCTACAACCGCGAGGTGACGTTACTCTCCAAACTGAGGCATGAGAACCTGCCGTGCATCTACGATCACTTCGCCGACCCTCAACATTGGTATGTGGTCATGGAGTACATCCGGGGCGAGACCTTGGAGGACTATCTTGCACGCCAGGGGCGTCTCTCGGTGAGACAAGTGCTCAAGATCGGTATAACACTGTCTACCGTATTAACCTACCTGCATACGCGCATCCCTCCAATTATTTTCCGCGATGTGAAACCTGCGAACATCATGCGCACGCGAAGAGGACACCTCTACCTCATCGACTTTGGCATTGCGCGCCACTTTACCCCTGGCCTGAAGAAGGATACTGGCCCGCTAGGCTCTCCCGGCTATGCCGCTCCCGAGCAGTATGGTAAGGCGCAGACAACCGTTCAAACCGATATCTATAGCCTGGGCGCGACTTTGCAAACCCTCTTGACGGGAAAGGACCCTTTAGAAAGTGTGGGTGGGGCACAACCTCTTCCGCGTCGAAAGATTCCGCCGAAACTACAGGCATTGTTGGACCAGATGCTTGAGCACGATATGCATAAGAGACCGTTGAGTATGGAGAAAGTGAAGGGGCAACTCCAGCTCGTGAGAGCGAGGATCATGTGGATAGAGCATCGTTTGCTTGCCTATGCCAGGGGTCTCCTGTATGGCGTTTTACCCTATGCGCTGGTGCCGTTGCTAATCTTGTTGCTCTCTGTTCTCCGAAATCTTGGTCCTATACCAGAACTCCTTACCCTTTTGTTGATCCTCCTTTCCGACCTGCTGTTCTTGGTCTTCGGGGCTCAATTGCTCGTTGCAGTACACTTCCTCTTTCTTTCAGGCAAGCGTTTGATGGGCCTGGGAATGCTCACGGTGCTCGTGCTGCTCCTGGTATTCCAGCCATTACACAACGTAATGTAGCTCTTGATACGAGTTATTGTGAACCTATCCCTGCAATGCTACAATAGTTCTGCAAAAAAGAACTATCGAGGAAAGTCATGCTGCTAACAATTACAAGTACGTACCGGCCAGCAACAGACCTGGGCTATCTGCTGCATAAGAATCCAGAAAGAGCACAATCATTCGCTCTTTCCTTTGGCCAGGCTCATGTATTCTATCCTGAAGCCACTGTCGAGCGTTGCACGGCAGCACTACTTTTAGATATTGATCCTGTGCATCTCGTACGCGGATTACGTGGGGAAGCTGCCCTGGAACAATATGTCAATGATCGCCCCTACGTGGCATCTTCTTTTTTAAGTGTAGCGATTGCAGCAGTCTTTGGTACGGCCCTCAATGGGCATTCCGCGTCTCGACAGGAACTGGCTGATACGCAGATACCGCTGCAGGCAAAGCTGGCCGTACTTCCCTGCCGTGGTGGAGAAAATTTTCTAAGGCGACTTTTTGAGCCGCTGGGCTATAGAGTGACGGCAATACCACACGTGTTGGATGAGAAATACCCGGAATGGGGAGCGAGTTCGTACTTCTCGGTCACACTCGAGGGCAATTGTCGCCTGTGCGACTTATTAACGCACCTGTACGTGCTTGTTCCGGTATTAGACGATGATAAGCATTACTGGATCGGTGACGACGAGGTCGAGAAACTGCTGCGAAGGGGCAGAGGATGGCTGGAGACTCATCCAGAGCGCGAGCAGATTGCGTACCGTTATCTCAAGCATCAACGCAGCATGGCTCGTGATGCTATTGCCCGGCTGGTTGCTGACGACGTTCCTGGCCAGGATATAGACAAAGCGGCTGCTAATGACGAAGAAGAACGTATCGAGGAACGTTTGAGTTTACACGAGCAGCGCCTGGGAGCAGTCATGGCCGTACTTCACCAGGTTGGGACAAAACGCGTGCTTGATCTTGGTTGTGGCGAGGGGCGGCTGCTCAAGATGCTGCTCAAGGACAAAGCCTTTGAGCAGATAGTGGGCCTGGATGTTTCCTATCGGGCACTGGAAATAGCTCGCGATAGGTTAAACCTTGACCGCCTGCCTGCTAAACAGAGGGAACGTATCACGCTGATACATGGCGCGCTGACCTACCGTGATAAGCGCCTGGAAGGATATGATGCTGCGGCCGTTGTAGAGGTGATAGAGCATTTAGATCCACCGCGACTCGCTGCTTTTGAGCGTGTTCTCTTCGAGTTCGCCAGGCCCAACACTGTAGTGCTGACCACGCCGAATGCGGAATATAACGTCAAATTCGAGGGTTTGCCTGCCGGTAAGTTCCGGCACAAGGATCATCGTTTTGAGTGGACACGTGAGGAATTTAAAGCCTGGGCCTACAAAGTAGCTGAACGCTTCGGCTATGCCGTGCGTTTTCTCCCAATCGGGCCAGAGGACCCCCTTGCTGGTTCACCAACACAGATGGGAATTTTCTCGCGTTGAATTGATGAACTTTCACAACCAAAGCCGGTCTTGTCATCCTGAGCGAAGCGAAGGATCTGTCTGCCCATCGCGAGAGACCCTTCGCGGAGTTTACCCTTGAGCGAAGCGAAGGGCTCAGGGTGACAAATAGGACCGATCTTGTTTGGTAAAAATCATGAATGCGCGGTTGCTGTGATTGAGGATAGATCATGAAAATAACCGTTCCCGAACTCTGCCTGGTTGTGCTAATAGGTCCTTCAGGCTCCGGCAAATCTACCTTTGCCCGCGAGCATTTCAAGAGCACCGAGGTGCTCTCGTCGGATTTTTATCGAGGATTGGTCTCCGATGACGAGAATGACCAGAGTGCCACGAAGGATGCCTTTGAAGCGCTGCACTACATTGCAGCCAAGCGCCTGGCCGCAGGAAAACTTACGGTGATTGATGCCACCAATGTCCAGGCCGAAGCGCGTAAACCTCTTCTAGCGCTGGCCCGTGGGTACCATTGTTTGTCAGTGGCTATCGTATTCAACCTGCAAGAGAAGCTCTGCCAGGAGCGTAATCAGCATCGTTCCGATCGTGACTTTGGCCCGCACGTCGTACGCCAGCAATGCTCCCAGTTACGACGTTCCTTACACGGGCTGCAGCGTGAAGGCTTCACCAGTGTCTCTGTGTTCACCTCGCCGGAGCAGATTGACGCGGTCGAAATCGTACGCCGGCCACTCTGGAACAACCTGAAACACGAGCACGGTCCTTTCGATATCATAGGCGATGTGCATGGATGCTTCGACGAGCTCCAAGAGCTACTGGAGCAGCTTGGCTATGAGATTCACGCAGAGGACGAGTTTCGTGTCTCTCATCCCCTGGGTCGCAAAGTGGTATTCCTGGGTGACCTGGTTGATCGAGGTCCAGCTGTCTCTAACGTGCTTCGTCTCGTTATGAGTACCGTGGGGACCGGAAGTGCTCTCTGTATCCCCGGCAATCACGATGTGAAATTGTTGCGCAAGCTGAAGGGAAAGGATGTACGTCTCACGCATGGCCTGGCCGCATCGGTCGAGCAATTGGAGAAAGAATCTGCCGAGTTTCGAGAGAAAGTGGCGCAGTTTATCGATGGCCTTGTGAGTCATTACGTGCTGGATGATGGAAAGCTGGTCGTTGCACATGCAGGACTGAAAGAATCTATGCAGGGGCGTGCTTCAGGAGCGGTGCGTGATTTTGCCTTGTATGGTGAGACGACAGGTGAAACCGACGAATTTGGCCTGCCCATCCGCTATGATTGGACATCGGAATATCGTGGAAAGGCTATGTTAGTCTATGGTCATACACCTGTTCCCGAGGCCGAATGGCTGAATAACACGATAAATATTGATACGGGCTGCGTCTTTGGCTGTAAGTTGACTGCGCTGCGCTATCCAGAAAGAGAACTGGTTTCCGTTCCGGCCGCTCATACATATTGGGAGCCATCTAAACCTTTCCTTGCTGAAGATCGGATTCCAGCCCCTACGGCCCAACAGCAGCATGATGATGTGCTGGATATGGAAGATGTCTGTGGCAAACGCATTATCTCGGCGCGCTTGCAGCCGAATATTACCATTCGAGAAGAGCATGCTATTGCTGCACTGGAAGTTATGAGTCGCTTTGCTGTTGATCCCAGGTGGCTCATCTATCTACCTCCAACCATGTCTCCATCTGAGACAAGTAGCGAACCAGGATTGCTTGAACATCCCGCGGAGGCTTTTGCCTATTATCGTCATGAGGGTATACCCAGGGTCGTCTGTGAAGAGAAGCACATGGGCTCGCGGGCGGTCGTCATTGTGTGTCGAGATGAGGAGGCTGCTCGCAAGCGTTTTGGTGTTACGGGCGAGGGAAGTGGCATATGCTACACGCGTACAGGAAGGCGCTTCTTCGATGACACTCTGCTCGAGGCGCAGGTGCTCTCACGGATTCGCTCGGCATTGGATGCCGTAGATTTCTGGGAGAAGTTTGCTACCGATTGGGTATGTTTAGATTGCGAACTGATGCCCTGGTCGATCAAAGCACAAGCTTTGCTGCTCCACCAATATGCTGCAGTTGGGGCTGCGGCTCGTGTCGCATCGAGTGAGACGGTAACAATGCTGGAAAAAGCAGTGGAACAGGGGCTTGATGCTGGTGCGTTACTCACTCATTATCAGGGAAGAGCAAAGCTGGCTGCGCAATATATTGAGGCATATCGTCATTATTGCTGGCCGGTACACGCTGTGACTGATCTCAAGCTCGCGCCTTTCCATCTGCTGGCGACACAATCCGAAGTCCATGTTGGCAAGAATCATATCTGGCATATGGAAACACTGGCAGAAGTCTGTCGTGCTGATGGAGAGGTGCTTCTCGCCACGCCGAATAAAGTTATAGATGTCACTGATCCAGCAAGCATGGAAGATGGCATCTCCTGGTGGAAAGAGCTTACCGGTCGGGGCGGTGAGGGTATGGTGGTCAAGCCGCTGGATTTCATTGTGAGGGGAAAGCGCGGCATAGTGCAGCCCGCTTTAAAATGCCGGGGACCGGAATACTTGCGCATTATCTACGGACCGGAGTATACCTTACCTCAGAACCTGGAGCAGTTACGAAAACGTGGGCTGGCGGCGAAACGCTCGCTGGCTCTGCGAGAGTTTGCCCTGGGCGTCGAAGCATTAGAGCGTTTCGTGCGGAACGAACCCTTGCGCCGTGTCCATGAATGCGTCTTTGGCGTGCTGGCCCTCGAAAGCGAGCCTGTTGATCCGCGACTATGAGCCTGGCTCGTCCTGCTCCATCCCTGGGGAACCTTCAAGCCAGGCGCCTGATTGCCGAGGTGAGGATGTCTACCGCTTATCTCCTGTGATAAAAGAATAAGGAAGACAACGTTCATTCAGATGTCGATAGTCGGATTACGGGTGACTATGTGCAGCTTCAATTGAAGTATTGAGAGACAATCTTCTGACGAAAGACTTGAAACCACAATGGGTATTATGATATGGTAAGAGGGCACATCAAGCCCCGCAGATAAGGATCAATTATGAGTAAAAGATATGAGGCATCCCCAATTATAGAGGCACTGTGCCAGTTTCAATTTGAACCAGATGCTTCCTGGGATCTTACAATCCCTGGTCTTATATATGAGCAAGTAAAAAAGGATTTCCCTAAACGAAATCAAGTTGCACAGGTTAATATCGGTGTCGCAGTCAATGCGGAAATAATTGGGCAACAAATTGGGGCCTTACCGCTAATGCAGTTTATGCGTGAAGATAGTAATACTCTCATTCAGGTGGGTCAAAATCTACTTACTATTAATCAACTGGCCCCTTATTCCTCTTGGCAAGAGTTCTTGCTCTCAATAGAAGAAGGGCTGCAAGCCTACCTGGAGGCAGCACATCCTAAGAGTATTCAGCGTGTTGCATTACAGTATCTGAATCGCATTGAATTTGAGCAAAAAGTCCAGTTAGAAGATTACCTCAATTTCTATCCTTTTGTTGGAGAAGGCCTTCCTCAAGAGTTTGGGGCATTTGTTGTAGGCGTCCAGTTGCCATATGAAAACTCAAGAGATCTTTTAAACCTTCAGTTGGTAACCCTTAATACAGAGGCACCTAATACTGTCGCTATGATACTAGACCTAAATTATATGCTTGCTAGATTAGGAGAGATAGAGCTGGATAGTGTTCTTGAATGGGTCAATACTGCACATAAGCATATTGAAGAAACTTTTGAGGCTTGTATCACAGATCGCTTAAGGCAGCGGTTTAAGGAGGTAATAGGATAGATGGCATCTCTTACGATTCTCCCTGAAGCAAACCAATCAGCTTCTCAAGATCTTCTCCAACGTTTACCATCATCGAACCAACTGATTACTGAATCTAGAAAAAATCGGGTGATTATAACAAAATGGTTAGCCTCTAGGGATGCTTTAAATTATGCTAGTGTTATGCTTAATCTTCGTAGGACCGGCCCACTAAATCCCGGAGGAGTATTACAGGAACTTGCACAAGCAAAACAAATCTGGGAAGAAAAAGGAACTTCAACGTTTTATGCCTTTGAAGCGCAGCTTCAGTGGCTTGAGCTTACTTACACTCTTAGAGAACCGAGAGAAGTTCTAAGTTTTCTCGAGAAAAATAAATTTCTGATGCCTCTGTTGATAGAGGCACGCTTCAAAATCAGAAGCCACTTTCCAAATTCAAGAGTCTTTCTGGAAGTTGACGCTAATCCAGAAGACATAAATGATCGGCAATTGGTGGCGTTTATTGCTACAAATCTTTCTCCACACGAAGCTCTTCGTGAGCTAAAGCAATTTGATGAAGATTGGTGGTTGGATGCTTTGGATCGAGCAAATGGGAAACTTTGTATCAATGTGGAGTTTGAATGAGTTTTGACTGGTCTGATTATCTTGATTTAGCACGGGAGCTCTATAGGCAGGGAGTAGTTCATTCTAGCAAAGAAGCTGAACTTCGTTCCGCGATCAGTAGGGCTTATTACGCGGCTTTCTGCAAAGCAAGAAATCATCTACGTGATAAGGAAAATCGTACACTCTCTGAGGGGCCAGAAGCTCACGCAGAAGTTCAAGATAAGTTTATACTTAGTAGTGATCGAAGACGTAGAGAGATAGGCGAGAACCTAAATCGCTTACGAACGTTCCGTAACCGAGCAGATTATAGGGATATATTCTCTGGATTAACCAATACAACTATCACTTCCATAGAACTTGCTGATGACGTGATATCTGATATTAGTAGATTATGACTGTGTATCTCCAAGTGCTCCCACAACGCACCCACCACAAAAAGCCACGCATAGCACCGAAGGCCACATATGTCGTACAATGCCTCTAGCGAAACGAAGTGACCAGGCAAAACGCAAACAGGTTAAAACAACGCTCCCGTTTGGAGGAATCATGTCCGATACCACGAACCCACAGGCACAACATAAGCACACCAACCGTCTCATCAACGAGACGAGTCCATATCTGCTGCAACACGCACACAACCCGGTAGACTGGTACTCGTGGGGCGAGGAAGCCCTGCACAAGGCAAAAGTGGAGGACAAACCGATCCTGCTCAGCGTCGGCTACTCCGCCTGCCACTGGTGCCACGTCATGGAGCGCGAATCCTTTGAGAACGAAGAGATCGCCGCCATCATGAACCAGCATTTTATCTCAATTAAGGTAGACCGCGAGGAGCGTCCCGATATAGACAACATCTATATGCAGGCCGTACAGGCCCTGACACAGCAGGGCGGCTGGCCCATGACCGTTTTCCTCACACCGGATGGCCGCCCTTTCCATGGAGGCACCTACTTCCCGCCGGATGACCGCCAGTATGGGCGGCAATTGATGCCCGGATTTCGCCGCATCCTGCTGACTCTAGCCGATTACTACCAGAATCACCATGAAGAGGTGGAAGAGCAGGCCGCGCAGCTTGGCGATTACCTCAAGCAGCGCAGCAGCGCTCCCCTGCGCAGCAAGGGCGGCGTTCTCCCCGAGGGCACCCTGCCGCTTGAGATGTTGAGTAACGCCAGCCGCGAACTCGCCGCTGAATTCGACCCGGTAAACGGCGGTTTTGGCAATGCCCCCAAGTTCCCTAATACCATGTCCCTCGAATTCCTCTTGCGCACCCACCGGCATCGCCTGCGCGGGGAGATTGGCACAAAGGCAACCAGGCCCGAACTGGAGATCGTCGAATCATCGCTGCAGCACATGGCAAATGGCGGCATCTATGACCAGTTGGGCGGAGGCTTCCATCGCTACTCCGTAGACGCCGAGTGGCTCGTGCCGCACTTCGAGAAGATGCTCTATGATAATGCGCTGCTCAGCCGCGTCTACCTGCACACCTACCTCGTCACGAATAACCCGTTCTATGAGCGCATCGTCGAAGAGACGCTCGAGTACGTCGTGCGCGAAATGGTCTCGCCCGAGGGCGGCTTTTATTCCACGCAGGACGCCGACAGCGAAGGCGAAGAGGGCAAGTTTTTCACATGGACACTTGCCGAGATCGCAGCAGCGCTGCCCCCCGAAGATACCGAGCTCTTCATCAAGTACTACGGCGTAACGCAGGAGGGTAACTTCGAGGGGAAGAACATCTTACATGTCGCGCAGGACGCGCAAACGGCAGCCGCCGGCGCGGAGATCAGCCTGGAGGAGCTGCAAGCATCCCTCGCGCTCAGCCGGGCAATACTTTTTGCAGTCCGCGAGAAGCGCGTAAAGCCGGGACGCGATGAGAAAATACTGACTTCCTGGAACGGGCTGATGTTACGCAGCTTCGCAGAGGCTGGGCGTTACCTTAGTCGTCCTGACTACCTCCAGGTCGCCATAAATAACGCGGAGTTCTTGCTGCGCAACCTGTACCGCGATGGCCGCCTGCTGCGTACCTACAAAGATGGCCGTGCGCACTTAAAAGGCTACCTGGAAGATTACACCTTCCTGGCGGATGGCTTACTGGCCCTCTACGAGGCCACTTTTAACCCGCGCTGGTTTGGTGAGGCACGCCGTTTAATGGACGAAGCAATCGAATTGTTTGCCGACAATCAAAACGGCGGCTTTTTCGATACAGGCATCGACCATGAAGAACTGGTCAGTCGCCCCAAGGATATCATGGACAACGCGACCCCCGCGGGCAACAGCGTGGCCGTGGATGTATTGCTGCGCCTGGCGGCTTTCACCGGCGAGGAAGTGTATCGCCAGTTCGCCGATGACTACCTGCGCCCCATTGCTGACATCATGGTGCAGCACCCACAGGCTTTCGGGCACGCGCTCGGCGCACTTGACTTTGCCATCTCGCAGAGCAAGGAAATTGCCATCATTGGTGATCCCCGGCAGGCGGACACGCGCGCCTTGCTGGAGGTAGTCAACGAGCGCTACCTGCCGGACAGCGTCCTGGCCTGCGCCTCGCCCGGTGATATTGAGGCCACACAAGCTATACCCTTGCTGGCGGACCGCCCCATGCAAGACGGCAAAGCGACCGCCTATATCTGTCAAAATTTCGCCTGCCTGGCGCCCGTCAACACCCCGGAGGAGCTAGAGAAGCTTTTGTGACAACCGCTAAGATACTACTGGCGAAATCTCTGCTCCCTCTCCACGCCAGTGGAGAGGGCTGGGGTGAGGCCGTCGCCCTTTCCGCCCTCTGGAGATCTCCTCTGTGACAACCGCTAAGATACTACTGGCGAAATCTCTGCTCCCTCTCCACGCCAGTGGAGAGGGCTGGGGTGAGGCCGTCGCCCTTGTGCCTCACGACCGCTAATCATTCACATAGCGCATCTCGCCCTTGACATCGTGGCGGCACAGCACGCCGGTGCGTGCCAGCTCATCTAGCGCCAGGATGGCGGCCGCTTTTTCCTTGCGTCCCGGCGCTTTCTTGCTGGGAGGTGCAAACATCTGCGCGACTTCCTGCGGCGTGAATACGGTGAGGTCGCCCGTGTGCTCTTGCAAGTAATGAGTAATGGAGTCCTCGTACCATGTCACAAGATTGGCGGGCTGCTTTGATTTTACAGGTGTATACCTCACAATCATCACCGGGCAGGAGGCGATCTGCAGGACTCTACGCGAGGTGCTGCCAGCAATGAAACGCCTTAACTTCTGCTTCACAGAGCTACCATGACTGCCGACGACAATAAAATCGACCTGTAACTCCTTCGCCGATTTGACAATCTGGTCTGCCGGTACGCCCAGGCGTATCTGCGTTTCAATTTGATCTGGAGCAATACCGCGTTTCTGCAGTTCGGTCCGCGCCTTGCGCAGGGCATCTTCGGCCTGGGCACGCTGCTCGTAGGTGAATAACGTGGGTTGCATGTGTCCGACGTACATGCCCAGGGCGGGCGACGCAATAGCGGGTATTGGAATAACATGGAGTAGCACCAGGTGTACCTGTGGGGCGGCCTGCTCGACGAACTCGCTCATCGTCCGCAGGGCTTGTTGTGTAGCAGGTGAGATAGGAGCATCAATGCCCAGCAAAATGCGCTTATTCATGGCCGTTCCCCGTTCAAATTTCTAACAGGTCACATTATGCCGGTCAGTCTAACCTACAGCCATCGGGTAACATATCCATCTATGCTCAAAGTATACAAGCTTTTGGAATGCTAAGCAAGGATTAATTTCACCCACAATTTTCGCGCCCTCCCGGCGTACACTTCTCTTGTTGATTAGAAATGGGTCAAATGTCACATCCGTTTTTGTACCGCTACTGGTATGCTTAATGCAGAGGATGAAGGGAACCCTTGACAGCCTTTCACACAGTGGGTTAAGCTACTTCTGACCTGCTGATGTGTATTGAAAAATGCTTCTTCCTTGGGTCCTGCTTGACGCCCTCTCCACGCAGTGGAGAGGGCCGGGGTGAGGCCGCAGGACCCATTGAAAAATGCTTCTTTTTCTACATTCAAATCGTTCAAAAAGGTGGTTGATGAACTGAAGAGGAAGATCGATTTGATTTGCTCTGGTTGAATACGTCTATAATAGCATTGTAATAGCATGTGTTTCGACACGGAAAGTAGGTCAAGAGTGATGGGTATAGAGATGGAGGACCTACCAGATCAGATGAGCTTATCAGCGCTCGCAGACCGCTGTATAAGCGAGATCCAACATTACCGGCGCCATGAGCCATACAATGATCGGTATTGCTTAGAGATTTTTCATCGCGCCATGGTCAGGCATGATCCGCAGGCCTGGGAACTTTTGCAACAACGCTTTACACCGACTGTGAAAGCGTGGATGCGCAATCATCCGCATCGGGATATCGCGTGCCGCCATCAGTCCGAAGAGGACTATGTGGCCGATACCTTCGTGCGCGTCTGGCAGGCGTCGATGCGCAATCGCCTGGAATTTGACACCCTGGCAGCCGCCCTCAGTTACTTGAAGATCTCGCTTCAAGGGGCCGTGATCGACAAACTACGCGCGTATTCACGGCCAAAAGAAGCGCCGCTGCCTGAACCTGGCCCCGATGCCCCCCATGTTGAAGAGCCTGCAACCGAGGACGCGTATGGAAGTCACGAAATGTGGGAAGTCATCAGGAGCCTGCTGCCGAACAAGCGCGAGCGGAGGCTGGCCTACCTGCTCTATTACTGCGGGCTCAAACCCAGGGAAGTGATACAGTATTGTCCCAAGGAATTCAGCGATATTCAGGAGATCTATCGTCTGACACGGAACATCCTGGAGCGGCTCATGCGCAACCGCGATCAATTTCGCTGGCGCCTGAGCGATGGAGAACCATAGAGTGCGGATTTATCCAGCACGTGGGTTTATCCCCTACGGTCACTCGCGTAGTACTCACTCGCGTAGTACAATGAATAAGATAACTGATACGCAAAAAATGGCGCCTGGCTTCGTCTATACAGCAATATTTCCATATGGGAATATGTTGGATTGTATGCCTAGTGTGCCATAGTGCATAGATGAGGAATGATGACGATGGATTGTCAAAACTCAATTGCCCCCACTGACGAGGAGCTTTTAAGCTTTGCTCTCGATGGAGAAGCTTTGCCTTGTGCAGCCAGGACCCACCTTGAGCAGTGTGCAACCTGCCAGCAGCGGCTTGCCAGGTACGAACAAGCCAGCGCCTACCTGATTTCGCACCTCTATCGCAGTCAATGTCCCACTGGCGAGCAAATTAGCCTCTATTGCGCTGACTTATTGCCGGAAGACGAACGCACGAGAATAGCAACCCACGTCTCAGAATGCCCGCTGTGCGCCGCCGAAGTCGAAGATACCCGGCGCTTCTTGCGAGTATCAGACATCGAGCTTCCTTCACCCTCCCTGTCCCCTCGTAATCTTGTACGCCGCATTTTTGCCACGCGCGTTGTGCGCCCGCAGCTGCAATTCGCCGTGCGCGGCGACGCCCCCGAAACAACCTGGCCGCGCCAGTTCAAAGCCGAATCTGTCGATCTTTCCCTGCATCTATCGCGCACGAGCAGCGGCGAGCCTATGCTGCTCGGCATCCTTACCAGCACCGATCCCGCGGAGAGCGTGGATGCTCTTGAAGGAGTGCCCGCAGAACTCTACAACGCACCCCTGAATGTCGATGGCGACGAACCCGGTGCAGTGCCGCTGCTGCGCACACAGGTAGACGACCTGGGCAACATCGTCTTCAAACCCGTGTCCCCTGGCGAATATGTCTTGATTATCTACCTGCCCAATCGTGAAATGGTCATCGATGGCCTGACCATCGAGTAAATATAACTGCACTTTTTCGGGTATACCGGCTGGCTGTCTTTGTAGGTCTATCTATGCAATTGCCTGTTAGCACTGGGGGCTAACCATCAAACATGGATACCGAACTATTTTTACAATACCTGCGCGACCACACCTTAGAAGAAGGCCGCGCCTACATTCAGGAACATATCGCAGAACTGTCCGACCACGCTGCCATCGGTAATTTGCTTGCGGACGAGGCGCTGCGGCTACTCTATTCTCCCTTTGTCTCCCTCAAGGTGGCTGAACTGCTCATCTTCTATGGCGAGTATGTTCAGCATACGTCTTCTCATGCGCTTGGCCTCAAAGCCAAAGGGGATGCTCTGATGTTGATTTAGCATCATCAAGCAGCGCTAGAATGCTTGGACGCTGCTGGGGAAAAGTTTCTACTTCTCGGAGACGAAGGAAACTGGGCTCGCTCTCGTATCAGTTGGATCATATCTGCTGCCTGGCTTGGTCGCGTTGAAGAGGCATTACAACAAGCAGATCAAGCCCATGACATGTTTTTACAACTTGGTGAGCCTTACTGGGCCTGCGTCATAAATCATAATACAGCAATGATTTATGACTATATAGGGCGCTATCAGGATGCACTCAAGCTTTACGAGAACATGCTGGCTATTTATCCTACCGTGACTGATCAAAGTGAGATCTTCATTAAGCGGTCTATAGCCCTGGCCGAAATGAACCAGGCGATACATCTGGCTTGGCTGGGTAATTTTGAACGGGCATATCGTCTTCAGCAGCAGGCACGAGCAAGTTTTGCTGCTCTCGAGCAGCCAGGTGGCATCGTCAGCACGGAAATTAATCTGGCCGATCTTGATTATGTTCAAGGCTACTACGGCTCAGCGCTACGAGGCTACTACCAGGCTCGTGACAGCTTGATGCAAAGCAATATCGATGATTCTCTGCGATTAGCCGAACTTAAGCTCTGTATAGCGAATTGTTTGGTCAAACTCAATAGAAATCAGGAGGCTTGCCTTCTGGCGAATGAGGCAGTTGAGATATATCGACAGTCAGGTCTATCGTTGAGCACGGGCAACGCACTACGTGAATACACGACGACGTTGGTAGCTTCTGGTAGGCTAAAGGAGGCTCTAGACGCACTCGACGAGGCACGGATGCTTTTTAGCCGTGGAGGGTTTGACCATCATACATACGCAACCAGACTTCAACAGGCTGAACTCTTGCTCAAAATAGGCTCTGCCGCTGGTGCATATAATCAGGCCCGCCTTATCAAGAATTATTATGAGGCTCAGGGACTAGTAGCACCTTCTGTTCGTGCTGGTCTAGTAATGGTTGGTGCGCTCATAGAAAATGCCCAACAAGCTGGGATACAGCAGGAGAAAGAGCAACAAACCACGCTTCTACAGGAGGCTGCGTTGCTATGCAAGCAAACAGCTTTGCAGGCTCGTCGGCACAACCTGCAAGAGGAGATCTATAAGAGCCACTACCTCCTGGGACAAATTTATGTCCTTCAAGATAATCCTACCAGGGCGGCAAGGCATTATAGTGCAGCTATCGCTCAAATCGAACGTATGCTCGATGATCTTGTATATGACCTGTCTCCCTCATTCTTGCAAAGCACATGGGCCGTCTATGAGGATATGATCGCCCTCTGTCTCCAACAAGCTCAGGTCGAGCGTGCATTCAGCTATCTCGAACAGGCACGTTCGATGGCCCTGCGCCAGTATCTCAACAAGTCGAAGGCCACACGGAGCAGTAGCATAGAGCAGGAAGATACGGCTTCCGCATCCCTCTTGCAACAAAATAATGCAGCGATATTGCGAACTCAACACGAACTCAGGGATGAGCAAGAGCAACATCGTTACTACAGTGTACTGCTTACAGATATCGATCTCTCCGTGTCTCCTGCTGTAGATCGAGCGGTGATCCAGCAACAACTCAAGCGATGCGAAGAGAAGATCAGTGAACTGTCTGAACGCTTGCATCTCTACCAGGCAGATACACGTCTCATTTCTCAGAAGAAGACACGCAGGACTCGTAACGTGAAACAGGTGGATATCGTACAACTGCGTCAGAGCCTTTCACCTGATCAGATTCTCCTGGCATATTTTCTGTATCAAGGCAGGCTTGTAATTTTTGTTGCCACGAAGGAACAGTTAGTTACTCGTGAACTTCCCAATGGTGTAGAACAATTGGAGCGCCTGTTGCCTCTACTCCACGCCCATCTCGATCCTAGAGGGTGGTCAGACTTACAGAAACCGCCGGAGCAGGTCGTTCGCCGCCTGTTGAACAAGCTCTATGATCTATTGGTCAGGCCCGTAGCTGATCTATTACCAGCCACACCTGGACATTTGACCATTGTCCCATATGGTCCATTACATAAATTACCGTTTCATGCTTTATATAATGGCTCACGCTACCTTATCGAGGATTTCCGGGTTAGCTACCTCCCGGCAAGCACCATACTTGTGCACCTTGACGCCCGTAATAGCGAACGGGATAGTAGTCCAACCGGAAATGCAGGATCTGCCCAGCCTCCATTAGTCTTTGGTTACTCAGAAAATGGACGCTTGCAACGTGTCCATGATGAAGCGAAGACCATTGCATCATTGCTCAATGGGCGATGCTATCTTGAAGGCGAAGCTACTATTGCCCGGCTGATTGAGCAGGCTCCTGGCAGTCCCATCATTCACCTGGCAACTCATGGCCAGAGCCGCTTAGATGCCCCTAATTTTTCCTACGTGCGCCTGGCTGATGGGCAACTCAATGCGATTGATGCTTTCAGCCTGGACCTGAAAGCCTGCGAGCTTGTCACGCTGAGCGGCTGTGAAACCGGCTTGGCGCTGAGTGGCGGAGGCGATGAACAGTTAGGCCTTGGCCGGGCATTCCTGGCCGCCGGAGCACCCTCGCTGGTGATGAGCCTCTGGCCTGTAGAGGATAACGCAACCAATGAGTTGATGCAACTCTTTTACCACTATCTTTTGAAAGGAGAGAGCAAAGCACAAGCACTACGCGCTGCCCAATGCAGTCTCTTGCATCGAACTGACTCAACCTATACGCATCCCTACTTCTGGGCAGCGTTTCGCCTCGTCGGTGAAGTTGGCCCCCTGAAGTCCCGAAGTGCAAAGGCTCACTCTATGGCTTTTGCAGCTAACCCCTAAAAAATTGATTCTGTAGCGTTTCATATTCAGAGCCTGGATGTAAATTAGTATTTGCCCTCTATCAGAAATGCTGGCAGATGGGCATGGAGGCAAAAATGAACGGAATGCGCAAATTTATGCACAACATCTTCTGGAATGAAAGCCAGGTGGCTTTCACGTTTGGTTCAGACATCCCAATTGTGTCAGGTGACCCTCCGACCTCTAATAAACAACCTATTATTAATTCCTTGAACCTGCAGCAGCTCAATGCTTTTCTCGTTGGGCAGCAGTTCAGTTTGAGTTCTTTTACCCAGGCAGATACCCTGCGTCCTGTGGAGGAACCTCCAATACAACTGCGTGCAGCAAATGATGACCTCAATAGTCCGATCGGCAAGTACCTCTTCAGTTCAGGTGAAGAAGGACAGGCGACTACCGTTATAGGCTTCTTCCATTTCGCTGAGAGTACTGGTACGCAACCTCTGGATGCAGGTTCCTCGTCAATGCCTGAGAAGGGCAAATCCGATGATGACGATGACGACGATGATGACAGGAGACGACGCCCTGCTAAAGGCCCTGTACCCCGGATCGTCAATTTGATCAATACCCATCTTAAAGAGCTTAATGGCCTGGGAGTACCGATCGTCGCAGCTACGCCGGTCTGGCTCTGCGGGTCTACCTCAAATGGAGTTCCTCAAGGTCCTCTACCACAAGGCTGCCCGGCTATTCCACCTATTCCGGTAGGAGGAGATCAATCCTGCCCTGCAAATCCTGGTCGTTGGCCGATCACATTGCCGGACCTTTCTCCTGAGATGCAAGCCACGACGGGTAAAGATGTGACGGTGTTCATCTTCGATACATTACCCCTGCAAGATCAGGTTGCGAGAGCAGCACTGGCTGCCGGTGGGAACAACCAGCTCTTACAGGACGTTTCCAGCAATGTCATCCCTCCCCCCCATTCCCACTACTTTAAACTGCCTGACATCCTGGAAAATCCTGGTCCAAACCTACCAAAGACGGGCAAGGACATCTATGGACGGCTGGTTGGCTTCGATATGCCCGATCATGGCCTGTTCATTGCTGGCATTGTGCGCGACCTTGCTCCTGGTGCGGCGATTGAATGTATGCGTGTCCTGAGTGATTATTGTGTGGGTGATCTTGCGACATTGACGAAGGCTCTCGAGCTTATCCATAATCGCATGTCGCGGGTGAATCCAGATACAAACTCCACACAGGGAGACCTCTATCAAAAGCCCGTTGTGATCAACATGAGCCTGGTTATACCGCCTACTGACCCAGAAGCGAAGCACCTGGGATTTAAACCAAAACTGACCCATCTGCTGCGTACCCACCTGCTGAAGCCCATGCAAAGGCTGTCGGAACTGGGGGCTGTCTTTGCGGCGTCTGCTGGTAATGAGGCGGATTTGCGCGTGGGGTCTAAGACTATGAATCCGAAGAAGATTCGCCCATTCGCACTCTATCCGTCGGCTTTCGCCTATAATGATCCTCCTGATCCCGTGCCCAGCATTATTCCAGTTGGTGCTGTACGCAGTGATGGAAAACCAGCTTCATATAGCTGCTATCCTGGCATAAAGGGGATTGCGACCTTTGGGGGAGAAGTACCGGACGCTATCCCTTCCAAGCCGCCTAAGAAGCCACCTACCCCTACCCCTGACTGCAAAACCCATCCTGTAGATATGGATGCGGTGGTTGGAATCTATTGTTCTTCTACCTTCCCATCGCTCTCGATTGATGATTGTAATCCAACCTATCCTGCTCCCAATCAGAATGGCTGGGCCTACTGGGTAGGGACCTCGTTTGCGACGCCGATCATTAGCGCTCTCCTGGCACGCATTATACAGTTGGACGGCGGCGTTCTTCCTCCGAATGTAGATCTGCTGCAAGACATTATCAATGCTGTTCCGGCAGGCCAGGTTACCTGGACGCATTTAGACCCCAGCATCGATCCCATAGGAAGTGAAGCTGGATTTATGATCCAGGCTGTGCAGTGCCGTCCTGCAGAAGAGGACAATGGTGAGGAGGAAGTAGATATAGAGGTGATCAGTGTGGTTCAGAAAGGGGAAGAAGTAGACATAGAAGTAATAGACGTGGTTGTAAAGGAATAGTGATCTTTACAATCTCACTCTGGCAAGGCTACAACGAATTGCGTTCCTACCGCATAACGACGCTTGCACAAGGAACGCAATTCCTGCTATTCAATGCTACGTAAGTGAGCTGCTCTCCCTCCTACCTCGACTTCCCCCATCCCCCGGTCAACGCCCCCAGGATAATCAGCAGGATAACCGCGCCGAGGAATGAGATTAACACAGTGCCCAAGAAGTGAAAGTTACCGGTGATGCCCAGCAGGCTTGCCAGGTAGCCGCCAATCACCGCGCCGACCAGGCCAACGACAATGTTACCAATGCACCCCATGCCGCGGCCGCGCACAACAGCGCTTGCAAGAAAACCCGCGATTAGACCGACAATCAGCCACCCAAAAAGACCATCAATTGCAAAATTTATCCCTGGAATTGACGCCAGTGCCATGTGAAATGCCTCCTTTTGCTTTTTCATATATCATAACCAGGTTCACTACCCGATATACGTGAAAGAAGCCCGAGAGTTTCGTCGATGACGGCTGAATTGTCATAGGGCGCAGGTCAAGCACATAAAAAAACGGGACGGCTCGATTGAGCCGTCCCGCCTGACCTAGCCTCTTTTACGGCAGGGTACGCCGGCGTCCGTAGCTGCCGGCCACCAGGCGAAGAATGGCAATCAGGATACACGCGCCAATGAAGGCGATGATGATCGTCCCAATTAAACCACCTGCCCCTATGCCTAGCAGGCTTGCCAGGAAGCCGCCGATGAACGCGCCGACGATACCAACGATGATATCACCGGCGATACCATAGCCTCCGCCGCGCATGACCAGGCTGGCAAGAAAACCAGCAATCAAACCGACGACCAGCCACCATACTAAGCCAGCCAGACTAACGTCTGCCAGAACCATATTCGCAAGTGCCATGTTACTTTTCTCCTTCTGTCTATTTACTTCCCTGATCGAAACTTTCGCAAATGCAGTGTTTCAATGAACGACTACCTATGGCGAGCATCTCACCGAAAAAGTTCTATTGTCCGCATTTGCTATCCATACATTAAACTAGAGCGCTTCGACTCTACAAGTCAGCAATAAAAATGCTAAGCTTTTTCCAAACTTGTGCCAAGCTTTTTAATCTTCT
>WNFA01001298.1_pt1 | contig 37919 bp, 31 predicted proteins | sample 5400481 | NCBI WGS metagenome assembly WNFA01 (sample SAMN13153340, study PRJNA577476) | soil metagenome | isolation source: 120 cm saprolite under Douglas fir tree site 2 hole 1 replicate 2 | place: USA:California | collected 2015-04-18 | reverse complement strand
TTGCCGCTGAGATTGCCGTTGGGATTGAAGTTCGGGTCGTCGCTCATGACGTACTCATTGGCGCCATTGAGCCAGGCATGGTCGTACTGGTTGCTAAGTTCGAACATTCCGCCCGTTCGGGTCGCGGAAGGTCTGCACGCCGCGGACCAGTTGGTCCTGCAGATAGCCGGCAAGAACTATAACAATGCACGGGACCAACAACTTTGTGGACTTCGACATCATGGTCTCCAGTCTTAAGGCAAAAGTGAAGCGGATAGGTGGAATCGGGCAAACTCGTGACATGGCAAATCCCACTCTAGGATGATAACGCGCTTCACGAAGTGCTCGCCGCCAATGCCCCCACTGCGGGGTGGCGCACTCCCTTGGCGGACTGGGGCGCGGCAATTGCAGCCGAGGCCCGCTATACCTTTCACTTCTGGGCCGATTTCTAACGTTCAAAGTAATCCCGACATCTAATCCTGCAAACGATCGTTGTGTGAGAGGTTTGTCCGATGCGAACGGAAGAAGTTGCGGAAGGGTCTCAGCTCTTAGCCGCCACGCGATACGAATCGCTCGTCGGGGTGTCGAATGTCATCGGTACGCACCGAGATCCAAAGGAGCTGTTCAGCGCGCTGGCGCGGGAACTGCATCGAGTCGTCACATTTCATTATGTCGGTGTGTTCATTCACGACAAGACATCGAATACGTTTCACGATCATTTCGTCGACGCGGAAACGGAAGCAGTCGTACCCAGAGACCCTGATCTCGTCATGGAGGACACCGATGCATGGTGGGTCTACCACAACCAACAGCCTATGGTCACTTCGCTCGAAGCCAGCCTTGCTCCGTCTTGCAAATTCCAAGAGCTGTTGAAGAAGTATGGAATCCTCTGTGTGTGCACTCTTCCCTTAACCACAGCCCACAGCAAAGTCGGAACGCTGACCTTCGCCAGTAAGGCTCCGGGTATCTATACCGCCGAGGAAGTCCGGTTTCTTTCCGTGGTGGCTGAGCAGGTCGCTCTGGCATTCGACAATGCGCTGCACCTTGACGCAGCGTTGGCCTCGCAGCAACAGTTGCTGAAAAAGAACGAACGTCTCGAACTGCTTCTTGAATTGACCAATTATGTGGTTGCCAATCTCGAGTTCCGGGACCTTCTCCGAGCCGTAGTGGCGAGCACGCGGCGGGTTATGGGCTGCGATGGCGTGGGCATTACTCTTCCCGATACAGACAAGGCATACTTACGCATTTACGCCCTGGATTTTCCCGCCAGCGATGGGTTCTTCCACGAGGAAAGCCTCGTCCCCATCGATGAAGATCTCTCGGGAGAGGTCTTTCGCAGCGGCAAACTCTGGTGCGGTAGCGTGCAGGAGGCGAGGCGACTGGGGATGAAGGACGCCTCGCAAGCCGAAGTAGGAAAGGTCTGCATCCTTCCTCTTGTTAGCCGAGATCGCGTATTGGGAACATTCGGTGTGGTCAAATATCAGGACAATGCGTTTAGCAGCGAAGACATCGAGTTTCTAACGCAAATCGCAAATCAGGTTGCCATTGCAGTCGAGAATGCATGTGCTTTTGGGCAGATTCGAGAGCTGAGAGACAAGCTCGCGCAGGAAAAGCTCTATCTCGAAGACGAAATCCGCAGCGAGATGAATTTCGCGCAAATCGTCGGGAAGAGTGCTTCCCTGCGACGTGTGCTGAAGCAAGTGGAGACGGTCGCTCCTACAGAGTCGACGGTGCTCATTTATGGAGACACCGGCACAGGAAAGGAACTGATTGCCCGCGCCATTCATGATTTGAGCCCACGAAGGTCCAAACCGTTCGTCAAGCTCAACTGCGCGGCGATTCCGACGGGTTTGCTGGAAAGCGAGCTCTTCGGACACGAGAAGGGCGCATTCACAGGGGCCATCGCGCAACGCATTGGTCGCTTCGAAGTGGCCAATGGCGGCACGATTTTTCTGGACGAAATTGGAGAAGTTCCTCTCGAGTTGCAGACCAAACTGCTCCGCGTGCTGCAAGAGAGGGAGTTCGAGCGGCTGGGAAGCTCGCGCACGCTTCGAACAGATGCGCGTTTGATTGCCGCGACCAATCGCGATTTAGAAGCGATGGTGAGCGAGCAGAAGTTCCGATCGGATCTTTTCTTCCGATTGAACGTCTTTCCCGTCCACGTTCCGCCTTTGCGGGAACGCCAAGGGGATATTCCGCTGCTGGTGCGGCACTTCACGCAGCAATTCTCCAGGCGTATGAATAAGGTCATCGAAACGATTCCTTCGGCGGCAATGGATGCCCTGAGCCGCTATCATTGGCCGGGGAACATACGAGAACTCCAGAATGTCATCGAGCGCGCCGTGATTATTTCGACGGGTCCGGTGCTGAGCGTCGATGTTACCGATCTTAAATTTTCCAAGGCTGGGCTTTCGGTTGATCAGGTCACTTCTCCGAAATCGACAAATGGCGCGCTTCACGATCTTTTGCAGGAAACGGAACGCCATCAGATTCTGAAAGCTCTCAAGGAGTGCAATTGGGTTGTGGCTGGCCCCCACGGCGCAGCAGCACATCTCGCAATGAAACGATCGACCCTGCAGTTGAGAATGCACAAGCTCGGAATCGCGCGTGGTTCTGCATAGTCGAACCACTCGTTTCCGTAGGAACGTCGTCGGGAATCCTCTTGTAAAGCCTCTCGTATCTTCCTAGCCGAGCATAAATCGTTCTGCGTGCCAGAAAACTGCCAGCGTACCACGAGGCTGGCAGCGCCATGCTGGCAGCATGATTTAAAGAACACTCCTCCTGTTCGCTATCCCCTTGCAAATCAATAAGTTTCGCAGACTTCGGAAGCCTACACACTTTGGGCCACGTGATGCCTCTCTCCGGGGTGAGCGGCATTAGCCGTGAAAGGAATGCGAATCCTGAATGGAGCAAATCGAATTCCCAACCACACTGCCGAGGAAAACGCTCTTGTTCTTTCCTGCTGCAAAACTGCAGGAGCTTCATTGAAGCCAACGTGAGGGCCCGATGAGTGCTAGCGCAGCCAGTAGCCCGGGAGAGGAAATCTGGCGGCCCAAAGGCAACCCTTGGATCATTGCGGTGGCGGTTTCACTGGCGGCGTTCATGGAGGTGCTCGATACCAGCATTGCGAATGTGGCCTTGCCGCACATCGCGGGCAATCTGGGCGCTAGCAATGACGAGAGCACCTGGGTATTGACGAGCTATCTGGTCTCTAACGCGGTCATTCTGCCCATCAGCGGATGGCTGGTCGGATGGCTTGGGCGGAAGCGGTTCTTTTTGACGTGCATTGTGTTTTTCACCATCAGTTCCTTCCTGTGCGGGATCGCACCCAACCTTGCCCTGCTTCTCCTGTTTCGAGTCATGCAAGGCGCATTCGGCGGAGGCTTGCAGCCGATGGCACAGGCCATCTTGGGCGATACCTTCCCTCCCGAGAAGCGGGGGCTAGCCTTTGCGCTGTATGGAATCACGGCCATCTGCGCTCCTGCGATTGGTCCGACGCTGGGAGGGTGGATCACCGACAACTACTCTTGGCGCTGGATTTTCTACATCAATGTTCCAGTTGGCGCCTTAGCACTCGCACTGGTCTATCAGCTTGTCGAAGATCCACCTTACATAGCCCGCCTGAAGCAACGGCTTTCCGGGTTCGACTTCATCGGATTTTCTCTCCTGACGGTAGGCGTGGGTGCCTTGCAGATCGTGCTCGACAAAGGACAGGAAGACGACTGGTTCGGATCTTATTTCATTACGACCTTGGTGGTGGTCGCCGCCGTGGGCCTCGTATCCCTAATCATTTGGGAATGGTTTCAGAAAGAGCCCATCGTTGATGTGCGCTTGTTCAAGAACCCGAATGTCGCGGCAAGCAACCTGATGTTCCTAATGCTGGGAATGGCCTTATTCAGTTCCACTGTACTCATGCCGCAACTGCTGCAGACCCTTATGGGGTATACGGCACAAAAGGCAGGGATGGTGCTTTCCGCCGGTGCCCTCGTGGTGCTGGTCGTGCTGCCCATGGTAGGCAAGCTCACCACGCGATTCCAGGCTCGCTATCTCTTAGCCTTTGGTTGGATAAGTCTAGCGGCGAGCATGTATATATCGTGTAAACAGATCGATCTGCTTATGAGCTTCCGCTCGGCCACCGTATTACGTGTTTGGCAGTACCTTCCCGTGGCCTTCCTGTTCGTCCCCCTCACGCTTGCCGGATACGTCGGCCTAGCAGCGGAAAAAACCAACGCTGCCGCCGGGCTCATGAATTTCATGCGCAACATTGGGCAAAGTGTCGGGACATCCGCTGTCACGACCCTCATCGCTCGACGCAGTCAGTATCATCAATCGGTATTGGCAGGTTATACGGCTTCCGCTCGGTTTCACGACGCTACTACAGCACTCGCGATGCGCCTGACGACTGCCGGCTTGAGCGCGGATGCCGCTCGACGACAGGCACTGGCGCGAATGTACGCTTTGGTTCAGTCCCAGGCTGCGGTTCTGTCTTACGTTGAAGTATATTGGCTTCTGGCGATGGCATCGGCGGTTATGTTTGTCGCCTCATTTCTGCTGAAGAAAAATGAACCAGGCAAGAGTGGGAATGTCTCGGTGCACTAGAATTACAGGCGAAATGCATGGTCGCCGATGACCTTTGCTCGCCAAGCCGCCAAAAAATACTACGCCAGCAATCATTCCTTATTCCAACGTAACTCCATTTCAAGTACCAGAAAACTGGCAGCGTGCCACGAGACTGGCAGCGCCACACTGGCAGCGTGATTTAAGGAACGCTCCCCTTACTCGCTATCCCCCTGCAAATCAGTAAGTTCCGCAAACCTCGGGAGCCTGCGCGCTTTGGCCGGCGTGATGCATTTCTCCTTTAGAGTGAGGCGCCAGCCATGAATGGAATGCGAAGCCTGAACGCAGCATCGAGTTCCCAACCTCGGTTTTCAGGAAAACGCTCCCGTTCTTCCGTCCTGGAAATCGATTCCTGGATGCCCAGCAAAATCCAAGCTATCTCGCCGACTGTTGATCGCCTGATGCGACTGATTGAAGGATCGCAATGTATTCCGGGCAAAGAGTTCGACGTCGAGCTGGTGCTCCGCGAAGCTCTGGGAAATGCCGTCGTACACGGCAATCAGGAAGATCCAGAAAAAAATGTTCACATCCGCTGCCGCTGCGGGCCAGGCAAGGGAATTTCAATCATCGTGACAGATCAAGGAAAAGGATTCGATTTCGGAAAGGTACGGGCTAACGGCCTCACATCGGACCCCGCTGCCGCGCATGGGCACGGCATCCCGCTGATCGAAGCGTATATGGACGAAGTGCACTTTGCGCGAGGCGGGTCTGAAGTCCATATGTGCAAGCATTCGCGAAGCATGTCCCATTAGCGAAGCTTAGGAGATTGGCAGAGATCGAAATTGGGGCGGCAAACCGGTTGGTGGTGGAAGGAAGACCGCCAGTGGACGGAGCACGAGTCATGGGAATGTTACGAATCACGATCACCGAGACGCTGTCAGAACAAAAATGGACGCTTGAAGGCCGACTCGTTCAACCGTGGGTTTCGGAACTGAAGTCCTGCTGGACCAGAACGGAGACCGCACGTCAGGAACGCAAGTGCGTAGTGGACCTCACAGCAGTGACCTTCATCGACAAGAGCGGGGAGAAGGTGCTGACCGAGCTAAGTAAAGAAGGCGCTGACCTGATCGCGGCCGGCGTTTACACCCGGCACGTCGTGCACAACATCGAGAAGAAAAAATCGAATCGTCAGTTGTGAGGAAAGGAGTGCGCCATGAATAAAAAAGAACTGAACTGGTTATTGCAAACGATCAAGGACCCCGCGACCGCGGAACGATTCGTCTTCGCGCAGTACAGGCGCGGCAGAATTTCGTTTCAACTGATGGCCGAACTAGCCCGGAAACGAGGTTGGATCGACCGCACCACGAATCAATTCGCAGTCACGACGGCCAGTTACCTGGTCGGGTTCACCATGACAGAATTTCCAATTTTTGTTGCCTGATAGGAGTAGCTGCATGTCCGAGCAGAGTTTGCAGAATTACAAAGCCACGGAAACGGGCCGCACGGAACGCGCGCTCGCGACAGAGGAAGACGGCTTTCTTGTCGCTGCAAAACGCGGTGATCCGGCCGCGTTCGAGATCCTTTGCAAGCAATCCACAAGCACGGTCCTCCATATCGCGCGGCGAATGATGCGGAGCAAAGAGGATGCAGAAGATGTGATGCAGGAGTCGTTTCAGCTGGCCTTCATTCATCTCAAGAGTTTCAAAGGCGGTTCGCGATTTTCAACGTGGCTGTCCCGCATTGCGATCAACGCTTCCCTGATGAAACTGCGCAGGAAGAGCCACTCGCGGCAGGTGTCGTTGGATGAATCGCCCGAAACCGAAGAGCCATCTTTCCGGCTGGAGGTGGAAGACCAAGGCCTGAATCCCGAACGACTCTATGCACATAAGGAGCGCCAACGGATTCTTTTCCAGGCCATGAATGAGTTAGCGCCAGGAATGCGAAAAGCAATCGAGTTGCGTGAACTCGGCGAGCGATCGACCGAAGAGACTGCGCAAATTATGGGAATTTCCGTAAGCGCCGTAAAGGCTCGGGTGTTTCATGGGAAAAAGAAATTACGCGAGAGATTGAAGGATCATGTCGGACCAGCTTGGGCGCCCGGAAGAGACACTTCACGAATGATGGGTAACACGAGAGTTAGCTTGCAAGGTCAGGTCGCGTGCGATGCATGTGATTAACGCGAGGAGGAAGGGAGGCTCTCATGGTCACGCTTCTGCTCCTCACTATATTGGCGATTTTGATAATCCTGTGTTTCATCGGCCCGGATGTTATCGACCCCAGACATCGCCACTAAATCAGAATCCGCAACGGGAGCGCGCAGATCTTGCGCAACTCTCCACGGTATCGTCTTTCGGTTTTGAGCCAGCGACATCGTGATGGTGGCCACGGGTCTCGGCTTACCCCCTCGGGACTCGTGGCAGGGGTGCGCCGGGACCGACGGGTAATGCAACGCAATTTCCACTACGAAGGGAAAGGTCCTGGGTATGACATCGAAGAGGGGGAGAAGTGAAATTTTGGAACTCGACGCAAAACCCATTCAGCCTCGCGCGGAAAATACCGCTGCGAACTACGAGCCGAATCACGACGAGATCAGGCGCCGCGCTTATGAAATTTATCTCGAGGGCGGCAGTCTTCCAGGCCGCGAACTTGATGATTGGCTTAGGGCCGAGCGCGAACTCCGAAAGGTCGCTCTTTTCACAGAAGACTGGAATCGTCTTCAGCAGCATCGCCGCGATTCTGGAGACGGAAATTGCGGTTGAGCGCGCGGAAACAATGGGCGTGGAAACAATCGGAAGGAGAAAGCAATGTCGATCTTAGTAATTTTGGCAATCGTGGTTGGCGCCCTGCTGACTGCAGCAATTACGTACACACAACGATCGCGCAAGAACCAAGAACCTATCCAACTTGGCGTAGGCAGGAAGCTTCGCCCGTAATATTTCGAAAACAAAAGGAGAAGACAGTGAGTTACGCCTTCGGCTTTCTTTATGGCCATGTATTGCGACTGCGCCCTGGCGCCATTCTGGCAGCCGTCGCCGCTCTCTGCATTCTTGTCTCGGGCTGCAACCGGAGCCAGGCAACAATTGCGCGGCCAGTGCCGGAGGTCGAAGTGGCCACCGTAGAAACGCGCGATGTCCCAATGTATAGCGAATGGGTAGCGACCTTGGACGGTTACGTCAACGCGGAGATCCGGCCCCAAGTATCAGGCTACATCATCAAACAAAACTACAAAGAGGGTTCGCTGGTCCACGAAGGCCAGGTCCTTTTCGAAATAGACCCGAGACCCTTTCAAGCGACGCTCGATCGCGCCAAAGGCGATCTTGCGCAAGCTCAAGCTCAGCTTGGCAAAGCAACTCTTGACGTAGAGCGTGATACTCCGCTGGCCGAGGGCAGGGCCATCGCGAAGAGCCAATTAGACAACGAGGTTCAGGCCAAGCTTGGCGCACAGGCCTCGGTCGAATCCGCCAAGGCGGCGGTCGAGCAGGCGCAACTCAACCTGGAGTGGACGAAAGTCACTTCTCTGGTAGATGGAATTGCGGGGATAGCGCAGGTCCAAATCGGCAACCTGGTCGGACCTACCTCTATGTTGACTTCAGTTTCGCAGGTGGATCCCATCAAAGTTTTTTTTCCGATTAACGAACATGAATATCTCCTCGCACAAAAGAAAAACAATCCCATTCCTGGCAAGCATACGATCAATTTTTTTGGGACCTCGGTCAGACTGATCCTGAGTGACGGCAGTGTCTACCCGCAAACGGGCAAAATCCTGCTGGCGGACCGGCAAGTGGATGCAAACACCGGCACGATTCGCATCGTTGCTGCCTTTCCCAATCCCGGCAACGTGCTGCGTCCTGGCCAGTATGGACGTGTGCGTGTCGAAACCGAGTTGAAGAGCAACGCTCTGCTGCTGCCGCAAAGCGCCGTTGCGCAATCGCAAGGAAGCTATCAAGTGGCGGTTGTCGGCAGCGATCACAAAGTTAACATGCGCACCGTGAAGCCCGGCGCGACGGTCGGAACGATGTGGGTGATTGACGAGGGACTCAAGCCGGGTGAGCAAGTTGTAGTCGAAGGACTGCAACAACTCAGGGAAGGAACTCTCGTTGCGCCCAAGCCCGTACATCTTTCCGGGGAAGGAAACTGAGAATGTCGAAGTTCTTCATCAACCGTCCGATCGTGGCCATGGTGATCGCCATCCTGATGGTGATTGTGGGCACGGTCACCATTGCAAGCCTGCCCGTGGCGCAGTTTCCAAACATCGTTCCACCGGAAATTCAGCTGCAGGCCTCCTTTGTCGGCGCGGACGCGCAGACTCTCGAGCAATCCGTCGCCACGCCCATCGAACAGCAAATCAATGGCGTGGACAACATGAACTACATGTATTCGTTGAACGCCACCGCCAACTCGCAAACCACCATGGTCGTGGACTTCGGCCTGGCTACGGACTCGAACACCGATCTAACCCTCACGCAGTCGCGCGAGCAACTGGCTGCCGGTCAGCTTCCTCCGGACGTTAACACGTACGGGGTCACCATCAAAAAGTCCGTGACCGCTCCGCTCATGCTGGTCGGCCTATTTTCCCCCAAGGGTACTTTCGATGCGACGTTCCTTGGCAACTATGCATACATCAACCTCAATGACCCCATCGCCCGCTTGTACGGTGTGGGCCAGACGCAGGTTTTCGGCGCGGGGCAGTATGCCATGAGGCTCTGGGTACAGCCTGACAAACTGGCGAAACTGGGCATGACGGTCACCGACATCGTCAATGCAGTGCGGGCGCAGAACACGGTCAATCCTGCCGGTCAGGTCGGTGGTGAACCAGCTCCCGCGAACCAGCAATTCACTTACTCCGTGCTGGCGCAAGGCCGCCTGTTGTCACCGGAACAATTCGAAAACGTGATCGTCCGCGAGACGCCGGATGGTGGAACTGTTCGCGTGAAAGACGTCGCCCGCGTCGAGCTTGGCGCGCAGGACTACAGCATTATCAGCCGCTTAAACGGCAAGCCCGCAATCGTAATCCCGGTCTACCAGCTGCCTGGTTCCAATGCGGTCCAAACCGCCGAAGGCGTTCGAAAGCTGATGGCCGAAATGAAGCAGCGCTTTCCGGACGACATGGATTACGCCATATCGCTCGACCAGACCTTAGCAGTAACAGAAGGCATGAAGGAGATCATCAAAACCCTTTTGATCGCCATCGCGCTGGTCATCCTTGTCGTCTACCTCTTTCTGCAAGACTGGCGCGCTACCTTGATCCCGCTGCTTGCCGTGCCGGTCTCGCTGGTAGGCACGTTTATTCTATTTCCACTCTTCGGGTTCTCCATCAATACGCTTTCGATGTTCGGCCTGGTCCTCGCCGTCGGATTGGTGGTGGACGATGCCATTGTCGTTGTCGAAGGCGTACAACGCCACATCGAGGAGGGTCTTGCTCCCAAGGACGCAGCTCGAAAAGCAATGGAAGAACTCTCGGGCCCAGTCATCGGCATCGCCCTGGTTCTATCGGCCGTATTCGTACCGACAGCCTTTATTCCCGGCATCACTGGGCGGCTCTACCAGCAATTCGCCGTGACCATCGCAATCTCGGTTCTTCTCTCCGCTTTCAATGCGCTTACTCTCAGCCCAGCACTCGCAGCCCTGTTGCTTCGACCCAAAAAGCAGACCAAGGGTTTGCTCAACCGATTTTTCGATTGGTTCAATCGCGTGTTTGGACGTGCCACGGACGGATATGTCCGTTTGTGCGGCGGAGTGATCCGCAAAACGGCCGTTGCGATCGTGACGCTGGCAGCTCTCGGCGTTGCCGCCGGATTTTTCGGCAGCCGATTGCCCTCGAGCTTCTTGCCCGATGAAGATCAGGGCTATGTTTACGTCAATATGGACCTCCCGAATGCGGCTTCGCTTGAGCGCACCAGCGCAGCAGCGAATCAGGTTGAGCAGATCCTCGCCAATACCCCCGGCGTGCAATACACCACGAGCGTTGTTGGCTTCAGCTTGCTCAGCTTTGTCAGGACCAGTTACAACGCCTTCTTTTTCGTCACCCTGAAGCCCTGGAGTAGCCGCGAAACCAGAGCGGACCAGTTCCAGGAAATTAAGCAGCGCTTGAACCAGCAGCTCGGCAAATTGCCACAAGGAACTGCCTTCAGCTTTTCGCCACCGGCAATCCCGGGAGTCGGCACTTCCGGCGGATTTCAGTTCGTGCTGGAAGACCGTGCCGGGCGGGATGTCCCGTTTCTGACTGCCAACCTGGATAAGTTCCTGGCGGCCGCGAGGAAGCGTCCTGAAATCGGCTCGATCAGCACAAGCTTTTTGCCGAGCGTTCCGCAAAAGTTCTTGGAGGTCAATCGGGAGAAAGTACTGAAGCAAGGAGTGGCTTTAGGCGATGTTTATCAGACCATTCAGACTTTTATGGGCGGGCTCTTCATCAACTACTTCAACGATTTCGGGCGCACCTGGCAAGTGTATGTGGAGGCCGAAGCGCCTTACAGGTCGAATATGGAGAATCTTGGGCAATTCTACGTGCGCAACAGTGGGGGCCAAAGGGTTCCGCTGTCCGCGCTGACGAATTTTGAATCGCGTTCCGGTCCCGAATTCACGATGCGTTACAACGAATATCGGTCGGCGCAAATCAACGGCAGCGCCGCGCCGGGATATAGCTCGGACCAGGCAACAGCGGCGCTGGAAGAAGTCTTCAAGCAGACCATGCCGCGCGAAATGGGCTTCGACTACATGGGCATGTCCTATCAAGAGCAGAAGGCGCGGCAAGGCGTACCGGCTTGGGCGATCTTTGCATTGTCGCTCCTGTTCGTCTTTCTGATTCTGGCGGCGTTGTACGAGAGCTGGTCGCTGCCATTCAGCGTGTTGCTAAGCACGCCGGTCGCGGTATTCGGCGCCTTCGCGGTGTTGTGGCTGCGCCGGGTTGTGCTCAGTGCTTTCTATCCCGCGTATATGGTGCAAATTGAGAACGACGTCTACTCGCAAATCGGGCTGGTGATGCTGATCGGCCTGGCCGCCAAGAACGCGATTCTTATCGTTGAGTTCGCCAAGGAGGAATACGAAAAGGGAAAACCACTGGTGGACGCTGCGCTAGAAGGAGCAAAACTTCGTTTGCGTCCTATTCTGATGACCTCATTTGCGTTCATTCTCGGCTGCGTGCCGCTCTGGATTGCAACCGGCGCCGGTTCTGTGGCCCGTCAGATCATGGGTACTACTGTGATCGGTGGCATGGTCGCCGCCACGGCTATTGCCATCTTCATCATTCCGGCATTGTTCGTCCTGGTTGAGCGTCTGGCGAAAAGCCGCGGTGCCGCGCTCGGTCCTTCCCTTCCGCAGCCAAGCCCATCGGAGGCTGACTGAGGTGAGAAGACTGATCGCTGTTTCGCTGGTAGTGCTCCTTCTTTCGGGCTGTGCTGTGGGGCCCAACTATAAAAGACCGAGCGTAGACGTTCCCGGTGCATACCGTGGAGCGTCGCCGCAACAGGCAACGCAGTCGGCGCCGGAATCCCTTGGAGACCTGAAGTGGTGGGAGGTGTTTCAAGACAAGCAGCTGCAAGATCTCATCCACACTGCGCTCCAACAGAATTACGACGTTCGCATTGCCGCAACGCGAATCCTGCAAGCCCAGGCGCAGGTAGGCATCACGCGCGCCGACCAGTTGCCGACGATCAACGCCGGCGCTCAGACGAACGATCAACGCTCCGCGCGCGCAAAATTGTTCCCTGAATTCCAGACAAGCGCTCACGAGGTGGATCTCTCGCTGGCCTGGGATCTCGATTTCTGGGGAAAGTATCGCCGCGCGACTGAGTCCGCGCGGGCAAATCTGCTGGCAACAGAATGGAACCGCGAAGCGGTCATCACCACGCTTGTGAGTGACGTTGCCGCAGCCTACTTCCAACTTCGCGAGCTCGACCTGGAACTGGAAATCGCGCGACGAACTTTGGCTTCACGCCAGGACTCGCTGCGGATCACACAAATGTTAGCGAACGGTGGGGCCACGTCCATGCTCGACGTCAGGCAGGCCGAGCAGTTGGTGTTCACCGCAGCTGAGACTATTCCGGATCTGGAGCGGCGCATCGAACAGCAGGAAAATTTCATCAGCACTCTTCTCGGAAATAATCCCAGTCCCATCGCGCGTGGAACGAAGTTGACGGAGCAACCGCACGCTCCGGAAGTTCCCGCAGGGCTTCCCTCCAGCCTGTTGGAGCGGCGGCCCGACATTCGTCAGGCCGAAGCACAGTTGATCGCGGCTAACGCGCAAATTGGAGTTGCAAAGGCAGATTACTTCCCGCAAATCAGCCTGACCGCGAACAGCGGATTTCAGAGTTCAGCGCTTACCAGCCTGTTTACCGGTCCAGCTGGTTTGTGGAATTTCGGGGGATCGTTGGCGCAACCTATCTTCGCCGGAGGAAGAATTCGCTCCAATGTAAGGTTGACGGAGGCGCGCCAACACGAAGCTGCGCTCGTCTACCAGCAGACCATCCAGCACGCTTTTCGTGGAGTTTCAGACGCGCTAGTCGAGTACCGCAAAGATAGAGAGTTCCGAGAGCAGCAAGAGCAACTTGCGTTTTCCGCTCAAGACGCGGCCCGGCTTTCGGAGACGCGTTATCGAGGGGGCGCCACAAGTTACTTGGAAGTGCTGACGAACGAAACCAATTATTTCAATGCCGAGTTGGGTCTTGCTCAGGCTCAGTTGAATGAACTCCTGGGTCTGGTTCGCATTTACAGAAATCTCGGTGGGGGCTGGCAAAAACTATGAATAGCGGGAAGTCGGCTCCTTCGCTTGGTTCAGCTTGCCCCGATTTGCTCGTCCGTACATATGCCGGTTGCGACCCTGCTGCCCGCACTTTGAGGGCGGGCGAGGTAGAAAAAGGGGTTCGCGGAGCTCGAGACGCCCGTCCAGATGATGATTGATGACCTGCTCTGGTAGAACGTGAAGCCTACATAGGCGGGGCCGTAATTACTCTACGGTTAGGAACTGCGCGCGGTCAGGATGTTTTTTTCACTACTTCGTCTTATGTAGCGAATCGAAGCTCGGCCGGGACATCAATCCAACTGTATACGGGCCGAAAGAGTTTCGAGAAAAGCTCGCCGCCAAGAATCACTTTTTGTCGACGGTAGCGAAAGAAAAGAAACTGTTCGTGATTGGAGATGAGCATGAGATTCGCCGACTGAGTAAGTAATGGTTGGCTGGTGGCGAATAACAGCAGCAAAACAGGAGATCGGCACAGTGTTCAGGAGCAATGCAAACGCTAACAACAATCTAGCCGCGCCGAGTGAACAGAAGCCCCTGAAACAGCCGTTTCGAATATTACTATAATTATATAGCCATAAGGAACGAATGGCGGAAGGGGGGATTAGATTGCTCCTTTTTCCACAACTCTCTTGTTTTCTGTTACTTCATTCGTAAAACCCGCATTTTCCGCCGTTTAAGGCCGAGTCTCAGCAGTCGCATCCGTCTCAGCAGTGCCCTCCAGTCTCTCCTATGGACATCGAAAGTGTCCAAAAAAAGTAACATGAGTAACAAACCGGGATTTCCCTGTTGGGTCTACCAGGACGCAACGCGTTTTCAATGTGCCTGAGGGATCCAACGATCCCAACATTGCACTGCCTTCCCAGGTCCTGCACTGAACCATGGTGCATCGCTTTGGCTACGAAGAAATCGAATCGGCGAAGGACCGAATGCCGTCAAAGCGCACTCTTAGGTCTCCATAATTGCGGGTGAAGGCGCGCTCCACATCGTGAGCGAGGACGATGTTGTCGCCTTCGGGATATTGGTGCCGGAATGCAACGACATTTGTGGGGTCGAAATTGTTTGCCGACCATTTGCACTCGATGGCTACTGGTCTCTTGCGGTGGGTCGCAATCACAAAGTCCACCTCGTGCCCGCGCTTGTCTCGCCAATAGAACACTTCGCGGGTCTGCGAGCGAGCCATGATTTCATTCAATACGAAATGCTCCCATAGCGTCCCAAGGTCATCATCTCGCAAGTCCTGCCAGCCACGGTAGTAACAAATGAAACCGGTGTCGAAGCCATAGACTTTGGGCGCGGCGACTATTTCCGTGGGCCGACGAGTGCTGAATGGCCGAACCACATGCGCGACGAATGTCGCCTCAAGAACGCGGAGGTAGTTTGCGATGGTTGGCCGGCTTACTTCGCAGGGGCGGGCGAATTGAGTTGCTTCAAAGATGCCGCCGCTTTGTGCCATGACGAGCTCGGTGAATCGCTGGAACGAATCTCGCCGCTCTAGACGAAAGAGTTCCTGGATATCCTTAGCCCAATAAGCGTCCATCCATTCTTGAAAGTCGCGTTCCGGATGTTTCTCAGGCAGAAAGAAGGGAGGAAGTCCGCCCCGCAGAAAGCGGTGCTTGAGGTCCGTCTGGTTCGCGTCGTCCATGTCGAGAAGGCACATCGGCGCCAGCCAGAGGTCCCTCTTCCGTCCCGCCAACGTGTCTCTGAATTTCTTCGAGGCGCCCAGAGCCGAAGAACCGGTTGCCACAATGTGTGTACGCGAATGATAGTCGGTTGCAATCTTGAGCAATTCTGACGGGTTCTGCAGTCTGTGGATTTCATCCAACACAATGCGCTTGCCACGTAAACCGTCGAGAAAGCTCTCGGCGTCAAGCATCATGCGGCGAACGCGAGGCAGTTCGCAGTCGAAATATTCAACTTCGGGGAGATCCTGACAAAGGCAGGTTTTTCCTACCCGCCGCACGCCAGCGAGCCAGACGACGGATCGCTCCTTCCACGCGCGGCCGAGCAGGTTCAGCCAGAAACGTCTGTGTACCATATGCAGCTATACTTTCATATAGTAGCGCCAAACGCAAATGCATTCCGGCGAACTTCTTTCAGCGGCGGAGACTGACGGAAAGGGGGGATTAATATTGACCCGTTTTCGCGACTCCCCTAGTTTCTGTCGCTTCACTCGTAATACCGCATTTTCTCTGGGTTATGTCGAGTCTCAGCAGTCGCACAGTGCCCAAAAAAAGTAGCATGAATAACAAATCCAGATTTCCTTGTTTTCTTGTGGTGCGGAGAAGGGCGCCTTCGAACCCCAAATGCTACAACCGGAAGGCCCATTTTATCATACATTGGGCCGTTAGAGTTACTTACTATACCAGTAAAATTAAGGTGGGAAAAATCCACGAATGAGTAACACGGAAAATCGCCAGAACAAATATCTGCATTTTCAATCACTTATATTTATGGCGGAGAGGGGGGCTTAAACCCCAGCCTTTCAGGAACCCTCGTTTTGCAAGGGAAATTGCAGCTATCGCCTTTACTACCGCGAGCTTTCGAACTTCATGCGTAAAGCGCGGCGAAGTCCCACGAAGCGCTTCGAAGCTCAAAAAGTGGGCGAAAAACAGTAGCCCGCAGTAGCCCGAGGGTTAGATTCATCTTCCCCGACTGCAGTGGGAGCATTAGGTACCATTCCTATTGAACACGCGCGCGCGGTCACACTCAATACACGCGGGGTCGCCCCCGCATCGCGCCGCTGGACGAATAACCGTTAAATGTATCTCGCGGCCAGCATCTGCGCAGCACTTTCGTCCAATTGTTCCGCGCGTCGCACTTCTTCGAATCGAGCGAGGAGGTCATCGGGGCGAAGGCGGCGTTTTTCGGCGCCTTGCAAATCGTGAATGATTTGGCCACGGTGCATCATGATCAGGCGGTCGCCAAGGCTGGCGGCTTGATGCATGGAGTGGGTGACCATAAGAGTTGTGAGTTTTTCGGTGGCGACGACTTGTTCTGTGAGGGCGATGACCAGGTCAGCGCTTTTGGGGTCGAGTGCGGCGGTGTGCTCGTCAAGAAGAAGAAGTTCAGGACGCAGCCAAGTGGCCATGAGAAGAGTCAGGGCCTGGCGCTGGCCCCCGGAAAGGCTGCCAATGGCATTTTCGAGGCGGTCTTCGAGGCCCAGGTTGAGGTGACTGACTTCGTCGCGCATTCTTGACAGCAGAGAAGACTTGAGACCCCAGCCGAGGCCACGACTGAGGCCGCGGCGCGCAGCGAGGCTGAGATTCTCGCGGATTGTGAGGCTGGGAGAGGTGCCGCTAAAGGGATTTTGAAAGACGCGGCCGATCAGTTCGGCGCGAGTGAATTCAGGCCAGCGGGTGACGTCCTTGCCAGCGATGTGAATGCTTCCATCATCCACGAAAAATGTTCCCGCGACGGCGTTGAGAAAAGTGGATTTTCCTGAGCCATTGGTGCCGATGATGATCACCCACGAGCCGGGCTCGAGGGTGAGGCTCACTCCACGCAGCGAGCGGACTTCGTTGGGACTGCCGGAGTTGAAGGTTTTGGCGATGGAGCGAACTTCAAGCATGTGCGCTCCGGAGCCGCGACTTGCGAAGGAATTGCGGCACGATGAGTGCGATGAAGACGAAACCGGCGGTGATGAGCTTGAGATCGTTGGGACTGAGGCCCCAGCGGAGGGCGACAGCGACCATCAAGCGAAAAAGGACGGATCCCATCACAGCGCCAACAAGAGTCAGCCCCACCTGATTGGTGCCAACCAGCGCTTCGCCGATGATGACGCTTGCGAGCCCCCAAACGACCATGCCGATGCCCATACCGACGTCGGCGAATCCCTGATACTGAGCGAGCAGCGAACCGGAGAGGGCGACAAATCCGTTGGAGATGGCGAGACCGAAGACGATCATATTGGCGTCATTTACTCCGAGCGCGCGAATCATTTGCACGTTGTCGCCGGTAGCGCGCATGGCCATACCAAGATTGGTGCGAAGGAAGAGATAAAGCAGGGTGCTAGCGAACGCTGCGGCAAAAGCGATGGCGGAGAGGACCGATGCGTCGCGTACGCTGACTTCCCAGCCGACAAGGCTTAACGACGTGACGCCGTGTGTGAGTCTCAGGCCGATCCGTTCGGCTTGCGTGGCGAGAGTGGTGACGGACAACAGGGGAACGTTGCTGCGACCCATCACATGAAGATTGATGGAGTAGAGAGCGGTCATCACGAGAATTCCCGAGAGCAAGGGGTTGATCTTGAAGCGGGTGTGCAAGGTGCCGGTACAGGTTCCGGCGAGCATGCCTGCGGCAAAGGCTGCAAGCGATGCGAGCGGGGGACTTACGCCGTGGACCAACAGAGTGGCGGCGACGGAAGCGCCAAGAGTGATCGAGCCGTCTGCGGTGATATCGGGAAATGCGAAGATGCGAAAGCTGATGAACACACCGAGCGCGAGCAGTGAAAGAATGAAACCGATGGTGAATGTGCCGATCAGCAGGCTCATTGGCGGGGCGCTCTCATTGCTCTCCGGAAAGCGCGCTGATCCAGCACGCACCACGTACAAATTCGCTCTGCTGCGGGCCTGCGGCCTGGCGGTCGTCCGTGAGCAGATGAAGAACGCCTTGCAGGTTTTCCGATTCAAAGAGTGCTGTGACGGTGGATTTCAGATCAATCTCGCCCTTCTGCAATGGGTGATACGAGAATGCCGCAGCGTGAAAATGGCCGAAGAAATCCGTACCGGCGCCAAGCGGGCGTAGAAATGAAGCTAAGCGACCGGAAGCGGAGGAAGATGCGATTCCGGTAACCAGGGCGAGGGATCTTGCGTAAAGGCGTTCCGTGGAAAAAGAGAGCCACTCGCGAATCTCAGGGTATTTGAACGACGCGCTTTCAGCGGCGGGAGAACGGCGCAGCGCAGCGCCAACCAGGCCGCCAGACTCGGCAATCATTGCGAGTCCAATGACAGGGGCATTGGTGACTTCGAGGGCGGTACGAAGAATATCGGTGAGTGCGATGGCATTCGTGGGCGTGGACACTTCGAAACGAAGCAAGTGGGAAAAGTCGCCTTCGCAGCGGAGGCCATAAAGAGTTTTCAGTTCGGGGACGAGGTCGCCGCTGGATACCATGAAATCGGGTACGTTGGTTCCATCGGTGGGGAGATAAGCGGCGGAACCTTCGAGGGCTAGAAATTCTCCAAAGCGTGCCTGGGCATCTTCAAAACCGTGGCCAAACGCACCGAGTCCAAGGCCAAAAGTCGAAGCGGGAAACCGAATGGCGCGGCAATCTTGAGGTCCGTAGCCGGAGCCAGTCAGCAGATCCGGATCACCGATGGATTCGCACGTGAGCGGTCTTGCCGCGGAACGTTCGATGAGTTCGAACGAGGCGGCAGGGGTCGCGAAACGGCGTGGCTCGGCTTGTGTAATAGCGCGCGAGGCAGTTGTTTGGGCTGAGAATAGGATTGGAGAGAGGTGGCAGAGTTCGATGACGAGTTTGACATGGTCCGAGGGCGTGATGATGACGAAGCTGCCGCCGATGGCTTTCAGCTGGCGATTGAAGCGGACGAGCAGGCCAACCCCGGCGGAGCTGAGATAGGAGACTCCGGAGAAGTTAAGGCGGAGGTGATGAGCGCCGCCGCGGATGAGTTGTTCCAGATTGCGCTGGAGATGTTCGCCCCAATAGTTGTCGAGTCGTCCTTTCACTTTGACTTCAAGAGCATCGGCGAGTTGTTGAGTGACGATTTCCATGACGGACTAAGGCAGCACGTTTCCGGAGAGTTCGGCAGGAATAGTGATATTTAGCTGATCGGCATTGCTGCGACTGATGAATTTTTGTTCCACCATGACTTCTTCGAGAGGAAGATCTCTGGGATTGGAACCAAGCAGGATGCGTCCGGCAAGCTTTCCAGCGGCAACCCCCGAATCGTGAGGACTGAAACCGAGGCATGCCAGGCCGCCACGGCTGAGAGTGGAGCAGATATCGGTAAAGAGCGGGAGACGAGCGTCACGCGCACCTTTGACCGCGCCTTCGTAACCTTCGATGCAGGTGTTGTCTCCAGGACTCCAGACAACCTGGATATTGCGCCCGGCGAGAATTTGTACGGCCTGAAGCACTTCGCTGGATCCGGCGATGGTGACTTCTTCAAGGCGGATGCCGCGGCGCTTATAGATTTCGCGGGCGACGGAAATTTCTTTCACGGAATTGGCTTCGGCCGGATTGTACATGGTGCCGACAGCACTCACGCCGGGCACAAGTTTTTGCATCAAGTCGAGATGATGTTCCACCTGGGGAAAGCTGCCGACGCCGGTAACGAAGGGCAGATGCTCAGTTCTGCTGCTGCCCGCGCCGGCAGCGATGGGATCGCTAACGCATGTAAAGACAACAGGCTTGTGCTTGACTTTGTTACAGGCCGCGGACAGGCAGGGCGTCGAGACCGTCATGATGATATCAACGTCCGAATTGTCGTAATTCTGGAGGATGGCGGGGATATTGATGATTTCGCCCTGAGCGTCCGCCCGCTTCACTTCCAGGTTTTTCCCAGCGGAGATCCCGCTCTGCCGAAGGCCCTCAAGCATTCCGTCAACGCAGAGATCGGTGCTCACACCGGGTGCAATCGAGACAATGGCGGCTTTGAAACTGCGATTCGCGAGGGGTAGTGCACTGGAATTCGTGCTGGACGTCGAAGAAGTCTTGCTGGCGGATAACTCCTTTAGCGAAACGCGCGTGACCGCTTATCCCTGATAAATGCGAGAGAGAACGTGGCGGCGACTATAGCGAATCTGCCGCAGGCTTTCAATGAACGCAAGAGGTCTGGGGTTTGAGTCTCCACGGGCTTACCATCGTTTTCAATCACTTAGCAAAAATCACGAAAAAACTTCACCTGTAATTCTTCACCTGTAAATTGGGTTGTTCCAAGCTCCTCTTGGCTCCTCTTCGTGTCAACGCAAAGTAGAAATGTCCGGCTCCATGGTTTCCTCCAAGGGTGATCTGCAGGCACATGGTATTTGGGTTTGATTTTGTCTTTTGATTTTGCTCTTCGTTTCGCAAGTCCTGGAGGCCGTAGGCCGGAAGGACTTGCGCCGCTGGCGTCGCCAGCGTCAATAGCCGCTCTCAGCGCGGCAATCTTCGCTTCGTACTGTTGCTCCTCGCGCTCCAAAGTCCGCAACCCAGCGCGCACGACCTCACTGGCGTTTTCGTAGCGACCGGTCTTAACCTTTTTAGCGACGAAACGGTCAAGCTCGTCGGTCAAATTTACGTTACGTGTAGGCATGACCGTGGTCCTCCTCATGGATGTAGATTTCGAGTTCACTGCAACACGACTGGCAAAGATTGCCAATACTAACAATTTATCGGCCTACAGGGAACTCCGGTCCGCTACAAGATCACGGCATACCTTAAATCAACTGCAATGTTCGCCACCCGGACCACGGCGGCGACAAGCTATGGGTGATCACGGAATCAGACCGCGTGTGGGAAACCACCAACGAAGAGTGTCGGCGCATTTTTTTTCTACGGCAAAGGGCAACATTGGGAAATATCTACTACACTTTGCTTCTTGACTGTCAGGCAGAGCTGCAAAACCGGCATTCGAAATTCAGGCTAATAAATCTGGCGGAGAGGGGGGATTTAAACCCCAACCTTCGCGGAAACCTCATTCTACAAGGGAAATTAAACACGATCTTCTTTACTATCGCGAGTTTGTGATTCTGTGACATGAAGTGGCGCGAAGTCCCGCGAAGCGCTACGAAGTCCAAAAAGTGGCGAAAAACAGTAGCCCGCAGTAGCCCGAGGCGCTCGAATGTACTACGCGGCGTTTCAATCTGGTCGTGAACTTTGAGTCTTCATTTTCCTAATTTCGGCGTTTCCGCTCGGAAAGAATCAATAAACAAACCTCGGGGAAAGAGTTCCAGGTTATGCAAATACACTAGCGGACGGGGTTGTGGAAGAGAATGAATTGAACGCGACGATCCCGAAGCTAGAAGCCGTAATCCAGGAATGTGCGTCGGCCAGATATCTCCTGGAGGCGCTCTGCAAGAACAGAAAAAAGAAAACGAAAAAGTGATTGTTTGGGCGCATTTGTGATTCGAGGGACTTTATAACTCTGGCGGAGAAGGGTTACTTCGAACTCCCAGAGACCAGCAAATGCAATCTTCTTGTCTCCCGCCTTCGGACTCCCGGACATCGCAGGCTGCGCGGGCCGAGACGGTCAAAGCCATTGTCACTGTAGGTGCCAGGGGCTTTAAACGCGTGGTCGATTTAGCGCCAAACCCCAGGCCGCCGCGGCCATCGCCGCGATCATAAGCCCGGAGCTCGTAACACTCAGCGCGCGGGGCAGGGGGCCATGATCCAGAGTCTGGATCAATACACTGAAGGGAAACAGCGCCGCTCCGGCGAGCAAGGCGATCGCGAGGACCAGCTTCCATTTTTCTGAGAATCCAATGCGGTCGAAAGCAATGCCCAGAACAATGAGCAACATCGCCAGACCGATCCAATGTCCATGGGCGTCTACCTGGCGTTCATATACATATTTGGCTTCGCGATAGTTCGACAGGGAGGCCTTCACTTGTGCAGGGTCTTGTTCGGCTGCCCGGGTGAACGCCGATGCCAGAGAGACGCCGATCCGATCGAGCGCCTGGTGTTCGGCGAACGCCGCGTACCATGTGCCCTGGCACATTCCGACAACGGCGAGTGCAATACCACCGATTAGCAGAACCCGTCGCGCCGCAGTCAAGAGGTCATCTCCGCGTCGGCATCCAAGCTACCGGCGTGGCGCATGATACCGATCCACATCGCCAAAAGTGCCACAACCACCAGCAGCCCGCCGAAATCGGCCAACGCGCCAGCAAGCAGGCCGAATCGAAGCTCGAACAACACACACACCGGAAGGATCACCGATCCGGCCAATAGCGTGGACGCCCAGCGGCGTCTCCAGCGTTCGCTTAGATTCACGTACGGTTGGAAGAAAGCCATAATCATGGCGAGCAGTCCGAACTCGATAATGTGCGCGTGAGCCGCGATCTTGACGGCACGATCGCCTTGGAGCTGGGCGTACTCCGTTAGCGCACTATTGATTTGAACCCCGTCTCGCGACGCGGCGCCGAGTGCCATTTCGGAAAGAATCGTGTAGTCCTGAGCTTCGTGGTGATACAGATCGGAGGCCGCATAGTACGCACCATGCGCAAATCCAACAAGAATAAGGATCAGTCCTCCGGCGAGCAGGCGGGTTGCAGAAGTTGCACGTGAATCGAGCAGAGAATCTGAAGACAAACCTGGCCCGGCTCCACGGAAATGATGGTACACACCGGTCAAATACGCAGCGGTCGCGAGCAACACGCACAGGCCGCCCGCGTCGGCGATTATGCTGGCCCAACCGATTGCCTGCAAAGGACTATACGCGAGGCCCACATAGTGGATCAGGAACACGCCGAGGGGTAGGAGCGCAGCTCCCACGAGAAACAACCAAGCGAGGTTGCGTTTCGTAATTTCGGAGAATGCTATCCAAGGTTGCAGCACAGCGAGCAACAAAGCAAGATAACCAAAACCGATCATGTGGACGTGCGTATCTACCTTGGTACCGCGATTTTCAAGAAAGGATCGAACGTCTTGAAAGTGCGCTAGCACTGAGGCCCCGTCGCCAGCAAGTGCGGCGCGGGCTCCAGCCTCGAGTCCCGCTCCCACGCGGGCAGCGTTCTGATGCAGCACGAATACGGCAAAAATATCGCCAAAGATCATGCCGACGACAATCAGGCTGATCCCGCCAAGGACCAGCAAACGCCGGGCACCCAAACGCGCAAAATGTGCTCCGCTGCCGGCCGGCATTGAATCGATTGTGGAATGCATGAGTCCCGTATGTTACCGGTTTTTGGTCGATGGCCCGAGACTTGCCGTAAAGTGCGGAGCGGGCCTCAGGTCACACCACTTAGAAACTAAACTTCAACGCCAGCTGAATCTGCCGCGGGTTGAACAACGCGCGCGGCGTTCCATAAAGGGGGTTCGGTGAGCCTTCCGGGAAGAACTGCGTCACGCCCGCGCATCCGACGGCACCCGGGTCAGACGGGCAGAAATCAGCGGCACCGTAGGTAGTGTTGAAAAACCGAATGTTCGTGGTATTGAAGAGGTTAAATGCCTCGGCGATGACCTCCAGCTTCTTCGTTTCGCGAACCGGGAAGGCTCGCGAAAAGCGCAAGTCTACCGAACGGAAATTGTCGCCCGCGAAAGTATTCCTCGGCTCGATGCCCACACGGTCGTTGTTGCCAAAAACGTCGCCATTCACGTCCGAGCCGGCAAATTTGGTGAATCGCTGTGGCGACTGAATCGTGACGATGGTGCCAAGCACAAAATCCCGCGCGAAAAGATTCCAGGTTTTTGGCGTGGTGGCAGTGGCGTTGAGAACCAGACGCTGACGGACGTCGTCAGAAGAAAGAGCGCGTTCACCACGAAGATTCTTACTATCTTGCGGAACGAGCACGAAACTCGGATTGGGTCCATCATCGATGGTCTTTGAGTATGTATAGCTCAGACCGTAGTTGAAATTATGCGACAGGCGCTTGTTGACATTGAGCAATAGACCGTCATATTGCGCGTCCCAACGTGAAGTGGCTTCGAAATAGATCGCCCATCGTGGATCGGCAGTGCCCGGGTTACCCGTGCAGCCGGGACTTGCGAAATAGCAATTTTTCGGCCCCAGGTTGCCTTCCGAGTCGTGAAGCAACTGCACTCCGCTGGGGTCAGGCTGGTTCACATTGAAAAAACTGCCGAGATGAACCCCGCGTACGTGCAATCCGCTGATGCTGACGATCGTGTCCGGCAAAGGAGTGAACTCCAAAGCGAGACTGGCCTGAATACCGTACGGCGTCTTGGAGCGTTGGTCAAAGCGAACCACGGTGGCGTCACCGAAAAAACCACACTGCGACAAAGTGGTTTCACCGGGAAAGCAGACATCTGGAAACGGCACTGCGTCCGGATAAGTCCCCGTAGTCAGAAGTTGATTCAGGGCGAAGGAGGTGATGCCCGGCCCGCTCGCGAATGCGAACAACCTGGTGGCGGCGTCGAGTGAATTCAGTTCCGTTCTTCCGGGATAGGTCCCAAGCGTGCCGCCGCAGGATGGGCGCTGGCAATCGAGCAAGGGCGAAGGGAAGGTACCGTGGAATAATCCGAGCCCCGCACGGACAACCACATTGCGCTTGGTTCCGATTTGGTAGGCCAAACCGACCCGCGGATCGAAGTTTTTCCACTGCGTATCCAACACTCCGGAAGGCCAGGTCTCCCAGTCCCAACGGATTCCAGCATTCAGGGTCAGACGGTTGCTGGCGCGCCACTTATCCTGCACATAGAGGCCGTCATAGGTGTGATCGAGAGAACCCGAAGCTTGCTTGCGAATGGCTGGCGAGAAGGAAGAACCTTGAAACAGGGACGGGTCGATGGTCGGCTCTTCGAAATTAGAGGCAGCGTCGAAGCGCTCGAAGAAAATGACGAAAGGCGCCGGACCGGTCGCAGCGAAGGCTCCCTGTCCCAAGAACGCGTCGAGGCTCGCGAAATCTCCTTCGAACGGATAGAAGAGCGGGAAAGATTCATAGGTCCGCACCCAGTTGAAATCTCCGCCAAAGCTGAAGGTGTGACGGTCGCGTGAATAGGTGACGTTGTCAACTATTTCGAAACGCGACTCCCGATAAAAGTCAGGATTCCCGCGATTGACGCCGGTGGCAAATGTATTGGAAACCTCCAAGTGCGGTTGCGTCGTCACCGTGGGAAAGTCGAAGGAACGGCGAGCGTACTGCACGCGAACCTCATTCACCAACCTCGGGGTGATCACGGAGGCAAGCGTCCCCGCCAGCGACTGATCCCGGTAAAAGTTGTTCTTGTACGATGACGGCAGGTCGAATCCGTCGTTCAGCGGCGATTGGTTCAGCAGTCGGCCGTCGTTGATGAAATAGCGGACGAAGGCATTTTCGTTGGGGTTGAAACGATGGTCGATGCGGAGGAAGCCGTTGTCGGTATCGTTGGTGCGCAGCACACTGCCCAAGTCGGGCTCGGCGGGCAGTTTGAAAACGTTCACTTTAACGTCGTTGATCGCGGCGATGTTGTTTAGGACCGCTGAATTGTAAAACGGGGATTCACCGCGGCGTTGTGCCTCAAAATTGGCATACAGAAATGTATTGTCTTTTTGCAGCGGGCCGCCGATAGCCGCTCCGAATTGATTCTGCCGGAGTTCGTGCGCTCCGTTGGCTTGAAGAAGGTTGACGGCGTCAAGCTGGCTATTCCGGAAATATTCGTAAAGTATGCCGTGCCAGTCATTTGTGCCGGAGCGTGTGATGATGTTGACGATGCCCGCGACCGCACGTCCGAACTCGGCCGAATAGTCGGAGTTGACGACGCGAAATTCCTGCACGGATTCCTGCGGGGGCGTACCACGCTGAATGCCGGAAGCGGTGGAGATGTTGTCAGCGCCATCAACCGCGATGAAATTGAAGTGGATGTTCTGCCCTGCAAAGGAAAGCTTGGTGACCGGCTCGACAATCACGTCCGTATTCCCGGAGGTGGTATCGCCGATCGTGACTGCGGGCGAGAGTAATGCGAAGTCAATGAACTCACGGCCGTTGACTGGGAGATTGTTGATCTGCTGTTCGGTGATGACCGAGCTTATTTCAGTTCGCGTGGGCTCGGCGAGATCTGCGGTAACTCCCACCTCGATTCTTTCTTCGACGTTGCCCGGGGACAGGATGAAATCCAGCTCCGCCTCTTGTCCCACTTGCAATACGATGCTCTTGGTCTGTTTGGCAAAGCCCGAGAAGGCTGCAGTCACGTTGTATTCGCTGGCAGGTAGTGCGGGAATGGTGAACGCTCCGCTGGCCAGAGTCTGTGCGGTACGAGAAAAACCCGTGGACACGCTGACCGCAGTCACGACGACGTTAGCAACGCTGCCGCCGGAGCTGTCAGTGACACGCCCAGAAAGCGTAGCGTTGATCGCTTGGCAAGAAGCCAACTCCGCCGTCACGTGGAAAGCAAAAAGAAGCGAAAAACCAAAGCACACGACGGTAACGGCCCGGTTCGAAAATTCCATCCGACACCCCCCAGACGTTTCGAAGATACTTCAAGCTTAAAGGGATTTAATATCAGGATGTTTCAAGAGTCAAGTAATTCCAGCTGCGCCCGGCTCACTCGGAGCATCTGAGAATGCGGCGGCCGATCGTGCTGATCAGGGGAACGAGTTGGTCAATCCGGAATAACGGCAGTGACTTCGATCTCGACGCGCGCCGCATCCTCGATCAGGCTGCTGACTTCTACCGCAGTCATGGCCGGATAGTGACCTCCGAAGATCTCACGGTAGACGATGCCAAGCTGCTGGTACGAGTCGACATACTCTTTTTTGTCGACGACGTACCAATTCATGCGCACGACATTTTCAGGTTTCGCGTTTGCTTCCGACAGCACCTCGACGATATTCCGTAAGATCTGCCGGACTTGCCCCACGAAATCCCGAGAAACCATTTTTCCTTGTGCGTCCCAACCGATCATTCCGCTGACAAAAATAGTGCGTCCGTTAGCGACCACTCCGTTCGAATAGCCCTTCGGCCGTGGCCAATGCGCCGGATGCAGAGATTTCATGTTTTGTTCTTCCCCTGCGTCGCTGTCGCGGTTGCTGAATCATCCGAAACTCGAAATGCCAGTAGTCGTGCGCGTACTTCGTCAGGAATCGGGATACTGCGGGTCACACGCCGGTCGATCCAGACCAGGACCACCTTGCCGCGCACGCGGTCGGCGCCATCCGGCGCTTGCAGCAGGATGTCCAGACTCACCGACGTGGCGCCGATCTCCCGCACCGAAAGACTTGCCGACAATACTTCGCCGAAGCGGGTGGGAGCCACGAAATCAGCCTCCAGATGCACGGTGGGAAGTCCCCAGGAGCGGGTGGTGACAATTTCCGTGAAAGAAAACTGCAACGCCTCGCGATGCCAGTCTTCCACCAGATTGTTGAACATCTCAAAGTATCGGGGATAGAAAACGATGCCCGCTGGATCGCAATCTCCAAAACGGACCAGTACCTGCCTGCGAAATAGTCCGGTCTGCGGACGGGCTAGTTCATCCACGGTTCTGCTCGCTTTCCTGAAAAGCTTTGATAACGCCGCGCGCGATGATCAATTGCTGAACCTCAGTCGCACCTTCGTAGATCCGGAGGGGGCGGATTTCGCGATAAAGGCGCTCGACAACCGACCCGCTCACGACACCCAGTGCTCCAAAGATCTGGACGGAGGCGTCAATGATGCGCTGCGCGCTCTCGGTAGCGGTCATCTTGGCCATGGCGGCCTCGACCGTAACCGTGTGCCCCTGGTCGCGGAGCCAGGCGGCACGATAGGTCAGCAGTGCCGCGGCATCGATGTCGGTGGCCATGGAGGCCAGTTTGGCTTGAGTCAATTGAAAGTCAGCAAGAGCCTGGCCGAACATCCTCCGCGAAGTGGCACGGCGCAGACTTTCTTCCATGGCTCGGCGGGCAAAACCTAGGGCAGCGGCGGCAACGGAAGTGCGGAAAACATCGAGGGTGGCCAAGGCCACTTTGAACCCCTGACCAGCTTCTCCGAGACGTTGCTCGCTGGGGACGCGGCAGTCCTTGAAGACCAGACGCGCCAGAGGGTGTGGAGCGATCACTTCCACGCGCTCCGCAACTTCAAAGCCCGCTGTTCCGGATTCCACAACGAACGCGCTGATCCCGCGAGATCCTTCGCCTTCGCCGGTGCGGGCAAAAACAACGTAGAAGTCTGCGATGCCACCGTTGGAGATCCAGGTCTTGTCGCCGCTTAAGACATAGGAGTCGCCGTCCCGTCGCGCTTCGCACTGCATTGCCGCGACGTCTGATCCAGCATGCAATTCTGACAAGGCGAACGCGGCGATGGCCTGGCCCTTGGCGACGGCCGGCAAATACTTCTTCTTCTGACCGAGAGTTCCAAAAAGTGTGATGGCACCAGAGCCGAGGCCCTGCATGGCAAAGGCAAAGTCCGCAAGCCCTGAATGCCGCGCAAGGGTTTCACGGATGACGCAAATCGCTCGCGTGTCAATCGTGTCCGACGATCCGCCGAACGCCGTGCCTCCGACCGCGTACTTTAGCCAACCATCTGCGCCGAGCTGGCGCACCAATCGGCAGCATGCTTTGTCAACTCCGTGTTCAGTTTCTTCCACCAGAAGGCCGGCGGCCCACCGGTGCAGTTCGATGGCCAGCGTTCTGTGATGGGCCTCGAAAAACGGCCAGTCCAGGTGACGACTGTCGTTCATTTTCAGTCTCCCTTGAACTCTGGCTTCTGCTTGTTGACGAAGGCGTGGTAGGCACGGTGAAAATCGTTTGTCGCCATGCAGATCGCTTGCGCCTGTGCTTCTGCTTCAATAGCTTGGTCCACACCCATGTTCCATTCCTGCTGCAACATTCTCTTGGTCATGGCGTGCGCGAAAGTGGGTCCGGAGGTCAACTCCGAAGCCAGTGCCATGGCTTCGGTCAAGAGCACTTCCGAAGCGCAGAGCCGGTTTAGAAAACCCCAGCGCTCGGCTTCTTCAGCACTTATGCTACGGCCGGTGAGGAGAAGTTCGGTTGCTCGTCCCAGGCCGATGATACGCGGCAGCACTGCACAGGCGCCCATGTCGCAACCGGCCAGTCCTACGCGGGTGAACAAAAATGCGATCTTGCTCCGTGGTGTTCCCAGGCGTAGGTCCGAGGCCATCGCCAGGATGGCACCCGCACCCGTGCAAACGCCATCAATCGCGGCGATGACCGGCTGAGGGCAAGAACGCATGGCTTTGACAAGATCTCCTGTCAGCCGAGTGAACGCCAACAAACCCGGCATATCGAGCTTAGTAAGAGGCCCAATGATCTCGTGGACGTCTCCACCGGAGCAAAAATTACCTCCCGCGCCGGTCAGAATGACAGCCTTGATATCGGAAGCTTCCGACATCGCGCGAAACAGGTCACGCAATTCGGCATATGAATCAAAAGTCAGAGGGTTTTTTCGCTCTGCGCGGTTGAGCGTGATGCTGGCAGTCTGGTCTGTTACCTGGTAGTCGAAATGTCTGCCTTTGTAGGCGGCGAGGAGACTACGGTTAACCGGCAATTGGTGTGGTTGGCCGGGGAGATGCCGCATCATTTTCTCCTGCCGATCAGACCGAGCTTGTGTCTCGATTCTGGCCCGGCGACCGTGTTCAAATGCGCTTTGAGCTTGCCGAGCGTCGCCAACATCATTTGTTTGTCATCCTGGCTCAATCCGCTCAACAGTTTAATGATCCACTCTTCATGACTTGCCGCGATTTCGCGAAAGCGCTTCAGTCCGGCAGCGGTCAGCTTGACGGTGATTGCCCGGCGGTCACCGCGGTCGAGGGCTCTCACGACCAAACCTTCCCGCTCGAGCTGATCTGTTACTCCCGTCACGTTTCCGCCGGAAACCATCAGACGTTTCGACAATTCGTTCATGCGCAGACCGGCGGGATAACGCTCCAGCTGCGCCATCAAATCGAACCGCGGCAAGGTGGTCGAGAATTCCCGGCGCAAGCCTCCGCGGACATGATTTTCGACCCGCACCGTACAGGACAACAAGCGAAGCCACAAGCGCAACGCCTGATGATCGTCTTTGGTCGCTCGCGTCTCGAGATCAACCAGTCTGACGCGGTTGGCGATCAACTCGGAACCGTTCTTTCTGAGTGCCGATGTAGTCTCCATAGAGCCCCTCACATTACCTCGCCGCCAGATATCGCGATCGCTTGTCCCGTGACCGCTTCGCTCCCGGGCAAGCACAGCCACGCAACTGCATTCGCCACTTCCTCAGGCTGGATCAACCGTTTCTGCGGATTTTGCGAAACTAGCTCGGCTAACGCTTGTTCCGGTGTTCGCCCGGTCTTGGCAACGATTTTTTTTACACTTTCGCGAACCATATCGGTTTCCGTATAACCAGGACAGACCGCGTTAACAGTTATTCCTTTTGTTGCAACTTCGAGCGCCAAAGCGCGCGTCAGGCCTACCACACCGTGCTTCGCGGCGCAGTATGCCGAGACGTAGCCGTAGCCGACCAGGCCCGCGGTACTTGCTATGTTTACAATCCGTCCCCAGCCGGCAGCGAGCATGCCTGGCAAAGCAGCCTGCGTGCAGTAAAAGGTCCCGTCCAGGTTGACCGCCATCATCGTTCGCCAAAGCGAAGATTCCATTTTCACAAACGGCGCCGAGCCTGCCTGCCCGGCATTGTTGATGAGGATGTCGATTGGGCCATAGCGTGAACGCGCCTCTTCGACGGCGCGCCTGACGTCCTCAAAATCGCTGACATCCGCTACCACATGACCGGTCCGACCTGCATCCCCCGGCGCCGCGTCGTCGCCGGTATGCACGCAACTCCGGCTTAGCGTCGTCACGCGAGCACCGTGCGCCAGCAGGACGCGTGCCACCGCCGCGCCAATGCCTCGAGCCCCGCCGGTGACAAGCGCATGTTTGCTCGAAAGAAGCCGCAAGTATTGATTCTCGCTACCTTGTTTCATACCTGCACCAGCAATTGCGCGCGCGCGATGTTGCGTTCCAGCTGCTCCTTGCCTGACAAATACTGATCGGGCCACTTGACCTCGCGGAAGCCCTGTTTCGCCGCCTCGTGAAGCGTCCATAAAGGATCGGCCAGATGCGGTCGGGCAATCGCGCAAAGATCGGCGCGACCCGCGGCGATGATGGTGTTGACGTGATCGCCTTCGAAAATATTCCCGACGGCAATCGTGGGAATGCCGACTTCATTTCGAATGCGGTCGGCGAACGGCACCTGGAACATGCGTCCGTACACCGGCTTTTCGTCTTTGCTGACCTGACCCGACGAACAATCGATAACGTCCGCTCCCGCCGCGCAAAAAAGTCGCGCTACTTCCGTGGCATCCTCGGGCGACAACCCTCCCGGTACCCAATCGTGAGCCGAGATCCGCACACTCATAGGCTTTTCGGCAGGCCAAACTTCGCGCATGGCTTTGCATACCGCGATGGGATACTTACAACGATTTTCGAGCGAGCCGCCGTATTGATCGGTGCGGACATTAGTAAGCGGAGAGATAAAGCTCGACAGCAGGTAACCATGCGCACAGTGAAGTTCGAGCCAGTCGAAACCAGCCTCCACGCCTCGCTTCGTTGCCGCCATAAAGTCGGCCAATATGCGATCGAGGTCTTCTTGCGTGGCTTCGCGCGGAGTCTGCGAAACGCCTGCCATGTAGGGAATTGCCGACGCTGACAAAAGCGGCCAATTGCCGGAATCCAGGGGCAGGTCAATCCCTTCCCAGCCTCGCCGCGTTGATCCCTTTCGTCCGGAGTGCCCCAGTTGCAACGCGAACTTGGTATCGGTATGGGTGTGAACAAAATCGACGATTCTCTTCCAGGCATCCCGCTGCGCATCGTTCCACATGCCGGTGCAGGCTGGTGTGATACGAGCTTCGGGCGACACGCAAGTCATTTCGGTACCGATCATCGCGGCGCCGCCCATTGCGCGGCTTGCCAAATGAACGAGATGAAAGTCATTCGGTAGGCCATCGACGGCCATGTACATCGCCATCGGCGATACGATCACGCGATTCTTCAGCGACAGCTCGCGAACTTTGAAGGGTGTAAACATCGGCGGAACCGGATGGTCGACACCGCTGCGCGCCGAGAACCATTGCTCGACGCTCCGAACATAGCCGGCATCTCGAAGCTTAAGATTTTCATGGCCGATGCGCTGGCTGCCGGTCAAAAGGCTGTAGGTGAATTGCTCCGGATCGAGGTGCACGTATCGTTCAACTTGTTCAAACCACTCCATCCGATTGCGCGCGGCACTTTGCAGTTTGAGCGCTTCAATTTCGCGCTCTTCCTGGTAGCGCTGCAGAGCGTCGGAAATACTGCCCATCTGGTTGGACAGCACGCGGGATAGCGCCATGGCGTCTTCCATGGCCAGCTTGGTGCCTGAACCAATCCCAAAATGCGCCGTATGTGCGGCATCGCCGATCAGAACGATGTTTTTGTGATGCCATTTCTCGCACAACACACGGGCAAACTTCAGCCATACCGCAGAGCCTTGCAGATGCTTGGCGTTCGAAATCAAGGCGTTGCCGTCCAAGCGCTCGGCAAAAAGTTTTTCGCACAAAGCGATCGACTCCGCTGCGTCCATCTTGTCAATGCCGGCCTTGATCCAGTTTTTTTCCGGCGTTTCCACAATGAACGTGGACCAGTCGTCGTCGAACCGATAGGCGTGCAGGTTAAACCAACCCCACTCTGTGGATTTGAAATCAAAGGTGAAAGCATCCAGCTTCTTTTTGGTGCCAAGCCAGATGAAGCGATTGTTGCGCACCTGAATGTTCGGCGCAAAAACGCTCTCGTATTTCTTGCGGGTCACCGAAGAAGCGCCGTCGGATGCGATCACCAGATCGTAGTTGGCGGCGTACAGGTCCGGGTCGGTGACTTCTTTCTGAAACAGCAACTTCACGCCGAGGCAGGCGGCACGCTGCTGGAATATCTGAAGAAGTTTCATTCGGGAAATGCCGCAAAATCCATGTCCGCCCGAGGTCAGCTTGCGATCTTTGAAATAGACGTCAATGTCGTCCCAGTGGCGGAAGGCTTGCGTAATTCTGGCGTGGCTTTCCGGATCAGCCTCTCTGAATCCGTCCATGGTCTTATCGGAAAACACGACGCCCCACCCGAAAGTACTGTCGGACTGGTTGCGCTCGATTACCGCGATGTCCCAGGACGGATTGGCCTTCTTCGCGAGAATCGAGAAATAAAGTCCAGCCGGACCGCCGCCCAGGCAAATAATCTTCATCGATTCCTTTTCCGCCCGCGCTCCATCCGCGGAACCCTGTGTTTTTCCGTCATGCTTCTGCCAGTTTTCGCAATTCTTCCTGCAATTTTTCGCCGCTGTCCTCGGCGAGGGCTGCTTCCCGAAGCTTTTTCAAATATCCGGCGGCGTCGGTCCGTCCGCGAAGCTTCGGAAGGGCCGCCATCAGCGCGTCGAAGTTTTTGCGTCCACGAGCCTGCGTCTCGCCATAGCCCTTAACAATGTGTGGACATTCAGCCAATTCCACGGCAAGCGCATAGTTCTCTTGCGCCAACACCGGGATCTGCTCGAGCCAGGCGCAGATTCTCTTTTGCTCTTCTGCAAATCGCAAAGACCTGCGTCGCCAAGGCCGCAGAGCAGCCAACCCATAAAGCTGCAGGAATCCCCAGAGCGAAGTTGTGTGCACAATGCGACCCTTGCGGGTAAAACGCTCGATCCATCTTCTCGTCCAGCCGCTGTTCAACAGCCAACGACCGAGCGATGCCGGCAGCATGTCTGAGATTTCCTCGACTCCCGGATGCAGAAACTCCTTGATCTGCACCAATTGGCTGGCCTGGGCGCGCGATTCCTGATGGACCCGGGCGAATCGCGTGTCGCGAGTCTTCAAGTCTGCAACCCGAGCCACGTCCTCATAGGACATCCACAAGGCCAGGTATCGCGCTGTTTCCGACAGCAGTGCAACGCTGCCGTTACCGTAGCTCGTTTCCTGCCCCAGAACGGGCTTCAGCTTATCCAGGTACCAAGCGGCGTAGTCCACGTCCTGATAGTCGGCGAGCCGCTGGATGCCGGCAAAAAGAATGGCGTGACTTGGCGAGGGGAAATCGCTCTCGATCTGCGCGGCGAGTCTTTGCAGTTGCGGCCCGACCGTGGGCCGATAGGATGCCTTCCGGTCGTCCGGCAAGACTGGCTTTTGCCTCGCCGCAACGAACGCCGCGGAAAAACCCGCCAGGCTGGATTCAATGCCTACTCCCCCGCGCTTGATCGCCTCCTCAAATTCATTGCGCTCGAAGGGCAGTGCGCGCGCGGCCGCCAGCGCGCCAAACAACGGTGCGCTAATTACGCTGCCGGTTTCTTCGGCAATGCGGGCAAAGTCGTTGTGCACGAAATCTCGGGCGGCAGCCTGGCCTCCTGCAATCAAGCTTTTTGCATCAACCTGGCCGTCCCCAAGAGCGGTCTTTTCCGTCATGGAATAGACGCGGTGCGTCGAAGCAATCAAGATCGTTCGGTCCGGGGTGACCAGGCCGCGCTGAATGGCGCGACCCGCTTCCATTAATTCGGAGGCCAGCACGATGTCCAGCTCTCCCGGAACAGGCATCAGCGCGAGAATCGGCGCCTTGTTCGCCGCGACCGCGAGTCCCTTGGGGAAAATTTCTATGTAATAAACCGTGGAGCCGGTCCTTTGAGCGACACCCGGCACCGATGTCGTCTGCGCGAGATAACCAGCGTGCTCGGCAAGATCGACAATCCAATCCGCAAGAACGCCGCCTCCCTCGCCGCCCATCGCGACGATTGCGATGGTGGTGGCACGGGGCGTCTCTGCGTTAACGCCTGGCGCGACCGGTGGTCCTGCGACAGCGATGTTCATCGATCCTCAAAACGATCTCAGGCAATAATTTCCGCGAGACGCCGCTTGGCGCGCCGTTGCAAAAATCCGATCACCGCAGCCCTGGCCCGCGCTCTAAGCACATCCCATTTAGTGGGATTGGAAATTATTTCCGCGCGGTAGAACGAAGGACACAACCGGGCGGCATGGGCAACCTCTCCGCAAAGCCCGCATCCGATACAACTCTCCAAAACAGTGGCGACCGGGTCTTTTCTAAGCGGATCCCGATTCGGTGCGATCGAGAGGGAAGGGCACCCGGAAAGGCGAATGCAGGAATGGTCACCTGTGCAGGTGTCTGGATCTACGCCAAACCGCTCGCGCACCAAGCGTTTCCCCTCTTTCTCCAGCTTGGTCATCAGCGGCTTTACACGGCGTTGCTTGTTAAGCGAGCACTCGCTCTGCGCGACGATGACCTTGGGTCCCCTAATCTTGGTTGTAAGTGCTTCCCTTAAAACATCGCACATCGCCTCGAGGTCATAGGTGCGCGTAATCGTCTTCACCCACTTCACACCGACTCCACGCACCGCGTCAGCGATGGACAACTTGGTGGTGCGAATGGGATTGTTGGCTGCGGAGGAAAGAATATCCTGGCCACCCGTTGCGGCCGTATAGCTGTTGTCGACCACCACCAAAATGTTGTCGCTCTGATTGAAGACAGCGTTGCCTACGCCACTGGTCAGACCGTTGTGCCAGAATCCGCCATCGCCCATAAAGCTGATGGTGCGTCTGTTGGTTTCCTTGGTATTCAGCGCGGCGGCGCTGGCCCATCCCAGACCGTACCCCATGGTGGTAGCGCCAATGTTGAAAGGTGGCAAGGTCGAGAACAGATGGCACCCGATGTCGCAGGCCACGTGATGAGGTCCCAGCTCGCGTTCCACAAGTTTCATTGCCGTAAAGATTGGACGCTCGGGACAACCGGTGCAAAACGATGGCGGCCGCGCATGAACCTGACCATCGACGTTTACCACCGGCAACAATGGCATCGAAGGGGGTCGCACGACCGCAGGCAAACGCCCGCGGTCGATCAAATGGGCGGCGTATTGCTCGACAAACTTCAGGACTCCCCGAATAACCGCCGCGGCGGTGTACTCACCGGCCATCGGGAGCATGCCTTTGCCGTGCACTTTGGTTTGCACGTCGGCTTTGCGCAGAATCGAATTCACGTTTTGCTCGATGAAGTCGGGTTGCCCTTCTTCGATTATCAGTACACCGCGCTTGCCAATACAGAAGCGTTTGATCTCGTCATCGACCAACGGATAGGTAACGTTCAGAACGTACAAGGGGATTTTGCTGTCACCAAAGGGGCTCGAAAGTCCAAGCAGTTCGAGAGCCCGCACGGTGGTGTTGTACATTCCACCTTGCAGGATAATTCCGAAATCCTGGGCGCCTTCGGAAAAGCACTCGTTTAACGCATTATTCTGGATGAATTTCTGCGCGCACGGCCAGCGTTTGTGGATTTTTTCATGCTCGTGGAGGAAGCTGCCCGGCGGCAGTACGATGCGGCTCGCATCGCGCGAAGGGTTTTCAATCGCGTCCTTCAAGGTGAACGTCGGGCGGACGTTATCTTTGGCGATGAAACTACCGTGAACGTGACAAGCCCGAATTCGCAGCTCCAGCATCACGGGAGTGTTGCTCGCCTCCGAAAGAGCGAATCCCCGTTCGACGGCATTTACGATCGACGGCAGATTGGGGCGCGGATCGAGAAGCCACATCTGGGATTTCATGGCAAAGGCGTGGGAGCGCTCTTGCATAATGCTGGAGCCTTCTCCGTAATCCTCGCCGACGATAATCAGCGCTCCGCCCATTACACCGCCGGAAGCGAGATTCGCCAGGGCGTCGGAAGCGACATTGGTACCCACGGTGGACTTAAATGTGATTGCACCGCGCAATGGGTAGTTTACCGATGCAGCTAACGTGGCTGCCGCAGTCGCTTCGGAAGCGCTGTGCTCGAAATGGACGCCAAGTTCTTCGAGGATGCTGTTGGCGTCAGTGAGAACATCCATCAAGTGCGAGATCGGCGCTCCCTGGTATCCGGCCACGTAGGAAACACCGGACTGCAACAGGGCTTTGGTCACAGCAAGAATTCCCTCGCCGCGAAATTCCTGGCCTTGACCGAGGTACAGCTTTTGCACTTCCTTTTTGAAGAAGCGTTCCGCCATTACCGCCGCCTTGATGCCGAGTGGCCTGAGGCTATTGCAGCCGAATAGCGCGCCAGCGCGGCCTCTGTCGGGACCCCCGATGAATTAAGTTTAGGTCTCAATAATTTATGTGTCAATCGATCTGTGCTTGTTGGGTGGACACCAGCGCCAGCACCCGGCAGGGGCTGCCCGACCCTTTCACGATCTTTAACGCAGGCGTGATCAGGATCGCCCCCTTAGGGGGCAACTGATCGAGATTGGTCAGGCTGGCAAGCCCGAACTTTCCGCTACCGTGCATGATGGAGTGGCATGGGAACGGCGGTTCGAATCGGAAGGCCTGCCCGGCATCGGTCCCAACACCTTCGGAGCCCCAACCAATCACGTCGCGATGTTTTGCAAGGAACGGGATCAAGTCAGGGTGTGGACCAGGCACATGCGCCCCATCCTCTTTGATGTTCAGAAATGCCGTCGCGTCCTTTCGCTTCGACCAATCGGTTCGCATCAGCACCCAGGACCCGGCCTCAATCCGGCCATGTTTTCGCTCCCAGGCCTCAACATGTTGTTGTGTGAGCAGGAAATCCGCATTGCCGGCCGTTTCACGTGAGACGTCAATAACGCAGGCGGGCGCGAGAAATTTTTCGACGGCGATGGTATCGGTTGCATTTTTTTCAAAGGCTTGGCCGGTGACCCAATGTATGGGCGCGTCGAAATGCGTGCCGGTGTGTTCTCCACAAGAGAAATTATTCCAGTACCACGCGGGGCCACGCTGGTCGTACTTGGAGATTTCTTCCAAGCGGAACGGCCAAGACTTTCCGAACTCACGTGGGAGTTGAATGACCGCCGTATTCGCGTCCAAGGGCTGACTTAAGTCGATTACCCGAATTTCACCGGCAGTGAGTGCTTGCGCGAACTGAGTCAAAATGTCTTCAGTCATCCTGATCCTCCCGGTCCCGAGATCTGCGATAAATTATCCGTGTGGGCGGCGGGTGCCAACCTGACTCTACTTTGGCGAACGCTAGGATGGCAATCTGAAGGTCGCGCTTTACATTACGGCCGCAACAATCTCGAGAGTTTGCGGGGTTTTGGCCAAAACGCAGTAGCACGACCAGCGATCGCCGAGGTCCACGCC
>WNFA01001462.1_pt1 | contig 37976 bp, 29 predicted proteins | sample 5400481 | NCBI WGS metagenome assembly WNFA01 (sample SAMN13153340, study PRJNA577476) | soil metagenome | isolation source: 120 cm saprolite under Douglas fir tree site 2 hole 1 replicate 2 | place: USA:California | collected 2015-04-18 | reverse complement strand
GGGGAATAGCGGCTGTAGAACTGCCATTGAAAATCCTGAGCGGTAATAGCTGTCCCTGACTGCAGTTTCCAGCTGCCTTGCTCTATTTCGCGGATGGCCGCAAGTCCTTGCTGCCACTGTGTGGCGCTATCGAAAAAGCGAAGCTCCAGTTTGCCTTTTTCTCGAAGGTGCTTTTCGCGGGATCTGAGAGCGGTGCGGAAGCGCGGCTGGAGTGACTTGAATTTCTGCTCCCAAGTTTCCTCCAGGCGTTGGAAAGGCGAGCGGACACCCTGGGCCGTGGACACGGGATAACCGCATTCCCGGAGCAGAGTAAAAAGCAGCTTCTCTTGTTCGTCGCCGACTTGGTACGAGGTAAACCAAAGCGCCCACGCTTCGCGGGTCTTGTGCAGATGATCGAAAAGAACGCTCAAAGTTTCCCCGTGGCGCCGGCCCAAAAGAAGCGGCGTTCCGTGAAGCGAGTGAAAACCGCTCAGCATCCTGAGCAGCCTTACCCGTAACCCCTTCTTATGTTCCATCTCCCTGACAAACGGAGCTATTCCCGTGATTCCCTGCTCGTCTCTCACGATAAGCAGCAAGAGTTCGCGATTGGCTTTGTGCAGATCCCAAAGCGTGGAGAGCCACTCATAAGATTGCGAAGGCCCCAATTTCTGCGAACGAACCAAACCATTCCATTCCTCCCGCAAGCCGGGGAGTCCCTCGAAGGTTGTAAGCTCCTGGACGGCTAGTTTAGTCAACGTTCCTTCCTAGATGTGCTAGCTTTTCCTCGGGCAAGCGACAATGTCCCTGCATATCGGGTGCACAGAGCAGATGATCCTCCCCATCTACCCAGATCTCCGGAGGGGCGGGGTGGCTCAAAAAACTAAGTGGGCTGGCGGAGCGGGCGTAAGCGCCGGATTGCAAAATGACAAACAGGTCTCCGATCTCTGCTTTCGGAAGGTGCACGTTACGAGCCAGAGTGTCGAGAGGCGTGCAGAGCGGGCCGACGACGTCCACGACTTCTACTGCGGGCATATCGAGTTTGTTTGCGAGGGCCACAGGGTAATTTCGCTTGATGGTTTGGCCGAGATTGCCGGATGCGGCCAGGTGATGATGCATCCCACCATCGAGAATCAGGAATTTTTTTCCGCGGGAGACTTTGATGTCGTTCACGCGCGTGATGTAGATACCAGCTTCGCCCACCAGGAAGCGTCCGGGCTCAACCAGAAAACGCGTGCCAGCGAAAGCGGTGTCCGCTTGCAACCCTGCGAAAAGTTCTGCCAGCCCGCTCTGCAGAGCCGCAAGGTCCAGCTCGGACTCGTGAGGGAAGTATGGAATTCCAAGTCCACCGCCAAAATCAACCGTGTGTAGCGGGTGTCCGACACGCTGAACAACACGACGGGCAATACCGACGCCGTGACGATACTGGCTCACAAGAACGGAGCTTCCCAGGATCTGAGTGCCAGTAAAGAGATGAATTCCGCGGAACTCCAGCGATCGATCGGCCAGTAGGACGTCCAGCACTTCATCGAAGGTCTCTTCATCAACTCCGAAGGGCGCGGGGCGGCCGCCCATGCGCATTGCGCCCCCTTCAGCGTCCCCGGCAGGATTCACCCGAATTGCCACGTTGGCGCGGACTCCGAGCCGGCGGCTGATTTCGGCGATTCGCTTGGCTTCAGTAAGGGATTCGAGATGAATTTCGACACTGCCTCGGGAAAGGGCAAATTCGAGTTCGGCTTCCGTTTTGCCCGGTCCCGCAAAAAGAATTCGGTCCGGCGGGCAACCAGCCTCGATAGCTTTAGCTAACTCGCCCGCCGAGGCTACTTCCAGACCGCATCCGCGCGAAAGAAAATAGCGTAGAACGGCTTGATTCGGGTTCGCTTTCACGGAATAGCTCACCGAAAATTGCGGTGGGAGCGCCCGGCGAAGCGCATCAAGTTTCTCACCCAATACTTTGCTGCTGTAGATGAAAGCAGGCGTGCCATATTTTTTCGCGAGGGCGCCGACAGAAACTCCAGCTACACTGAGTTCGCCATGCGAAAAGCCAAAATTTCTCTCAACAAGGGTCTTTACGAGAGAATCCATCACAGTCCTTCACGTCGCCGCAGCGCTGGATAGTCTACTTTTCCGCTGCTCGTTTTCGGTAGCTCGCTGAGCACCTCGATAAGCTTGGGGACCATGTACCGCGGCATCTTTTCCGCGCAATGCCCGAGCAGCGCCTCAGTATCCAGCGATTCACCATCCCGCGGCACGACAAATGCCTTGATCGATTGGCCCAGCACATCGTCAGGAATACCGATAACAGCAGCCCCGCGCACTTTACCGGTTTGGAAAAGCACCTCCTCGACCTCGGTCGGACTGATGCGGAAGCCGGATGACTTGATCATCGTGTCCCGCCGGCCAACGAAGTAAAGGAACCCGTCCTCGTCCATCTTCACCAAGTCGCCGGAATAGCAAACTCTTTCGCAATCTCCCATCTCCGCCGGCAAAAGGGGATTAGGTCGAAGCGCGCGAGCCGTATCTTCCGGGCGGTTCCAGTAGCCGAGAGAGACGGTGGGCCCGCGATGGACAAGTTCACCTATTTCGCCCGGCGCGCAGAGCTGGCCTTTTTCATTCAGCACAAGTATCTCCGTGTCTGGAATAGCTTTGCCCATCGAAGTTGGACGCCGATCGAGTTCTTCGGGAGGAAGATACGTTGAGCGAAAAGCTTCGGTGAGGCCGTACATCAGAAAGATTTCCGTATTTGGCAGAGCCGCTCTTAGAACCTTGAGCACCGCCTGCGGCATGGTCCCCCCGGTATTCGTGATGTAGCGGAGATGGGGCAGGGACCGCTTGGAGAGCGTGGAATTGGGCTGAGCCAGCAGGCTCCATAACGTCGGTACACCCGCCAAGCCAGTTATGCGCTCCTTAAGAAGTACGTGGACGATTTCGCGGGCAAATGTGAAGTTGATGAGTACCAGGGTGCCGCCCTTTTCAAAGGCGGTCATGAGCTGGTTCATGCCGGCATCGAAACTAAAGGGCAGCACGGCCAGGATTCGTTCCGCTTCGGTGATTTCCAAATACGTGGAGACAATGCGGCTCCCTGCCATCACGTTGGCGTGACTGAGCATTACTCCCTTGGGTTTGCCGGTAGAGCCCGAGGTGTAAAGGATTGCGGCCAAGTCCTTCTCGGTGCTGGTCTCTTCCCAAGCTACTGAGGGATCCGTGGTGCAAAGACTATCAAATCGATAGATGGGAATGTGGATTTCAGCAAGCGTCTCTTGGTCGCTAACGATCACAAACTCAAGCGATGGTACGCGGGGAAGGATCTCCGCGAGTTCCGCCAGTTTGGCAGGTGTGGTAATGAGAGCTTTCATTCCGCAGTCGGATGCAATATGCTTCACTTGCTCCGCGTGAAGTAAGGCGTTGATGGGAACGTAGACACCCTCACCGCGCGAGATTCCAAAAATGGAGATCACCTGGGCAACCGAGGGTTCCAAATAAATACCCACTCGGTCGCCGCGTTTTATGCCCGCCCTTCGCAGAGCCGACGCCAGCGCAGCTGTGAGTCTCTCCAGCAGTCCATAAGTGAGCCATTCATCGTTGTGGACGAGCGCTTCCTTGTCAGGCAGCCTTCTGGCGCTTTCCCGCAATAAGTGCCATATCAAAAAGTCCATTAAGCATTCCCCATAGCTCAAAAAATCGGACTTTCCGCACGTGCCGCGCGGCTGTTCGATCTTTCCTCGGGGTCTTCAACGTTCTCGGGATGGCGATTAATCACCGATGCCAAAGTCCGTTTGGCGATCCGACCTCCGAAGTGGCGAGCGACCGCCAAAGCACCGCGTACCGTTCGCGGATTGATCGCCAAAATGCCCCATCGCTCGCGTCTGTGCGACATCCAGTCGCGTTTATATTTGTCATCGCCAGTGAGGTAGTCCACTTCATTGACCTTATCAACGTCTAATGCATGCTCCATGATTCGCGTGGTGAGATACGTTCCGATCGAAAGATCGGCGAACCGTTTGTCGTACGCAATTTTGTATATCGAGGCAGTGCCATGGCTTACGATCCAGACTTGGGCTGCCGCAGGTTCTCCGTCCACGTAGGCGAGGCCGAGGCGGAGCCAGCCGTGACGGGCACACATACGGATTAGGCCGGGAATGAATTCGGGATACGGCTCAGGAACCTTCCAGCTTGAGGCGTAAATGCGCTGGTAGGCTTCGATGGCCGGTTCCAGGCCCGTCATCCCTGATATTAAGTCAAACCTCACGCGTCCCGACCGTTCTATTTTTTTGTTTTTGCTGCGAGCGATGTTGCGGACCGAAGAGCGCAAGCCATCAAGATATTGACTGTAGGACCTTCCCTCGACGGGTAAATACCAGTTCCCGGCACAAAAGTACGTTTGGACGAGCATGCCTGCAGATCGTATAGCGCGCTGGAAATCGGCGAAAACCGGGCTGTCGCGATCAAACCATTTCAAATCCACAACGTCGGAAAGACCATCGTCTCGAATGGCCCCGGCGAGTTTCTCCAGAGCCGCCAAGGAGCCATTCTCCCCAATGAGCAGTGGTCCATAGAGCGACGTATAGAAATTCGAAAGTCCGGAAAGTGTCCTCGGAAACAGCGGGAGCGAAGAAGTCCGGCGAGATCGCGTCAGCAAAGCCGCCAGCGGCTTTGCTGCGGCTTCTCCCGTTTCGAGAGCGTAGATTCGAACATTGTCTCCTGGGTCCAAAGCCGTAACGCAAAAATTCTGAAACCAGGCGAAGCTATAGAAGAAACTCTTCTCGGCGCATGCGGCAAACAGGGAATCATACTTTTTTGGCAAAGCCTCGAGAGCCCCATAGGTCCTCACGCGCCCGGACCGGACGGGCTCGAGACCTGGATTCAGTCGACTGGCCTCGGCACTCACAAGCATGACTTACATTCGTCTATGGCCAGCATCTTCTTGCGGGCAAAGGTTGCGACCGACTCGAGACACTCGAAATTTCCAGGTTCCAATTCTTCATCGGAAATCTTGATAGAAAACTCGACCTCAAGGAAATGAACGAGGTCGAGTATGCCCAAGGAGTCCAAAATGCCAGTTTCGAGCCATCTGTCCTCGTCCTGGAGGTTCTTTTTGCGAGCCAAGGGAAAAGTACGGCATACGAACTCACGAATGCGGTCTTCGATGCTGTGCGTCTGTGTCACGTATGCTCCGATGAATTAAGTGTCTCTCTCTCCTTGCATCAGGTACCACGCAGGCGGAGCGGGAGCGCGAGAGGACGAAGCGCCAGCCGCCGAATGCACAACAACCGGCGATGCCTCGCGCCTGCGAAAACCAGCTTGCTCGAAAATGCTCTTCCAAGGATGCCAGTCCCCGGCATTCATGCTCACCGTTGCCACGCCGCGCATCCGCAGGAGTTCTACAGCGCCAGACAGCAGTCGCGCGACGACAGCCGGCTCCTCCATACAACAAAGATCAACGATGTGCGCATCCTCCCCGTGCTGCGTGAAAGCGGTGTAACCGATCAGCGCGCCGCCACGGCGCGCTGTCAGAATCTCGTGCTTTGCTTGCGAGTTCGCAAGATAACGCCAGTTCAAGTATTCGGCGCTCCTTGCGGTGCGGATGCCCCGCTGCCCGCGCATTTTTTGGTCGAGCACGTCAAACTCGTGTCCGCATGGACCCTCGTGCGCATTCAGTTCGCAACAATTCTTGTCGGCTTTCCGGCCCCGCCACGCCAAGAGCACGTTGCCAACACCACTGACAGCGCGGACCAGAACCCTTGGTCGGAGACGGGCTTGTAGTCTTCTGTCCAGCCGTAGCGGCCTGGCCCAGCGCACGACCTTTCCAATTTCCGAGATCCCCAGCCGCTTGTAAATCGCCATCATGCTCGCGCTCGGAAAGTCGTAACAAAACTCGAATGGCGCCGCAGTGACGCTTTCGAGACAGACACGCTGCAATTGCAGGGCTGGACCCAAGCTACGGTACTTTCCCTCGAAACAAAAATCGCCGAGCACCCAACCAATCCGCTCAACTGCGTCAAAGTACATCTTTCGCGGAAATGCGGCCGCCGTGCCGACTACAGCCCCGCTCTGGTCATCGTAGGATACCCAAGCCCGCGCAGCGCCATGCGGGCTGCCGCAATAGAGCCAGTCGAATCTCTGCAAATCTGCCCGCGGAGACAGACACCGCCGGTGCAATTCCGTGAGCTCGGCACGGTCAGTTTCCAATACGGCGCGGCGAACCCGCAGTGACATTTCCTAGATAGCCGTTCTGAAGCCTTACGCTTCATCGCCGTGTGACTCGCGCAGTTGTTGGCAACTTAGCTGCGGGGCCTTGGCGGTCTCCGAAGAGCGCGTCTTGGGCAAACCAGTTCGAACCGCTGTTCGTATGTAGCAAGCAGCCTGCCAGAGGGACAACCTTGGTCAACATATGATTCTTCACCTAAGTCTAAGATCCAGCGGATACTTATAAAGTCGGTTGCAAAAATACCCCATGCGCGGGAATAAGCACAGTCTCTTGTTGTGGCTAGCCTCCGTTCTTGGGAAAAGTTTTTCTCAAGGTTATTTGCGAGCTTAATGCCATTCCGCTGTAAACTACAGAAAATATTACACTTATCTGCATTTCGCGTGGGCTAACTACCCTTAGTGACCGCGTTCAGCGAATCGGCAGAAAAATCGCAATGAATGCTAGTTTCTGCGAGTTTCGACCCCCTTGACGAATGATTCCTAACGGGCTCGCGTTTACCCGTAAAGAGCCCCATTTACATTGACCTACGTGCAATTCGTCTGTCGATTTGAGCTGCCATTTATGTTTGGTCCGCGACCTGCTCACTCCCAGACTTTCTGGGATTGTGTCGAAGGTTTTCTCACCTCCTGAGACAATCCCGGCACGAGATTCCCAGTTGGCCTCGCGTAACCGGAAGAGAGTCGGCGTGCCTCGTTTGGAAGAGGAAATCTGCAGATGCTAAAGATCGGGGGCCAAAGAGTCCCGACGGCGTTGGTTTTGCTAGTGGCCGCGGATGGAGTCTTGATCGCGCTGGGTTTACTGATAGCGACATTTTCACGCTTTTTGGGCTCTCATAGTTCGGCGATCGCTTATCTGAGCAGTTGGCAGACGGCGTTCCGCTTTGCGCTTGTCATTTTGCTCTGCGAGCTCTCTCTATACTTCAATGATCTTTACGATTTTCGCTTGATTGGGAGCCGCCGCGAACTCTTAGTCCGTCTTCTTCAAGCCTTCGGAGTGGCCTGCCTGGCTCTGGGAGTGTGCTACTACGTTGCTCCGGAATTGGGATTTGGTCGCGGGATTGCCGCTTTGGCTTCGCCTCTTATCCTGGGTTTGACGCTTTGCTGGCGATTGCTCGTGCTGGAAAGGAGCCACTCATTAGGCTCCCCTCCCGATCGGATGCTCATTGTCGGTACGGGGCCCGCAGGTATTTCGCTCGCGCGAGACATACTCTCCCGTCCTGAGCTTAAGTCGAAGGTGGTCGGGTTTTTGGACGAAAAGGGCGAAAACATCGGCCAATCTCTCGTCAATCCCGGAATAATCGGAGCAGTATGTGATGTGGAATCTATCGTAGAGAAAGAAAAAATCACCCAGGTTGTGCTCGCGCTTAAGGAGCGCAGGGGCCACATGCCTCTGCGACAGCTTTTGCATTTGAAATTTGCGGGAATCCGTGTCGACGACGCCCACGGCTTCCACGAGCAGATGAGGGGGCGCATTATTCTCGAACATCTGTCTCCCAGTTGGCTGATCCTGTCGGATGGCTTCCGAAAATCGTCGCTGCTGGTCTGGGCCAAACGCGTTCTGGACGTCGTCGTTTCCCTCGTTGCGTTGATACTCTGTCTGCCACTGTTCGCCGCGGGTGCAGCCGCTATTTGGCTGGAAACAGGCGCCCCGGTGCTGTATCGACAAGACCGGACCGGCTTGCAAGGCCGGACCTTCGGCATATTGAAGTTCCGTTCGATGACGAACAGGGCTGAAACCGACGGGCCGCAATGGGCAACCGACGGCGATCACCGAATTACGCGCGTGGGAAGATGGATTCGCAAATACCGTATTGACGAACTACCCCAATTCATCAACGTTTTGCGCGGAGAGATGAGCATTGTGGGCCCTCGTCCGGAACGACCCGAGTTTGTTTCCATGCTGGAAGAGCAAATCCCATTCTATGCCTTGCGTCATTGGGTGAGACCCGGAATAACAGGGTGGGCGCAGGTGAGGTATCAGTATGGGGCGAGCGTCGAGGACACGAAGATAAAATTGGAGCTCGACCTGTTCTACATAAAGCATCTGTCCATTATGCTGGACCTTGCGGTTCTGTTTGAGACCTTGAAGGTCATGGTCTCGGGCAGAGGAGCGAAATGACTTTGAAGCCGGACCCGCAGAGAGGCATATTTTCGGTCTTGTTCAGGGCTTCAAGGGACAGGGTCTTTCTGGCTTTATGGGTGTTTTGCTATCGAGGCTTGCTGGCAGGATTCGAGATCTTGAGTAAGATCGAGGGCCGACCGCACCTGACTAGGCGCAGGCGCGCTGTCAGCTCAAACCCTGCCCCGCCTGCCACCGTGCGATGACTTGGTAATATTGAGAACCGGATTTCTATATTGTTGAACTTCATTTCCTCCCTCTATCCGCCGGCTCTTCCCCCTCTTGCTAGAACCCCTCGATTCAACAGCTTGCACCGGGTTGACCTGGCATTCCCGTTGCTTCCCTCTGATGCCATCTCGGTCCGTGTTCCTACTAAGGAGTCGTGAGTGATGAAATCTAGGCGTCTTATTGCTTCCTGTTCGGGGGGTATGCTTCTGATGGGGCTTAGCTTCGCCAGGGCCGTCCAGGCGCAGAATCCAGAGCCACCAAAGGAGAAGCAGCAATACGTCGCCGGAGACAGAGACACTAGACTTTCCGCAAAAGAGGACCCGGCAGCGGCTAAATCGGGTTTAGCGTCGTCCCGGAATGCGGGCCCGGTGCTTGCTCCCCTCGGTTACCGGATAGGTGTAGATGACGAATTGGCTATAGCCGTGTGGCATGAGCCAGAGTTCTCCCAGGCCGTCGTGGTGCGCCCGGACGGAATGATCACTTTGCCTATACTGAACGATATCCAAGTGGCGGGATTAACACCCGAGGAAATGCAGGTTCTATTGACCGAAAAGCTGAAAGCGGTGGTTAACGAGCCTCAGGTGACCGTCAGCGTCAAAGCGATCAAAAGCCGCAAAGCTTTTGTGGTGGGAAACATCGCTAAACAGGGAGCGTATCCGCTTACCGGACGATTGACTGTTCTCGAACTGATTGTAGAGGCTGGAGGACTGACTCCGTTTGCGAAAGGTAAAGCGATCTATGTCCTGCGGAAAGAGAACGGCAAAGAAACGCGCCTGCCGTTCAACTACAAGAAAACTCTTTCCGGAAAAGGTTCAAACCCCGAATTGCTTCCAGGGGACATCGTTGTAGTGCCTTAGGGCACAAGCGATACAGCGCGCGTATTCCGTGCTTGGGTTTCGTGGGAGGAACAAAATGTGGCCATGCATATTGCGTCAAATCTTATTGTCAGCCTTCCTCCTGGTGTTCTGCTCGGCAGCCCGTGCGCAAGGTGAGTCCACGTCCAAACCCGGAGCCCAAGATCGGCAGGAAAAGAAAGACGATCCGTCGCTGGCGGATACTAGTCAGCAGGGAATTGAAAAAACCACGGTTTCTCCAACGCCCGGGTATCCGGTTGATGCGCAGATCCATGCACCGGGCAGAGCAACGCCTTGGCTTGGGCGTGCGCCTCTACACTACGGCCCTTTCGGCATCAGCGGTTTCGACTCGTTTGCGGTTTACGATCAGTTTTACCCGAGCGCAGGAGGGCCGAGCATCATCGAGCGCCTTGAAGTGATTCGCATGGGTCTCAGTTTCGACAAAACCTTCAAGAAAAGCCATTTCTTACTGGCATACACTCCGCAATTGATTGTCCTCAACGGCAATGCGCGCGGCGCGGCCGTGGGTGACAATGCCGTGAACCTCGGCACGACATTCCAACTATCTCCGCGACTTAGCCTCACGCTGAAAGACGATTTCGGCCAATTCCGCAGCCGCAAAGTTTTCCCCGACAAGATGCTGGAAATTGACCGCGAGACTGGCGGGGTCGTGCAGCAATACTTCCTGGAAAACGACGGGACCTACACGCAGAATAGGTTTCAGGCAATCTTCAATTACAAGTTCACCCCCAGATTGGTACTGACTGTTGCGCCGGGTTACACCTATGCGCGGACTAACGCCCCTAACGTCCTCTACACCGTGAATGACTCGCCCAATACTGTTGGTCTGACTTATGCTCTATCGCCGCGACGCAATATAGGACTCTTGGAGACAGTAGAGATTTTGGCGCCGACGCATCCGGTGTCCACGAAGGGCGTCTTTTACTCCTCGGGATTCTTCTACTCTGAGCAGCTCTCGCAGACATGGTGGATCACCGCCAGGTTAGGAGCTGAGGAAGCAACTTATCCCGGTTTCCACACCGCAAATTGGGCCTTGGACGGCTCGTTTACTCTGCTCAAGACTTTCGGGCTTTCCGATGTAGCGGTGAACTACTACCGGGGCAGCACCTTAACAAACTTTGTCAATGACCGTCAGACGGATCATGCGGACATTGCCTATGGATTCCAAATCACCAAGACACTGAAGTGGAGTAATAGTATCGGGTACTTTCGCACAGTAGGAGGGGACCCGCAAACCATTGGGAAGTACGGCCTGTCGAGGATTGACTATCGCCTTCCGGCGGGTTTTTCGATTTTCACCAGCTACAGCCGTCGGGCTCAGCGCTCTTCGACCGCTCAATTGATTTCCGGCGATCGCAACACCTTCCTGGTGGGATTCCATTGGGATCCTGCCGTGGCACTACCAGGGCACTAAAGGCGGCGCAATCATGCACTTGTGAGACGATAAATGAATTTGAGGAACCACCAATCGGCACTTCTGTTTATCTTTTAGGGCGGCAAGACTGGAATTGGGCGGCCAAACAAGGGAATTCCTTTCCCTACAACTTCTTGACCCGCTGACTGGTGTTGAGGCAGCCACGCCAACATGGTTGTAAATCACTCATAATACGGGGTTAATCGATGATCGCGCTGTCCACCGCTCTGGCAAGCAACCTGCTAGAATAAAATGACAACATTTTGTGGCGGCGAACACCGCGAAGGTAGGCTATTTTGGGCGGCTACTCGGAGACTCGACCCCCGGACCACTACAGTGAAATGAATCTTCGCGACTGTCTTGAAATCGCGAGACGGCGTAAGTCGTGGATCATATTGGCCTCGATCGGTTTGTTCGTCACCATGACGGTTTTTGCCTACCGTCTTCCTGACATCTACCGCGCCGAAACGGTGATTTTGGTGGACTCTGCGCAAGTTCCTGATAAGTACGTGCCTACCATAAATACAGGGGATATCGGCGGGCGTCTGACCACCTTGGAGCAGCAAGTGCTTTCGCCAACGCGCCTCAAGAAATTGGTAGAGTCGGAAGGATTGTACCCGGGGAATTCCGGGGCACGCAGCGAACAGGACGTCATCCGCTCGGTACAGAAATCGATCGTAATTGATGTGGTTAATCCCGGCGCAGGTAAAATGGGAGCCTTCCGGATAGCCTACAGCGGTCGCAGGCGTGACGAAGTGGCCCGTATTGCCAATCGGCTCGCTCAAATGTTCATTGAAGAAAACCTCAGGGCTCGTGTGGACCAGACCGAGGACACTGCCGAATTCCTGCACGAACAGCTGGACGGCACGAAACGCCAACTGGATGAGAAGGATGGGCAGCTCCGGGCTATTAAGTCACACAATCTTGCGGAACTTCCGGAATCTAAGCCTTATCATCTCGAAGCGTTGGCAAATCTGCGCGCGCAGCTACAGACTGCCGAAGCGAAGATCCAGCAGGATCAGCGCGAGAGAACCCTGCTTCAATCCATGATGATGTCCGATGCCCAGGCTCCGACGGTCGATGTGGACGGCATGTCGGGCGAGGGCGGCGGTGGTGCCGCAGGTGGCGGAGGACCTTACGAAGGCCAACTTCAGAAACTGGAATCGAAGTTATCTCAACTCAAGTCACGATATGGACCTCGCCATCCGGATGTTCGGAAGACGCAGAGTGAAATCGACAGATTGAAAGCCAAGGCGACCAGCGAAGCAGGCAGCGGTGATAGCGGCACAATTGAGGAACGGCCAGTCGTCCCTGTGCCAGCTCGGAAACGACGGAATCCCGTTGTGGAAGCTCAGATCGAGAAACTGGATGAGGGCATAAGGGAACAAAAGGAGTTAGTCGAGCCACTTCAGTCACGGATGGCTTTCCACGAATCCAAGCTGGAACGGATTCCAGTGTTTGAACAACAGATCGCGCGGCTGCAATCGGATTACGACATTCTCAGGACGCAATACATGGGCCTGCTCGACAAGGAAAAAGCTGCCGAGATTTCTCACGCCCTAGAGGTGCACCAGAAGGGCGAGAAATTCACAATTCTCGACCCTGCTGTGACGCCGTCGAAACCAGCAGCCCCCAATCGAATGTTAATCACCATCGGGGGTCTCGTCGGAGGTCTCCTGCTGGGCATCGCCTTGGCAGCTCTAGCGGAGATGTATGACGAATCCGTTCGATCTGAGGGTGAAGCGGCGCGGATCTTCGGTAAGCAGGTGCTGTGTGGCGTTCCAAGGATACTTTCTGGAGAAGAGATTCGGCTGAATCATTTAAGGAGCCTCGGCATCTTCGCAGGCACGCTGACGGGTTCAGCTGCATTTGGCTTGATCTTGAGCTTTCTTTCGGGAAGGTTGTTTTAGATGTACCAGGCTTTTTGTCAGTTGAAAGACGAGGCCTTCCGCCTGACGCCCGACCCGAGTTACCTTCACCTCTCCAAGCCTCTGCTCGCCAGCTATCTGGAGTCAGATGAGGTCTAGCTGTTTGAGCGATTCGACGCGGCTCGGCTTCAGAAGAGTCACTACAATGGACAGCTTGCTACAAAGGGGAAATCCAGCGGCCATGACGAGCTCTGAACTCGAGGTGGGGACGTCTCCCTTCCCCTCCGGCGAGTCGACCGCAACTGCGATACGGATCGAGCCGCTGACAGAGTGTAGCGAAGGAGAATGGGACAGGTTCGTCCTCGCACACGAGAAGGGGACCTTTTTCCATCAGCTGGGCTGGAAGCGAGTCATGGAAAAAACATACGGCTACGAGCCGTATTATTTTTGCGCGAGGCAGAGCGGAAAAATTACGGGAATTGCTCCCGCGTTTCTGGTCTCGAGCTGGATCATGGGCCGTTGTTTGCTGTCTTTGCCCTTCGCGGTGTATGGAGGCGTTTGTGCGGCCGACACTGAAAGCGAACAGGCGCTTGTGCGCCATTTGGAAGAGCAAGCCACTGTCCTGAACGTCGAGTTTCTGGAGCTTCGCAATCGAAACGGGGGGCTGCGGCCCGGCTATCACGCGAACCCGCGATACGCGACTTTCACATTGCCGGTTACAGCCGAAACCGAGGCGATTTACCGCGCCTTTCCTAAGGATATTCGATATATGATCCGCAAGGGCGAAAGGGCCGGCCTGGTGGCAAAAGGCGGATTCGATCAACTACCGAGTTTCTATCAACTGATGCTGGCGAATCTGCGCCGGCTCGGCACTCCTGCTTTTCCGCTGGCTCTGTTTGAAAATCTGATTCGCGAGTGTCCCGGGCAGGTAGATCTGACTCTGGTTTATTGGCGTGACAAGCCCATTGCGGGCGGGATGTCATTTTTCTTCCGTGATTGGATGCAGCCTTACTACATCGGTGCGCTGGACGAAGCCAAAGCGGTCGGGGCAAACAATTACCTGTGGTGGGAATTGATAAAGCTCGCCGCTCATAGCGGGCGAACAACTTTTGATTTTGGTCGCAGTAAGAAACAATCCGGCAATTACGATTTCAAGAAGAAATGGAACCCGCGTATCGAAACGCTCGATTATCAAGTGCGCCTGCTCCGCCGGAAAGACTTGCCGAATTTCTCGCCGGCCAATCCGAAGTTTGAGCTGGCAACCAATATCTGGAAGCGCGTTCCCCTGGGATTAACACGAATGATCGGTCCGCGCCTAGTCAGGTGGTTTCCGTAGGAGCAGAACGCTTTCTCCCTCTCTAACCGAAGGGAAAAACAGAAGCTACATTTCAAGGTGAGCACACCATCTTTCCAACACGGCTCGAGCCACGAGACCTCTGTCAGACGGACGGAGCCTCCACGGGAGGAGCGATGCCTCCGCGTGATGCACGTTGTTAACGTTTTGCGGCGCGGCGGCACGGAGTTCGGAATCCTGAAGTTGATGGCCGGCCTGGGGAACGACGGCTTCGATCACCGGATTTGTGCTACGCGCCGCGCGGAACCGGATTTCGTACAGGCATACTCGCTGGAAAACGTGCTGTCGGTCGCGGGCACCCACCGAGAGGGGTTTCAGTTTCCCTTTTTTCGCCTGCGCAGGATCTTTCGCCAATACCGGCCGCATATTGTTCACACGCGCAACTGGGGAGCCGTCGAGGCGATCGTGGCAGCCCGGCTGGCTGGCGTTCCAGTGGTAGTTCACAGTGAACACGGCTATGAGGTGAGCAACCTTAGGGGCCTTCCTCATCGCCAACGGATCTTCCGGCGACTGACCTACTCGGCAGCGGACATGGTGTTCACTGTGACTCGCGAGCTCCGTGACTATCATGCGCGACAAGCCTGGATGCGGCCCGAAAGAATCAGCGTGATTTTCAACGGCGTGGATACACGACGTTTCTCGCCGTGCTCAGAAACACGGGTCCGGCTCCGTAAGGAATTTGGATTTGCCGACGAGTGCCTGGTTGTTGGCAGCGTGGGCCGGCTGGTTCCCATCAAGGACTATCCCACATTGCTGAACGCGGCGGAACAACTTCTCCACCGCGGCATCAACCTGTACGTCCTACTCGTGGGAAAAGGCCCCTTGTTGGAGTCCCTGCAACGGCAGGTGCAGAACTCACGCCTGCTGAGCGGGCGGGTGTTGTTTACCGGGGCTTCGGACCGTGTCCCCGAGTTGCTCAACGCCATGGATGTTTTCGTTCTGCCGTCCCTTGGGGAAGGCATGTCCAATACTCTGCTGGAAGCCATGGCATGCGGGCTTCCCCTAGTAGCCACTCGGGCGGGAGGGAATAGCGAAATCGTGGAAGACGGGGAATCCGGATGGCTTTATACACCTGCTCGCGTTGAGGAACTGGCCGATCGTTTGGAGCACCTGTCAACTCACGTGGAGATCCGCAGCCGCCTGGGACAAAACGCACGGGAACAGGCTCTACGGCAATTCAGCCTTGATGCGATGCTGCAAAGATACCGAGATTTGTATTTGGACTTAGCGGCGCGACGAGGGCTGATCCCCGCGAGGCAGTTCTCCCCGGCTCAAGTCCGTGGCTTGAGGGGAACGGAACCGGTTCGCAAAGTCAATGCTTCACAGAAATTCGAGATCGCGATTCTCACTGGCAGCGATTCTGCGTCTACCCGTCATACTGTGTCGGCGCTCGCGCGGCTCCCGGGCGTTGAAGTGCGCGGCCTCTTGCTCGATACCGAGAGAGATTCCTGGCGGCGGTGGCGCAATTTGAAACGCAATGTGCGTCGTGAGGGCCTTTCGCATGTCTGGCACCGCTTCGGGGAAGCGATTCAGGAAGGAGTGGAATGGTGGGCCGCAAAGCTGGTCTCAACGGACGAGGTGAACTCCATCCTCAGCGGGGCCTTCCCGGAGCAAGCCTTTTCGCTAGCGGATTTTACCCGGATTCACAATATTCCCATTCTTGGGGTCGGCAATCTCAACGGCCCAAAAGCTGCGGAAACACTTCGCCGGCTAGATGTGGACCTTGGAGTTGTTCTCGGAACTCGGATTCTCGAAGCCTCCACGTTCTCCACTCCACGTTTGGGCTGCATCAATTTGCATAAGGGAAGAGTTCCGGAGTATCGGGGTCAACCCGCGGGCTTTTGGGAGATTTTCGACGCGAGAAGCGAAGCAGGAGTCACGGTTCATTTCGTGGACCAGGGGTTGGATACAGGAGACGTAGTAGGAGAGGCCGTAATCCCCATTCATCCGAAAGATACTGCCGAAACTCTGCGCTGCAAGCTGGACCTTTGCGGGACCGAGCTATTGAAGAATTGTGTTTCGGAGTTGGCGTTGGGCAGAGCCGTGCGTCGGCCGCAACCGAAGTCCGATTACAAGCCACGCACTTCACCCACGCGACGCCAGCGGCGGGAGCTGGAAGAAAGATTGGGAATTACGAAAGGCCGACAACCAGCTTGGCTGCATGTTCTAAAAACTCTGTTTTACCTCGCTGTATATCACTCCGGAGTGTTTCGCCTCGTGCGGGCCGTGCATAGGAGGCCGTCAAAGGGAAGAGGCTGCATCTTGCTTTATCACCGCGTGAACGACTTGGCCCACGATCCGTTGACAACCGGCGTCGAACGCTTTGCGGAGCATCTCGCTACCTTGCGCCGCCACTATCCCGTCATCGCGACGTCGGAACTCGTGGCGCGAGTGAAGGAGCACAAACGCCTTCCGGGGACCGCTGTGGCTATCCATTTTGACGACTGCTATCGAGATGTTCATACAAACGCCGCACGGCTGCTGGCGCATCTCCAGATGCCCGCGTGCGCCTTCATCTCTTCCGGTTTCATCGACACGGATCTTGTCTTTCCCCACGACGCTAATGCGCGCCCGGTTCATTTCGAAAATCTGGGCTCTCAGGAGGTTGCGGATCTTGCACGGAAGGGATTCGAAATCGGATCCCACACAGTCAATCATGCGGACCTGGGCCAAGTGAGTTTCGAACAGGCGAAAGAAGAGCTCAACGAAAGCAAGTCGGTTTTGGAATCGATACTCGGCCGGTCCGTGAACCTAGTTTCCTACCCTTACGGGAAGAGATCGAACATCCGGCCTGAGGTGGTGGACTTGGCCCGGGGCGCGGGCTACGTCGCAATGTTCTCCGCTTATGGCGGATACATCGAAGGCCACACAGACACCTTCGATATCCGGCGCATAGGGATAAGCGGGCAGCACCGGCCGCTCGACCTTCTAATGGAAATCGAAGGAATCTCGCTGAGCGCCTGGAAGTATCGGTGGTCCGCTGCCGGAACGAGGAGAGACAAGGCCAGTTAAACGACTATGTGTGGGATTTGCGGAATTTGCGAATACGAGCGGCAGACGGATATCCCGGGCGAACTCGTTCATCGGATGAATCAGACCATGATTCATCGAGGCCCGGATGACGGCGGTGTCTTCGTCGGCCCGGGCATCGGCTTGGGTCATCGGCGGCTCAGCATCATCGATCTCGCGGGCGGCCATCAGCCGATGTCGAACGAAGACGGCACAGTGTGGGTGCTGCTCAACGGCGAAATTTACAACTACCCAGAACTCCGCTCGGAGCTGCTTCAGCGCGGCCACAAGTTCGTGACCAAATCGGACACGGAAGCGATCGTTCATCTTTATGAGGATCTTGCGGAAGGGTGTTTTGCAAGACTCCGGGGCATGTTTTCGATCGCATTGTGGGATTCGCGCAACCGAAAACTCGTCCTCGCGCGGGACCGAGTGGGAAAGAAGCCTCTGTTTTATGCTGCCGACGGCAAGCGCATCCTTTTCGGTTCCGAGCTCAAAGCGCTTCTGGTTGGTGACTCGCTGTCGCGCGAGATTGATGAGCAGGCGCTGTCCGATTATTTCTCGTTTGGGTACATTCCAGCACCGAAAACAATTTATCGCGCCGTCCGCAAAGTCATGCCCGGGCACTACCTTGTCGCTACGGCCGGCGGCATTCGCGAAACCTGCTATTGGGATCTTTCTTTTGCCCGTGTGGAAGAACGGAGCGAGGCGGAATGGTGCGAGCGGATTCGCCATGAACTTTGTGAGGCCACGCGCGTACGGTTGATGAGCGACGTGCCGCTGGGCGCATTTTTGAGCGGGGGAATTGATTCCTCCTCCGTCGTCGCCATGATGAGCCACCTGATGAAGCGCGCGGTCACTACTTGCTCGATTGGTTTTCAAGAGGAGAAGTACAACGAAGCTAAATACGCCCGGGAAGTCTCGCAACTCTTCTCGACGGATCACCACGAGCAAACGGTGGAGCCGAACGCCGTTGAGATTGTGGATAGGCTCGCCTGGCACTATGACGAACCGTTCGCCGACTCTTCAGCGATTCCGACGTACTACGTTTCAAAAATCGCGCGGGGAGAGGTGACGGTAGCACTGGGCGGCGATGGCGGCGATGAAAGTTTTGCCGGTTACCGCCGCTACAAGCTCGATTACTACGAGAACCGCTTGCGCAGGCATGTTCCGGCTACCGTTCGTCGGTCGCTCTTTGGACCACTCGGCCGCTGGTACCCAGCATTAGCGTGGGCGCCGCGGGTATTCAGGGCCAAAGCGACCCTCCAAAGCCTTTCTCGTTCGCCGCTCGAAGGTTATTTCCATTCGATTTCCTATTTCCGCCGCGATGACAAAGCTCGGCTGTTCACCGCTGACTTCCGGAAGCGGCTGGCCGGTTACGACTCACTTGACGTTCTTCGTCAGTATTACGATCGCGCGGACAGTGAAGACCCGCTTTCCAAGATTCAGTACGTCGATATCAAGACTTACCTGACCGACGACATCCTCACGAAGGTAGATCGGGCCAGCATGGCGGTCTCGCTCGAAGTGCGCGCGCCCATGCTCGATCACAAATTCATGGAGTGCATTGCGTCGATTCCGAGCGGACTCAAGCTGCGCAACGGGACGGGAAAATATATTTTGAAGCGGGCGCTCGAACCGGTGTTACCAAGCCAGATTCTCTACCGAGAAAAGCAGGGCTTCGCCATACCACTGGGTCAGTGGTTCAAACACGAGCTGAAAGGGATGGCGCAAGCGATAATCCTGGACGCCGATGATGGAATTCTAAACCAGCGTTTCTTGAAGGAAATATGGGATCAACATCAGAAGGGCTCACACGACCGTTCGGCGCTGCTGTGGGCCACGCTGATGTTTCGCAAATGGCAACAAATGTTTCAGACACATTAGGAGCAGCATGAGCGGAATTTGCGGCATCTGTGAGCCGGGACGCGACCTGAGCACAAGCGAGTTGTCGCACATGGTCGAGCAGCTGGCTCTGCCGGATGAATCCGAACGCGACGTACGTAGGGACGGACCAATCGCTGTTGGCGTGGCCCGTCGTTGGAGCTTTCAACAAGTAGCTACTGTCAATGGTATTACTGAGGCCTGTTCCGTTCCTGTGGCCGAGCTGATTGCCGGACTGTATCTGACCCGCGGCGTGGCAGCGTTGAATCTGCTGCGGGGCAGCTTCGCCCTTGCGGTTTGGGATACAAGAGAGCAGCGTCTTCTGCTGGCAATCGATCGCCTGGGCATTCGAAGTCTCTATGTCCGGCGTGAAGGTAACCGGCTCCTCTTTGCATCACGCGCGGGAGCGATTCGTGCGGCACAGCGCGATCCCGTGGAAGTGAATCCCACAGCCGTTTTGCAATTCCTGCTCTTTTCGGCCGTTCCTGCGCCACTAGCCAGCGACCGCGGAACGGAAAAGTTGCGCCCCGGAACCTTCGTGAGCTTCTCCAAGGGAAACCTTACGGAGCACACCTATTGGGATCTGGAGTATCCGGAGAGTGAGGACCGTAGCGTCACGCGCTGGGCCCGCGAATTGCGAGAGCAGATGCGGGTTGCCGTGCATCGCCATCTCGAAGGCTGTCTGCAACCGCAGACAGGCTGCTATCTGAGTGGCGGCACCGACAGCAGTTCGGTCGTAGCATTCACGGGCGAGAAACACCGCCCGGCGCAGTCCTTCTCGATTGCATTTAAGGAGACGGGCTTCAGCGAAGCGGAGTTTGCACGTACCACCGCGGCGCACTTTCAAACCAAGCACCATGAAAAATGGCTGACCGCCGGAGACGCCTCGGAAGCGCTGGAGAAGACCATCGCATGCTATGACGAGCCGTTCGCCAACTCTTCGGCAGTTGGCGCGTACCACTGCGCCCTGCTGGCCCGGGAGAACGGCGTTCGCACGCTGCTGGCGGGAGATGGTGGCGACGAGCTCTTCGCCGGGAACGCGCGCTATGCACACGATAAGTACTTTGCGCTCTATCATCGGGTGCCCAGTGCGATTCGCCGGAGCTTGCTCGAGCCGCTACTCGAGCTTCTGCCTCTCAATGGGGGCAAACTGAGTTATCCGCGCAAGTACGCGCATCGCGCGAACATCCCAAATCCCCGACGCATTTTTTCTTACAACTTCTTCTTGAGTCTGCCGCCACGCGAAGTCTTCGAGGACGGTTTCCTTCAGCAAGTGGGCATGCACGACTGGCTCTCTATTCCTGAAGACCATTTCCGGCGCGCGAATGCCACGAGCGAGTTGAATCGGATCCTTTACCTAGATCTGAAGATGACGATTGCCGATAATGACATCCGAAAAGTATCCGGCACGGCAGAACTCGCCGGGGTGCATGTCCGCTATCCTCTCCTCGATGATCGCCTAGCCGAATTTTCCGGGCGTATTCCGGCGCGACTAAAGTTAAGGGGTTTTGAGAAGCGGTACATCTTTAAACAAGCGATGAAAGGCATTCTGCCTGACAAAGTGTTGTACAAGAAGAAGCACGGCTTCGGCGTGCCCCTGGCCCAGTGGCTGTTGAACGATCCACAAATGAAGGAAGTGGTGCGCGATGTCATGTATGACTCGCGAACTCGTGAGCGCGGTTATTTCCGCAAGAGCTTTTTCGAACAGCTGATGAGCTTGCATAAAGAACAGCCGAATTATTATGGCGAGATCGTCTGGTATTTGCTCTCGCTGGAACTTTGGCACCGCCGGCATCTGGAACCAAAACGTCAGCTCGCACTGCATTACGACGATCGAGGTAACAGGCATGCCTAGCCGCGTTCCTGCGACCCCAGCGCGTGTCCGTTCCAGTTTCCGGCAGAAATGCCGGGATTCCGCTCTTGCTGGGCTGTACAGGACCGGGTTGCTTAATATTGCCCGCCACATGGAAGGCACACATGAGCTGTACTCGATTCCGGGCTCCCGTTTTCCCCGCCTGCGTCAATTTGCTGGGTCGAAGTTCGGGATTCTCTGTTACCACCGCGTAGGTACAGAGGGTATCCCGCTGTTTTCGCGCCTTGCCCCAGACCTGTTCGAAAAGCAGATGCGCTACGTCAGAAAAAACTATCGGGTGGTTTCACTAGGACAGCTTTGCCAGGAATTGCAGGAGCACCGTTCAGCTCAGCCTCCTACTCTGGCCGTGACATTTGACGACGGGTATCGAGATCTGTACGACCACGCTTTTTCCGTGCTGCAGAAATATCGAATTCCTGCAACCATTTACTTGATTGGACGCTGCATGAAAACCGGCGAAGCGCCCTGGTATGACCGCATTTTTGCGGCCATGGATGCCGCGCCGGTCGATCGGCTCGTGCTGGAGTTGGAGAGTTCTCGGGCGTTTGATTTGTCCTACCCAGGAGCGCGCTCGCAAGCGGCATGGGAAATCGTCTGCTATCTTCGGGTTCTTTCGGACAAGCAGCGTCGGGAATGGTGTACGGGCTTCGAAGAGCGGATGAAGCCGCCGGAGAAACCATTAGAAGCGTGCATGCTCAATTGGGAGCAAGTGCGCGCCATGCGTTGCGGCGGCATATCGTTTGGCGCGCATACGATGACGCATCCCGTGGTGAGTCGGCTTGAGCCCCAGGCGCTGCAGGAAGAGCTCCTGGAGTCCAAGCAGTTCCTTGAAGCCGGCTTGGACTGCGCCGTGGAAGACTTCGCCTATCCTTTTGGGAAGCCTGAGGACGCGGGCGGCTTTGCCGAGGATTTCTTGGAGAATTGTGGCTACCGGTCGGCGGTCACAACAACCTACGGTTTCAATACGACGAGCACGAATCGTTTTCGGTTGAATCGATTGCAGGTTGGCGAAAGCTGGTCCACCATGGATTTTGCATTTAATGTAAGCCGCTTGTTTTTTCAGGGCCGAACGGAAAGATGAGTAGAGGCAAATGATATGGTACTGCACGCCGAAGGAGAAGATATCTAGAGGTCGGATATGCGCGATGTTATCGTACTGATAATTCTTATCGCCTCGGCGCCCATTTGTCTAATCAGCCCCTATTTTGGGGTCTTGATGTGGTTTTGGGTCACCTATTTCAATCCCCACCGGTTTACTTGGGGCTACGCATACACTTTTCCTGCTGCCTTGATTGTTGCCGTGCCGACCTTGATCGGCACGGTCATTGGCAAGAAGACGTTGCGCTCTCTACTTACGGCAGAAAGCCTGCTGTTGATGGTGCTGTGGGTCTGGTTTGCCATCACGTACGTCCACGCCCAAGGCACACCGCTATTTTCAGGCAATATGGCGGACGCGCAGTACGAGATGAGCCATATCAGCAAAATCCTCCTCATGACCTTTGTCATGGTCGTTATCATCAATTCCAAGGAGCGACTTAGATCCGTCTTGTTGGTAACTGGAGGAAGTCTCGGCCTGCTGGCGTTGAAGAGCAGCTTGTTCGGCTTTCGCACCGGGGGCGAATCCCGCGTTTACGGTCCACCGGATTCCTTCTTGTCAGAGAACAATGCTTACGGACTGGCACTCAACATGGCGCTGCCGTTGCTTTTCTTTCTGGTGCGAGACGAACCCCGCAAATTGATCAGAGTCGCATTTCGAGTTTTTTTCGTAGCCAGTATCGTCTCCGTTCTTCTGACCTATTCGCGCGGCGGTTTGCTGGGATTGGCGGCAGTGATGACCGTTCTTACTTTGCGCAGCCATCACAAGGCTGTTGGCGCATTCCTGCTTGTGGTTAGCGCTTTCCTGGTCTTAACTTTCGCTCCCCCCGCCTGGATGGATCGAATGGGAAACTTTCTCAGTGGCAACTTGGACGGTTCGGCCAACATGCGACTTATCTCTTGGACCGTTGCCTGGCGGTTGGTCCAAGACTATCCCATGGGAGGATCCTTTGACGCTGTCCCCAACGTCGACGTGTACAGACGTTATCAGCCGCAGCCACTGCCGGGCGATGCCCTCTCTTCCGGCCCTCATAGCATTTATTTCCAGCTTCTTGCCGATCATGGGTTTGTTGGTTTGGCGCTCTTCTTGATACTGATGGGTTCGTGTTTCTGGACTCTGTTACGCATCCGGCATGGCGTCCGAAAAATCGCGGAAGCCCATTGGCTGAATAACTACAGCTTTATGATTGAAGCCGCCCTCCTGGCATTCATGGTCAGCGGCGCATTTCTGGGGGTAGTGTACCTCGACGTCTGTTATCAAATGATTGGAATAACCGTTATCCTGAAAATGCTTTACCGCCAAGAGCTGCTCGAGTCTGCCCAGCGTCGCGTTCAGGTAGATGGCGCCGCATCGGCACGTCTGCCCGAACCGGAGCCGGCGACTGCTTTTGTGTGAATGAGATTTGTCAGGCCAAGGAAGGGGCAAACATATGTTCGCGAACATCGGCATGCGTTACCTCAAGAGGCGGCAATTGTTTCTTTTCGCGTTGTTTTTTGGGTTGTGCGGTCCCGGGCTGACTCGGGCGCAGAGTTGGAGATGGACCATTGAGGACCTTGACGACAAGAACCCACAACAAACTTCTATCGTTGCAGACAAGGACGGCAATGTGCACCTCGCGTATTACCTGCCGGAAGGGTTTGGAGAGCTTCGCTATGCCTTTCGATCTGCGGGCGATTCCCGCTGGTTCAAGATGACTCTGGACGAGCATCTTGGTGTCTTTTCGACGGGAATCGGACTCGATTCGAACGATAATCCCAGTATCTGTTACACGCCGCGCGAAATGAAATATATTCACTGGAACGGCCAGAAATGGTCCTCACAGCAAGTAGACCCGAACTCCGGCCTTATCGCTTATCACTGCTCCATCCAGTTCGCCCAACATGACGTTCCTCATATCACGTGGTATCTGGAAAGCGTGTTCGTGCTGCGGCACGCCGCTCTAGAAGACGGGACGTGGAAAGTTCGTTCAGTTGAGGTGGGGATGGAATCGGGTAAATGGAATTCGCTGGTCCTCGACAAAAACAATTTGCCCCACGTGGCGTATAGTTCCTTTGCAAAAGACGAGCTGAAGTATGCCCACTTCGATGGGCGAGACTGGGCTCGCACCGTGATTGACACATCCGAGGGGAATCCGCAGCCGGGGGCCCGCGGCATGGGGGCCTCGCTTGTTTTGGACCCGGAAGGCAACCCGCGCATCAGCTACTACGACGTGAATTCGCTCAAATACGCTCGTTTCATCGCCGGCAAATGGAAGATTGAAGTCATCGAGCAACTCCCTCCATTCGTTGTCTGGAGTTGGAAAAACTTCCAATCCACACAGCTCTTGGATCGAGACGGGAATCCTCACATCAGCTACGAAAGCTATTTGGGGCTGAAGCATGCTTGGTGGGACGGCAAACAGTGGCATACTCAGCTCATCAGACCTTACATTGACGGGTTCTTCTTCGAAAGTTGCATGACCATGGACAGCCAAGGCAATCTTTACATCAGTCTCAAAGATCCTTTCGACGGCACGTTGAAGGTCGCTATCGGCACACGGACCCAACCCCTGGACGCAGCGAAAGCAGGAAGCAAGAACAGTTCGAATTAGTGTCCAAGCGCGATTCCAGGCTGCGCAGGTCGCGAGGCTAACCGAACGAGATGATTGTGAAACAAACTATCTTCGAGATTGTGTTTTGGTTCTCAGCCGGGATCATTCTCTACGTCTACGTGATTTATCCTCTTGTGCTATCCCTGGTTGCTCGGCGGCGAGATACCACCCCCCTCCTTTCAATCACGCCGCGCGTTTCACTTCTAATCTCCGCGTACAACGAGAGCGGGATTATCGAGCATAAATTGCGCAACGCGCTCTCCCTCGACTATCCGCGGGATCTCTTGGATATCGTGGTGATCTCCGATTGCTCCGATGACGGCACGGATGAGCTGGTAGCGAAGTATGCTCCGCATGGCGTGCGCCTGCTGCGTCAACCGCAACGGCTTGGGAAAAGTTCAGGGCTGAATCTTGGTGTGGCTCAAGCGTTCGGCGAAATCCTGGTTTTTTCAGACGCCAACGCGATCTACGAACATCACGCCATTCCTTGCCTTGTTCGGCATTTCGCGGACCCGCAGGTGGGCTACGTTGTTGGCAACGCCCGCTACACGGAAGGTGCCGGACAACCGGCTTCGGCCAAATCCGAGAGTCTGTATTGGAAATTGGAAACCTGGCTTAAGGAGAAGGAATCTCAGTTTGGCTCCGTGGTTGGAGGCGATGGCGCCATCTACGCCATTCGCCGCGAATTGTTCACTCCGCTTGAGCCCACCGATATCAGCGACTTTTTGAATCCTTTACAGATCATTGTGCGGGGTTATCGCGGAGTGTACGAACCGCATGCCATCTCATATGAAGAGCCCGCGGACACCTTCGAGAAGGAATTTGCGCGCAAAATACGGATCGTTAGCCGCAGTTTGAACGCGCTGCGACGAGCCCCGGCGGTACTGCTTCCCTGGAAACAGCCGCGGCATTGGCTGGCTCTGGTCTCTCATAAGGTTCTTCGCTGGCTGGCACCCGTGTTTCTGGCGCTCATATTTTTGGCGAGCCTCCTGCTCTGGCCGATTTTTATCTACCGGCTGACTGCATTTCTTCAGGCAGTATCCTACGTGCTGGCCGCATCTGGATGGGCGATCAGAAGGCATCGAAAGGTCCCGAACGTTTTGCTCCTACCGTATTACTTCTGTCTGGTCAATTTGGCATCGTTATTGGGACTGGTGAAGTTCGTCCGGGGGTCGCTCTCACCCACTTGGCAAACCATTCGGCAGCAGACTTCCGGCCCCGAGGAATCGATCGGGCGTCCGTAAGGAAATGATCTTCAGCTTGTTCATCCGATGAGGGAGAGCCTGGCGCTTCGTGATGGGAAACCTTCGAAAGATATTGTTCAGAATCTACTATTTCGCTGAGCGATTACTGGCCCCGGACCTTCGGAACGCCCAGTTCGTCTATCGCGAGGTGCTCAAGGCGAAGCTGACCAGTCAGATCCTGTGGTTAGACATCGGATGTGGTCGTCGACTTTTCCCGGAATGGATGCCCGGCGCGGCGGAAGAGCAAGACGCACTGCGCTCACGACTTGAATCTACATTCGGACTCGATCCAGATTTTGCGAGTCTGCGCGACAACCGCTTCGTGCGACATCGCGTGGCCGGAGACTCGAGTTTACTTCCGTTCGCCGACGCTACGTTCGATTTGCTGACCGCCAATATGGTCGTGGAGCACGTTGCCCAACCTCAGGCTCTGCTGTGTGAGGCTCGGCGGGTTCTGAAGCCGGGCGGACAATTTCTGTTTCATACGCCGAATGCACTAAGCTACACGACACTGCTCGCACGGTTGGTGCCAAAACTGCTCAAGGTCAGATTGATCGAATTCTTGGAAAGCCGCAAGGAAGAAGACGTTTTTCCGACTCTTTATCGCATGAATACGCCGCGCCGGGTGCAGGAACTGTCGTGCAGTGCGGGACTTCGCGTACTCCAGCTGCGCCACGTCGAATCCTCGGCCCAAGCCGTGATGTTGGGACCGCTGGTTTTCTTGGAGCTCCTTTGGATTAGGATCCTCCGGCTTCCTGCTTTTCGCAATTTTCGGAGCAACCTTATTGTCGTCCTACAGAGGCCAGTGTAAGACCACCGCATGATTCAAGACGGTAATGTCGCAAAGTACGTTCAAGGCCGCAACGGAACGTACAAGGTTCGCTCCGCTTCAGAATGACATATGGCTTATCGGATTCTTCACGTTCTCGACCATTCTTGGCCCGTTCTCGATGGGTACAGCCAAAGAAGCCGCTGTATCGTGAACGCTCAAGCTCATCTCGGCATGAAGCCGAGCGTTTTAACGGGTCCTCTGCATGGGGAGGACGACCGGTCGGCATCAGAAATTATTCTCGACGGGCTCTCCTATTTTCGAACGCCCTATGGGACAGGCTTGGCTCGGTATGCCATTCAGAAGCGCTGGCCTGTCTTACGCGAACTGGCTGTTATGCAATTGCTGCGGCGCCGAATCCAATTGCTTCTGAAAGATCAGGAGTTCGATATTGTGCACGCGCACTCTCCCGCGCTTTGTGGCCAGGCTGCGGCACAAGCCTCGCGTTCCTGCGGCGTGCCCTTCGTCTATGAGATTCGCGCGTTTTGGGAAGACGGCGCAGTGGACCGGAATAGGGTCGGGGCGCCATCGCTGCGCTATCGGCTGGCCCGAGCGTTGGACACTCACGTTTTGCGACGAGCAGACGCAGTTGTGACCATAGCGCGTCCGATGGTCGAGGATCTGAGGTCGCGCGGCATCTCGGGTGGAAAGATCTTTCACATACCCAATGGGGTCGATGTCTCGCGTTTTACTCCCCGGGCCCGTGACATCACGCTGGCGGCGCAATTGCAAGTAGAGCACACACCCACGCTCGGATTTCTCGGCACCCTGTTCCCGTGGGAAGGTGTTCCGTGGCTCGTGCGGGCCGCCGCCGAATTGCGCAAGCGAGGCGTAGTTTTCAAGTTGCTTATCGTGGGAGACGGGGCGGACGCCGCCCAAGTGAAAGCCGCCATCCAGGAGACTCGCAGCTCGGATTTTGTCGCGTTTCTTGGCCGCGTACCTCATGAACATGTGGATCAGTACTATTCGGTGATGGATGTGCTCGTGTATCCGCGCCGCAGCATGCGCCTGACGGAACTGGTGACCCCATTGAAACCCCTTGAGGCTATGGCCCTGGGCAAGCCGCTATTGGCAAGTGGCGTAGGCGGAATCCGCGAATTGATCGAGCACGACGTGACTGGACTGCTTTTCGAGCCTGGCAACGTTGACGATTTTTGCTGTCACGCTACTAACCTGCTGACGAAGGAAGATTTGCGATGGAAGCTGGGCAACCTGGCGCGGCAAAAAGTCTCCAAAGAGAGAGATTGGAAGGTCATCATCCAGCAGTACGAGGCCGTATATGAAGCCAGCCGGCAAAATGCTTCCACCCGTGCCTAAATTAGCCGAAAGAATAAGTCTCGACGACTCAGCCCCAATGGCACACGCGCCGGGCCGATGTGCTCGTGTGGGCGCTGATATCGAGCCTTCTCATGTGGGCCGCTTGCCCGGCATGTGAACTCTACCCTGGAGCCGCAGCTCGCAGATGAGCCTGTCGAGTTCCGAGCGCTGACGTCCTTCGCCCAGAATGTACAGTTCCCAACCTGGATGTCGTCCCGCGATTTGTCCAAACGCTCGAATCAGGACGTCGTGACCCTTGGAAGGCATCAGGGCACCCACCGACACGAACATGGGATTGTCTGGAGCCAAGTCAAGTGCTGGTCGCGCTCCGACCATAGGTACTGTCTCGAATAAACCATGGTCTACTCCATTCGGAACCATGTGAATCTTGTTAGCCTGCGTACCCAGTTCGACCATTGCCCTCTTTAGGGCTGCCGATACGGCGATGATTCCTCGCGCTTGCCGCAGCGTCCAGCGAATCATCGGCCGAATTGTCCAAAAGCTCGGGTAGAGATTGATGTCGGTTCCCTCGCGGATATGGTTACTGGAACGCCCAGCACTTTGCCGAGAAGAACCGCTGCGAAGCCGTCCGGATAAACGAAATGCGCGTCCATACAGTCAAATTTCTCTTGTTTGTTCAGAGTGGCAGCACTGGACTTTGACCCAGCGCGGAAAATAGGGGACGGGAAAAACAACCAATTAACCATTTCTTTCTGTAACTTAGAGGGACCGAGCCCGCCTAGTTTTGGGACTTGGCAATGCAATTGCTCCGAATAAGCTGGTTTTGTTTCGGGAGCGCGGCTGCCGCGAAGTGCCCTTCGCTCGTCCCAAAGACAGATGAAAAACGCCCTCACCATTGACCTGGAAGACTACTACCACGTGAGCGCTTTTGCGGACACGATTGTCTCGGACCAGTGGTGTGCCCAGCAAAGTCGCGTGGAGCGTAACACGGAATTCCTGCTTGACCTCCTCGAGGAAGCGAACTGCAAGGCCACGTTTTTCGTTCTCGGACACGTTGCGGAAGGACACCCTCGGCTTGTCCGGCAAGTTGCACATCGCGGTCACGAAGTGGCTTGTCACAGCTTACAACACCGCGCGGTCTATACGATGACGCGCGCGGAATTTCGTGAGGACACTCGCCAGGCAAAGCAGCTCCTTGAAGATTGCAGTGGAACGCCGGTCTCCGGCTATCGGGCGCCCAGCTTCTCCATTACGCAGGATTCTTTCTGGGCTCTGGAGGTTCTTGCTGATCTCGGCTTCAAGTTCGATTCGAGCGTCTTTCCCGTAAGGCACCCCAACTACGGGATGCCGAAAGCTTCCCGTGATCCCTATCGGATCGAAACTCCCAGCGGTTCCATCGTTGAGTTCCCCATGACTACGCTTGAGTTCGCGGGCTTCAGATCTCCGTTCGGTGGCGGCGCCTATTTCCGGCTTCTGCCCTACTGGTATACGCGATGGGGCATCCGCTTTCTAAACGAGCACGAGCGTCGCTTCGTATGCGTCTATCTCCATCCTTGGGAGCTCGATCCCGAACAGCCCCGCATGTCGGGCCGGCTCACCTCCCGGATGCGCCACTATCTCGGTCTTCGTGGTACTCCCACAAAATTCCGCTGCCTTATTCGTGATTTTGAGTTTTGTCCCCTCGGCGCACTGGTTGACCAGGTCTGAATCGGCTCCGCCACTCTCACCACTGAAATCCTTCTAGCTCCGAGCAACTGCCCTTTCGAAGGATTGGGAGAGTCCTCGTGCGTAGTCTTTGCGCTGCGTTTTGTCGAGGCAAATCAACCAGTATCCGCCGAGCGCAAGTGGAAGGACCAATGCAACCTGCATGAAGAAAACGATCAGGCGCTCCGTTAACCAGTAGTGATCCACCGCGTAAGTGCCCAGTGCGAAGGGCAGAATGGCAAGCATCGGCCTAAGCCATACTGACGTCGCATATGTTAACGGCTGAATCCCCAGCGTACGCCGCACGTACCAGGGCCAGAAGAGAATGGCGGAAGCTACGGCCGGCACGACCGTTCCCCAGGCCACCCCGACAATTCCCATGCTTCTAATCCAAAGAATGCTCAAAGTCAGATTGCACAGCCCTTCTGACAGCAAAACGGGTACAAGGGGTTTGTGCTTGCTTAAGCCGAGGAGACTCCCCGCCGTGACGGAATTGCCTGCCCAAAACAGCAGCGTCAAGGAAAGAATACAGATCACCTTCCCCGAAGTCTCTGCGTATTCCGGACCCATCCACAATCCGATAAACCTGCTGCCACGCAGCATGAAGGTAACAGCGATGGGCAGCACGACCATGGAACCTGCCCGGGCGCCAAAAAGAACAACCTTCTGCACCTGCTGCTGATCGCGCGTCGCCTCAGTCGAGCTCGCCAGCGGTGTCATCGTTTGCGAAATTCCACTCACCAGGGTGCGCGTGTATTCGGCCAGGTTTCCCCCGATCGCATAAAACGTCACGGCAGCAACCGGCAGGTACGCCCCAATCACGACGTTATCCGTTGCGTAAATCAAGCTGCTGCTCACATGCAGCAGAAAAGAGAACACGCTGAAGGAAAAGATCAACTTTACTCCGGCGCGATCCGCGAGCGCCAGATGGATTCGCAGCTCCGGATACAGATACCGCACCAGTATAATGTTCGCGACCCAGCGCGCTACCGTGAAACCCAATTGCAGGCAGGCGAGAGCGATGATTCCGTAACCAAGATGCAGTGCGAAAACCGTTGATTGCCGAGGAATATCTAGATGTTCTATCACGAAACCGGCCATGATCGCGGATGCCAGAATCGCGAGGAGTCCCGCCGTCGAGAAAATGACCATCGCGGAGGAAGCCACGTGGCTGGACCTGTCGTGCTTGATCTGCGTATGAAACTTGGCGACGTATCGCGTTACCGCCCCGCGAACTCCCAGGTCCAGCAATCCGAGGTAGCCGGTCAAAGCAAGGATCAGCGTCCAAACGCCGTATCCCGTCGTGCCAAGCTTCCGCACCACGTATGGAGAAAGGAAAAAATTGACCCCCATTGCAATGACGTAGCTTCCCCAATTGGAGAAGATGTTGCGTAGGACGCGCGGTCTTCCGAGCATTATTTTCTTTGAAATGAATCCTGTCGGGGGTTCTAACGACATAGGTCTCCGTCTTCCGATTCCTCTGGACCATCGCACGTTTGTTACCAATGAGAATGGCAGTTAAGTGATGTGATTTGAGCAGGTTGACCAAAAACGAAGCCCGGTTATGCCCGAAGTCGGCCTATTGGTCGACCACTGTGTAAATCACTGCCACAATTGGGAAAACCCCCGAACGAGCGCGCCGCTGCGGACGCAGCCTTGAACCCGTGATTTCCCGTTAAATCCCATACAATCAATGTGTTAACACGAATTTCACACCCCTTGCTTTGGCGATCACCTTGCTCCAATGGCCTCGAGTCGGGTCCAGCCTCTCGAAATGGGCGACTGAGCCCTGCTCAGAGGCAGTAAGAATCAGAGCCGCAGGCGTGAGTCAGATGCTCAGGCTCACCCTTCCCCGGGCAGTCTATCGGTAAGGAGTTTGGAGTGCCAGGCGACGCTGGGGGCGAGGGAGTCGAGTCGGTGTTTAGCCTAAGGAGTAATCGGAAAAGCATGTCGTCGACACCTCAACTCCCATCCCTGGATGACCAGCGTCAATTCTGGGACTGGCATTGGCAGCACTGGAAAGAGCGCCGCGTACTGAATGATTGGACGGAAAGGCGCGCGCAGGAGATCCTCGGTCTGATCCGCGGGCTAGGTTTGCGGCAGCCACGGCTTCTTGATCTCGGGTGCGGACGCGGGTGGTTCGCCGAGCGCTTGGAGGAATTTGGAGAGACGCATGGAATCGACCTTTCACCAGAAGGCATAGCTGCGGCGCGGGTGCGGCGTCCCAACATCGTCTATACGGTCGGGAACATCTATGATGCGCCGCTCGCAAAGGATTATTTCGACGTTGTTGTTTCGCAAGAAGTGATTGCGCACGTGGACGACCAGCGGAAATATCTGGACCGGGCTGCCGAGGTCCTCAAGCCGGGCGGTTATTTCATCATCACGACCGGGAACAAGTACGTGATGGATCGTCTCGGCGATGTTGGCTGGAATGTACAGCCACCCCAACACATCGCGAACCAGGTCAGCCGTGGGCAACTCAAGAAGATGCTCGCCCCACGCTTCCGGATTCTGAAATCTTTTACCATCATTCCTCACGGCCAAGCAGGAATTCTTCGTCTGGTGAATTCCTACAAGCTCAACGCTACTGCCCGGTTGTTGGTACCTCAGGAGAAGCTCGACTCTTGGAAGGAAAAAGCTGGATTCGGCTGGCAGATGATCATATTGGCGCAGAAGACGGTCTGACTATCCTTAGCGCCCAAGAGTTACGCGGACGGTACTCAATGACGACCAAGGAAACCCGAAAAAAAATCGGTGTTTTCAGCCATGGCGGCACGAAGAACCTCGGAGACGAAGCGCTCCTGGCCGCCGTCATTCAGAATGTCCTCTTGCGCGTCCCGCATGCCGAAGTCGTGGGGTTTACGATCAATCCTGAGGATACCCATGAACGTCACGGCATCCTTTCCTTTCCAGTTCGTCAGATAGACAGGGGTGCTCTGTCTAATACTGCCGGTTCGGAGCCTTCCGTCGGCTTAACCAAAACGCCCGAACGGGAAGGTTCGAGCGTCGGCGCCGCCGGTAAGATCAAGAACGCGCTCAAGATCCTCCCCGGAGTGCGTCCTGCTGTCCGAGTGCTCCGGGGCCTTGCGCAAAACCTGCACACGATTTTTGCCGAACCAAAGTTCCTGTTTGATTCCTACCGCCGTTTGGAAGGCGTGGATCTGCTGCTGGTTGCCGGCTCGCAGCAATTAAACGACGGCTACGGTGGCGCCTGGGGTTTTCCCTTCACGCTTTACAAGTGGACGTTGCTAGCGAAGCTGGCCGGGACGAGAGTCGCCATACTCAGCGTCGGAGCGGGCCCGATTTCGTCTCCGCTGAGCAAGTTTTTCTTCAAGCGCGTTCTCAATCTGGTCGATTACCGCTCATACCGAGACGCCATTTCCAGCCGCATGATGGAGAGCATGGGCATCAAGGGAGCCCACCCTGTTCTTCCGGACTTGGTCTACAGCCTTCAGCTTCCGGCTCCCAAGGCCGCACCAACGGGCGCGGCCCGCATCGTGGTCGGCGCAAATCCTGTGCCGTTCTTCGACGGTCGCTACTGGCCCACTCCCGATCCTGCCCGCTACCAGGATTACGTCCGCAAATTTGCGCGCTTTGCCGAATGGCTCGACGAGAGTGGCCACTCCATTCTGTTTTTTCCGACGCAGATGCGTGCCGATGTTCTCACCATCGGCGACATTCGTCGGGAGATGAATGGCCACAGCCAGTCTCCCAATCTTCTTCCTGGGCGGCCGATGCAAACTCTCGAGGATCTCGTTTCGGAAATCTCGCGCGCGGATTTCGTTGTTGCCAATCGCTACCACGGCATCCTCATCTCGCTGATGATGAACAAGCCCGTCCTCGGCGTTGCGTATCACGAGAAAAGCCGCGCGCTGCTCGAACAGGCCGGCCAGGGCGACTACGTTTTGAATATCGCCGATTTCAAGACGGAAGATCTCATCGAGCGCTTCTCGGCCATGGAAGCGGCCGCGCCGGCCCTCAAGAAGCGAATTGCCGAGCGCATGGCGCCGCTGCGCAAGGCGCTCGACGAACAGTACGATACCGTGCTCGGCCTGATCGGCATCCAACCGGCTTCAGGCCGCGCTTCCTAGTCTTGAAACGATGCAATTTATGGAAACCAAAGTGAAAGGCTCCTTTCTCATCGAACTGGAGCGCCGTGAAGACAACCGGGGTTTCTTCGCCCGTTCCTGGTGTGCCAAAGAATTTGAAGCGCACGGGCTGAATCCACGCATTGCACAGATCAACGTCGGCTTCACCGCGAAGGGGGCCGGCATACGCGGGATGCATTATCAGCTGGCTCCCCACCAGGAGGCGAAAACCGTTCGTTGTACGAACGGAGCGGCCTTCGATGTCGTCGTGGACTTGCGCACCGGATCCCCCACGTATCAAACTCTCGTGGACGCGACGGAACTCGAATACCTGACGACGGTGTTTTACGCTCCGGAATCGGCTCGCGGCGTGCGTTTTGACGACCCCGCTTTCGGGATTCATTGGCCGCTGCCAACGGGCGTGATCTCGGACGCCGATCGTGCTTGGCCGGACTATCGAGCATAGGGAGCAGGTTCTGGGAGTGCGGAGAACTCATGATCATCGTTGACACTGCGCTGGAGCAGCGGGAGAAAGAAGGCAGACCGGTCCGCGTCGGAATCGTCGGTGCGGGTTATATGGGCCGGGGAATTGCCACGCAACTCCTTAAGCCGCCGGTCGGAATACGTCTCGCCGCCATTTCCAATCGGACGCTGTGCAAAGCGGAGCAAGCTTTGCGAGATGGCGGCCTCACGCGCTTTCAGAAGGTGGCATCCGCCGCCGAGCTCGATCAGAGCGTCGCTGACAGCGAAGTCTGCGTCGCAAGCGATCCGCTGCTTCTGTGCGACGCCGCGAACATTGACGTGGTGGTTGATGCCACGAGCGACATGGAATTGGGTGCGCGCGTGGTCCTCCGCGCTCTCAAGCGCGGCAAGCACGTGGTTCTTCTCAACGCCGTTCTCGATGCGACCCTCGGCCCCATCCTCAAAGTCTACGCTGACCGCCACAACGCAGTCATCACCTACACCGATGGCGATGAACCCGGCGTTGCCGTCAACCTTTTCCGCTTTGTCAAAACGATGGGCTTTCGTCCGGTCGCCGCAGGCAACCTCAAGGGTCTGCTCGATCCCTACCGAACGCCAGAAACGCAGAAGGCTTTTGCCGAACGCGTCAATCAGTCTGCCCCCATGATTACCTCTTTCGCGGATGGCACGAAGCTTTCCATGGAATGCACGATTCTGGCGAATTCCACGGGGCTGGGCGTCGGCAAACGAGGGATGTACGGCCCGAAGTGCGCCCACGTGAAGGAAGCGCTTGGACTGTTTCCGCGCGAACAACTTTTGAATGGCGGAATCGTGGACTTCTTGATTGGCGCTGAGCCCCACACTGGCGTGTTCGTGATCGCCTACAGTGAAGATGCCATAAATGCTCAGTACATGAACTTCTTCAAGATGGGCGACGGACCCTTTTACGTCTTCTACACCCCCTTCCATCTGCCTCAGGTCCAGGTCCTCACCACGATTGCCCGCGCCGCTCTTTTTCATGACGCGACCACTTCTCCGGTCGGCAAGCCCGTATGTGATGTGCTCACCATCGCCAAGCGCGACCTTGCGGCCGGCGAGACCCTGGATGGAATCGGGGGATTCACCTGTTACGGCGTCATCGAGAACGCTGATATCGCCCAAAAAGAAAACGCCTTGCCCATGGGTCTCTCGGAAAACTGCCGGCTCAAGCGGGCCATTGCCAAGGACTCCGTGATCACTTATGCCGACGTCGAGGTCCCATCGGGTCGCCTCTGTGACCAGCTTCGCGCCGAGCAGCATCGCTATTTCTACGCGGCCGTGGGCGCCTGAGCAAAAACATGACGACTTCCATCGAGACTCAGCGCCTCACCGCTCAGCAGGTCGTTGAAAACGATCTTGGATACATAACCGCCGATCTCGCCGAAGAGTTTCGTCGCTTGTCGGGACGCCGCCTTCTCCTTACCGGCGGCGCAGGCTTCCTCGGTCATTACTTGGTGCAATCGGCCCTCTACTGGAATCGGACAAAGTCAGCGCCGCCCATTGATGTGACGGTCTTCGACAACTACATTCGCGGCGTACCGTCCTGGCTCCGGCGGCTCGAAGGCGATCCCAATCTCCACCTCAAGAAACACGACCTCGCTGATCCGCTCCCAGCCGGCATGGGGAATTTCGAGTACATTATCCATGCCGCTTCGATCGCTTCGCCCACCTATTACCGCAAAGACCCCATTGGCACGATGGATGCCAACGTCAATGGTCTCCGAAATCTGCTCGAATATGCTCGCGCCCGCATGCGCGCGGGCAAAGCCTTCGAGGGCTTCCTTTTCTATTCCAGTAGCGAGATCTACGGCGATCCCACTCCGGAAAATATCCCTACGCCGGAAACTTACCGCGGTTTGGTTTCTTGCACGGGTCCGCGGGCGTGCTACGACGAAGCCAAACGCTATGGCGAAACACTTTGCGTGAATTTTGCGCGCCAGGCCGGCATTCCCGTTAAGGCGGTGCGCCCGTTCAACAACTACGGCCCCGGCCTGAAGATCACCGATCGCCGCGTACTACCGGACTTCGCCCGTGACGTTCTCGCCGGCCGCGACATCGTCATGCTATCCGATGGCGCGCCGAAACGTACCTTCTGTTATGTTGCCGACGCTATTTGCGGTTACTTCAAAGTGCTCGTGAACGGCCAGCCGGGCGAAGCCTATAACATCGGTGTGGAGCAGCCGGAAATCTCCATGCTGCAATTGGCCGAAAAGATTGTTGAGATCGCGCGGGAGTTGTTCGGCTACCAGGGCAAGATCGTGCACCGGGAGAGCCAAGACCCTGAATATCTTTTGGACAATCCTAGCCGTCGGCGCCCCGTAATCGAGAAAGCTCGTCGGCTTGGCTATAGCCCCCGGATTGAAATCAACGAGGGACTCAGGCGTGCTCTCCTCTGGTATGCGGGAAATCCCGTGGCGGACGAAGCTTGATGAAAATCTCGGTTATCGGAATTGGTTACGTCGGACTCGTCAGCGGCGTTTGTTTCGCCGAGAAGGGTCATGAAGTCGTCTGCGTTGATTCGGACGCAAAGAAAGTTGCCCTCATCCAGCAAGGCATAGCGCCGATCTTTGAGCGCGGTCTCGACCTGCTTCTTCGCAAGCACGTTGGCTCGCGCTTGCGGGCAACCACCGATATGCGCTCCGCCATTCTCGAGACCGATCTCTCCTTGATCGCCGTCGGCACGCCCTTCAACGGCAGTGAAATCGATCTTTGCTACGTTGAGCAGGCATCGCGCCAGATCGGCGAGATCCTTCGCGAGAAGCAGGAATACCACACCGTGGTCGTGAAGAGCACGGTCGTCCCGGGCACAACGGAAACGAAAGTTCTACCCATTCTCGAAATGGCGTCGGGCAAGAAAGCCGGAAGCGGTTTCGGCGTCGGCATGAATCCGGAATTTCTGACCGAAGGCGAGGCCGTTAACGATTTCATGAATCCGGATCGTCTCATCTTTGGCGGCATCGATGCCAAAACGATCGCTTCCTTGGATCAGTTGTACGCCTGCTTCTCGGGAGTGGATGTCCTTCGCACCAACCCCCGAACCGCAGAGATGATCAAATACGCGTCCAATGCCCTGCTGGCTGCGATGATTTCCTTCTCCAATGAAATCGCCAATCTTGGCGCTGCCATCGGAGGCATCGACACGGTCGAGGTCATGCAAGGCGTGCGCCTCAGCAATTATCTGACTGTCCCTTTGCCTGATGGCTCCCGCCGCAGCCCCGGGATCGTGTCGTTTCTGGCTGCTGGCTGTGGCTTTGGCGGCAGTTGCTTGCCCAAAGATGTCAAAGCTCTGATTGCTTACGGCCGGAAACGTGGTGTGCCCATGGATCTTCTCGGCGCTGTCATTCAGGTGAATGAACGCCAGCCTGAGAAAATCATTGCTTTGCTCAGAAAGCACTATCCTTCTCTGCGCGGCCTGCGCGTGTCTGTCCTGGGCTTGTCTTTTCGGCCGGATACGAACGACATGCGTGAATCGCCTGCGATTCCCATTTTGCGCGCGCTTACCAACGAAGGCGCCGTCCTGAAAGCCTATGACCCTGCGGCCCGCGATGAAGCGCGCGAACTCTTTAGTGGTGATTCTGTTTGTGTGTGCGACGATCTCAGCGAGACGCTATCCGGCGCACAAGCCGTAGTTCTCGTTACCCGTTGGAATGAATTTCATGCCATTCCGGAACTGCTGCGGGAAATGCGTCCGCAGCCTCTGTTTGTGGATGGCCGCCGAATGCTCGAGAAGAGCAGTTTTTCGCGCTACGAGGGCATTGGATTGTGATGGAACTCTAGCGGTTCCGGAAAGCGAGGCAAACCGTGAAAGTCGTTCTCTTCTGTGGCGGGCTCGGATT
>WNFA01000310.1_pt1 | contig 38017 bp, 34 predicted proteins | sample 5400481 | NCBI WGS metagenome assembly WNFA01 (sample SAMN13153340, study PRJNA577476) | soil metagenome | isolation source: 120 cm saprolite under Douglas fir tree site 2 hole 1 replicate 2 | place: USA:California | collected 2015-04-18 | reverse complement strand
TATCTATAGCCAGCCAGTTGCGCCACGAAAACCAGAATGCAAAACCCAGAAGTAAAAGGAATACCAGCATGACAGGTATTCCTGCCTTTGCTCCCCACTCCAGGAAGGAATTATCTGGCTCCACTAGAGGCGAAGTCTGTGCAAGCGCACGGAAAGGTTCCGCACGAACCAGGTATGCCTGACTTCCCAGGCCAATGCCAAACAGGGGAAACGCTTCGATGACCCGAACAGCCGTTTGCCAGCTTCCCACGTGCAGCGAGAGATCGCTCTGGTTGTTAGCATGATATAATTCCGTGGCGATCTGTGAAGGAAAAACAGAGAATGCTAACACTGCCAGGGCCGCCATCAACAAAAGTAGCAGCACACTATTACGTATGCGCCCCAGCAAGAACATAAAAACCACTATACCTGCGAGTACAGCTATCCACGCCCCGGTACTATAGGTGAACAGCAGTGCCAGCAGGATCAACAGCGTTTCCAGAAGATAGATCATCTTTGCCCAAAGCTGTTTACTTTCTATAAATAGTCCTAATGAAAGGAAAAAGCAAGTGGCAAGAAAGACTCCGTTGCCGTTCGGATTGCCGAGAAACGAACCGGAGCGAGAGATAGCTGTCCCCACTATTTGATAGTTCGAGTATGTGAAAAGCGTGATTTCAGCTTGCGCAGATTCAAACAAGAACTTGCCCGTGGTTGCCTCAATAATAGTATGTATGGCGATAAGTGCTGCCAGAACCGAGAGCAATTGAAACACACGCCGCACAGCCGAAATATCTTTCGCGATGATGTTGCCCAGCCAGAACATGATGAATGCACTGAGAACGAGATTAAGATAGAAGGCGATAGCGTTGGTCAGACTGAAAGCGCCACCAATAATGGTAGGATAGATATTCAGGATGAGAAACAAAATCCAGAGCCAAATCGAGCGCGGAAGAGTCCAGGGATTATCGGCAGATCGCCCAAAGTAGCAGACAAAGAGCAGGAAGAGCGCCATGAGCATTGCTACCTGGTACACGTCGAGGGCAAGATACGAGTCAACCAATATGTGAACAGCGACGATGAGTGTCACAGTAAGTTCGTCCAGCCTGAGCAGAACGATGATCACCATAATGAAAGTGCCAGCGACGACAGCACTATATACGGGGCCAACTGCACCGATGGCCACTCCCAGGAAAAGCACCGCCGGTAATGCCAGGATCGAGAAAATCGATTGGAAAGAAAACCAGGGCGACCGCAAGGGATCGCCCCTACGTGGTAATCGGATAAGCTGTGTGACGTTTTTCATGATTTGTGAGTTCCTGTTCTTGTGCAGTTATAGTCAACCCCAACACTCATGTCTTCATTTAAAGATTGGGTGAGTGCCGCAGTCTTGTTACCGGACGCGATAAATCGGGTCCCTACGCCCGTGATCAGCGCACAGGACGGGAGTGTGATAAGCAGGTGTAAATTCCATTGTTCACCCGCTTGTCGCTGTACCAGGTACTGGTAATGCCAACCGCTGCTATCTTTCGTAGCTGCATGAGGCACATGCCAGATAAGCGTGATGATATGGGTTTGGCCATCAAGAAGCGTGAAGCGCCCTGCCCATACCCTGTGACCAAAAGCCTGGGAGGACTGGATAGCGGCAAGCCCAGTCTGCATGTCTAAGGTACTACCAGGTGGAGCATAGATACGTATATAATCTCGATAGGTGGGCCAGCCATAGCGTTGCCCTGGAATGATCCAGGCGTAGGTGAGGGTCGTTACATGAATAGCGGTGCCCTCTGCATCAAGATCTACTTGATCGCGTAGCGTGTTGACGATGAAGTTGTTGGCATTCGTTGCGCCGAGATTTGCGTCCACCACGAAAAGACTATCCTTGTCCGATGGTTGAATGGCAGCATCAAGGTGAGAGAGGTGTAACAGATTTTCCGCGGCGCTGGAGTTGAAATAAATTTGGATATCCTTTGAGCGTAGCGAACTACTGAGTATTTGCGCCAGCTTGGGAAAGGTTGAAGGTGAAAGCTGGCGGACGCGAGCAAGAACGTGCTTTGCCAACACAGCCGTGAAGTGTTTGCGCAGTGATGAATACCCATCGGGTGAAGGATCAGTGGGAGGACCCTCATAGGCTGGTCCCAGTTCGTGGTATTGAATACGCGCAACCAGGTTTTGCGCCGTAACTACCTCGTGATACTCTGTGACATCGATGGGTCCAGTAATTTCAAGAATGTGTTGGACCAGTGCCGGTGTAATCGCGATCACACCCAGAACTGGGACTGGGCCACCGAGTCGTATGTAGTTCTGCTCGCCATAACGTGCAGCGGTTGGAAAGTCTGCGTCGAGGTTGGAGTCGCGAAGACTCCAGCTATGTGTTGACAATGTAAACCAGCGGTAGGCTGGCGGATAAGGAATCACCTCGCCAGCTCTGAGAAAAGGTAGCTCAAGCAGAGCGACATCGGTAATGTGAGCAGCCATGAGCCGTCCTGCTGAAAGGGTAAGAATGCCATAGTTTCCAATGAAGCCACCGCCCGGTCTCAGTTCTGTCGGATCGAGCACTTCTAGCAGATAGTTTGCCTGCTTGTCAACCCCTAGAAGACCAGGGACGACACCCGGCAATTGCCCAAGGTCATTAAGCGCTGCTTGTAGCGCCGGTATGTAACGGTAAAAGGTCGTAAACAGCTTACTCAAACGTGGATCAAACTCTACATCGGTTGGTTGTAGTTGATTCGCCTGATCAAGAACCTGCGTCAGGGCTATCTTCATCTTGTGAAGATTCTGGTCGACGGTGCTGAAGTCATGCATAGTCAGCCCACGTCCTTGAACGTTCAACGGATCATTCCGAGTCTGTCCCCCAGACAGACTGTCTGAAATGAGCGCATTCAGTAGATCACAACCTGATACTCCTGCCAGAGATATCCCAACTGCCAGAAGCGAGAGGTGGAACCCGGCATATAGTCGAGTACCGTATGTGGGGATACCGGACGCGATAAATCGGGTCCCTACGCCCCATGATAACGGCTGCAGGTCATTAGCTAGCTGACTGAAGCTAGTGGATGCTGCTGCAAACTCTTGTTGCGCCTGGGTAATAGTATGGGTGTCAAAGGGCTCATTTGGAAGCCTGGCTACAAGCGTCAGAGCCATGCGCAGGTGTTGAGTCCCATCTTGAGCCAAAAGCAAGTAGCGAGGGTAGTTCGCGGTCAACCTTTGGTACCCAAGCAGCGAGAACACTCCGCCAACCACACCTAGAAGTAGCAAGGCCAAAGTAAAAAGGTACACTCCCACGATAAATCGGGGAGCTACCGTTTGCTTATTGCCTTTTGCAGTACGGACGCGAAGGAATTGATACGCGCTCCGCAAGCTCCGCTGAGGGTCCCTACGCCCCCATCCCCGGACGCGATAAATCGGGTCCCTACTGTCCATGTTGCTTACCTTTCTGACTGTCACGCAGTGTCGGCTCGGCTGCATCGCGGGCACCTGCTGTAGGGACCCGATTTATCGCGTCCGCGGGGTGGGGCGTGGGAGCCGGATGTGCATTGTTCGTGCGATGGTTGTTTGCATCGTGCTGACCATCGGAACGGTAGTAGTAGTAAGAGTAGGCAAAGTCTTTGCGACTGCGACGTTGTTTGTTGATGACATAGCCAGGGACATGCGCTCCGGCCTGTTCTAGCAGAGTTTTCACCTGCCCGAGGCTCCCCTTAGTGGCGCGAGTGATGTCGACCACGACCAGCGTCCCATCCACCTTTGATGCCAAAATGCTGGCATCTGACAGGCCCAGGACGGGAGGAGTATCAAAGATAACAATATCCGCACCATAACTTGCAATTGCTGCAAAGAGACGCTCCATAGCTTTTGAGTCAAGTAACTCTGAGGGATTCGGTGGCAGCGGCCCAGAAGGCATAACTCGCAAATTGGGAATATCCACAGCATGAATAAAAGGATCGAGCAGGGTGTTGGCAAGGGCTACCTTCGTGAGTAGCTCATCTGCTGGTGGTTGGCCCGCAGAGAAAATAGCGGAGAGAATCTGGCTTTCAGGAGATACGTTAGTCATAGTGGGCACGCTAAAAGCCATGATGGCATTGCTCAAGCCTTGCTTATCTGGTGAAAGGCCAAATTTCTCATGCAGGGTTGGGCGGCGCAGGTCCCCATCGATGAGCAGCGTACGTTTACCAGCCTTGGCCATAAAAATTGCCAGATTCGCCGCAACGACGCTCTTGCCATCATAAGGCAGAGCACTCGTCACTACCAAAGAATGTAGCGGTTTGTCTACACTTGAGAAGCCAATGCTCGTACGCAAAATGCGATAGGACTCGACATTGGCATCCTTGCCCGTTGGGTGAATGAGGGCTTCTGGGTGATCCGAGCCTGTCCCCCAGACAGGCTGAGGTACACGCCAGACTGTAGCTAGTACGGGTCGTTCCACCAGTTGGGTAACGGCCTCTGGAGTGCGAATCTGTGTGCTTAGCTCTTCAAGTAATATGGCCAGCAATATTCCCAGGAACAAACCTGTCGCCAGGCCGGCACTGGTATTGAGGAGAATATCGGGTTGTACAGGTCTTGTTCCAGGCTGCGCGGCCTGGGCCACTTCCAGGAAATTGCCGTTCTCTGCCTCTGTCAACTCAAGCTGGGTCAGCGACGACTGCAATTGGGTGTTGTGCTGCTGTAAACCATTCTGTTGCGCTGCTAAATCTGCGATCTGGGCATCCGTTCCTTTCTGTGTCCGCAATGCAGTGCTTTTAAGTTCGTCAATCTGGGTTGTGAGAGAGTCTATCTGCGCCTGGGTTGCATCAAGATCTTGTCGAATTTGTTGCTGTGATTGACTATTGTTTTGTTGCATGATTTGTTGCTGCAGGTTGATCAACGTTGCTACAATATCGTTGGCAATATCTGCCGCTCGTTTCGGGTTTGCATCCACCACATTGATCTCAAACAATTGTGTATTCAGTCTGGGCGTCGCTGTCACCTGTTTTGCGAGTCGCTCGACCGTAAGGCCAGGGTAGTGAGAGGCAACCTCACGCAGCACGGGATCACTTACGGCCAACTGTGCCTCTGTCTGAACAAGCTGGTCACTGGCCAGTAAACTATTGATATCTGCTTGATTGCTCTGCGAACGAATAGTGATCTGAATAAGTGCCGTCGATTTATAGAGTGGGGTGCTGAGTATGCTGCCAACATAAGCGCCCAGTCCTAGTACGAAGCAACAGATGACGACAAGCAGCCATCGCTTTACTAAGATGGTGTAAGTGTGTCTAAGTGTCATTTCTTATGACTTCCTTTCTATGTACGGGCGTGATTCATCACGCCCCTCCGCCCCGTTATCTGCCGCGGCAGAGTACCATCTCAACGACGCTCATCAAGATGACACGTATGTCAAGTATGAGTGACTGGTGTTTGATGTAGTAGAGATCGTATTGCAATTTTTCCAGTGCATCTCGGTCGCTACTTCCGTAGGGGTACTTCACCTGAGCCCAGCCCGTCAATCCGGGTTTGATGCTCAAGCGACAGAGGTAAAATGGGATGGTCTTTGCCAGTTGAGAGACGAAGGCTGCTCGCTCTGGCCGTGGGCCTATCAGGCTCATTTCGCCGCGCAAAATATTGAGTACCTGTGGAAGCTCGTCTAAATGCGTGGCACGTAGGAAGTGCCCAACCCGCATCACGCGTGGATCATCTTCACTTGCCCACCTTGGATGCCCTGCACGTTCGGCGTCGGTACACATCGAACGGAACTTATGAATGAAGAATCTCCGCCCCTGGTATCCCAGGCGCTCCTGGCTGTAAAAGACAGGGCCAGGAGACTCAAAATAGATCAGGAGCGCCAGAACAGGCAGGAGCAAGAGCATTACTGCCATGCCAACGAGCGCAAAGGTTATATCTATCACCTTGCACCAGCATAGGTAGAGCGGACGAAAACGGATTTCTGATGGCAGAGCTGCATACCACTGGTCTCCCAGGTGTTCGATCGGGACCTTGCTCCATGTGCGTTCGTAAACCATCGCCATGGGAATTACAGAGATGCCTCGCTGAGTTGCTTCAATAGCTTGCTGAAAGAGTTCAGGATGTGCTTTGTAATCAACAGCCATGATGATGATGTCTATCAGACCATCCTCTATGAGGACACTCAGTACATCTCTACCACCCAGAATAGGGAGACCATTCTTCTGCGATCCTGCTTCTGCACATTCGCCTGCATGCTCACTGATGTAGCCCAGAATGTTTAAAGCGGGTCGTTGGGCACGACGCAACTCTTCAACAATGATCCCTCCTGTGGCGCTCGTTCCAACGACAACCGCGAGAGGACGCCGTCCTGGGCGACCGCAAGGGTCGCTCCTACCATACACGCCTTCGGAGGCCGATCCATCTATAGTAGGGGCGACCCTTGCGGTCGCCCTGCAAGTTGTTTCTCCTGTTCTTCTCAGATCATCTCTACTGTGAGAGTCAGGGGCGTCTGGATGTTCGACTGCGTAGGGGCGTGATTCATCACGCCCTGGGGGCTGCTCTGCAAGGGAATGTGGGGCGTGATTCATCACGCCCCTACGCAAAGCTTCTTCCTGGACCTGATACAGGTTTTGGGATGCCTCCCCAGGTGTATCTCGTTCAAGATCAGATCGCATGATGTACCTTTCTTCTCTTGCTTCTCGCTATTCCATGCTTCTCAACACTTCTCAATATAACCAGGGAGCAAATCGATGAAAATTCAATCATGTTCTGCTAGCGTCCCGTAGGTCCCCTCAGCGAAGCTTGCGGAGCGCGTTTAAACCCCTCGCGGGACTTCTTCGGGATGCCTCTCCGCCGCCTTATCTCTATCGGCAGAGACACTCTTGCCCAGTAGTGTTGCAATGTGTGCATCAAGTTGTGCTGTTAGTTGATCGCAATCAAGGTGTGCTTCAACATAGGCACGTCCACGCTGCCCAAGTAGCTCTGTCTCTTCTGAATGCTCATATAAATAGAGGACTGCAGATGCAAGCGCCTTCCCATTCTCTGGTTCCACATACAATGCTGCACCCGCCTCTTGCTCTGCAGTTCGGCGTGCTTCACCATCCACTGCCAACAAAAGAGGGCGAGCACAAGCCATAGCTTCAAACATCTTTGAGGGCAGTGCACCTTCAAACAATGGCACTTTACGTACAGAGACCAGGCATGCATCAGCAGCGGCTAAGAGTTGTGGCATTTGGTCATGAGGCAGGGGATCAAGAAATGTCACATTTTTGAGATTGCGCCTGTAAGCCCCTGCCACAAGTTCTGCCTTTTCCGCTCCATCACCAATCAGAACAAAACGTGTATCGTCGTTAGCGAGTAAATGTTCGGCTGCGTCGAGCACAGTAGCGAGACCATGAGATAACCCATGCGTACCGGCGTAGAGAACAGTAAATCGATGATCCCAGCCGAACTTGGCGCGAGCTTGGACCCGTGATGATGGACGGAACTTAGTTGTATCGACCCCATTCCAAATGAGGAGGATATGCTCCGGTGAAAGCCCCCGTTGTAGAAGCCTGTCACGTTGTCCTTCCGTTACCACCCAGACGAGACTCGCTCGTAGATAGCTAGACCATTCCAACCACTCAGAGAGTCGGATCAGAGCACGGTTACGCAATACCCCCAACTGAACTGCGGCCTCAGGCCAAAGATCAGCAACCCAGAAGATGAATGGGCAATGCTTGAGCCAGGCAAGTATACGTGCTGCAATGACATTGAAAAGTGGAGGGGATTCAACAATGATGACATCTGGACGACCAATGGATTTTCCTCCAAAGAGAGGCGCGAGACATCCAAAGGAAAGCTGTGCCAGAATGCGATGCAGAAAACCCTTGTTTGCGCTGATATAGCTCCATACTCGTACTACGCGCACTCCATCAAGCTCTTCTTCTTGAAGTACACGACCGCGGTATTGGAAGGGTACGATACCAGTTGGATAGTTTGGGACAGTAGTCAGCACTGTCACCCGGTGTCCCAGTTTCACCAACCGCTTCGCTGTTTCACTGACGCATATGGCTGCTGCCGCCTTCTCCGGCGGATAGTAGCGAGAGATAAAGAGAATATGAGCCATTTATTTCATCCTTCATCGTAGGGACCCGATTTATCGCGTCCGCCCTGGAAACTCCAAACTTTGCACAATGCGTGTTGCCGCATTTCCCGCGCCATATGGATTGTGTTGTGGAGGTTCTGGCTTTGGCAATTGAACGGCCTCAATAATGGCCTGCCAACGACTACCGACCAGCACATTCCACCCGCTTTCGACCGTTTCAGTCCATTCTGTCTCTTCGCGCAGGGTCACACATGGCACACCGAGGAGAAAGGCTTCTTTTTGTATACCGCCAGAGTCCGTGAGAACGCGATACGCCACCTGCTCAAGTGCCAGCATAGCGATATATCCTATCGGTTCAATAAAGCGGACGTGCTTGCCCCAGGTGATGTCGTAGCCTTGCAGGCATTTGCGGGTGCGCGGATGGATGGGGAAAACAACCGGCATCTCCAGCCTATTGAGCGCGTGAGCAATGTTACGCATTGCCACAGGATCATCAGTATTCAGGGGCCGGTGTATCGTCACCAGGAAATAGGCATGTGCTGCAACGTCTAATGCAGGTAAGAGCGCCTGTACCTGTGCCGCAAGCCTTGGCTGAAGGTGCAGCAGGATGTCATAGGTGACATCCCCCACCAGCTCAACGCCCTGCGTAATGCCCTCCCTGCTCAAGTGCCTTTGGGCTGTCTTCGTCGGACAAAACAGGCGCTGCGAGAGATGGTCAGTAACGACACGATTGATCTCTTCCGGCATCGACCAGTTAAAGCTTCTCAGCCCTGCCTCGATATGCGCTATGGGAATTTGCAATTTTGCCGCCGCCAGCGCGCTAGCAAGGGTGGAATTGGTATCGCCAAAGACAATCACCCAATCTGGGTGCTCTTTCATGAGAACTGGCTCAATAGCTTCGAGTATCCGAGCAGTCTGCACTCCATGTGTGCCAGAGCCAACCTCGAGGTTATAGTTGGGGGCTGGAATAGCCAGCTCATCAAAGAACTGGGCAGACATACGATAATCGTAGTGTTGCCCGGTATGGATAATGATCTCCTCATGCCGCGGCCGCAAGGCACGACTCACAGGTTCGAGCTTCACAAACTCAGGACGTGCTCCAACGATTGTCGCCAGCTTCACTATAAATCCTTTCTGGATACCCGCCTCCGTTCACGGGGCGGGAGGAAAGAAAGACACCGTCAGGTGGGCATGCTTCCTCTTGCGTGTTTTGTACATTTAAGCTATACTGTGCTTGTAGGCTTAGGCACTCTGGTTCGCCAGAGAGAGACAGTTCGCCTACAGGGCACCTTTCCAACGGAACGTATGGCGTTCTGGCTGTACCTCCCGCTGTAGGTTTTTTCTGACCGCCGTCACCGATAGCAATATACTGCATACCCAGAGACTCAATATATTGCGGGCAGAGTGCTCTGCGCCCATCCATCACTACACGACAATGCGCAAATCGACTGAAATCGAGTGTTCGGTAGTTTGAATGGTCTGCTTGTAGCACAATTGCACATATTTCATGCTCATGCTTTGCAGGCAGAGGAGTGTATCCCAATTCACTTAGTTCAGCCGCACTAAACAAAGGGTCATCAACGTACACGCTTGCTCCACGAGCCAGGAGAGCATGCTGAAGTAATTGCGCACTCGTGAAGGCTACTGCACGTACATTTCCCCGATACGCTATTCCCAGTACGAGCACTGACTGGTGCGCTAATGATCCCGTAATAGCCTCAATCCGGTTCACTGCATACTCGGCCATCGCATCATTCACGTGGCGGGCAGAGCGTAGCAGGGTGAGCATGTGTGCTCCGACATTCTGAGTTTGTAGGGCAGGTTCTTCCAACCCTTTGAGCAGAAAGTAGGGATAGACCGGAATACAATGTCCACCAACACCTACCCCTGGCGAGTGTATATGTGAGTAGGGCTGCGTATTTGCTGCTGCGATGGCGGCTGCTACATCCAGGCCATAGGCATCCGCAAAGCATGCATACTCATTTGCCAGCGCAATGTTGACATCCCGGTAGGTCGCCTCTATGAGCTTTACAAATTCGGCTTCATCCGTCGAAGCCATGGAGATGATCGGGGCATCAAGCACAGAGCGATAAAACGCTACGGCAGCGCTGGTACTCTTCTCATCAATGCCACCCACTACTTTGGGATAGATGCGCAGGTCACGAAATATAGAGCCTGATGATACGCGCTCTGGACTGTATGCAAGGAGAAAGTCAACACCAGCTTGCAGCTTCGCCGTACGTTCGAGTATCGAAGCGCACCTTTGTGCCGTCGTACCGACGGGCAGGGTTGTCTCATAGATCACCAGCGTACCGGGTTGCAATCCTGCTCCAATGGCAGCCGTGACAACATCTATTGTCTGGAAGTCCACATCGTACTGTGCGTTGATGCTAACAGGGACAATGACGACGACCACCTTAGCCTGCCGTACAGCCTCCGTCATGTCCAGTGTTGCGTGGAGCAATCCCCTGGATACCATAGCGTCGACTCCTGCAATAAGCCCTGGTTCTTCGTGAACAGGTGATTGCCCCAGATTGATTGTTTCCACCACGTGTGGATTGATGTCGCAGCCAAGGACATACCACCCATGCTGGGCATACTGCACAGCAAGCGGTAGACCGATCTTACCCAGGCCGACCACCGCAACAGCCTGAGTCGAAGAGGGCGAAGGCACGGACGAACGCAAGGTCACATCCCTACAGGATGGATTATTAGGCATGTGCTACCTCGATCTTTTTAGCGTTATGGAGCGTTTGCCTCACATTATCCATGTTGTGTGTGGACTCGACGAGTAGATGGGCAATTTTGAGCACTGCCAGGCCATCTTCAGCCGAGACTGTGGGAAGTGTATCGTTGAGCAGAGCTGCGATGGTATCTTCATACTCCAGGCGCAAGGGTTCGGCTTTTCGCACCTTGAGGCGTGTCATCGAGCCTTCGCTGACCCCGGTGAAGGAGCCTAATGCATCCCAGGTCATGGTAGTGTAGTCGTTCTCGTAGAAGTACACATCCTGGGTCAGGTAGTTCAGGAGATACATGCCTTTTTCACCTGTGATGCTCAGTTCGCGTACCTTTGTCGGCGTCAGCCAGTTCACATCGAGCACGCCAATGGCATCGTTGGTGAAGTGGAGTATGCCCAACAGCAGGTCCTCGTGCATCTGGTTTACGCGGCGCTGGGTGACGGCTCCGATTGCTAGTAGCACCTCCGCATCTACAAGGTAGCGCATGACGTCGATGTCATGTGTAGCCAGGTCCAGGGTCACGCCAACGTCATGGACACGTGCAGGGAAAGGACCGAGGCGGCGGGCATGTAGGTGAAATACTTTCCCCAGTTCATGGGCCACTAACCGTCGTTTTAACTCGGTGACGGCCGGATTAAAGCGTTCTATATGGCCAACGGCGATCTTGACATTGCGCAGGTGAGCAAATCGAATCAGCTCAAATGCTTGCTCTATTGTACTAGTGAATGGTTTTTCAATGAGCACATTGACACCCTGATCGATCACATACGAGGCAACCTCAAAGTGCATGCATGTGGGGACAACGACCGCAACGAGGTCGGGGTGTGTCTCTTCTACCAACTGGCGATAATCTGTATAGCCAGCAATATGAAAGCGGTTCATCGCATGATGTAATGCGGCTGCGTTTAAGTCTGCAACGCCGACGAGCCGCAGGTGCTCCTCATTGAAATCGTTGAGCACTCGCAGATGATTCATGCCCATTGCACCTGCACCGATAACTGCGACATTCAAACGCATAATGTCAGCACCTCTTTCACGATGGTCGCAAGGTCTTCTTGGCTGAGGGCAGGATGGACGGGGAGCGATAAGACCTGCCTGGCCGCAGTCTCGGTGATGAGCAAACCTTGCGGTGGAATACGGTATCTCGTCGTTGCTTTGCGGTAGAACGGTTGTTGGTGAATGCCGCTGGGGTAGTGGATAGCCGTCCCAATACCGCGTGTATGCAAGTGCGCTGCCCATGCATCTCGGTTGCCGGTCACTCGAATGCTATATTGATGATAGACATGCCGGTAGCCAGGGCGGCAGAGCGGCGTTTTGACTGCCTCACCAAGGTGTTGCGTGAGGAACGTTGCATTGGCGATGCGCTGTTCGGTAAGCTGCTCCAATTTTGCCAGTTGGACCAGGCCCAGGGCCGCCTGAATGTCCATCATGCGCAGATTGTGCCCCATCGTGACGTGCTGGTAGCGTGCTTGCTGTCCGTGACTGCGCATTAAACGCACCCGCCCAGCGATGTCGGGGTCGTTGGTGGTCACCATCCCCCCTTCGCCGGTCGTCATGTTCTTGGTAGAGTAGAACGAGAAGCAGCCGGTGCCGAAACTCCCAACTGGCTTTCCTTCGATGTTGGCTGCATGCGCCTGGCACGCATCTTCGATGATTGCCAGCTGGTGTGTCCTGGCGAGTTGCTCGAGGCGCTGCATGTCACAGGGATGTCCATAGAGGTGAACCGGCAGGAGCGCTTTTGTTCGGGATGTGATTGCTGCCTCTACCAATACGGGATCAAGGGTATAGGTATCCGGCTCGATATCCACAAACACGGGGATGGCCCCGACCATCAGGATCACGTTGGCTGTTGCGGCAAAACTAAAGGGCGTGGTGATGACTTCATCCCCGGGCCCGATGCCGTGGGCCAGCAATGCGAGATGCAGCGCAGCGGTACCCGAAGAGACCGCCACCGCCTCTCGCACATGGCACATAGCTGCAAAGCGTTGCTCGAAGACAGCAACCTGCTCTCCCTGCGCGAGCTGGCCTGATGCTAAAACACGCCGCACGGCCTCCTGCTCCTCTGTTCCGAGGCAAGGACGCGCAATAGAGATCATATCAAACCTTTCTATGCGTAGTGGCGTTGCCTGGTACCCGCAAGGGGTTACCTGTCCCCCAGACAGGATTCCAGTACATTTTTAGGCGGGCCGTTCGCGAGGTGTACTGGTGCCCCTTGCGGGTACCAGGAGGTCGTGTTACTATCGCGCCTGAACCAACCATGGCGAACGATCCCATCGTCACGTTGGGTAGGATCATCGTGCCTGCTCCAATAGAGGCACCATAGCGCACAAGGACGGGGCGCTTGCGAATTGTGAGTTTGCCCAATCGTCATTTCCCTTCTTCGTTGTCAAAATGAGCGGATGACCTGGCAGGAGCAAGCCCTGCCACTACACTGCAAGCATCATGAATTATGTTGGCACAGAAAATGATGTATCGCATCACTTCCAATATAGCTATCGGCTAGATAAGATGGTTCTAAATACCTGTATGTGCTTTAATGATGGATTAACAACACATGACGCAATGGTGTAATTCTGCTCTTGCGCGCCTATGGTAATGTAGTCTCTAGTGGGAGGTGATTACGACGGAACTATATCCAACCGATCGTGCATCGCTGGAACGCGATTGTGAAGTAGAATTCTTTATTGCCAGTGGGCCCGGGGGGCAACATCGTAACAAGGTTGAGACCGGCGTGCGCTTGATCCATCGCCCGAGTGGAATTACTGTAACAGCCACCGAGCGGCGGTCTCAGCATGCGAACCGCGAGAAGGCTTTTGAACGCATGGCAGAGCGCCTCGAGAGATTGCAGCGCGCCACCACCCCACGCATTTCAACGCGACCAAGCGCGGCTGGCCGTGAACGCCGACTGCAGTCAAAGCGTCGTACAGGTCTGATCAAACAACTGAGAACCGCTGCTACTCAACACGAAGAGTAGCTTCATAAGTATACCGGGGCAGATTTCTGCCCCGGTGTACCTGGTACCCGCAAGGGGCACCAGTACATTTTTGGGCGTTCCGAGTGTGAAGTGTAGTGGTGCCCCTTGCGGGTACCAGGCTAAATCCCTTCCACTCAAGCAATACATCGGCTTACGCGTCGGTCAATGCTGTTGTATCGGGGGTTCTTCCGGGTAGGCTATTTGCGGTTCCTCATATTGGGGCTGCAAAGGTGAGGCAGAATACGACGGCTGCTCATACACTTGCTCTTCAAACCTGCGTACTGGTTGCTGTTCTTGTGCCTGGTATCCCTGCTCATACGAAGGATATATTTCTTGGACCGGTTTCGGGGCAGGTGGTGGTGCCTGGTAGACTGGAGAAGTTTGCTGTGCCCATCGATAGATTTTTGGCCAGGGGCCTTTCGTAAAAAAGTAGACGATGGCGCCGATAGGGTGCGCGATGAGGATAAAGAGAAACCAAAGCCCTTTATGTGTTAACTTGTTATTTCTTATGCAGTCAATGAGCATCCAGAGCCAGAAGAGCGTTGTCAATAGCCCGATGATTTGCGAAGCGTCTGGCCCTATGTCGAGAAAAAACATCTTTTGCTCCTGAAAATAAGCCCGTAGCGAGTAGGGGCTGTATATCCTTTGCTTCTTCGGTCGCCCTCCGAAACCGGTTTCTTTCTTCTCTGATCTGTTCCCTACCATATATCCTACCATACTCTCTCCTGACAGGAAACCTGAATTTGTGCTACACTTTCTACCGTAATGTACGAACGAATTATTTAAGCAGGAGCTGTTTTTCCTATGGCACAAACGATTGACAAGACCTCCCACTATTCGGCGATTGGCAAAGAAACACGAAGGCCTGATGCCCCTGATAAGCTGACCGGGCGCGCTCGCTATGCGGGGGATATCGCGCTAGCAGGTATGCTGCATGCCCGGCTAGTACTTAGCCCATATGCCCATGCACGCATCGTCAGCATTGACACCTCGGCTGCCCTGGAAGTACCGGGGGTCAAAGCTGTTTATACCAGTGAGACGTTGGCTATGGCAAAACGTGGCAGCGCTTCACGTACCCAGGCACCACTGGCAGAAGACGAGGTATTGTGGTGTGGGCACCCCGTTGCTATTATACTGGCAGAGACCGAGGCAGCCGCTGAAGATGGCGTTGCCGCCGTCGATGTCGAATATGAAGTGTTACCCGCCGTTGTAGACCCTATCGCCGCGATGCAGCCTGGGTCGCCACTGGCCCACCTGCATAAAGAAGAGCAAGCCTCCGAGATACCCGGTGGTGGTGCGCACGCCGCCGTCTCAGAAACGGAACCGAAAGAGGAAGACAGCGAGCAACTGTCGCAAAATGTCAGTGACAAAGTACACCTCCATGGCGGTGATATTGAGGCAGGATGGCGCGAGGCAGAGGTAGTGGTCGAGCGCACCTACACAACCAGCTTTGTGCATCAGTCCTATATAGAACCGCAGTCAATCGTCGTCGTCCCTAGCGCATCAGGCCGGCAATTGACCGTCTGGCCCAGTTCGCAGGGCATGTTCGCCGTGCGCTCAGATGTAGCTCTCGCTCTCGACATTCCTGAGCGGCAGGTGCGTGTCGAATCCGTTCCCCTGGGCGGTGCCTTTGGCGGCAAATTTGGCCTGATTGAACCACTAGCTGCTGCCGCGGCACACGCCTCACGCAGGCCAGTACGCCTGGCCTACACGCGCAGCGAGGATTTCCTGGCAGGCAATCCCGCACCACAATCAGCGATCACAGTCAAGCTCGGTGCGAAGGGTGACGGCACATTGGTGGCAATGCAGGCGAGGATCATCTTTGATACAGGAGCCTACTCTGCTGCCTTCGTAGTTCTGGGTGGTCTTATTCTCGGCAGCACCTATCGTTGTCCCAACTATGACTTTCGCTGCTACGAGGTGCTGACAAACAAGGTGAGTACCGGAGCCTATCGCGCTCCAAATGCGCCGCAGGCTACGTTTGCCCTCGAATCTGCAGTGGACGAATTGTGTCATGCGTTAGGGATGGACCCGATGGCCTTCCGCCTGAAAAATGGCAACAAAGAAGGAGATCGTACTGTAGACCATCGCACATGGCCGCGTATTGGGTTGCTTGAGTGTATAGAGCAAGTGCAACAGCATCCTCTGTGGGCGAAACGTGCAGAAAAGCGTACTATCCCTGACGAGTTGAAAGATTGGAAGATTGGTATAGGTATAGCAGCTGGTAGTTGGCCCGGCGGCACCGAGCCTACTGCCGCAGCCTGTCGCCTGGAATCCGATGGCACGGTTACTGTGGTTGTCGGCACCGTCGATCTCACCGGCTCAGACACCTCGCTAGCGCTCATCGCCGCTGAAGGGCTTGGTGTAGCGCCCACAGCGGTGAACGTGGCTCACGACAACACCGATACCATGCCCTACAGTGGTGGCACAGGTGGCAGCAAGACCACCTACTCGATGGGACCTGCCGTGCTTGCTGCGGCGACAGATGCACGCAACCAGATTCTGGCGATTGCCGCCGAGATGTTGGAAGCTGCAGTGGCGGACCTGGAGATTGAAGGTGATAAGGTTGTCGTGCGTGGTACGCCGGCGAAGAGTGTGGAGTTGGCGCACATTGCCTCTGCATCGATGAGGTTCGCCGGGCAGTACGAGCCGGTGTACGGACGAGGGCGTGCTGCCGTCAAAGAAAGTTCACCGATGTTCACCGTACATATCGCAAAGGTGGCCGTCGATCCTGAGACGGGTGAGGTGCGTGTACTCGACTACGTTGCTGCCCAGGATGTCGGCTTTGCCATCAATCCGGCTGCCGTCGAGGGGCAGATTCACGGTGGCGTCACACAGGGGTTTGGCTGGGCGCTTTTCGAGGGCTTCGTGTATGATGAGAACGGTCAATTGCTGACGTCTAACTTGATGGACTATGCGCTGCCTCATAGTGAGGATATTCCGCATATTACACCCATTCTCGTTGAGGTTCCTTCCGGCCTTGGCCCTTACGGCGCGAAGGGTGTGGGTGAACCTCCGGTAGTGCCGGTAGGCGCGGCGATAGCGAATGCGATCTTCGATGCCGTGGGCGTGCGAGTGACGCAACTTCCTATCACCCCCGAGCGGTTGTTCAATGCGATGCATCATATCTGACCTTCGAGTAGGGGCGATCCCTTGCGGTCGCCCTGACAATGCGATGCATCATATCTGACCAAAGGAGCATGTGTTATGGCATCCGTTAATCCTCCATCTAAACCAAATATGGCAACCTCGCATGATAACACGCCTCTTGAACAAACTCCTGCGGATGTCGCTCCACCCGTAGGTATCACTCCACCACAGATACTGGCTGCGGACGCGGCTGCCGGTCGGCGTGGTGCAGCCTGGCGACTATTGTACTGGATCATAGAAAATGACCCGCGTGCAGTTGTTGCGGTCGCCTCCCTTGACGATGATCGTTTAGCACGACACTTGCTAGAATTTATCGCCATGGGAAACACATGGGCGGGTAAGCCATTCGTTGTACCTGTGCCGCTACGCTCTGCATACGCCAGAACTCGCATGAGGACGCTCTTTCTGCCGAGTTCAGGTATAGATAGCATACGGGCTGAGCGAGTGTTAGTATCGGTGATGCATGATAATCGGCCTGCTATACGAGAGAATGCTGCAAGCATACTAGGCTTGCTAGGAAGCCCGACCGCGACCCCAGTACTGGTTGGAGCCTTGCGCGATCCTGTACCGGCTGTACGCCTGCAAGCTGCCAAAGCCCTGGGACGTGTAGGTGATCCATCAGCAGTCGCGCCTCTTCTTACCGCGCTGCAAAGTGCTGATGAGCAGTTGGGGAGCCAGATTTTCTCATCACTGGTGCGACTAGGGCCGGCGGCGGTACCAATGCTCATAGAAACGAGTACGAGTGGTTCGGCGTGGATGCGCTGGCATTGTGTACGCGCTCTGGGCGATATTCGCGACTTGCGTGCTCTACCAGTATTGGTGCGTGCTCTCGGTGACTCAGACCATTCAATAGCCTGGATGGGAGCCAAGGGTCTCGTTCATTTTGGCAGGCAGGGCGTAGGACCGGTGCTCCGCTTACTCATGGCAGGGGATGTAACACCGTGGTTAGTAGAAACAGCTTCGTATGTGTTGCGCAACCAGCATGACCCCAAATTGAAGCCTTATCTTGAGCCGGTCATAGAGAGCATGCAGGGTGTTGCATTCCGTGTTGCAACTCCTCAGGCTGCACAGAAGGCTCTGTCACAGCTTATCGCCGATGGGGTGATCCAGTTGTAACCGGGTAGGGGTGACCCTTGCCCCCACCCTGGGAGGCCTCTGTGCAACGTAGACAAACCATGGTTTTGGCTATTGATCCTGTCCACCCTGACCCATCAATTATAGAGCGTGCGGCGGCATTATTGCGCGCTGGTGAGGTGGTTGTTTTTCCTTCAGAAACGGTCTATGGGCTTGGAGCCGATGCACTTCAGACCAGTGCAGTGGAGCGCATCTTCATCGCCAAAGGTCGTCCGTTTAACGATCCACTGATCGTACACATTGCCGAAGAAGCCGCTCTGGAGCAGCTAACCAGTTCAATTCCTATGCAGGCAAGACAACTGGCTCAGGCATTCTGGCCGGGACCACTGACCTTGATCCTACCTCGTAGTCCACTGGTACCCAAACTGGTGACGGCTGGCCTGGAAACAGTGGCCATTCGTATGCCGCGCCATCCCGTGGCACTCGCACTGATTCGTGCCGTTGGTTCGCCCATCGCTGCGCCGAGCGCAAATCGTTTTATGCATGTTAGCCCCACGATGGCACAGCATGCGTTAGCCGATCTCGACGGCAGGGTGCCACTGATTCTCGACGCTGGTCCATGTGAGGTGGGGGTAGAGTCTACCGTCCTTGATCTCTGTTCAAGGGTTCCCACAATCCTGCGACCAGGGGGTATTAGCCTTGAGGCGTTGCGTACAGTCTTACCCGAGGTGCAACCCCCCCGTAGGTCCCCGATTTATCGCGTCCCTGAACAAGCAACGCATGGAGGAACATCCCTGGTGCGCCCCGTCCAGGGTGCTCTGCCCGAGACTGAAGCGCAGCCGTCACCTGGTCAGTTGCTTACCCACTATGCGCCTGCGGTTCCCTTGCTGCTCTTCGATGGGGACGTTCCGGCGATGCGTGCTTCGATGTTGACTGAGTTGCAGAGGCGACTTGAGCGAGGCGAACGTGTGGGCGTGTTGGTAGCAGATGAAGATGTGGCGGCGTTTCGCGAGACCGGTGCTGTTGTCCAATCGCTCGGTGATGCTGCTGTTCCTGAACAGGTAGCGGGAGAGTTGTTTGCTGGTCTGCATGCGCTGGAAGAGGCGAGAGTGCAGGTCATTCTCAGCCGCAGTTTCGATGAACATGGGCTTGGGCTTGCTATACGTGATCGTCTACTCAAAGCAGCAGGAGGAAAGGTGATTATGGTTTGAGCAAATGCCGTATCTTCAACGCAATTTGCAAGGACAGGCGCAGTTCTGAGTCTTCGAGCGAATGTCCCAGGATCTCTTCGATGCGACCCAGGCGGTAGAGTAGTGCATTGCGGTGCAAGTGCATGGCGCGGGCTGTCTCGCTGAGATTACCGTTACAACGGAAGTACTCCTCCAGGGTCTCAATGAATGCGCCGTTCTTACGAGTATCGTGTTCGAGCAGTGGACCAAGCGTTTCCTGGTAGAAGTCGGTGAGTACGCTCTGATCATGAAGAGGGAAGAGTAATCGATAAATGCCCAGGCGTGCAAATGAGTGAAGTTGTCCGTCGCCGAAAAGGTGTCGACCGACTTCTAACGCTTGTTGCGCCTCGCGTAATGATTGTGAAATCCCCTGCAAGTTTTTCGCGATATGTCCTATACCACCGGAGTAGAGGAGGCCTGAATTGCCATTTTTGTGCAACAGAACACGGGCATGTACTCGTTCCATGCGAGTGAAGATGGTGTTCTCATCACCATCTGCAAGCGCAAGAGGAAGCAGAGCTGTAACACGTCGAGACTCAAACAATACCCAGCTTGTGGGCCACGCTCGTAGCAATTCGTCGCGTAGTCTCCTACTCCAATGTGCTGGGGGACTGCTGGTTGCAGGCTCAGTATCAGCGGGAGGCAATTCAAAGACAGCGACAACTTGGGGTGCAGTGAGGTCATAGCCAAGTAGGCGTGCACGTGTCAGCATTTCTTCGGGCTGTTGATAATTGCCCTGGAGAACATCCATGAAAGCTTCGAGGTGATAGCGGCCCTCAACCTCGCTGCGCTCCCGCTCACGCACAATTTCCAGTGCCAGGATGGGCGCTACCTGCCCTAATATGATGCGTTCCAGGTAGTCGAAGTCATCATCATTTCCGACCAGCGACAGGTATCCTACGACTTCGTGGCGTATAAGAATGGGGACTGATACGCGCACCAAACTGTATTTTTGTAGCGTCTCATCGCGTAGGGGCGCGGGTTCCCCCCTGGCTTGCCCCCGCCCTGCTTGCCCTGTCCCCCAGACAAGATCCCCACTCACTGCATCTAGTATGATATCCTCTATAACTAGCTCATCTGGAGTGGATGGCGGTGGCGCAGGCGGAGCAGCCCTGAAGCGAATTTCTTGCTCGGCATCCTGCACAATTACCCATCTGCCGCAAATGCGGGCGAGGTGTTCGCATATACCCTGAATGCCAATTCCCTGTGCGCTCAATTGCATGAGTTGGTGGGCGATCTCAGTAGCTTTGCGCTCGACCTCGCTACGAAAACTGACAACGAAGGTGATAACCTCACGTTCAATTTCCTCGAGTGGTGCTGTTGACGGGAGTAAGATCAACGGGAGATGCAGTTGATCGGCAATGATGTGTGCCTCATTTCCCAATGCCTCTCCGGATGCGGCTGCAACTGCTACGGCTGCAACGCCCTCTTTGTGCAGGCTTCTCAACAAGTGAGGCAATGTCTCGTCGAGTCGGCGCAACTGTGATAGGCCGAGCAGAGCGAGTTCTCCCCCGCGCACACTTTCAAATGCAGGAAGGCGCGCACGCATGCGACAGGCCCATGTCACCCGGCGCTCCAATCCTCCGGCGCCCGCCACCAGGTAGGCGTCACGTGAGACGAGCAGCGTGAGGATATTGCGCACAGAGGCCGATGAGATTGTATGGGGAGAAGTGCTGCTCATCGCTCATACGCTGTTGTAATAGGGTAGCGCGGTCGTGAGATAGATATCACCGCCGCGCTGTGGACGTGGCTACGCTGCCACCTGGCTTCTGTGCCTGTGCCTTGTGCTTCTCTTTGTACTTTTTTGCCTTGACACGATGTTTGTGCCAGGCTACTTTTTTCGTCTTGTTCATGACGATTCTCCAATCGATTTTTTTGTTATTCTTCGCCTTCGATGCCGCTTTCGAGATCGATCTCGGTCATATCGTCGATCTCCTCACCACCATCGTAATACTCATCTTCGTTACCCAACTCGTCCTCGTCCTCGCGATCATAGCGCAGCATGCTGTCCTTGGTGTAGGCACGGATTGTGTCGCCCACGCCCTGCGATGGGAAGCTGACCTTGCCAAACATACTGGGATGCTGGTACTCTTCGCGAATAATGAGCCGTACCTGTCCCTGCTCCATGGCGAGGATAGCTGCTGCGTAGCGGTTGCCGCCTTCCATGAAGTTGATCAGGCGGTTGGCAAGACGCGGCTCTACCTGTCCGATGTCCTCGCCGATGGCGTTGCGGACGAGAAGCGTGTGCCCGTTGACATGCAACTGTACTTTATCGCCGACGGCTACCTTGGCAAGAACCGAGGACGGAGCGAGGTTGATCAACTCTGTCATACCGGTTTTGCCCGTCTCTTCGATGAACAGTCGTGGATCGATGCGCTCAGTTCCGCTATGGGTCTGCGCCGGTTCCTCCTGGAGGAGTGAAAGTCGACCCAGGTTCTTCTTCGCAATAGTATTATTTGGGCTATACTTCAGCGTCTGCGAGTAGGCCTGGCGTGCTTCTGCATACTGCCCTAATTCACTATATGCCTTGCCCAGGCGATTGTAGGCCTCAGCTTCAGTGGGATAGATACTCAGAATATTCTTGTTGGTGATAACTGCTTCTTCCCATTGGCTGGCCAGCGCCTGCTGAATAGCTTGATCCGTCCATTGCTTTTTCAGTCGTATCTTCTCTTCAGCCGATTGTGCTTGAGTCATCAAACACCTCCTCTGTCTTTACTGGGGATGTGTCGTATAGTTTGCCTATTATACCTCAACTGCGCAACCTTGCAAGGACCAAGCTGAAGCTCTTTCAATTCGCACCTTCACCATATCGCCAATCCATATGTCGCGGGCTGCGTCGAACTCTATTTGACCGTCTTCCGATAGCGTTTCGCCTGGTTGTGGGAAGAACACTAGCTTGTTAGTACGGTTGCGTCCCTTCAACTGTTGCCGTCCATGCGTAATATTTGTATCCTCAACCAGCACCTCTTCGACCGCATTGAGAAACTGCTGGTTTATCTCGAAGGAGATATTTGCCTGCACCTCTTCGACCGCATGCAGCCGGCGTTTTTTCTCAGCTAATGGAACATCGTCTTCCCAACGTGCGGCTACTGTGCCGGGACGTGGCGAGTAGGCGGCTACATGTACCACGTCGAAGCGGATCTCCTGAAGAAGGTCGAGCGTGTGCTGGAACTCCTGCTCAGTTTCGCCGCAGAAGCCGACGATCACATCGGTGGAGAGTGAAATGTCGGGCCACAGCGCACGCACTCGTTCAATACGTGAGCGATACTCGTCGATAGTATAGCCGCGTTTCATACGCTTGAGCACGGCATCATCGCCTGCCTGCACAGGAATGTTCAGGTGTTCGCACACTTTGGGCAGGGCCGCCATGCGCTCAATCATGCTATCGGTCATGTGGCGGGGATATGAAGTCATGAAGCGGATTCGCTCCAATTTGTCGATCTCGCTGAGGCCCTTCATCAAGTCTGCGAGGTCGGGCTTATCTGGGAGATCGAGTCCATAGGCTTCGACAGTCTGGCCCAGCAATGTCAGTTCTTTGGCCCCTTTTGCTACGAGTGAGCGCGCTTCGGTGAGCAGTTCCTCTATGGGACGGCTGCGCTCGCGTCCGCGACGATAGGGAACGATGCAATAGGTACAGACTTTATTGCAGCCCAGGATGACGGGTAGCCACGCGGTTGGGCTGGCCTTCGCCGGTTCGATCTTGGTGGGATAATGGGCAGTACGTTCACCGGGCCTGGGAGTGATGGCCATTGGCAGCACGCTGCGCTTTCCGCTGGTTGACAAGTTGAAAGCGGCAATGGTCGGTGAGATTGGTTCCGCAGGGATGGTCTCGTCGGCGAAGGGCATGTATTCAATGTCGAGACAGCCCGCGCCGGAGATAGGTGTCCAGCGCTCTTCGAGGAAGCGCGGCAGTATGTCGGCCTGCTCGACCTTCATGAAGAGATCAATGTGTGGGTAGCGTTTTTGTAGTTCGTCGATGGTTTTCTGATTGCCGATCATGCAGCCCATGAGTGCGATAAGGAGGTCGTTGCGCCTGGCCTTGGCATGTTTGAGTTGGGCAAGCTGGTTATGCGCCTTCTCTTCTGGTGCTTTGCGCACGCTGCAGGTGTTGAGTACCACCAGGTTGGCCTGATCCATGCTTGTCTCTTCCCAACCCAATTCTTCGAGAATGGTCTGGATGCGCTGGGAGTCAGCCTGGTTCATCTGGCAGCCAACGGTCCAGATGTGGTATTTCCCATGTGGAATACTGGTACTGGTGGTCGTGGTCATGACGGTTGCTCCTTCTCCGAGCATTAGTAGTTCGTTGGTTCTAAATGATAATAACTAAAGGTAACGTGTACGCTGTTGATTTGTTTTTGTGCAAGTTGTACACATATCTATTCTAAGGTCGGTATTATACACTAAGATGCTGGTTCTGTCATTAGTGTTTTGGAGGCTGATCTTTTGATATCAGAGGGTGTGGGGAAAGAGAGAAGGTGGTAGGGTTTCCAACTCGCCGTATTCCTTCACATGGAGGAACGGGGTAGACTCAAATGTACTGATGCCCCTTGCGGGTACCAGGCTCCAGCTTTTCCTTCCTTGTACTAGAATAATCCTGTAGGGGCGAGCGGGGTGTGGAGCGGATGGATGGGCCCTGGATGCCGATCCGCAGGCGGGTCACCGTGCAAATACCGCGCATTTTGCGCGACATTTTTTTCGGTTCCCCTTTCGACTGCATCTTCGCAGCCTGCTTGTCACATCTCCTGAGAGAGTGCGGGTTCTCGTCAAGATCGTGCAACTGTCGTCAACTCCTTTGGCTTCATCCCTGCCCAAGACCCTCCTACGTTCCTTTCCTTGTTGCTAGTGTAACATATAACACCAAGCTCAAACCGGATAATTCTAGCTCATCCAGATACAGGGCACGCAGTTGCGGTAACAGGCTTATGGTGATCACCGGGGAGACAATGGCCACCATAGTGAGCACTTTCTCGCGCTTCTCCCAGGCGCAGCAATCGGTCGCACCTGCTCGACGGTTTCTCGCGGGTAGACCTGCTCCAAGACCGTCAGACTCAGATGATAACATCACTTGTCATCTTCCACAAAGTGACGTACGCTAAAGGCATCAGGAGGTTCCTTTCATGTGGCGTGATGGGTTGATACTTCCAATAGTATGCCATATCTGGACCTCCTTTTCTTATCTAAATGGTATGGGGCCCTTGTGGTCGCCCGCCGTGCTTACAAGGAAAAATGATCTTACTATGCTTGTTGCCTATGGTCCGGGTGGTCATCCCGTTGTTGCCGAAGAAACGCCTTTAGAGCAACTACAACAATTGTCGCATGAACGTGCTCTGCACTGCCCCAATTGTCGTAGCGTGGTTCATTTGCGTGGTGGTCCGGGGAAACGTGCCCAGCTTCACTTTGCGCATCAAAAAGGTGAGTGTGCTTGGAGTACTGAGGTTGAGTCAATACGCCATATGCGTGGGAAGGTTGTGCTTGCCAATTGGCTGCGTGAGCAATTTCCGCAAGCGGCGATCACGTTAGAAGAACGATTACCTGAACCAAACCGTATTGCCGATATCTTTGTGGCTCATACTGCTGGGCAGCGTTGGGCGGTTGAGTTTCAATGCGCAGCGCTTGAACTGGACGAGTGGCGGCGTCGGCATTCCGCTTATCGCAGTGCAAAAATTATCGATATCTGGATTATTGGGGATAACCGGCGCGAAAAGCAAGAAGCATTCATCGAAGCCATCATTGCTGAAGCACAGGAGGTGATGTTCCTGGATCCGCTGGTCACTCCGGTGCGTATCTGGTTGCGCTGGCCTGTCACACGCGACACGCTGCGAGAATGGCAACGTAGTGGAAACACAACTCGGACTCCATTGCTTGAAGGATGGGTTGGTCATTTAGGCTATGGTGCATTGCTTCTCGGTCGATTACATGAAGTACAGCTAGGAGAACAGGGGAAGCTTGTGCATCCTGCACTTTCAGCCTTGGAGGCCCGTACGAAACTTCTGCGTGCAATGAGTACTGCCTCAAGTGTTGATGAGGCGATGTTAACAAGATATCTTCGCCATAGTCTTGATGAAGAGGCTATACATGAGGTCCTATTGCCTCTTGTGCGCGCCTACTTGCGTGATCCCGATCTACTGCAACGATACAATTACGGGCGTGGTCATTCAGGTCAGCTTCCTGCTGAGGCAGATCAGCGTCGTGTGCTGCAAGCTCGTGTGTGGTTTTCCAGGCTGGCGCAGCAGGGTTTCTCTCCGGCGAGAGTACAAGAATTGGCGAAGGAGGTTCCTTTTGTTGGTCCTTACGCTGCTTTTGTCGGGTACGTAGAGATGCTGACGGCTATGGTTTGCTGATACCCACTGAAACTAATTGTTTGGGTTATACGTGTTCCCAAATGTAGTGGTACCCCTTGCGGGTACCAGGCTCCCAGGGTGAGGTTCACAATTTTGTGTGAAGGAACGGGGTAGACTCAAATGTAGTGGTGCCCCTTGCGGGTACCAGGCTCCCACTCTCACTTGTTTGATGAGGGTGTGTAATGTTATGCTAACATTAGGCTTACCCACGATTTCAGGAAAAGGAGTTTGAAGATGAACAATTTTTTCAAAGGTGTACTCTTCGGAGTCGGTATCGGTCTGCTGGTGGCACCGATGAAAGGCGAGGAGATGCGCCGTCTACTACGTCAGCGATTTGAAGAACTGCGTGCTAACCTGCCTGAGAACGAACAACTCAGCCAGTATGCGCAACAGGTTTCTAATCGCGTCTCGCAGACGAGTAGCGCTTTGAAAGACTACGCTCAGCAGGCGGCGACCAAAGTGCAATCAACTGCGAGTGATCTCAAAGGTATGGCTCAGCAGGCTGGTTCACAAGTAAAGCAAACAGGGCAGGATGTGGTCGATACGACGAAGCAAGCGGCAAGCTCGACAAAGCCGGATGTTTAGTCGGATAGCGCTCTTCGAAGTAAGACCCACCAGGTAGACATTGTTGAAGATATCACTACAGGACGACCGCAAGGGACAATGTTCCTCGCGGTCGCCCTGTAGTGATAACTGTTTTGGTGTCTACCTGGTCGATAAGTACTGCCTGGGGCTCAAAAACTTGATGCATCTGAGATGAAATGTAGTGGAACCCTGTCTGGGGGACAGGTAACCCTTTGCGGGTACCAGGGGATGGACCCTAGCAGATGCCAGGATCATTTAACGATTTTGAATACACTCTCGTGCAAACAATCGCACCGACTCTAGCTGTGCTGAGTCGGGCATATACAGGATAATCTCCTGTGCACCCGCTTGCTTGATTTCTGTGAGACGCTTGCTAATGGTATCGGGTGTACCGACGAGCGCTTGTTCGCGGATGCGGCCCGAAGGGATAGTGCGTTTGAATGGTTCACTTTTGGCAAGCGTGGCCTGATCGGTCTCAGCAATGGCGCAGTTGAAGAGCACTGTGCGCCTGATCGTATTGTAATCTCTGCCAATCTCGTCGCAATGCTTTTTGAGGATAGAAAACTTGTGCTCAAGCCCTTCCGGATCAAGGTGGCCGACATTGCAGGCATCGCCGTACTGCGCGACGAGTTTGAGCGTCACCTGCTCGCCTCCGCCGCCGATGAGCAAGGGAATGTGTGGCTTCTGTGCGCCTTTCGGTCGGTTGATCGTGCCACGCACATGGTAATATTGCCCTTCAAATGCAGCCTCATCCTCCGTCCACATTTTTAAGAATAATCTGCACTGCGCTATCCCTCGCTTTGTATCACAGATCGGGAGCCGTCAAACCATGCATTCCGAGCGTTAATGAAACCTCGCCACCGTGGTGAAGATCATGCTCGATGACGTGCCAAATCACCCATTGACGCGAGAGCGCATATTCCTCGCCTTGCCACGTACCTTTGAAAACATACTCCAAATCGGCGGGTGTCCAACGCGAGAGACATTGCTGTACAAATTGCAAACTTCTCTCAAGCCCACTCACCAATTCGGCGGTGCTACGAACGGGCTGGCCTGGGCGATCCCATTCTCCCACCGGGGCAATCTCCTCGCCGCCCTCACCCATCAAACCATGAAACCATCGCACACGCACAGCAATAATGTGGTTCAGGATCTCACCTATCGAACGCAGGTGTGGTGCGGCACGCAAGGCGAGTTGTTCAGCTGAGAGCGGGGTAATCGCCTTGATGAGCAGGTCTTGATAGGTCTCCCAACCTTGGTAGAACGTTGTCAGGTTTTCAGGTTTTTCAGACATCTGTTTTTTCCTCTCACAAGATATCGTTATCGTTTGACAACTTTATCAAGGACGACAACTGCATCTCGCTCATAGCCAGTAACCTCGCTAGCGGCAATTATCCTGTTACGCTGGCCACTACGGGAGTGTGAGTCGCTACCTAGTTCGAAGGCTACAACTCGTAGTGCTATAGGTATACTGGTGTCGATCAGCACATTGCCAACTTTGCCTATGACAATGCCCCCTTCACTTATGACTTTGTAGGAGAGGACACGTTTGCCTGGTAGCAAGGCGGGTAAACGGCCATCGGTTTTCTCTTCGGCCAACATCTGTTCATTTGCGATGGTGATTGCTTTCTGCTCAATTGTGCTAATTGCGCTTGCCTGGAGTAATCGATAGCCATACACGCCCGTATTGATACGTAATGAGCGGATGGCGTTCGTCCCTGGCTCAAGATAGAAGTCCTCCACCGTACCAACTTTCTTACCTCCGGTGACGACTGGCAGTCCGTAGAGGTCTGACCATTTTCTGATAAGCTTGTTATTATCCATATATGCACTCCTTAAAAAAATGTAATTTAGGTACCAGTGGTGGGTCTGGGGTTGTCCTCTGTTCATTGTAGCAAATTATACTACATTATGGCCCTACAGTAACGCTGGATTTATGCTATGCTATTAATGGAAGGATAATGGCTGGTATCTCAGAACGTTCTGAATATTAAGCACACCTATGTCTAGGAAGTGTAGGACGATGCGTCAAGCAGGTAGTGCCGATAATAGAGTCGGTCAAGAAGAACTGCATACGCGTGACTACCTGTCATATAATGATCCGTATGCTGTCGGGGTCACCTTTGCGGATACCCTTCGCCCGGATGGGTTGCTCTGTCTGGGGGACCGGGACCCTGGCTGGGTGGTAGATTATGCCCTGATTGGAATGGAGCAAGCGGTTACTACACGCTTGCTGCTGGTTCGACATGGGCAGACGCATACGAGCCTCGACGATGCCTTCTGTGGTGTCACCGAGGTGTCGCTCACATCGATCGGTCGCTCCCAGGCACAATGTCTGGCAGAGCGGCTTCGGCGCGAGCATGTAGATGCCCTCTATTGCAGTCCACAGCAACGAGCTCAGGAGACTGCTGTCCCCATCGGGCTTGCGCTCGAGCTGGAGATACAGACGCGAGACGTATTGCGCGAAATGGACTTTGGCGAATGGGAGAACCGTCTGCGTGCCGATCTTGCCAGGGAGTATCCGCTTGAATTGGAGGAGTGGGAACGCGGCTCCTGGATGGCTCACCCGCCTGGTGGCGAGACGCAACAGGCTGTGGTAGCTCGCGTCGTCCCCTGCATCATCGAAATATTGACCTTGCATGCCGATCAAACGGTGCTGGTTGTGAGTCATAAATCGGTTTTACGTCTGCTGATTGGTCACCTGCTCAATATGGCACCGCCCGATAGCCGTCACCTACGCCTGGACCCTGCGAGCCTATCGGAGCTCCGTGTGACCGGAGACCATGTGGATTTGATCCGTTGTAACGATACAAGTCATCTGTCGTTGTAGCTACCAGGGCTTACCTATCCCCCAGACAGGGTTCCGCAAGGGCCCCACTTGCCCCTACTATACGACGTCGCCGTCCCAGCCTCTTCATTGTCGTGGAGATTGTGACCTCCGGTATGTGGTGGAACCATCAAAATACACGTCTGCTGATTTTTTTGCGACTTGAAGGGTGAATTCGGCAGACCAGACGAACTCGTTGATAATTGTACGTTTAAGGGGCTGGGGATAGTAAGCAACTTTTGCTTTCAACGTTTGTATGGTTGCATTGGGGTCGTACAAAATCTTACAAATGTTGGTCTCGGCACAATATATGTAACTGTGAAAGCCATACGGGGGTTGTTGCCAGTAGTCGGATTGTATTTTCCCTTCGTTACAATCGTCGATGATGGTTGCAACGAAATCGATGTTCCTGTAGAGGAAGTCGACGTGCTGTCCCTGTATAGTAAGCCAGGCTCCTCCATTCACCCAGCGTCCCCATTCTCCCAGGTCGGTCACGACCGGGTTGGGAATGTCGTTGAGTTCGATGGCGATGTTTCTAACTTGCTGGATGTCCAATAGGCGGTCTGCGGAGTAATACAGCCCCAGGTCAATGTCTGAGTCTGGGCGTTGTGTGCCAGATGCCCATGAACCGCCCAGGACGATGGCTTGCATGCCCTGGACGGATTTTAATTTGATTACGATGTTGTGTACAAATTCGCTGTCGTGCATATTATGCTACAGAACTTCTCTGCTGTATCTCCCGACGGGCAAAGCGTCCCAGTTGAAAACGTTCCAATGGAACGATCGGTTGCGTGTCGCATACCATACTGCTCAGGAGTTCGCCGAGCAAGAGGCCGAATTTGAAGCCATGACCGGTGAGGCCTGTGGCAAAGATGATGCGTGGGTCGTGTGGTAAGCAGTCGAGGATGAAATCCTGGTCGAGCGTCACATCGTAGATGCACGAGTCGACGTGTGCCAGCTCTGCCCAGTGTAGAGCTGGTAATAGTTCGCGTAGCCTGCTGGCAACCTGGGCGACGGTACGCTGATCGGGGGGAGCGGTGTCGTCAGGGTCGGTGGGTGTGCCGAAGGTATGCGAGGCCGCCTTTAAGCAGGCTTGTGTGCCGTGAGTGTATTGAAGCGGAAAACCGTAAAGATCGTGGGCGATAAATGCGGGAAAAGCATTCATTTCAAACGATGCGGTCGGCAAGCCTGTAAAGTAGAGCAGGTACTGGCGTGTCGGTTGCACAGGCAGGCGTAAATCACCCAGCAGTCGATGCACCCATGGACCTGTCGCTAAAACAACACGATCACCCACAAGCTCATCGCCGGAACTGAGATGGATACGCACAGGGCGAGCCTGGCTATCGTTCGTTAGATGAGTCACACGACAAGACTCATAAATTTCTCCGCCGAGGTCGATAATCAGGTTTTTAAGAAGGTGCAAACAGGCTGAAGCGTGTAATATGCCTGCCTCGGCATTGTACGTCAAGATGTCATAGGCGTGGGTGGCGAACTGCGGGAAACGTCGCAGGCAGTGCTGCTCGGAGAGGCGCTCAACGGGTTGCCCTAATGCTCGCAAGATACGATAGCTCGGCAGGGCGAAATAATCATCCTCGGTTCCAAGTACGAGCAAGCCTGTTCGTGTGTAAATAGTATGCCCTGTAACACGTTCAAGCCGTCGCCAACGGTGTAAACTTAGTTGCACCATCTTGGAATAGTGCGCATCAGGTCCATACTCGAAGCGAAGTAGCCGTGAGGGACCACGAGAGGTGGCTCGCTGATGATCGACTGTTTCCTGTTCTACGACTGTGACGTGACGGATACCCTGTTTCAGCAGAGCATAAGCGGTTGATAATCCGACAATACCTGCTCCTACAATGACAATTCGCTGCTGATACACGAAATACTACCTCATCTCTCTCAAATCTTGACCAGATAGTGATGAGTATAACAGAGAGTGCACTAGAAGTCAAGAAAAAGGGCGTATACAGAATCAAAATTCACTTTTTAATAATGTACTTATTTACGTTATATTTTGTAATAACAGTGTAATGCTTTGTTCGTTGCTCTGCAGGGTGCAATGTATGAGAGGATGGGTTGAAAGAAATAACAAATATGGGACATATGAAACCTGAGGTGTAACAAACAGATCTGCTTTTGGGCTCGACGTGTTCCTACCTGATGGTTTACAATCATTTCATCAAAGCAGGAAACCCTGTCTATCCACAATTTTTCACGGAATTGCAACGCCTGGGAGTCGAGGTCAGGGAGTCAAGTGACAACGGGCAGCAGGGTTCTTAGGGCGGCAATGGCGGCGAGAGTGATAAAGAGAGGACAACAAAGAAGATGGAGTATGACTATCCCATCCTGGAGTTCGATAGCGCGGCAGAGGCGATACTCGAACCTCGACGTATTTTTAAGCCTTTCGATATACCTGAACATGCTGTTGTTTGCTTTTTCCAGGATGTGATTAGCAGACTGTCGCAGCAACACAATGCCAGGGTGATCAGACATTTGAGGAGCGAGATAGGGACGCACCCGATCTATGAACTCGCTGTTGAAGGGAAGCGTTTGGCGATCTTTCACCCTGGGGTTGGGGCACCACTGGCAGCAGGTATGCTCGAAGAGGTAATCGCCCTGGGATGCAGGAAGTTTATTGCGTGTGGTGGTGCTGGCGTGCTTGATAGCGCCGTTGCGATGGGGCATGCCATAGTGCCGTCGGCTGCCATTCGAGATGAGGGCACCTCGTATCACTATCTACCGCCTGGTCGCGAGGTTAGCGCCAGCCCGGAAGGGGTTGCCGCGCTTGAGACGGTGCTGAGGGCTCACCAGATCGAGTATCTGCTCACCAAGACCTGGACGACTGACGCCATCTATCGTGAAACGGCAGCAAAAGTGCAACGGCGCAAAGCAGAAGGGTGTCTGACCGTGGAGATGGAAGCGGCGGCGTTTTTTGCGGTCGCCAAATTTCGCGATGTTCAATTTGCCCAGTTGCTTTACGGGGGCGATGATGTGGGTGGTAGTGAATGGGATCACCGGCATTGGGATAAGCATACCTCTGTGCGAGAAAAACTGTTCTGGCTTGCTGCGGAGGCCTGTTTGTTGTTATGAACGATGATGGGGGGTGTGCGTAGGGGCAAGCTTTAGCGTGCCCGCAGGGTAGGCGGGGCAGCGCCATGAGGAACTCCGGGGCGGCCACACCCCACCCCTTGGACGCGATAAATCGGGTCCCTACGCCCCGTTGCAATAACTTTTTCATATACCGATGATGGAGTACCGTCTAGTAAATTGCTTGCCAGAATGCTACAATAGACTCCTATCAATGGAGAAAGTGCTAATTTGTACAGCCAGTATGCAGTGGTGCAATGTGCATGAGTAGCCGAAAGGATAAGCAGGTGTACAGGTTTAAAGGCTTTGATAGCGCCCAGTGTGGAGACAACATGGCTGCGCTTGAGGGAATGGTCAACGCCTGGATGGAGGAGGTACGTCCGCGCATTCGCCATGTATGCCAGACGATGCGTGGTGATCATGTCCTGCTGAGCTTCGTCTACGAGGATACGCGAGAACTGGAGCAGCGTATTTCTGCGTCGACGCAGGTATCCAGGTTTTTTGATGATGACTATGCTGAGGATCGGCCTACCAACCCGCAGATTCCGATATCATTACCGCCGATGCAAGCCCATTAGGACTGTGCGAACACAGCTTTAACAAGGAAACACATGGCAACCCCATACCTGATATATTGCACTCCAGACGGGGAGATACGTGAAGAACCCCGCCTGCAGGCGCTCGCCTTTGGTGATCGCCCCTTAGATCCTGCGGAACTCATTCCATTGCCTGACGGAGTTGTGCTCTCGATGATGCCTGATCGGTTGGCCGTCGGTCAGGTACGTGACGGTGAGCGAAGCATCGTAGTTGCGTCGCGTGGCTGGGCCGCGGCTGCTCTGCTTCCCATCGGCTATACACGCACATTGCTACCCGCGTACGAAAAGGTGCCGGACACGGAGCCTTTGCCTTTCTTTGGCTATAGTGCTGTTGCAGGGGTGCATGGTCGCCTGTATGTAGCGGCGTTGCGGACGGATGATCCACAAAAATGGCATCCCCGCGCCTTCAACAAGCGCACGTTGACACGTCTGGTGCGTGAGAAACAGGCTGCCTATCCCCAGAACCGTATCGTGGCGCAGCACGCACACTGCGCCCTCGACTACTCGTGTCCCACGGCCAGCAACCTCTTTTTTGGTCGTTGGGAGATGGCGATCGCCGTCTCGCCAGGCTGCAACGCTCGTTGCATTGGATGTATCTCGCAGCAAGAAGAGGAGGATTTGATCTCGCCCCAGGATCGCCTGACCTTTATCCCTACTGTTGAAGAGATTGTGGAGATAGCTGTGCCGCACCTGGAACACGCTGAGGAGGCTATCGTCAGCTTTGGGCAGGGCTGCGAGGGTGAGCCGCTGTTGCAGTGGCGACGGATTGAGCAGGCCATCAAGGCTGTGCGTGCGCGAACTGATAGGGGTGTAATTAACATCAATACCAACGCCAGCAACCCGCGCTGGCTGCAACGCCTCTACGATGCCGGGTTGGATACGCTACGTGCAAGCACGATCTCTGGACACCCGGATACGTACACTGCCTACTATCGTCCGCTTGGATACAGCTTTGATGATGTCAAGGAGTCTCTGAAGCGCGCGCGGGATGCTGGTGTCTACAGTTCCATTAACCTGCTGTGCTTTCCTGGCATGATCGATCGTGAGCGCGAGGTGGAGGCGCTGCTTGCGTTTGTGCGGGAGACGGGCCTGCGGCTGATCCAGTTGCGCAATCTCAATATCGATCCCGAGGTGCTGCTGCCGCGCATGCCTGCTTTGGACTCGTTGGGCAAGGCGTTGGGCGTGCGCACGCTGATTGAGACCATCAAGCGCGAGGTGCCTGAGGTTGAGATTGGCAATTTTACGCGCCCTGTCAAGAAGATTACCGTCAATGCTGCTCAAACGCAACCCAGGACTATTGAGGCTGGTAGGCGCTAAGGAAAGCAGCTAGTTCCATGAACAAGGGGCAAGTAAAGCCCCTTGTAGTCATGTATTCCCTTGAATAACTGTTGCCATTCATCGCCCTGCCCTTCCAGACAGGGGACGAATGGCGGCAGTTTGTTATTTTCTCCTCCTGTTTTTCTTGCGTGACTGTTTTGCCATTTTGTGCTTAGTTTTCTGTGCAGTAACTCGTTTGTGCGCTGTCGTATGCAATATCGTCGAGGGAGAAGAGGATGGAGTGGATACGCTTTCGGGGGTAGAGGACTGGAGGAACGTATCAAGCGTAGGAGTAGGCGGTCTCTCCTTGGGCGGCTTCAGGCCCAATGCAGCTTGTACGTCATCCCAATCTCCTACTATATCCATATCGACGCTGTTGATGGCGAAAGCGCGCTCGATGACGGGTGCGGCCTCTACCGCCTTCAAATTTATCAGATTATCGATGATGAAAGAGTTCAGTCTAGGGTCGTTCTCTTGAGCTGATTCCAGTTGTCGCGTGAGGGCCGTGACACTCTCTTCTCTCGCTTCGGGATGCATCTCGGCGATTTTTTCCAGCCCGGTTGATGCATTGATGCGTGAATCTACTCCATGAGACTTATCAGCAATGTAAGCTGTAAGCGCAGGGATGGCCGCCGGACCAATCAAGCCGAAGACTTCTGGTAGTTCTTCTACTCCCCACTCTCCCAACCCTTCATCATAATCCAACAATCTGTCTGACTGGCTGAGGAGCGGTTCAACCGCGGCAACATCGCGCAGTTGTCCAAGTGCGCGCATAGCATGATGAGGTGCCCAGCCTTCTGGTTTCTCTGCCCCTTCTTTGAGCAGTTCTGGATCAAATAGGTCATTATCCGTTAGCATGCGCAACAGGTCGGGTATGTGTTCTGGACCAAGACCGAGTTCAAGGTAGTTGAGCCAGTCTTGTGGCTGTGCGGGATCGGGTTCACCGATGGTGAGTAGCTTGTCTACGGGTGATGGGTAGGTAGTTGTGTTCATTTTTTACTCCTTTTCTTTTGTAGCTTTAACAATCTCTGTGCTGCCGCGGCGACGGGGCCAACGCCGAGTAACGCCAGGCAGTCGCGGGTAGCACAGCCTTCTGGTGTGCCGAGGTCGTGGCCGCGATAGAAACATGGCATGCATGGCAAGCCGAGGCGTACCACAACGGCTTGCCGTTCGAGTTCGGGTGCGCTACCTGTAAACGGCCCCCAGGCCTTATGGTTTGTTAGCCCAAAGATGGCGACGGTGGGAGTGTCTACCGCTACTGCCAGGTGTACAAGTGCGGAGTCATTACCTACAAAGAGGTCAGCCTGCTCTAATACCGCCGCTGTGACCTTGATATTATCATTGCCGGCGAAACTGCGTACAGGCATGTTCGACTGCATCATGTCCATGATCTGCTGGTGGAGTTCAGCCTCTTCGGGGCCACCGAGCAGGAGCAATTGACCGCCAATGTTGGCAAAAAGCGTGTCAGCCAACTGTGCAAAACGTTCGGGTGGCCAGCGGCGTGCTGTGCTATAGCTGCCGCTGCCGGGATGCATAGCAATAATGGGACGTTTGATGGCTTCGGGTGACTCGTCTTCAGAGAGTAATTGACATGCCTGTGCATATTCTTTCTCGCTCAGTGGTACCGTCAGGCGCTTGTTGTGTGTGGTTGCGCCCACGGCTTGCGCTACGGCCAGATTGTACTCTGCTTCGTGCATAGCACCAAATCCGGCATCCTTCACACGTACATTGAGGAACCAGCCGCGCCCATGGCCGTTGTCCAGACCGACACGCCATTTTGCACCTGTAGCCCGCATCAGCAGTTGGTGCTTCAGGCGACCAAAAGGCAGCGTGAGGTGATGGAGTAGGAGCACGGCGTCGTAGTTGTCTTCGCGCAGGTCTTGCCACAGCTGTATGAGACGCAGCAGATTACGCGGGTTTTTGAACAATTGCTGTGTATGATCGTAGAGATATTTGTCTAGCACGATCACACGATTGATAACCTCCCAGTCATTGAGCAGGCCGGCCGAATCGGGTGTGACGAGCAGGTCGATGTGCGCCTGTGGATAGGTTTCGCGTAGGGCACGCAGCGCCGGTGTGGCAAGTAACAGGTCGCCAATGCCTGCGAGCTTGACAACCAGGACATGGGCGTTTGCCGGTAATGTGATGTGTTGTGTGTGCATGTGTGTTCAGTTTTTAGCGTACCTTTGAATTATTCTTTAGTTTGCTCTGCACGACCTCGAACACCTGTGTTGGCGTGATGTTTTTCATGCATTGTGTGGTGTAGAAACGGCAATCGGCAGGGTCCTTCATATTGTAGCACGGGCTGCACCAGATAGTGCTACGTAGCACGGTTGCATCAGGACTGACGGGTCCGCTCAGTGAAGGGTTGGTGGGGCCATAGATGCCGATGATGGGTATGCCAAGAGCTGTGGCCATATGGATGGGACCGCTATCACCACTGATAAGAAGATTTGCACGTTGCAGCAGGGCTGCGAGTTGTGGCAGGCTGGTCTTGCCCGCCAGATTAATGGGATGCTCACTCATATGACTTATTACGTTTTCGATAATGGGTAGGTCGGTGGATGCGCCTGTGAGCACTATCTGTGCGCCCTCTTCGTGTATCAAGCGATCCAGCAGGGTTGCCCAGTAAGGAAGGGGCCAGCGTTTGGATTGTCCGTTGTTCGAGCTAACGTGGCAGACGATTAAGAGTTTGTCCTGTTGCAAGCCTTCTTTGCGTAGGAGTTGCTCGATCTCCTGGGCGGCCTGCGCGTCGACATTCAGGTGGGGGATACGGTCGGCGGTGGTGAGGGTTGCACCTGCGGCGTGAGCCAGTTCCAGGCAGTAATCGACTTCGTGTTTGTTGTCAAGCGGGCTCCAGTGCTGGCCAGGCACGCTGTCGGTCGTGAAGCCAGGGTAGCTCTCGCGTCCAAAGCCCACACGCCGTTTCGCGCCACTGAGGATGGCTAGCACACCGGCCCATTGGCCGTAGACGCTGACTGCGAGGTCGTAGTGCCGCGCGTGGAGACGGTTTAGCAAGAGCTGGGCATCGCACCAGTTTTTGGGCTGTAGCAGTGCTTTGGGACGACGCCAAATGTTCGGGTCGTAGGTGATGATCTCGCTTAAATGGGGATCGTGCAGGGCGACTTTGGCACTGCCTGGTGTGGCGAGCAGGTCGATGTCTGCGTCAGGGTAGGTGCGTTTGAGGGCGCGTACGACGGTAAGCGAGAGGACCAGGTCGCCAATGAGGTCCAGGCGAATGATCAGGATGCGCTGCGGATGAAAGCTCTGTGGCGTGAGCGGAGGGTGGTGCTTGCCTAGTCTTGCTAGCCAGAGCAGGCCTCCGATGATGCTCATGAGGAGGTATATACATGCGCCCAGTACGCTTTTGCTGGAGCGTATGGTTGTTTTGCGCAGTTTCTTGCATGGGCTCGGAGGGAATGGGTAGCCGTAGGTGTCGAGATTGTTTTGTTGTCGTTCGGTTGTTTTGTTGTCGTTCATGAGATGTCTTGTCGAGACATCATGCCGCTTTATAAGTACGTACATCGACTTGCACGCCTGCATGAGCGGCCTCGCGTGCAATCTTCAATAACTGACCCATGATCTCTTTACTAACATATTCCTCACCGCAGGTGGTGCATACATCGGCAGGCACATCGCGAATAACTACGGTTGTATTTTCTGGTGTTAGGGTAACGGTAGCCGTTCCTGGCTCAGTTTCCCCTTGCCCGCAAAACACACATTGCATTTACTTTTTCCTCCTGGTTCGTAAATCGGGCTCCCATTTCGTGGGGTCTGGTATATAGGATGTAATAATAATAGCTTGCATCGTTGCCTCTAGTTTGGCAACGACTACATGAATATGTCGACCTTTTGTCCTTCCTATCATAAGCTGACACGGAAGCGGTAATGCGTTAGAATACTCCTCTATCAGGTCGCCTGTGTCCACGACGGTTTGTATGTCTTCCTCGTCAATAGACCATTTAGACATACGCAGGGCTGCATGAACACTAAAGACGAGTTGGTAACTCTCCACTCACGACTCCGGTTGCAAAGTTGCCTTTACTATAGCATACGCTCATATTCTTTATCAAGAAATCCCTACCCTCTCTGTTTGATTGCTT
>WNFA01000579.1_pt1 | contig 38050 bp, 40 predicted proteins | sample 5400481 | NCBI WGS metagenome assembly WNFA01 (sample SAMN13153340, study PRJNA577476) | soil metagenome | isolation source: 120 cm saprolite under Douglas fir tree site 2 hole 1 replicate 2 | place: USA:California | collected 2015-04-18 | reverse complement strand
TCTTCAAGCAGGCCGGTTACGCGCCACTGACGCCGGACTGGCCAGACGATCCGGAAACGGTCGAAGCGGCCCGCGCAGACCCTGACGTCCTCGCCAAGAAGTCCTTGAACCAGGTCGCCGATCACACCACCGAGATCATCAATGCCTTGGACAAGAAACCAGTGGTAATCGGGCACTCGACCGGGGGCTTGCTGGCGCAGATGCTCGCGGGCCGGGGCCTCTCGGCGGCCACTGTGGCCATCGACCCCGGAGTCTTCCGCGGCGTTCTGCCGCTGCCGGTCTCGGTGCTCAAGGGAGTCGGCCCGTTCCTGGTCAACCCGCTCACGCGGCGCCGCGCGATCACGCTCACGTTCGACCAGTTCAAGTACGGCTGGGCGAACGCGCTGGACGAGAAGGAGGCGAAGGAGCTCTACGACACGTTCCACGTCGCCGGCTCTGGGATCTCTCTCGTGCAGATGGGTAACGCCAACCTCAACCCGTGGACGGAGGCGAAGGTGAACACGAAGAACCCCGACCGCGGTCCCCTGCTGATCATCGATGGCGAGAAGGACCACACGGTGCCGTGGGCGATCGCCAGCGCCGCCTACAAGCGGCAGAGGCGCAACCGCGCCGTGACGGAGATCGTGAAGATCTCGAACCGAGGCCACTCCCTCACGATCGACCACGGCTGGCGCGAGGTGGCGCGTACGGCGCTTGACTTCGTCAAGCGGTTCGCCTAGGAGGACGTTTTCCCGGCGCTGGAGGTAGGCCAGCCTCCGTGCACGCGAGTCACGGTCCTGGCGCATCTCGTTAGGCGGCGCACACCTCTCGTCAGAATGCCACGTTGATTCCAGCAGCACCGGGCGCGACGGTGAGGCGGATGCCGGCAGTATGCACAGGTACCCAGGTCTCGCTTCGGATCGAACTGCCAATGACGAGACCTACGAGCGCGCCGCCCGCGGCCCCCACCAAGGCGCCACCTGCCGCTTGCTCGCCCTGATTAGGATAGAAGATGCAACCCCATCCCTTCGTGCAGGGCCGCCACGTTGCTGACCCGATCACAGCACCGGTCAATGCACCGACGACAGCCCCAACGCCAGCGCCTGTTCGCCCATGGCCATGACGCGGTGCGACCGTCTCGAGTCGTCGACCCCTGTCGAGCGCGATGGTGGTGATCTCTGACGAGGCAAACACGGGGCTGGTCCAGATCACGACGGTGTCGCGCTCAAGTCGGACCAGGCTGCCGATTACTGATCGCGCGGGTTGGCCTGTCGGCCGCCGGGATTATGACTCGTACGCGCGTCCCCTTGATCAACTGGGGCTCGGTCTGTGCGGACGATACCTCGACCAGCGTGCACGCGGCGCCGAGGGTCATTGCCACCAGTATGGCAATACGGCGTAGCTGATGAACGAGGCCTGCGCGGGAGACGGGAACGGGCGACACGGGACCTCCGCTCTTGGGTTCGATCCACGTTCGCCTCGTGCCGTCAAGGGATGGTCAAGTGCGCCGCCTAACAAGGGCAATAACATACTTGACACACCAAGCCTCCTAGGGTAGCTTTTCTGCATGGCCAAGACCCCGAATCTCCCCAATAGTCTCAGCGCCGCGATCCGCTACTTCGCGGACCCCGACGTAAGCCACACTTTCCTCGTGTGCCTGCGCTGGCCGCATGGTGTATTCTGTCCCGCCTGCAACGCCAAGAACCCGATGTTCCTCAAGACTCGGCGCATCTACAAATGCCGGGATTGTGGACGCCAGTTCTCCGCAAAGCTTGGGACGATCTTCGAAGATAGCCCGCTTGGACTCGACAAGTGGATGCCCGCGATCTGGATGCTGGCCAACAGCAAGAACGGCATCAGCTCCTACGAACTGGCACGGGGCCTCGAAGTCACTCAGAAAACCGCCTGGTTCATGCTGCATCGGATTCGGCTGGCGATGCAGAGCCGCACCTTCCGCAAGATGCGCGGCGACGTGGAAGCGGACGAAAGCTTCTTGGGTGGCGCGGCGAAGTTCATGCATTTCGGCAAGAAGAGGCGTGTCGTGCGCGGGACTGGCGGCATGGACAAGGTTGCCGTGTTCGGCGTGTTGGAGCGCGGCAAGGGCAAGAAGGAGTCTCGCGTTGCGGCATCGGTCGTGAGCCGTATTCGCAAGAAAGACTTGCAAAAGCAGATCCGCGAGAAGGTGAAGCTGGGGTCCGCGCTCTTTACGAATGCCTTCTGGTCCTACAAAGGCTTGGAGAAAGTGTATCAGCATCAAGTCGTGGACCACGCCCACAGCTATGTCGAGGGGAAGGTCCACACCAACGGCCTTGAAAACTTCTGGTCGCTCTTGAAGCGCACCATCAAGGGCACCTACGTCAGCGTTGACCCGTTCCACGTCGCCGCGTACCTTGACGAACAAGTCCATCGGTTCAATAACCGTGGCCTGAATGATCGAGGCCGCTTCGTGGATGTGGTGCGCTCCATCGTGGACCGACGCCTCACCTACCGCGACCTGACTGGCGCAGACCTGAGCCTCGCAACGACGTGAGGCTAAGAGTGGGCGCCAGCTACTCCGAGGCCGGAGAAAGAGGCGCTGATGAGGAAGCCCCGCACGAAGCCCGACCCGACGCCGTTTGAGAAGATGCGAGAACTCACGCGGCGTCTGGTCGCCGTGCCCAAGTCGGAGATTCCAACGAAGCGCAAAACGACAAAGCGGAAGCGACACGCCTAAGCCAAGAAGTCGATGTTGCCCCACGCAACGCGGGTCGTCCTGACGTTCACCTGCACAATGAGCACTACGTCATTCTCGGGATGGTTCGACACCTCGTCTTCGTTGTCCCCCTCTGTTTTGGGTTTCATCGGAGTCAAGAGGCGGTCCGTTTCTATTCGCAATTCAGTAACCAATGCGTCGTTTTGTAGCAGACAGAACATTGGATCTTCGTCGGCGTCCGGGGTCGCATCGGCGGGCAATTCATTGCAGTTATCTGGCACCCGCAAACCATCCAACAGCGTTACAATGCGACGGTCAATATCACCACCGCCCCCGGACTTCAGAATGTGGCCAGGCTCGTCCCGCCGTAGAAACAGGATATCGAGACCGCACACCAACGCCTGCGATTCATTGACCAAAGGCACGAAGCGGAAGCCGCAACGCGCATATGTGTCAGCGATAGCGTCTAGCCACGGCTTCGATCCTGCGATAGGTCGTGACCGAAGCGCATGGTGCTGCTTGTAAAGCGAGGCCAGTTGCTTGTGAATGGCCTTGCGGACTTCGTGCTTGTTTTTGACTCGCCCATCATTGGGGGTCGATGCACTGAGGCGACCTTCATAGATCAAACGAAAGTCCACAGACTCCTCCGAGAGTTCATCGGCGTCATACTCACCCGAGTTCCACCGATAGACGCGCGCGTCCTTTCGTCGGGGACTCATGCACCATCCCCGGCTTGGGTCGCACCCTCATTATACTCTAGCGGAGAGGGTTTGGTGAGTCTAGTATGTTGTTGCCCTAACAAGCGCCTGAAGCTGGCGGCGCGCGTAGATTAGGGAATGAATTCTTCTTCGGCGCGCCGCAGCTTAAGCGCGATCCGTTAGGCCGCCCGATCATCGTTCAGAGAGTCTTCTGGCTGCCGGCGCTTCGGCGCTTCATTCGACTCGAGCGCCTCGAACTTCGATTCCGATGCGGTGTAGGGCTTCCCGTGTCCCGCTTAGTCCCCATGGTCGTGATCCTCCTGGCGCCATGCGTCGCCGGCTGTCCGATTCCCATCAGCCATACTGAGACAGTCTCTCCCCCTATCGTCGGCATCGTGCGGTGGCCCGACGACCGGCCCGTGCGGAACGTCCCGGTCGCTGTGACCGCGGGCTTTGGTTCCACGTGCGCCGAACCCGCGCTGCGAGACTCGACCGATGCCGCCGGCAGGTTCAGCCTCCCGGCGGCCAAGAAGACATATCACGTCTCCTGGGTGATCCCCAATTTCGATCGAGCGGTGCCGGCATACACCCTTTGCATCGGGACTGGCGACACAGTGTTGCCCGCATATGCGGGATTGGGGGCACTACAAGGCGACGCGCCGCTCGACTCGATCACATGCGTGCAGTGGTCGTGGCGTGACAGTCTCCGAGCGGCGTGCTCCGGAAACATCGAGCGGTCCCTCGTCAGCGGCGGCCGCTGGATCGACGGAGAAGAGGCCGGTCGCTACCCGCATCATCCTTACGCGCGAGGACTCGATGCCACCCGGCAGAGGACTGGGTAGACGCGTGTGGAGCGGACCTCCCCGACCCCATCGATACTTCGTCGTCGTCGTGCAATGGCTCGAGCAGTCTGATCCCGATGGTCCGGCCACCGTGCGGACCGTCGCCGAACTGCCGTTACGAAAGGACGTGGAGTGGGCGGGGGAGCTTTCGCTAGGAGGGATGTCCGGCCGTTGGTGTGCGTCCGTTGCTACTACTCGCCTCACCCATACGCTCTACTGGGAGAACCAGAAGCGGGAGGTGATTACCTTCACGCTCGGCCCACCCGGTCAGGCCCACCAAGTGCCGGCCTGTTGACGAGTCTGCCATTTTCTGAGCCACGCCGTTTTAGCGGGCGGCCTAACACGCGCCTGAAGCTGGCGGCGCCGTTTTTCTGTTGTAGTCTTCGATTTGTGAGCACTTCAAGCTCGCGCCACAGCTTAGGCGCATTCCGTTAGGCAGAATGCGGCTTCGATGAGCATTGATCCAAGGTTAGACGCGCAATTGCGTCAGTGGGGCGTCGATCTCGAAGCTGCCTATCGAGACAAGGGCACGCCTTTGCCCGAAGGCCTAAGCGGGGAAGATCTGATTCGCAGCGCTCTAGATGAGATGGAATGGGAAGTAAACAGCCCGGCAGGGCAGGCGCGCGCGAAGCGACTAAAGGAGCTCGCTGAGCAGGTTGCCGCTGAACTTCCCGGCGCTTGAAGCCATTTCCTCTCTTCATCGCAGGGTGGGTCCTTTCAGGACTCGGCGCTGTGGTAGGATCAATCCTGGGCAACGCTGCGGGGAAGCCCGGATTGTTCGGCGGAGCACTGATCGGAGGAGTGGTTGGCATCGGCGCGGCGGTATTGATTGGTTCCAAGGTGCGGTGGCTTCCGGTGGCCGATCGTCTGGGGGCATTTCTCGGCGGGAGTGTCGGATTTGCGGTAGCCGCCCCAATTGCGGTGTCCAATCTCCATACTCCCGTTACTCCACTGCTGATCTGTGGGCTTGCTGGAGTCGGTTTGCTGCTGGGCGTCGGTGTCGGACGCGGTTGGCGGGGAAGCTCCTGAGCGCGTGCCGCCTGACACGCGCCTGATGCTGGCGGCGCCATCCTGCTGTGGTAGTCTTCTATTTGTGAAAACCAAAACATCGCGCCGCAGCTTAGGCGCACCTCGTTAGGCCGCTGCCTCAAAGAGGTACGTCATGTCTATCAAGGTCGAAGGATCAGCTCCACTCATACAGGTCTTCGACATGCCTACCGCAGTCGCATTCTATCGCGACGTGCTCAGGTTCACGGTGGTTAGACAATCCAGTCCGGGTGACGATTTCGATTGGGGGCTTCTCAACCTTGATGGCGCGGAGTTGATGCTGAACACGGCCTATGAGAAGGAGGACCGCCCGCTGGCGCCGGACCGTGCGCGCATCGCCGCCCACGAGGACACTGCGTTCTATTTTGGTTGTAAGGACGTTGACGCGGCTTATGCGTACCTCCGAGTACGAGGCGTCGATGTCCAAGAGCCGACCGTCGCGCCGTACGGCATGAAACAGCTGTACCTCAAGGATCCAGACGGTTACGTCATTTGCTTTCAGTGGCCAACGGCCTAACAAGCGCTTGAAGCTGGCGGCGCCCGTCGTCTGTGGTAGAATTCCATCTCCGTTCGGCGGCCCATGCCCGTTCCCAACCAACGCCGATGACCACGGGAGACCTCCATGTTCCTCGTTCGCGAAATCATGTTCTGCAAGCCTGGCAAAGTGCGCCCGATGGTCGAAAAGTTTGTCGCGATGAACAAGCTCAGTGCCAAGATCGGCATGCCGAAGATGCGGATCATGACCGACTTTTGCGGCGAGCGCTTTTGGATGCTCGTGGCGGAGATGGAGGTGGGAAGCATGGATGAGTTCGACCGAATGGTACAGGGCGGTGGAGGGCAGAGCGAGGCAATGAAGGAAATGGAGAACATCATGAAAGACTATCACGACCTGGTCGAATCGGGCCGGCGCGAGGTCTACAGGATTGAAAGCTGAGGAGCTCTGGCCGCGACGAGGTCCACAAGCGCGGTGTCTTGCGTACCGGAACCCGCGCATTAGACTGCGGGCAAAAGGATCTCTGGAGTCAGCACGCTACTCATTGGAGAGCTTGAACGGACCCGAGACGAGACGCTCAAGTGCTTCTCGCTCGAGCCTCGCGACCTCGCGCGAACCTACGGGCCGGGCAAGTGGTCGGTCGGTTATATCCTTCACCACCTCTCGGATAGCGAGACGGTTTTCTTCGATCGCATCCGTCGAGTGCTCAGTGAGCCTCGTCCGGTCGTTTGGGTGATGGATCAGGATGCGTGGGCGAAGGGACTCGACTATTCACGGGTACCGCTCAACCTCTCCCGGCAGGTATACGAATCGGTTCGCAACGCAATCATCTACTATGCCGGTGTGCACTATGAGCGGAACGGCCACCTCGAGTTCGTGCATAGTGTCGACGGCGTGCGCGCGTTGCGGGATGAATTCGACAAGACCGCCACGCATAATGAGCATCATTTGAGTCAAATCAGGTTGGCGCTTGGCAGATAGCGATCGTTTGCTGTTCCCACAGCTGACCGAGGGGCCATTCGTCCACCAATCGCCCGTCGTCAAGCTGTGCAAGGGGCTGCTCGCAGAGGCGCTCGATCGCGGCTTTGAGCGGCTCGAGGTCCTGGCGCCGCGCGAGGGCTCGCCCGCCGCCGAAATCCGTGCCTATCGAGGGGCGTCTGGCAGTCTGTATTTCGAACTCCCCGCCTCAATGCATCAGAGCGTTGTTCGTCGATTCAAGGCGATGGCGAGGATGAGGCGCGCTCGACCCTTGGATAGGGAGGGACTCATCCGGCTCGATCGAGCGCGGGGGAAGCCCATCCCGATCCGCGTAACGACCAAGCCTCGCGCGGATGGACCAGCGGATGTGATCATGAACCTGGCTCCCGCACCCCACTAGCCAGCCATGTCCGCGTTGCTCGCTCACCTACGTCCTCGGTGGCGTGCTGGCGTGGGGCAGCCTGGCCACGAGCGGCGATGTTGCGCAGATCGCATTTTGGGGTGGCTTGCTACTGAGCAACGCTGGTCCGATGGCATTCGGTTACGCGTTTTGGATGCGCGAAAATGGAAGCTGGGCCTTCTGACGGGGTCTTCTAGCTCATGACTAAACGAATTCTTCTCGGCGTGCTGACATTCGTCCTGAGCGCCGCCGTCTTCCGCGACGTCCTCGGCGCCCAAGGTCCGGTCGGCATCTTTCCCAACCACGCGCAGGTCGGCCGGGCGCGAGGTGCAGCCTCGTACGATCCGCAGCAGCAAACGTATCTGATCGCCGGCTCAGGTCAGAACATGTGGGACTCGCGCGACGATTTCCGGTTCGTCTGGAAACGAATCAGCGGCAACTTCATCCTCTCCACGCGGGCACACTTCATCGGCGCGGGCGCGGAAGAACATCGCAAGATCGGCTGGACCATTCGCTCCTCGCTCGACCCGGGCAGCGCGCATGTGACCGCGGCGTTGCACGGCAACGGCTTGATGTCGCTGCAGTTCCGCCGGCAGACTGGGGGGACCACAGAGGAAGAGAAATCGGCGGACAGCCTCCCGGATGCGGACGCGGTCATCCAGCTCGAGCGTCGCGACGGCGAATATTTCATGTCGGTCGCCCAATTCGGCGACACCCTCGTGACGCAGCGCCTCGCCGGCGTCACCCTCCCTGATACGGTCTACGTCGGCCTCTTCGTGTGCGCGCACAACGATACCGTCACCGAGCGGGCCAGCTTCAGCAACGTTCGCATCACGACGCCGGCGCCGAAGGAGCTCGTCGCCTACCGCGATTACCTGGGCTCGAACCTCGAAGTTCTCGACGTCGCGACCGGAAACGCGACGATTGTGAACCAGTACCGTGGATCGTTTCAGGCGCCCAACTGGACGCACGACGGGAAGGCGCTCATCTACGTGCAGGAGGGACGGCTCTACCGTTTCGATCTCGCATCGCGGGCGCCCACGGTCATCAACACCGGCTTCGCGACACGCAACAACAACGACCACGTCCTGTCGTTCGACGGCCGCATGCTCGCGATCAGCAACCACGCAGTCGAGGACAGCGGCGCGTCGATCGTCTACACGGTTCCCGCAACCGGCGGCACGCCCAAGCGCATCACCGCGAAAGGACCATCGTACCTGCACGGCTGGTCCCCCGACGGCCGGTGGCTCGTGTACGTGGGGGAGCGCAACGACTCGTTCGACATCTACAAGATCTCCGCCGCCGGTGGCGACGAGATCCGCCTCACCACCGCGCCGGGCCTCGACGACGGTCCGGAGTACACGCCCGACGGCGCGTACATCTACTTCAACTCATCGCGCAGCGGACGGATGCAGATCTGGCGGATGCGACCCGATGGGAGCGGCCAGGAGCAGGTCACGAACGACGGCTTCAACAACTGGTTCCCGCACATCTCGCCCGACGGGAAGTGGATCGTCTACCTCGCGTTTGGCATGGATGTCGCGCCGGACAATCATCCGTTCTACAAGCACGTGCTGCTGCGATTGATGCCCATCGGTGGGGGACCCGCGCGCGTCATCGCGTACCTGTACGGTGGTCAGGGAACGATCAACGTCCCGTCGTGGTCGCCGGACGGCAAGCGACTGGCGTTCGTGAGCAACTCGGCAATGCCGTGACCGACGACCTCGTCACCGTCTTTGAAACCAGCGACACAGTCGTTCTCGCGCTGGTGAAGAACGCGCTGGACGGGGACCACATACCGTTCGTCGCGCAGGGAGAAGTCGTCCAGGACTGGATCGGGTTGGGGCGGTTTCCTTCCGGCTACAATGCTGCGACTGGTCCCGTGCGAATTCAAGTCGCCGCGGAGAATGCCGACCGGGCCCGCGAGGTGCTGGAAGACTTCGTATAGAGTAGAATTCCTCATGGACGTGACCAGCTTTGCCAAGCTATTCGATCATTCGATCGTCCGCCCCAATGCGACGCGGGCCGAGGTGATCCAGTTTGGCGAGACCGCGGCCCGGTTGGGCACGGCCACCCTCACCGTACAACCACATTACATCCCGTTGGCCGTGGAGCTGCTGCGCGGGACCGATGTCCTCGTCGGAACCGTGGTCGGCTTTCCGCATGGCAATGAAACACCCGCGATGAAGCAGTACCAGGCGCAGCAGGTTCTGCACCTCGGCGCGCAAGAAATCGACATGGTGATGAATATCCCGGCGCTGAAGAACGGTGAGCAGCGCGTTTTTATGCAAGACATCGAAGGCGTCGTCCGCGCGGCCGAGGGCAGGGTGGTCAAAGTCATCACCGAGAATTGGTACTTGAGCGAAGCGGAGAAACGGAGGGCCTGTGACTGGATCGCTCAGGCCGGCGCGCACTTTGTGAAGACATCCACCGCGTACGCCGAGGGCGGAGCGACGCTGGAGGATGTGCGGCTGATGTACGAGGTGGTGAACGGCCGGTGTCAGGTGAAGGCCGCCGGCGGAGTCCGGGAGCTCCCCCAGCTGCTGGAGTACCTTCGCGCGGGCGCCCGGCGGTTTGGGTCGACCCGGACCGACGGCTTCGTACGCGCCTTCCAGGCATTAGCCACAGAGCAGAAACTCAGCTTTGCCGACTACGTGCCCAGCCCGGCGGCGAGCCGATGATCAAGTTCGGCGGCCAGCTGACCTCGGACGATTACCTCGCGGCCAACAGGCTGCACATGCGGACGCGCGGTTGGAAGCGCGTGCTGTGGATCGTGTTCTGGGTCCTCCTGGGGGTTGGCGCACTCCTCTCCGCCGACATTGCCATTCAGGACCCCAATGCCGGACTGCCTCCCCTGCTGCTCATCCTGTTGATCGCCGGCGTGCAGCTCTTTGTGCGCCTCTTGTATCTTCCGCGCCGCGTCCGTCGGGTTTACAGTCAACAGCGCAATCTCCAGCTCCCATTCGAGTCCGTCTGCACCGACAGCGGTATCGAGTCGAGCAACGCCAACAGCACCAACCGCCTGCCTTGGAATCATCTGATTCGCTGGAAGGAAGGACCCGCGCTGTTCGTGGTGTACCAGTCCGATCTGATCTTCAACATTGTCCCAAAGCGGTGTTTCGCGGAGCCGGACCAGGTTGACGCTTTCCGGAGTCTCCTCACCGAGCGATTGGGACCACCGGTCTAGGGAAACAGATGACTCTCGCCCCGCAAAGGAGACCAAATGAACTGGCAATTGGGCCTGATCTTCGTGGTTGTCCTGGTCGTGATCCTCGTGGTCGTTCGCCGGCGGCGGACTCCCCCCCCCGGCCCGGGCGCATCCTGAGAGGAGCTCGTATGCGTCGTCTCGCCCTTGTCCTCATCCTGTGCGCGGTACCGAGCCTCGTTGCTCAAACACCGAGGCCGTACCAGATCACGCACACGTTCGTCCTGGGCGGGGAAGGCCGCTGGGACTACGTCATCCCGGACCCGCCGCGCCACCGCGTGTTCATAGCGCGGCAAGATCGCGTCATGGTCGTGGACGAGAACGACGGGAAGCTGCTCGGCGAGATCCACGACATTCACGGGGCCCACGGCGTGGCGCTCGTCGAGGCGGCACACCGTGGTTTCGCGACGTCGGGAAACGACAGCGCGGTGGTCATGTTCGACCCGACCACCTTTCAGGTGCTGGGCCGCATCCCCGCCGCCGAAGACGCCGACGCGATCGTCTACGATGCGGCGTCGAACCGCGTGTTCACATTCAATGGTGATGCTCACTCATCCACGGTCGTTGATCCCGTCGGGCGCCTCGTCACCAATATCCCGCTCGGCGGCAAGCCCGAGACGGGGATCGCGGCGGGCAACGGCAAGCTCTACGTCAACATCGTCGACAATGGCGAGGTCGTGGAGATCGACGGGAAGTTGCTCACCGTCACCCGCCGCTGGCCGACGGCTCCCTGCCAGCAGCCGGTGGCAATGGCCATCGACACGACGCATCACCGCCTGTTCAGTGGATGTCGCAGCGGGGTGTTGGCGGTCTCGGATTACCAGGCTGGCCGCGTCGTCGCGACCGCGCCCATCGGCGCCGGCGTGGACGGCGCCGCGTTCGATGCCGCCGCGAGCGACGTGTTCGCGTCGAACGCGGATGGCACGTTGACGGTCATTCATGAGGACGGCCCCGACCAGTACCACGTCGTGCAAAACGTCCAGACCGCGCCCGGTGGCCGCAACATGGGCCTGGATCCCACGACGCGTCGCGTCTACGTCGTCTCGGCCAAGTTTGGGCCGGTGCCCGATTCGACCGCCGCCAACCCCCGGCGCCGTCCGCCCGTCGTGCCGGGATCGTTCATGCTGATGGTGGTGGAGCACAACAAGAATTAGCCTGCACCGCCTAGTTCTCTTGTCGACTGCAATGCTGACGGCGGCGGCATCCCGCGTCGCCTCGGCCCAGCAGTATCCTCATGGCACCGAGCCGATCGGTACGGTGCGCCAGATCTACGACGGCGTGCTAACGCCGGAGATGGCGGTCAACACCTTCCGCAACATCGACCGCCTCTTTCCGACGCGAACGGTGGCGGGCTCGTCCAGACCGCTGCTGTTGCCGCGGGCGGCCGTCTCGCTGACGGACGTGCACTTCAGCGACCGGGGCAAACAGTATGACCTCGAGTCCTATCTCGAGCTCAACCGAATCGCGGCGATCCTCATTCTGCAGGACGGGCGCGTGAAGCTCGAGCGCTATCGGTTCGGAAACACCGACCGGACGCGCTGGATGTCGATGTCGATCGCCAAGTCGATCACGTCTACGCTCGTCGGCGCGGCCCTCAAAGACGGATTCATCCGCAGCCTGTCCGATTCCGTGACGCGGTACGTGCCGTTGCTCAACGGGACGGCCTACGACGGCGTGTCGGTGCGAGACGTCCTCATGATGGCGTCGGGCGTGCGGTGGAACGAGACGTATAGCGATCCGACATCCGACCGCCGGCGCTTGCTCGAGGCGCAGATTTCTCAGGTGCCAGGGTCCGCGTTGGCCGTCATGAAGAGCCTGCCGAGGGCCGCGGCGCCGGGAACGACAGCCAACTACAATACGGGCGAGACGCAGGTCGTGGCGGAGGTCCTGCGCGCCGCCGTCGGGCGCCCGCTCGCGACGTATCTGTCCGACCGGATCTGGAGCAAGTTCGGGATGGAAGCTGATGCCAACTGGTGGCTCGACTCGCCTGCCGGCACTGAGATCGGCGGCAGCGGCTTCAGCGCCACACTGCGCGATTATGGTCGATTTGGCCTCTTCGTCCTCGGCGGCGGCGTCGCGGCGGGCGACTCGATTCTGCCGGCGGGTTGGGTTCGTGAGGCGACGACGCCCAAGACGCTGCGCGACGGCGCGGCGGTGGAGTATGGCTATCTCTGGTGGACCGGCGCGACGCCGACATCACGGCGCGACGGTGCCTTCATGGCGATCGGGATTCACGGGCAATACCTCTATGTGAACCCCGTAGCTAAAATCGTCATCGTGGTGTGGGGCGCGCGTCCGCATCCCTCGCAGGGACAGGTCGTCGATGACTGGTCGTTCTGCGATGCCGTGACCGCCACGTTGGCCCGAGGGAGGACTGATCCAGAGTGAAATTCGTGCTCGTGATCTACAATGACGCGGCGCTGTACGACGCGCTCCCCCGGTCTGAAACCGATCAAATGATGCGTGGCTGCCTCGCGCACGCCGACGAACTGCGCCGCGACGGACGGCTGACCGACAGCCAGATGCTCGAAGGCGCCGAGACCGCGAAGTCGGTCCGCATCCGCAATGGCCGCACGAAGGTCACCGATGGGCCGTTCAGTGAGGCCAAGGAAGTGCTCGGTGGCTTCAACCTGATCGAAGCGAAAGACCTGGCCGAGGCCGTCGAAATCGCCAAGGAGTTCCCGTGGGCCCGCACCGGCTGCGTGGAGGTGCGTCCGGTGCGCGACATCGAGACGGTGCGGCGGCGAGTGAATCGATAGACTTACGGCGGACCGACATCGCCTCCGAGATCCGGTTCGCGATTGTGCTCTTCCTGCGGCTTTCCGAACGTCCAGTTGACGCTGAGCAGTAGTCCACGGACCACGCGTCTGCGGTCCGATACCTGGTAGAACCGCGGATCGATCGTGGTATTGCTCTCGCGCGACGTGTTGAACGGGTCGATCACACGCAGCGTCACGCTCAGCCGGTCTTCCATGAGCTTCTTGCGGGCGGCGAGCGTGAACCGCGTGCGGCTGGCGTTCCGACCCTGCTCGACGGTCATCGGCGCCTGATACGACACCAGTGCCTGGAGATCGAAGGTGTTCGTGCCTCGGACCGTGGCGTTTATCCTGGTCGTCCATCCGAAGGTCCTGGCGGAGAGACCAGGCCCCAGATTCGACGCGTTGCTGACCTGCTGGAAGGCACTTGCGCCTGCGAACCCGCTGAGCCGCCCGCCGCTCCGGGCGATCGTGACGTCGGCGCCGTACGCATCGCTCGTGGCGATGTTCGCGAACGTCCGCGTCATGACACCCGAGCTGTCGAGTGAGCGGATCGTTCGGACCGCATCGACCGTGTGCCGGAAGAACGGCGTGAGCTGGAGCGTCAGCCGGTCCTCGGTGCGTTGCAGTCCCAGCTCGAGCGCGTGGATATACTCCGGCTTCAGGTAGGGATTGCCGCGCGAGATGTTGAGCGGATCGAGGTAATGCGCAGTGGGATCGAGCAGATCAGTGTCGTCGGGGCGGCGGATGCGTGTCGAGTAGCTCAGCTTTACTTGGTGCGCGTCATCGATGTTGTAGGCGATGAGCCCGCTCGGGAACACGCTGCTGTACGGGTTCTCATATGTAGCGCCGGTCGTTTTCAGGTGAAAGTGTGTCGTGGCGCGCTCGACACGGACGCCGGCCTGGAGCAGGAACTTGCCGCGCTGCGCATCGAGGATGGCGTAGCCGGCGTGGACGACCTGGTCGTACGTGAAATCGCTGATGCGCGTGGAGTCGGGCACCCACGCAGCCTGCGCCGTATCGAACACCTGAGTGCCGAGCGTCGTGTGAAAGCGTTGTTGCGATCCTCGGTACCCCGTCTCGAGCCGCAGCAGACTCGAGAGCGGCCGCACGTAATCCAACTTCCACGAATTCTCGTTGGGGTGCTCCCATGCGTCCTGCGTCTCGAGCGCCGACGTATCGCTCGGCGTCCCGTTGAGTGCCAGCGTTCGCGCGACGATCCGGCTCGGCCCGCCCTCGCGCGCCCGCACGACGCGCAGCTCGCTCGACAGCTTGTGGCCTTTCGCGGCGAAGCCGTGCTTGTATGCGAGCGTCGCTTCGAAGTTGAACTCGTGGTTCGTACCGCGAGTGAACCGGTCGCTCAGTCCCGTCAGCGCGCGCGCCGAGTCGAGGTCGCGGTACAGCAGACCGTAGGTCTCCGCCTCGTTGCGGGTGCTGTAGTCCATGTCGGCGGAGAGCTCATCTCGCTTGCCGAGTTGGTAGCCGGCGCTGCCGGTCAGCGTGTGCGCCAACGGGATCTGCGTGCGCAGCCCGGCCTCCTCCAGATATGTCAACGGGCTTTGGTAGTTGTTCTCGCGGAAGATCGTGTCACGGCGTGGGCGGTTGTCGCGGAGGAAGCCGTAGCTGCCGTACAGCGAGAGCGGCCCACGCTCGAGGCCGAGGTTGCCGCCGATGTCGGCGTGGCCGGTGGTCCCACCGCCGACAGTGAGGCCCCCGCTCCGTCCCTCATCGGCGTGTTCCTTCAGCACGATGTTGATGATCCCGGCTACGCCCTCCGGATTCTCGCGCGCCGACGGGTTGGGCACGACCTCCACTTTGTCCACCATGTCGGCTGGCAGCTGGGCGAGGAAGTTGCCGAGTTGCGCCGGCTTCAGCGGGCTGGGGCGCCCGTTGATCTGCAGCACCACGCCCGTGTTGCCGCGCAGGCTCACGATGTTGTCGATGTCCACGTCCACCGCCGGCACGTTTCGCAGCACGTCGAGCGCCGTGCCGCCGCGAGTGGTCGGCATGTCGCGTACGACGTAGATGTTGCGGTCGGGGGCGAGCTCCACGTCCTGTTTCTGCCCGGTGACCTGGAGCGGCTGCAGCACGACCACTGCCGCAGTGAGCGTCACCTTTCCGACGTCGACACTCGGCGCTGCCGGACTGATCTCGACGGCAAGCTCCCGCGGTGCGTAGCCGAGGGCGAGGATGCGGACACGATAGCGTCCGGGCTGGAGTCCTTGAAGTCGGAAGGCGCCGTCGACGTCTGTGGAGGTCTGGACCGTCGCGGCGGCCACCTTGGCCGTGCTGATTGGAGCTTTGGTGGCGGCGTTGATGACGTGGCCGCGGATTTCGCCGCCCGTGGCAGGAATGTCCTGCGCCGCGGCCGGGGAGGAGACCACGAGGAATATCAATGTCGCGAGCGCGACAAGCCGGGCCGGCATGGGCTCGAAAAGTAAGTGCCTCACCTGACAGTTAGCTTACGAGCGAGACCCGTTCGACGTTATCCTGGAGCTATGCGCCGCACCTGGTTGGTCCTCATCGTCTGCCTCGGCTGCTGGCCACCCGATCCGCCCTCGTCCGCCAAGGAGCTCGTCGGCGGAACTGTCAGGGAATTCTCGCCGATTACGTATCGCAGCACTACCTGCAAACGATCTATGTGGACGTCCACGGCGACACCCTTCGCATCTACGGGGCGCCGGATGGTCAGGATGCCTTTCTGACGGCGATCCGAGTACGGTAGAGGACTCGACTAGGAAACCCAGCGTGTGGGCGAGTCAGCTCGGGGCCGTCATCGTCATTGTGGCTCTGATCCTCTGGTTCGTGCAGATGCGGAAGGCGCCCACCAACCTGCTGCAGCGGCGTGATTGCGAGCGCGCCTATGAGCAAGCACGCACCCCTTCGGATACAGCGACGGTCGATCAGCGCCGGCCCCTCCGAGGTCAGTCGACGGATACGCTCACGTGCGGGGCGTTGCGGCGCACAGGTCGACTCAACTGACACTGGAATTCCGCTGCAAGGCGTTTCTGTTCGATCTCGACGGGGTCCTCGTCGATTCACGTTCCCTGGTCGAGCGCACGTGGCGACGGTGGGCCGAGCGCCATCAGCTCGATCCGCTTCCGTTGCTGCAGGTTGCGCATGGGCGAGCATTGACACGTCTCCGGCTCGGCTCCGCAGGATTACCGATACCAGACGTCATGATGGTCGCGGAGGAGGTGAAGCGCGGCAAGCCTGCACCGGACAGTTACCGCCTCGGGGCGGAGCGGCTCGGATACGCGCCGTCGGACTGCGTGGTGTTCGAGGACGCGCCGGCCGGCGTCGTCGCGGGGCGAGCCGCAGGGGCGCGAGTCGTGGGGGTGACCACGACGCATGCCGCAGCCGACCTGCCGGGGGCGGACGCAACGATCGCGGATTTCAGAGGTATTGATATCCGTCCTCGACAAGACGATTTCGTCGTCACAATTCCGAGACTTAGGTGAACGGCTACAACTTTACCGATCGCGTTCGCAAGGTGCTGCAGATGGCGCGTGAGGAAGCCGCGCGCCTGCAGCACGAGTACGTCGGCACCGAGCACATTCTTCTGGCCATCCTGCGCGAGGGGGAAGGTGTGGCGGCCGCTGCATTGACCAATCTGAATGTGGATTTCGAGGACGTGGGGGCGACGGTCAACGAAACGGTCAAGGTAGGGAAGAATCAAGCCAAGAGTCAGGACCTGCCGTATACCTCGCGAGCCAAAAAGATTCTCGAGTTCGCGATGAGCGAGGCTCGGGAACAGAATCACTCGTACGTCAGGACCGAGCATCTCCTGCTCGGGGTGTTGAGGGAGGAGAAGGGAATTGCTGCTCAGGTGCTGAACGACGCTGGGATTACGCTCGCAATGCTCCGCGAGGAGGTCCTTCGCCTCTTGGGTGAAAGCAAAGCGCTTCCGGTCACCCCGGTGCGGCCGTTCACCGGACGGCGATCGCTACATCCAGATGCGGCTGATCAGTTATTCGCATTCGCGATCGCGTTCATCGAACTCTATCGGCTGCGCTTTGGGACCTATCCCGATTCCCTCGAAGCCCTCCCATTCCTGAGCGCGTATGATCGTCATTCGCTCGTGAAGGGCCTCCGATATGAGAGACTGCCGGATGGATATGCGCTCGACGTCGTGAGGCCGAAGGGCGAGAAGCCCGAGCTCAGCTACCCGCCTGATTTCTGGAAGGGGCTTGGGATTCGGCGCAGCAACGTCGATCGTTCCTCCACATAGCTGCGCTCGCGCATGTAGATTGTTTGGCACTGCAGGACTCTGGGCCTGCGCCTCCAATTCCGTCACTGTCGGACATCGGGCCGACGTCAGATCCCAAATTGCCGGAGGCACTATGCCGGACTTCTCCGAAGTCTCTCTCTTGGTCGCGTTCACGCACTTCACCCGTTTTGCCGTCCAGGCCGAGCGACTCGACGACGCCGAAGTCGCGCGCGTCATGGATGCGTACTATGAGCTGGCCGGCAGAACGATTGCCGCGGCCGGTGGCCGTGTCGTGAAGTTCATCGGCGACGCCACGCTCGCCGTGTTTCCCGCCGAGGCCGTCGATCGCGGGGTCCTGGCGCTGCTCGAGCTGAAGGATGCGGCCGATGGGCTCATGGCCGACCGCGGCTGGGAATCGCGGCTCACCGTCAAGGTGCATTTCGGCCCGGTCGTCGCAGGTCACTTTGGTGTCGCGTCGGACAAGCGGTACGACATACTCGGGAAGACCGTCAACGTGACCGCCCGTCTCGACGCGAGCGGTGTCGCCCTGTCTGCCGAGGCCTTCCGTCAGCTGGGACCCGACCTGCGCCAGCGCTTCAAGAAGCATACGCCACCCGTGACGTATATTCGGGTAGAAGACCCTCATCGTCTGGGTCGCGCGATGCGCCGGTAACCGACACTATGACTGAAGAATTCAAAGCCAAGCTGCAGGCCCTGTTGCAGGGATACGCCGCTCAGGCGGCGAAACAGCAGCCTGCCGACAGGACCACGCGCGATCACGCGGATCGGCGGATGTGCGGGGAGCGCCTCCATTCCGTGGTGCGCCCCGTGCTCGAAGCGCTCATGGCCGAGCTCAAGAGCGCGGGGCACGAGGCGTCCGTGCGCGAGCACATCGAGCGCGACGATGCGTACCCCAGCGTCGCCCTCTCCTTCACACCGCGCAGCGGCCTCGCCTCGGCGCTCATCTTCCGCTACGACCCCCGCCACGGCATCGTGGTCCAGCGCGAGGTCAAGCACGCCCCCTGGAAGGGGCGGCCGCCCACGGGAACAGGAGATCGACTCGGCACGATCGGCATCGCGGCGGTATCGGAAGCGTTTGTCGAAACCAAGAGCCTGAGCTTTATCGACGCCGTCTTAAAGGCGAATTGAGGGATCTATGGTCCGCTCCGCGGCTTTCGCGATTGTCGCTCTCTGCGCTCCTCTCGTTGGCCCGAGTGGAACACAACCGACCACCCTGCGCATCGAGGCGCTGAGTCGCCGCCCCGTTCGCGTCCAGGTGTCATCCAAACCCGCTGCGATTCTGAGCAACGACAGCGCGGCATCGAACAATCGCCCGACGATTATTGGAGTACGAACGAGAGTCGCGGCGCTTCTATCATTATTTGGGCGATGATTGAAGGAGCCGGACTGCTCTCATGGGTCGGCTATGTCATGACCGGAGGGATCGTGCCGGCTGCCGTTGCCACGTTGTCGATCGTGGCGCTCATCATGCTGCGTCCTTCCCAACTCGAGGGTGACGGAGCGGTCTGATACCTCAGTCATGTCGCGAACCTCACTGTTCGGTGCCCTCATCCTGCTCGTGTTCGTGATCGTCACCGTCGCGCGGTGGCGGCGCTATCGACGCTACGTCCAGCCACTAGGCTTGGCTGTGTCCAGGGAGACGAAGATGAGGCGAACGCTGTGGTTCAGCGCGGTCGGCATGGGCATCGCATTCTGCACGGCGCACGCGCAGACCGTGAACGTGTGGCCCGGGGTCGCGCCAGGCTCCGAGCATTGGACCCAGCAGGAACTGACGATCGAGAACACGCCGGTCGGCACCGTCATCTTCAACGTGGTCACCCCCACATTGACCGCATATCTCCCAGAGGACCGCAAGGCAACGGGCACCGGGGTCATCATCGCGCCGGGCGGCGCCTTCGTCGCGCTCGCCATCGACCTGGAAGGCACCACTGTCGCGCGCTGGTTGCAGGAGCGCGGCATTGCCGCCTTCGTACTCACGTACCGGATCGTGGCAAAACGGGGCGAAGGCATTCCGCAAATGGATATGGACACCGCCGGTCGCTATGGGATCGCCGATGGCATTCAGGCGATCAAGGTCGTCCGGCAGCACGCCGCGGCATGGGGCGTCTCTCCCGACCGCATCGGATTCATGGGCTCTCGGCGGGAGCGATGGTGACGAGCGGGACCGTGCTGCAACCGGATTCCGCGGCACGTCAGAGCTTCGCCGCCATGATCTACGGTGGGCCGTTCGGCGTGATGCCAACCATTCCCCAGAGGCTGCCGCCACTCTTTCTCGCGTGGGCGCAGGACGACCCCGTCGTGCGAGATGCGATCGTCAAGTTTCATGACGCGCTGGAGCGCGCCGGTCAAAAACCGGAGGTCCACATCTACAGCGCCGGCCACCATGGGTTCGGTCTCAAGAAGCAGGGAACCACCAGCGATCACTGGATCGACGACTTCTACAACTGGCTGGACGCACAAGGTCTCACCAAACCGCGATGAAGCGACGCGAGCTGATTCGCTGGCTGGTCGCGACCGCGGGGCTCCGCGCGCTCGACGGGCTTGCACCAGCGGATCTGCTGGCCCTGGGCCGCGACGTGCACCGCCGCGCAACGCCGCACGCCGCTGGCCGGACGCTCACCGCGCATGCCGAGCAAACCGTCACGATCGCTGCGGAACGGATCATCCCGGCGACCGACACACCGGGTGCCACCGCCGCCGGTGTTAGCGACTTCATCGAGAAAATGTTGATGGACTGGCACACGCCCGCGGAGCGCGAACACTTCCTCGCCGGGCTCAGCGATCTCGACGCGCGGTGTCGCGCCCGCTCAGGCCGCGACTTCATCAATTGTGCTGAAGCCGATCAGGTAGCCGTCCTCACCGCGCTCGACGCGGCACACGAGGAGTGGTTTGACAGGCTCAAGTATCTCACCGTGTACGGCTACTGCACGTCCGAAGTCGGCCAGCGCGCGCTCGGCCTGTGGCCGCAACCGTGGCGCTATGACGGCTGTGCGCCGGTCGATGCCGCCCACTGATTTCGACGCGATCGTCGTCGGCTCCGGCATGACCGGCGGCTGGGCGGCAAAGGAGTTGACGGAGCTCGGCCTGCGCACGCTCGTGCTCGAAGCGGGACGGCCGATCACGCCGGAGCAGGATTACACCGAGCACAAACCATCCTGGGAGCTGCCGTTCCGCGGCCTCGGCGATCGCCGCACGGTCGCGGCCCGGCAGCCGATGCAGAGCCATTCGGTGTCGTTCGACGAGCTGAGCCACGTGTTCTGGACCGACGACGTCGACAACCCGTACTCGACGCCGGCCGATCGGCCGTTCTACTGGTTCCGCGCGCGGCAGGTGGGCGGCAAGTCGATCATCTGGGGACGCCAGGTGTACCGCTGGAGCAATCTCGATTTCGAGGCCAACCTGCGCGACGGCATCGCCGTCGACTGGCCGATCCGCTACGCCGACATCGCGCCGTGGTACGATCACGTCGAGCGCTTCATCGGCGTGAGCGGCCAGAAGGAAGGACTGGCGCATCTCCCCGACGGCCCGTTCCTGCCGCCGATGGCCATGAACTGTGTCGAGCAGCACGTGCGCGAGCGGATGGCGCAGCAGTTCGGGCGCGAACGGATCCTCACGATCGGTCGCGTCGCGAACCTGACGCAGGCTCACCACGGTCGCGCACCGTGCCACTACTGTGGTCCGTGCCACCGCGGCTGCATCACGCGGTCGTATTTCAGCAGCATCAACGCGACCTTGCCGGCGGCCCGCGCCACGGGTCGACTCACGCTGCGACCGTTCAGCATCGTGCGCGGCCTGATCTACGACAAGGGACAGAATCGGATTGCGGGCGTCCGGATCGTCGACGCGCAGACCAAAGCCGAGCGCGAGTACACGGCCCGCGTCGTGTTTCTGTGCGCCTCGGCGCTCGAGAGCGCGCGCATCCTGCTCAACTCCGGCGTCGGGAACTCGAGCGATCAGGTCGGCCGCAACATCATGGATCACATCAAGTGGGGCGGGGCGAGCGGCGAGATCGGTGGCTGGACGGATCGCCGCGAGATCGGCGAACGGCCCAACGGGATCTACGTGCCGCGTTTCCGCAACGTGTCGTCGCGCCATCCCGACTTCATCCGCGGGTACGGCTTTCAGGGCGGCGCCGATCGCGATGGTTGGCGTACATCGCTGCACGCCCCTGGGATCGGCCGTGCCTTCAAAGCGCGGCTGAACAGCCTGGGGCCCTGGTCGATGACCTTCGAGGGATTTGGGGAGATGCTTCCGCGCGCGGAGAACCGCGCGACGATTCATCCTACGCTGGTCGACGCGTGGGGGATTCCGTCGCTGCACATCGACTGCAAGTGGAGCGATAACGAGCTGGCGATCCATCGCGATATGAACGTCACCGCCGCCGAGCTGCTCGAGACGGCTGGCGCCAAGGACATCCGGCCGAGCACACGCGGGCCGAGCACACCGGGCGGGACCAATCATGAAATGGGGACGGCGCGGATGGGTCGGGATCCCAAGACCTCGGTGCTCAATGGCTGGAACCAGTCGTGGGATGTGCCGAACCTGTTTGTGACGGACGGGGCGGCGATGACGTCGAGTGGCTGCCAGAATCCGTCCCTCACCTACATGGCGTTGACCGCCCGCGCGTGCCACTATGTCGTCGAACGTCTGACACGCGGCGAATTGTAGCAAGGTTGGCTGCATGGCGCTGACAGCCCGCGCGTGACATTATCCTGCCTCACCCTTTGGCCATGGCGGAGGTGGTATGGGAGTAATTCCGCTCACCGACGCGAGTCGCCGTCCCACTCGGTTTCCTGCTGTCACCGCCTCCCTCATCGCAGTCAACGCGCTCGTGTTCATCTTCGAGCTCGTGGGCGGAGAGGCGTTCGTCACCAAGTGGTCTCTCGTCCCCGCCAACATCGTCGCCGGGAAAGACTGGATCACCATTCTGACGTCGATGTTCATGCACGGCGGGTGGTCACACATCCTCGGCAACATGGTGTTCTTATGGGCCTTCGGGCCTGAGATCGAGGATTTGATGGGTCGCGGGCGCTACCTCGTTTTCTACTTGGTCGGCGGGCTGGCGGCGACTGCTGCGCAGATCGCAGTCGATCCTACGTCGACGGTTCCAAACCTGGGCGCGAGTGGCGCGATTGCCGCGGTGATGGGCGCCTTCGTGGTCACCTACCCGCGTGACCAGATTCGCTCGCTCCTCATCATCTTCGTGTTCGTGCGGGTCACATACATCCCCGCCGTCCTGCTCATCGGCGTGTGGTTTGTGCTGCAGAGCCTGAACCTGGGTGCGGTAGTGCATCAGGTGAACAGCGGCACCGCCGCGAGCGGTGGTGTGGCGTATGCGGCCCATGTTGGCGGGTTCATTTATGGAGCGGTCATCACGCGACTCTTCGAGCGCCGACGGAGCGCAGTTGCTCCAGGAGTGGGTGCGCTCTAGGACTGCGGCCGCTATTATGAAAATGGGAGACGGAAGCGGTCTCGGACGCGTATACGTCCGCTGGTCCCGCGTGTAGCCATCCCAACTGGTCACCAGGGTTCGACTCCCATCTTGTTCTGCCTTAAGGGTCCAGCGGTGAGACCGCATCCCTCGCCCGGCCCTGCAGGCTCACGCCTCCGCCGAGCGCGGGAGGGCCCTTAAGGTGGAACTCATTCTCGCAATCGCAGGCGCCTTCTTCCTGTACATCGTGTGGCGTACGCAGCTCGCATCCATCACGATCTTCGAATACGAGCGCGGCCTCCGTTTCGTGCGTGGCCACCTGCGCAACGAATTAGGGCCCGGCCTCTACCGCTACCTGCGCGCCTACACCGTCATCCGCAAGGTCGACACGCGGCAGGTGCAGTTGCCCGTGAATGGGCAGGAAGTGTTGAGTAAAGACGGCGTCGCAGTGAAGGTGAGCCTGTCCGCCGGCTATCGCGTCACCGATGCGCGGGCTGCCACGCTCAACGCCGACAACTACATCACGGCGCTGTACACGGAGCTGCAGCAGGCGCTGCGCGCGGCCGTGTCCGCGAGCGAGGTCGAGACGTTGCTCCAGAATCGCGCCGAGCTGGGCCCGCAGATTCTCCAGACCTGTCAACCCGCCGCGGAGCGACTCGGCCTCGTGCTCGAGCGGTTAGCGATCCGCGATCTGACGTTGCCGGGCGATCTCAAGAAGATCTTTGCGCAGGTCGTGAAAGCGCGGCAGGAGGGACTCGCGGCGCTCGAGCGCGCCCGCGGTGAAACAGCGGCACTCCGCAATCTCGCCAACGCCGCGCAGATGGTGCAGCGCAATCCTCAGCTGTTGCAGCTGCGGCTCCTGCAGGTGGCCGGGTAGCAGACCGGGACGACTCTCGTCATCGGCATGCCGCAAGGCGCCACGCCGATTCCGCTCCGCGAAGGCGCTGCGGATGTCGAGGCTCTACCGACCGAAGGGCAAACCGATAAGCCTGCTGAGTAGGGGTCTCACCGCGGCGCTGTTAAGCATCGCGGCCGCTCCCCGGGCGCACGCGCTGCAGCAGCGGACGTACGCCAACCCGATCGACATCGACTACCGCTACAACTTCGAGCAGCTCAACCAGGGGATCTCGTACCGCTCCGGCGCCGATCCCGTCATCGTGGTGCAGGGCGGGAAGTACTACCTCTTCGAGACCATCGGCGACGGCTATTGGGAATCGGCGGACCTCGGCACCTGGCGGCACATCACGCCGTCGCGGTGGTCGCTCACCGACGTCGTAGCACCCGCGGTGCTGTCCGTGCGCGACACGATCTATCTCCTGCCGAGTACAACGAGTCCGTTGCCGATTCTGATGCTGACCGAGCCGGCGAGTGGGCGAGTGGAGTTCTACAATCGGCTCCTCCCATGGCTGCCGCTGCGCGCTACCGCGAAGCGGACGTGCTGGCCGGGCCGGATTCGGTGCAGCCCGGGCCATGGGATCCGCAGTTCTTTCACGATCCCGATACCGAGCGCTGGTTTCTCTATTGGAATTCGTCCAACGCGTATCCACTGCACGCCATCGAGCTCGACAAGAGCAGGCGCCTCGTCTACAAGGGCACGCCGCACTGGTTGTTCGGTCTCGACCCCGCACACCACGGGTGGGAACGCTTCGGTCAGGATCATCGGGATTCGACGATCAAGCCGTTCATCGAAGGCTCCTGGATGACGAAGCACGCCGGCCGCTACTACCTCCAGTACGGCGCACCGGGCACCGAGTACAACGTCTACGCGACCGGCGTATACACCGCCGACGATCCCCTCGGCCCCTTCACGTACGCGCCGTACAATCCGGTCGCCTACAGGCCCGGCGGATTCGTCCAAGGTGCCGGGCACGGCAACACCTTCCAGGATGTGTACGGGAATTGGTGGAATACCGGGACGCCCTGGATCGGCGTGAACTGGAATTTCGAGCGCCGCATCGGCCTGCATCCCGCGGGCTTCGACCCGGACGGGCAGATGTACGTCGACACGCGCTTCGGCGACTTCCCGCATTGGCTCCCGACGAAGCCGGGGCAGTCGAGCGACGAGTCGTTCACGGGCTGGATGCTCCTGTCGTACCGCAAGCCCGCGACGGCATCGTCGACACTCGACAGCTTTCCCGCGAGTCGTGTCACCGATGAAAATCCGCGGACGTTCTGGGTGGCGAAGCAGAATCGCCCCGGTGAATGGCTCTCCATCGATCTAGGCGGGACGTACGACGTGAAAGCGATCCAGGTGAACTACGCCGACTACAAATCTGGTCTCTACGGGACCGACTCGAACGTCGTCACGCAGTTCCGCCTGCAGGCGTCGCTCGACGGCCGCGAGTGGGGCGTGGTGGCGGACCTCTCGGGCGAGCGGCGCGATCGGCCCAACGCCTACATCGAGATGGCGACGCCGGTGCGCGCGCGCTTCGTGCGCTACGAGCACATTCACGTCGGTGCCGCGAACCTCGCGATCAGCGATATCCGTGTGTTCGGCCATCAATGGGGCGTGCAGGCACGGCGCCCTGGGACGCCCACAGGCCTCACGGCGCGCCGCGACGTCGACGCGCGCAACGTCGTGATCACGTGGCGGGCGGTGCCGGGCGTGGTCGGCTACAATGTGCGCTGGGGCATCGCGCCGGCGAAGCTGTATCAGAGCTACCAGCGCTTTGCGGATCAGGGTACGATGCTCGAACTGCGCGCGTTGACGGTGGGGCAGGCGTATTGGGTCGCGATCGAGAGCTTTGACGAAAACGGCGTTTCGCAGCTCAGCGCCGCAGTGCAGATTCGGTAGAGTTCACTGGGGGGTTTATGCGCGCACTAACGGTACTTCTGTGGTTCGTGGCTGCGACTTCATCTGCTGTAGCCCAACACGCCGCGATGCATCACGGACCGGCTGTCGAGCGTGTACTTTCGGCAGCTCGCAACGCGGTGGCGCCGATCTCGGACACGGCCGCGGCGCGGGCCGCGGGTTATCGTCCGATCGAAGAGCTTGGCATTCCTGACCGCAATCCGTTTCAGGGCCAGCATTGGTTCAGCAGAGCCCGATCGGACACGTTGCCCGACGTCTCGCTCGAAGCCCCGTCCTTCGTGATGTTCTCTCCCGTCAACGGCACGCTCCGGCGTATCGCCGTTGCCTACGCGGCGCGGCTCCGTCTCGAGTCGCCGACACCGGAGGGTTTGGGCAGCGACTCCTCCGCCATGTGGCACGTCCACGTCCTGTGCCACTTTAGCTCGGCGTCCGGGCGCCCCATTGTAGATCAGGTGCCGGACACGGCGGTGTGCCGCACGCGCGGCGGTGAACCTCAGCCGCGGAAGACGGTCATGATCCACGTGTGGACGGATGTCGCGAATCCCGAAGGGGTGTACGGCCACGACAATCCGGCGCTGCCGTTCATTGCACTGGGTCTGACGCCTCCAGCGATGTCCGGCATGCTTGATCCCGTGAGCTTTCGGCAGACTCGCGAGCTGGCGTTGTCGTTGGGCGAGTCATATGGGGCTCGGCTCGAGAACGGCTATCTGATCGAGCAAGCCAACGCGGACTCGGCGCTGGCCGATTCGTTACGCGCGCACCGAGCAGCGATCTCGGCGCTCGTGCCCGAGCTGCGCCGGGCGGATGCCGCGCACGACGCCCGAGCCTACGATCGCGTGGCGACGCGGATTCGCGCGCACGGAAAGGCGATTGAGCACGTGTACGAACAGATGGCAAAACCCGATGCGCTCGCCGATCTGCGGCGTCAGTACGAGTCGATCCTGACCACGAGTGCGATGCGGTGATCCGCGGAGGCTATTAACTGATGTTCGTCATTCCCAGCTGGGCGCTCGGTGCCGCGGTCATTCTCATTGCGATTCAGATCGGCCGCGCGATCTCGGGGAAATACGGCCGCGGCCCCGGCCGTCATCGCGGATTACCGGCGTCCGATGACGAGATCAACGAACTGCGGCAGAACCTCGAGACAATGCAAAACCGGGTGGCGGAGCTCGAGGAACGCGTCGACTTCGCCGAGCGGCTGCTTGCCAAGCAGCGCGAGTCCGAGCGGTTAGGTCCCTGATGAGAGCGTTGGCGTTGGCGGCGCTGCTGGGCGCGGCCGCCTGCGCCCCCGCGATTCAATCGCGCGGGATGCAACAGGTCGTGACGGAGCGACTCTACTTCGGCCGCAACGTCGCGCAGACCCTCGGTGTCACCGACTCCGCCTGGGCGGTGTTCGTGACCGATGTGGTCAGCGCGCGTCTACCAAGTGGATTTACGTTCTGGGAGGCCGAGGGAGCGTGGCGCGGAGCGGATGGCCGGTCCTCTCGGGAACCCAGCTTCGTCCTCGAGGTGGTGCATCCGGCGGGGTCGGCGGCATCGGAAGCGGCGATCGTCGCGATCATCGCCGAATACAAGCGCCGGTTCAGGCAGGAGTCCGTGCTGCGCGTCGTCAGCAGCGGACGAGCGAGCTACTAAGCATCGGCGCTCCAGCGCCTGTTATGACGTTTGGCGCGCATCCCCTTGCAGTCTTCTTGCCCGCCGGTGTATCTCCGACCAATCCGATAACCCCCGGATTGAATGCAATGCAGGTTCTGGATGCCAACGGAGAGCTCCAGCGTATCCGGCGCAACGTCGCCGCGTTGGAACAGCGGACTTTCCGGACACCACTGGACCGCCTGCCGGACTTCGTCGACTGTCTGTTGACGAGCGATCCGCCGCTCGCCTGCGCCTCGGCGATCGTGGAGCAGGTGGTCTTCACCCCGAAGCATCTCGACGCCCTCCTGACCAGCCATCAACTGGTTCCGGAGTATCATGTCGGTCGCACAATCGTCGCCGCCGATGGGGCGGAGTCGAGTGCACTGCTCAACGCGTTGCTCGCCGACTGGCTGGACTTTTTTTTCGAGCCAAGTCCGCAGGCATTTGTGCTCTTCGCGGATCACGATGAGTACACGACGCTGTTTGCGGGGGTCGGCACCCTTCGACGACGGGCGGGAGCTCTCAAACAAAAGGGGTTCGTCGAAGTGTCGAACTACGTGCGCCAACTGTAGGAGGCTCAGCGCGCGAGATTCAGACTCTTCAGATAATCCGCCACAACGTAGGCCGGCACCGCGAAGATGATCTTCCCCTGCGACTCGCGCTCCCCGCCATACAGCATCGCGATCACTTTCCCTTCGCGATCGAAGATCGGACTCCCCGAGGACCCCGGCGCGCCGTACGCATCCACCTGAATGACCGCCGTCAGCGCCTTGCTCACCGTGCCCACCGTGAGCGTGGGCTCGGCGATCGGCTGTCCGCCCCGCGATTCCATCGGGAGATCGAACCCCAGAGGATAGCCGAGGATCGCGACGGGATCGCCGCGCTCGAGACCCTCGCGGGTGCGGGCGAGTCCAGCAACGCGCGGCGTTCCCCCTTTGATCGACACGCGGAACACGCCGACGTCCGACTCCGGCGATACCCCCACCAGCTCGGCGCGCCAGAACTGCGTGCTCCCGGAGAAGATCACGCCCAGCCGGCGCGGCGTCTTGGTGCCGTCGTCGCCCACCAGGATGTGTTTGTTCGTCACCATGGTGCCCGCCGAGTCCAAGGCGAACGCGGTGCCGCTGAACCGTTCGCCGTCGGCGTACTCGACCAGCACGATGGCGACCGCGTCCTGGTTGCGGTGCGAGATCCCCCGATAGTCGACGCCGCCCAGCGCGCGCCGCCGCCGTTCAACGGCGTCCAACTCACTGCGCAGCCGCGCCACCGCGGCCGCGTCACCGCTCGACGCTTCCATCTCACGCCGTAAGCGAGCGGTTTCGTCCTGGGCAGCCTTGAGCGCATCCCGGACCCCCTGCAGCTCTGTCTGGACGTGCAAGGTCATCGTTTGCGACTCGCGCGCCCGCCGCCTGCCGTCTATCTGAATCCAGGTGAAACCGGTGCCCACGATCAGCAGGATCGCGATGAGGACCTTGGTGGTGCGCCGCAGCTGCGCGGTCTGGCGCGCGACCTCGGCGCGGATGCGGACGCCGGTACTGGGACGCGGGGTGGTCGACCGCGGCGCCGCTGGAAAGACTTCCCGCGGCGACGATGCCCGCTCCGCGAGCCCCTCCGCGCCGGCCGAGGCCGATGTAACCCTTGCGGAAGGCTTCGATCTGCCCCGCGCGGGCTCCGGAGAGAAACTTGAACTGTGCTTTCACTGATTCCGGATGAGGTACCAGATCAGAGCGGCGACGACGGCGACCAGCGCGAGGACAATCGTACGGGTCTGCTTGCGCGCTTCCTTGTTGGGCACCGGTGGACGGCTGCCCTTGTAGACGGGCACCGGCTCCGTGCTGGTCTCCGTGTCGATCAGCGGATACACCTGATGGCCGACGTCCTCCTGCCGGCCGCCGTCCGAGAGACGCAAGCCGTCGCCGTCGAAGCGCGCCACGACCACAGTGATGTTGTCGGGCCCGCCGCGCTCGTTGGCCAGCGCGATCAATTTGTCGCACACCGCGCTCAGGTCGGGAGTCTTACTCACGATATCGGCGATCTCTTCTTTCTTTACCTGTCCCGAGAGCCCGTCGGAGCAGAGCACCAAGACGTCGCCGCGGCGTACCTCCTGGTACGTGAGATCGACCTTGACCTTCGGATCCGGGCCGAGCGCCTGGAGGATGATGTTGCGGCGCTCGCTCTGTGCGGCTTCCTCTTCCGTCAGCTCACCCGCCTCGACCAGACGTTGCATCAGCGATTGATCCTTGGTGATCTGATGTGCCGTGCCGCCGCGGATCAGATAGGCACGACTGTCGCCGACCTGGGTGAGATACAGGTGATCGCTGAGCACCCCGGCAGCCGTCGTCGTGGTACCCATGCCGCGCACCTCGGGGTGCGCCTTTGCATGCGCGTGGATGCTGGCGTTGGCGACCTCGACCGCCTCCTTGAGCCGGTAGGCAAAGCGTTGCGGCGTCGCCTCGTGCTCGGCATCCCACGTCTTGAGGAGGTGCGCGTAGATCGTATCGGTCGCCATCTCGCTCGCCAACTCCCCGGCGGCGGCGCCGCCCATGCCGTCCGCGACGACGAGCAGCGTGCCGCGCGGTCCGATGTCATGCTGCCGTACGTCGGGCAGCAGCGACGCCTTCTTGCGCGTCAGATCCGCGACGAGAAAGCGGTCCTCGTTGTGGTCGCGCGCGCGCCCCAGATCGGTCTTGGCGAAGACCTCGATGCGGATGGGCTTGGAGCGTCCGAACATTGGCGTCACGATCCGCAGGCTTGGTCGCGTTTGAACTTCAAATACACCTCGTTCTGGGGCTTCAGGTGGAGAGCCCGAGCGTTCCACGCGCACGCTTGATCGGTGCGTGACTCCACAAAGAATGCCTGGGCCACCATGAAAGCGGCTTGCGCGCGCAGCGTCGCGGGGGCCCGATCGTCGTCATAAACCGCCGTCGCTTGTATGCGCCCTGTCCCTGCGGTGTGTGGATCGAGTACCATCTCCAGTACATCATCCAATCGTTTGCTGTAAGTCGCGCTGTCGGGCCCGCGTGACGCGGCCGGCGGCGGCGCCGAGGGCAGCGCGCCGCCAACCTGCCGTACCGCCCGTCCACCATTCTGTGGAGTTGTTTGTGTGCCCGCCGTGTCGGGCGCCACGGGATTCGGATTGGCCTGCCCCCCGCCTTTGAGCGCCATCCAAGCGCCTCCGCCGGCGAGGATCACGACGACGCCGGCGACGACGGGGAGATGCGACCGCTTTTTTCTCGGGGACAACGGGACCGAGATGCGCTGGGTGGCTCCAGCCGACGGATCAAGGAGCTGCGTCTTTGCTTCGGGATCGCCCATCGAGCGCGTGTGCGGCACGGCCCCGGTCGTCGGACGGCCGGTGACGGCGGCGACGTCACCGGCAAACTTCGCGACGCTCTGGTAGCGCTCCATCGGCGTGCGGGCGAGCGCGGTATCGAGTACCGGCTGCAACCCGGCTGGAAACGACAGATCGGGCCGCGCCTCGGCCAGCGTGATGGGCTCGTCGGTCAGCCGCTTGATCATTGTTTCCTGCACGCTCGTCGCCTCGAACGGCAGTTTGCCGATCAGCATCCGGTAAAACACCAGCGCCAGTGAATAGAGGTCGCTGCGGCCGTCGAGCGCGTCACCCGACAACTGTTCCGGGCTCATGAACTCCGGCGTCCCCACGACCAGGCCGGTCTTGGTGACCTTCTGGCCCGCCTGGTCGCCGCCCACAGCCTTGGCGATGCCGAAGTCCACCACCTTGACGGTGTCGCCGCCGCCCTTTTTCCGGCTCAACATGATGTTGTCGGGCTTCAAATCACGGTGGACGATGCCGAGATCGTGCGCGGCCTGGAGTGCGTCGGCGGTTTGCAGGAAGATCGCGGTCGCGCGCGGCACGGGGAGCGCGCCTTCGCGCTCGAGCAGATCGGTCAGCGGCTCGCCCTCGATGAACTCCATCGCAAGATAGATCAGGCCGTCGGGCGTCTCACCGAAGTCGTAAATCGCGCAGACATTGGGGTGCGTGATGCGGCTGGCGTTCGACGCCTCGCGATTGAAGCGCGCCACGGCGTCGGGATCGTGCACCATCGCCGGATTCATCACCTTGATCGCGCTGCGACGGCCCATCTTCACATGCTCGGCGAGATAGACCTGACCCATTCCTCCTTCACCGAGCTTTTTCACGACGTGATAGCGGTCCGCGACAACCTGACCCACGAGATCGCTCGCCGGCGCGGCGGATCGCAACGTCTGCCCGTCATTGGGACAGAACTTCACGTCATCGGCGTATTCGGTGGAACAGACGGGGCAGATCTTCATGCCGGAGTCGGTCCCTCCTCGCCTCCCCCGGCTGCTCCCTCGCCGCCGGGCAGCTCGACGCGGAGCAGCTTGTCGCCGACCATGATGCGCGAGCCGTGCTGCAGCGGCATGGCACCCCGAGCCGCGATCGCGACGCCGTTGCGGCTGTGGTCGTCTACCAGCACGAAGTCCGCGTCCTCGGACCGCACCGTCGCGTGTTGCGCGCTCATCGAGGGGTCGTAGGGGAAAATCCAGTCACCGCGCTCGCGTCCGATGTGCACGTCACGGCCCGGCGACAGCTGGATGATATCGCGGGAGCTGCCGTCGGTGCGCAGCTGCGTGAGACTCGCGATGTCGGCGCTCGGCGTCATGCTGCCCATGCGCTTCGTGGCATCGGCTTCGGTCGTATGGGGCCCGGGATAGCCGAGGCGACGGAACCGCAGGAGCTGGGAGCCGATGAGAATCAGGTCACCATCGGCCAGGCGATAGGGTCCTTCGAGGAAGACCCAGGTGCCGTTGCGGCTACCGAGGTCGCGCACCTCGAGCCGCCCTTCTTCCCACGAGAGTTTGGAATGCAGCGGCGAGAGAAATTGATCGTCCGGAAAGCGGATGTCTCCCTCGGTCCGGCCGATGGTCGTGGAGGTCTGCTTGCGCTCGAAGCGCGCCACTTCCGTGGCCATCTCGGAAACCAGAACCAATGTGAGGGAGTGATCGGAGCGTCTGTCGGGAATGGTGCGTCGGTCGCCTCCACCTCCGCCGCCGGCTCCGTGTGTGGTGACCATGGATCCGCACAGCGGGCAGGGAGCATCCAGCGGAGCCCCCCCCGGGGAGCCAGGCCCGCTCGTGCGGGAGACCACACCCCCTCCGCCGCCGCCTGCCGCCACTGCGGCCCGCGCGGCTGCGGCCTTGGTCAGCGGCTTTCCGCAGTCGGAGCAGAATTGCGCGTCGGCTTCGTTTTGCCGGCCGCAATACTGGCAAGCGCTCAGTGCCATAAAGTAAGGTGGCCCAATCTATTGCTCGCCGCTAGCTTGCGCCACATGCGACTCATCGGCGCCGCGCTCCTCGTCGTTGCGACCGGGGCGGCGGGAGGCGGCTGCGCGTCCTCCGGCGCACCGCGTCACCCCTCCGTCGTCGGTCCCCGCGAGCCCCTGCATATCACCATCGTCTATCCCGACACCGCCGAGCCGATTCAAGCGCAGGATTCTTCGTTCCTGTTCGGCAGCGTCGGCCAAGGTCGCGGCGATGTCGCTGTGTCGGTGAACGGATTCCCCGTCCGTGTGTCCGCGACGGGCACCTGGCTCGCGTGGATCCCGCTGCCGAGCGACTCACTGGCGCGATTTCAGATCGTGGCGCGCGCCGGCGCCGGGTCCGAGCAGCAGGAGACCACGTTCGTCGCGCGCATCGCCCAGCCGTTCCGGCCGCCGCCGGGCGCCATCGCCTGGATCGACACGACGAGCTTCACGCCGACCGACTCGCTCGCCTTTCCCGCGGGGGAGGGAATTCGTCTCTCCGTTCGCGCGACCCCGGGTGCGCAGGTGCGACTGCGCATGGAAGGCAAGAAGACTCAAGTGCGCTTCGTCCCGGACACGCTCCCCGCAGAGCCCGCCTGGGGCGTGCGTGCGTTCGGTACCGACACTACGGCGTTTCGCCTGCCCCCGGCCGCCGATCGCTACGTCGCGTGGCTGCCCGCCGAGCCGCTGTGTGACGCGATCGTCGAGGTCATCGTCGGAACAGATACCGCCCGCGCCGTCTGGCCGCTGGTGCTGGATACGCTCGATCGCGCCCACCCGGCGGTGATCGTGCTGAACGATGACACCGCGCATACCGGGAAGAGCGACAGCCTCACCGTCGGCAAAGCCGTGCCGTACGGCACCTACAACTGGTTCTTCCCGCTCGGCACCGTGTCCGTGGCCACGGCGCGCTGGGGCAGCCAGACGCGGCTGCAGCTCTCTCGTGGCGGGGTCGCATGGGTAAACAGCGCGGACGTGGTGCCGCTGGCGCCGGGGACGCCGCCCCCCGGGGGGATCGTGGAGTCGGTGCGACTGGTGGCCGGACCGCGTTCGCTGGTGCTGCGTGTGCCGCTTCCCGCGCACGTTCCCTTCAAAGTGGAAGAAGAGGAAAAGAGTCTCACGCTCCGCCTCTACGGGGTCGCTTCCGACGTGAACTGGATGCAGTACGGCGGCACCGATCCCTACGTGACCCGCATGAGCTACGCGCAGCCCGCCGCGGACGAGGTGACGCTGACCCTGTCACTCGCGGGCCCCGTCTGGGGATATCGCACGCGCTGGAGCGGCCGCGATCTGCTGCTCGAGATTCGCCGCCCGCCGGTCATCGATCCGCGCCGGCCGCTGGTCGGCCGCACGATCGTGATCGATCCCGGTCATCCGCCCGTCGGTGCGCATGGACCATCGGGTCTGTGGGAGCCGGTCGCGACGCTGGCGGTGGCGCAACAGGTCAAGACGCTGCTCGAGCAGGCCGGGGCGACGGTGTTGTTGACGCGCACCGACTCGAATCCGGTGGACTTGTTCCCGCGGACGCGCTTCGCGGAAGAGCACGACGCCGACGTGCTGGTCTCGATCCACGCCAATGCGCTGCCCGACGGCGTGAATCCGTTCATCAATAACGGCACCAGCGTCTACTACTTCCATCCGCGCAGCGCCGCCCTGGCGCGTGATCTCGATCGCGCGCTCGTTGGGGAGCTAGGGGTTAGGGATTTGGGAATGGGGCGCGGTGATTACGCGCTTGTGCGTAATCCGTGGTTTCCCTCCGCGCTCACCGAGGGATTGTTCATGATGATCCCCGAGCAGGAGGCGATGCTGGCGAGCCCTGACGGGCGCCTGCGATACGCACGGGGCGTGGCGCGAGGCATCGAGGAATTCTTGAGGGAGATGGCTCGTTGAGACGGGTAACTCTCTTAGCACTCCTTCTCTTCCCAAGCGTAGCGTCAAGCCAAGTCGATCCGTCAGGGAGCTGGCGCACATTACACACCCAGCATTTCCGCATCCACTTTCGCGCGAGCTATCGCGCGCGCGCAGTCCTCGCGGCGAACGAGGCCGAGCGAGCGTACGCGTTGCTCTCGAGCGAGCTGCATCCGCCGCGCGGCATCGTCGACGTCACGCTGTCGGACGACGTCGATACGCCGAACGGCTTCACGAACGTCTTTCCCTCCAGCCGCGTCACGGTTCTGCTCGTCCCGCCGGTGACCGATCCCGCGCTGCAGACCTACGACAGCTGGGAACGGCTCGTGATCGTGCACGAGCTGACGCACGTCTTTCATCTTGATCGCTCGCGGGGCCTGTGGAAGACGCTGCAGTCGGTGTTCGGCCGGGCGCCGGGACTCTTTCCCAATCAGTACCAGCCGACCTGGGTCACCGAGGGCCTGGCGACCTACTACGAATCGCGCTTTACCGCCGGGGGCCGGGCGGAAGGCAGCTTTCATCGTGAGGTAGTCGCCGCCGACGCCGTCTTCGGGCACGCGCGCTCGCCGTGGAACGCGTTGCTGTTCACCCGCTGGCCGGACGGGCTCGCCCCCTACGCGTACGGCAGCCGTTTCTGGGAATTCCTGTCACGCAACGGGAATGACTCCATCGTGCCACGCTTCGTCGAGCAGACGGCGGGTCAGTTCATTCCGTTCCGGGTTGGCCGCCAGCTCCGGCATGCGGGTGCGACCGAAGCGCTGGCCGATGAGTGGTCGCGCGCGATCGCGACGGCGGTGCCCGCATCGCAACCGCGTGCACGGGCTCAGCTGATCGCGGGCCGGCTGCGCTCCCAGCCGGTGCCGCGCGTTTCCCCCGACGGCCGCAGTCTTGCCTACCTCTACGACGACGGGCGCGGCGCCAGGCGGTTGCGCGTCGTCGACCCGAAGAGTTGGTCCGTGCTGCGGTCGCACCGCGTCAACGGCGGCGTGAGCTACGATTGGGTCGGGGATACGCTGATCGTGGCGCAGCTGGAATTCAGCAGTCGTTGGACGATTCGCAGCGATCTGTGGCGCTGGGCGCCCCCGCCGCCCCCCCGCGGCGGCGCGTGGACGCGCCTGACGACGGACGCGCGCCTCATCGAGCCGCGCGCGGGAGGCGGCACGCTGTCGGCGCTCAAGCTGGCCGGCGGCGGTGACACGCCCACGATCTCGGCTGCCCCGATCGACGGGACGTGGGGACCGACGGTGCCGTCGCCGGACGGGCGGTGGATCGTGGCGGCGCGCAACCAGAATGGCCACTGGGAGCTCGTGCGCTGGCCGGCCGGGCAGCCGCAGTCGGTGACGGTCCTCGCGCAAGCGTCGGGCGAATCCGCGATCGCCGATCCCGTCTGGACCGACGATGGGACGAGCGTGCTGTTCGTGACCGACGCCGGTGGGTTTCCGCAAGTTCATCGCTGGCGGGAAAGCGACGGGATCTCGCAGCTGACCACTGAGCCGCTCGGCGCGCGCGCGCCCGCGCCGCTTTCCGATGGCCGCATTGCGTTCACGACGCTGGGAAACGAAGGCTGGGAGCTGCGGGTCGCCGCCGCGCGCCCGGTGCCGCTGCCGCCGGCCCAATTGGCGCTCGCCTCGTTCGATTCCGCCCCGCGCGTCGCGATCCGCGAAACAGGATACTCGTCCTGGGGGTCGCTCCGTCCGCACTTCTGGATTCCCTTAGGGATCAACGCCGGCCAGGCGGGGCACTTCTTTGGCGCCGCGACGGCCGGCGCCGACGCGATCGGACGGTATGCGTATTTCGCCGAAGCTCAGCTTTCGCTTTCGCCCGCCCGGCTGCAGGGCTCTCTCTTCCTTATTAGTCAGGCGCTCGGCGATCCCACCCTCGATTTCTACGTCTCCAATCGCTGGTCCCTGGTCGGGATCGACAGCACGGGACACGTCGTGTCGCAAAACCGGCCGGAAGCGGCCATCGGGGCCACCGTGGTCGCCCAGCGCTGGCGCCGCTTCGTTTCCCTGCGGCTCGCGGCTGAATATGAAGGAAGGAGATTCGTCTCGATCCCCGATACGAGCCTCGCTGCGATTTGCAACGGCTGCATCGACCGCGACCGTGTCGGTGGATCGGCGATTCTCTCGCTCGGCTCGGTGGTCTCGGCGCCGCTGACCGTCTCGTTGCAGGACGGTGCCACCGCGTCGCTGCTCTACCGCCGCAAGGAAGAGCAGGGCACCGCGCGCTGGCTCAACGAGGTCCGCGCCCGCGGCAACCTCTACCTGCGCTTCGGACCGCGCGTCGGATTCGCGTACTCGGTGCTCGCCCTGCGCGGCGCAGTCGGCGCGCTCGATGGACCGATCAACGACGTCTTCTCGGTCGGCGGCGCGTCGTCGGGCGGTGTCGAATTTCTGCTTGGGCAGACGGTCGGTGTATTCCGCGCATTCCCGGTGCGCGGTTACGCGGCGGGCGTGTTGCATGGACGCCGGGCGGCGACGCTCACGGCCGAGTATCGCATGCCTCTCGCGCTGCTCGGGCGATTGATCGGGCACCTGCCGATCGGCGCCGACAAGCTCGCGTTCGCGCTGTTCGGAGATGTAGGCGATGCCTGGGATGCCGGTGAGCCCGCGCGGCTCAATCGTCTGCGTTCCGTCGGCGCGGAGCTGATCGGGGACATGACCGTCAACTACGACGTGCCGTTGCGGCTGCGGCTCGGCGTCGCGCAACGCGCTACCGGCGGGACAACGGTGTACGCGGCCTTCGGCGCGGATTTTTGACGCGCACACGACGACGCCAAGTCGTTGAAGGGCTTGTCTGTTGCACCTGCTCCGTGCGAACCCTAAGTTAGGCCGTTCACTCGGAGACCGAATTGTATTGCTCCCGCTGTGGCACCCAGAATAAGGACACCGCGAAGTTCTGCGATTCTTGCGGCCTCGACCTGACCGCGATGACGCCCACGGGCGTGCGCGCCGAGGCGGCGGACATCGCCGAGATCGACATGGTGCGCCAGGAGCTCGACGCGGAGTACGAAATCCTCGAGGAGCTGGGGCGCGGCGGCATGGCCATCGTGTTCAAGGCGAAAGAGAAGCAGCTCGACCGCGAAGTCGCGATCAAAGTGCTGCCGTTCTCACTCGCGTTTGACAAGGAATTCGTCGAGCGCTTCCAGCGCGAGGCGCGCACGTCGGCGAAGCTCGAACACCCGAACATCATCCCGATTTACCGCGTCGGGAAATCGGGCCGGATCATCTACTTCGTCATGAAGTTTCTGCGGGGCAAGCCGCTCTCCAGCGTCCTCGCGGCGCGCGGCTCACTGCCTCCCGCCGAGATCAAGAGGGTCCTCGCCGAAGTGAGCCGCGCGCTCTCCTACGCCCACAAGAAGGAAATCGTCCATCGCGACATCAAGCCCGACAACATCATGTTCGATGAGCACGGCCACGCGGTGGTCACCGACTTCGGCATCGCGAAGGCGGCGTCGGGCGGCAAGTTGACCGGGACCGGAATGTCGATCGGCACGCCGCACTACATGAGTCCCGAACAGGCCAAGGCGCAGCCGCTCGACGGTCGCAGCGACCTCTATTCGCTGGGCGTCGTCGCCTACCAGTGTCTCACCGGTGGCGTGCCCTTCGACGGCGAGGATTCCTTCTCCATCGGCTACAAGCACATCATGGAGGAGATT
>WNFA01001127.1_pt2 | contig 38272 bp, 32 predicted proteins | sample 5400481 | NCBI WGS metagenome assembly WNFA01 (sample SAMN13153340, study PRJNA577476) | soil metagenome | isolation source: 120 cm saprolite under Douglas fir tree site 2 hole 1 replicate 2 | place: USA:California | collected 2015-04-18 | reverse complement strand
CATCGCCTGGTCACCACCTTGCTCGACCCAGAGCAGTATCCCGCCCTGGACCTCATCGAGTGTTATCACGAACGTTGGGAGATCGAAGCCTGCATCGATGAGCAAAAGAACCATCTGCGACTGAGCGGCCAACCGCTACCAAGTCAAGGACCCAGGCCTGGTGCGACAGGAACTCTACGGGCTCCTCCTGGCCCATTACATCGTGCGCTGGTGGATGCATCGATCCGCCTGCGAGGCCGACTTAGACCCCGATCGCCTCAGCTTCACGCACGCTGTCGAGGTCTTAGACACCGCCGGCTTTGCCTTTGCCCTGGTCCCACGCCAGGAGGTCCCCCGGCTGCAGGAGCGACTCCTGGCCGATCTGCGCGATCCCTCCACGCTGCTGCCGCCCCGCCGCCTCCGCTTTTACCCTCGCGTTGTCAAGCGCGCTTATTCCTCGTTCCATCGCAAGCGACCCGGGCAGCAGGGCTTTATCCTCAAAAAGCAGAGCTTCCGCGACATTCTTCTTATTTAAATGGCATTGGGGGCTAGGGGGTGAGGCCCGCTACAACCGCTACAAACCCGCTTGGAAAGACACTGGCACCCAAAAAATAGCAAAAATTATGCCCGTTCAAACGATCAATGCAAAATCCTCTCCTCCGGCACCTCCAGCAGCACAGCAGCCCCCACAATCGGCGCATTCTCACCCAGTGCGGCCAGTCTCAACTCCAGCATGCCCCATTTTAGGATAGCATTGACCTTCTGTTGCAGCATAGGTACGAGGAAAGCATTATTGAGCGCGATGGCTCCGCTGATGGCAACGGCATCGATGCGCGTGAGCTGCGCCAGGTTGACGAGGCCAAGAGCAAGTTTATCCGAGAAGGTTTCCCAGAACGCCATATCTGTTATGTGAGCGATAGGACGCCCATAACGCAGTTCGACCTGCCTGCCCCCAGTGAATGTTTCCAGGCACCCTACCTGACCACACAGGCATATTAATGTGTTACCGTCAAGTACCTGGTGTCCTATCTCAATCGAAGATGTAAGCGAGATTGAAGCTTTGCCGAGCTGTATGGCGGCTCCTGTTCCCGTCGAAACGGTCAGGTAAGCGCACCTGTCGATGTTGCGCAGGGCGCCAAATTTCTTTTCAGCCAGCAAGCCACACACCGTATCATGTGCAAGTCGTACAGGACATGCGAAACATTCAAACAAGTCCTGGGCAAAAGGTTTGCCAATATAGACAGGCAGGTTTGGTGCCAAGATGATTGTGCGTCCATCCCTGGCGATACGCGCTGCGGCTGAGACGCCTATCCCCGCAAGGTCTTCTCTACCGCTGTTCTGTATGGCAGCGACGATTTGATGGATTTGCTCTTCATAGTTTTGCACGGTGGGAAACTTTGCAAGCACTACAAAGTCTGTTGAATCCAATGATTCAAATAATCCCAGGCGAGTGTTGGTGCCTCCAATGTCCACGGCGATGTATGTATTTGAGCTTGCCTGGGTGATCATAGTGCCCCTCTTAAGGAGTGATCAGAAATTCATTGTGAGTAGCATATCACACAACATTGTCCCCGCGATGAGCAGCGTACGCTTGACAACACATGGTTCACAAAGATTAGAATTGTAGAGAAAGAGCGGACTCCTGGTGAGACCTTGCAAAGGATGGTAAAGATGACGATATCAGTAAGCGGTACAGTCGCCCTCGTAGGGGCCGGCGAGTATCTTTCAACAATGCTACCGGTAGATAAAATGCTGCTCGAGCGGGTTAATGGCACACCGCGTGTAGTCGTGCTGCCAACCGCCTCGGCGCCCGACGGCGCGGGTGTACCGGAGCGCTGGGCGCGCATGGGTGTTGAACACTTCTCCCAACTGGGCGCAGCGGTCGAACCGGTTATGTTGCTGAATCGAGCGGATGCTGGCAAAGATGAAGTGGCCGCACAACTTGCCGCAGCAAATTTCATCTACTTCTCAGGTGGCAAGCCCCGCTACTTGCTTGAGACGCTGCAAGGCACTGCCTCCTGGCAGGCTATCCTGGGTGTCTTCGCTGCCGGCGGTATCATAGCAGGCTGTTCTGCGGGAGCAATGGTCCTCGGCAGTGAGTTGTTCGACTTTCCCCAGGTATGGCGCACTCTGCCGGCGCTCGGGCTTGTCCCTGGCATCGCCGTCATCCCGCACTTTGATGAACTGCCCGCATGGCTGGCAGGCACGGTCTCCCGCCCCATGCGAAAGGCGACGGTTGTTGGCATCGACGGCGCAACGGCGCTTGTTGGATCAAACGGCCAATGGCGAGTACACGGGCATGGCGGCGTTACAGTTTTCACGGAAAACGGCAAAAAACGCTATGCGAATGGTGAAGCAGTACCACTCGCCACCTAGTCCAGTTTTTATATGGGGCTACTCGCGCGCACACTCCATCTTGGACGCTGCAAGACGTTGGATAAGAAACGGTGCTGTTTCGACTCCCTTTCTTTTCCGGCAAAATACTCAGCCGATTACGGCTCTTCCTCTATCTCTATAGCATCTTCTGCTAGCACTCGCGTACGCTCGCGCGGCCATCGTTTGCGAATGAAGCCCAGGAGATGCTCAGGAATCCAGCGCAGGAAGTACGGATGCCGCAGTACATGCAGGAAGAGCTGGGGTTGGAGGTTTTTCCATATAGCCGGCAGTTGCGCTATCTCGCCACTGCGTCTCGGGTGCTCGGCACTGGCCGGGTCCGCCCAGCGCTCACGGACATAGATATCCCCCAGGCGCTCCAAAGTCACGGCCTGATCTGGAGCCGCCTCGGCCAGGGCATGCATATATTCGTAGGGTGTTTGCGAACGCCGTATTGGGATACCCGCCCAGTTTGCAAGCAGACAAATACGCCCGTAGACCTGTGCAGTTATCCCATAGCTGCGGAACAGGCGCCGCCACCAGACCCCAAAGTAAGCAACGCCTAACAGAATAAGCAGGAGCAAACCAACCAGCGTCAAACCAATATCCTGGCGCAACCCCTGCTGCGCGGACGCCGTGGTCACACCCGACTGCCCGCCACTGGTCTCTTCAGGCAAAGTCGGCTTACGACCACGAGTCCCAGGGGGGACACCAGGCAGGACAGGGCCGGTCGTGACGGTCGAACTGGCAGTCGGACGGGTAAAGGCCGAAAAGTGCGCCGACGGCTCAAAGTTGACCCAGCCATAACCGGCAAAATAGACTTGCGTCCACAGGTGGGCATCAAAGCCATGAATCAACCACTCGTGTTGTTTTACATCGTATGTCCCGCTGGTGTACCCTGCCACCACACGCGCAGGTATACCCACTTCTCGCGCCATGATGGCCATTGCCGTAGCAAAGTAGTTACAAAACCCTTGATTGCTGCCGTTGAACAGGAACCAGGAGACCGCTTCCTGGCCAGGCGGCAGAGAGACATTCACATTATAGGTGTAGTGGTCGCGCAGGTAGCTCTCCAGCGCCTCAGCCTTGTCGTACATGGTGGAGTAACCGGCAGTGATGGACTCCGCCAATTGCTTTATTCTGGGATTAAGATTTTTCGGTAGTTGCAGCAAGTTCGCGTTGAGGATATTCGGGTCATACCAGGTGACGGGAGGGAGCAAATCTGGATGAGCCGGGTCGTACGTAAAGGATGGAGCATCGGCAGGCATCGGGACTGTCTGCAGGGTCTTTATAGGGGCGGCAGAAACATAAGAGATAACTGTATAGCTATTCCCCGCTGCCAGTTTCCCAAGTTTCCGTACCCACGCAATGGTCGCCCCACTGGCTTTACTGGTAAGCACGACCACCGGTTGATTCGTCGAAGCAATCTGCGAGGCTCCCAGCAAGTACGGGTGCTGTTCACCAGGAGGATTCACAACGGTGATGTGCTGCTGCACGGGGCGTAAAAGCGTTGATCCATCGTATTTTACCGTGTTAGCATTCAGCGATGTTCCATCCGTTGAACCGTAAGTCCAGGCCCGGCCGTTATAAGTATCGAGGCTATCCGCCTCAAGGTACTGGCCGCCGCTATCATCGGTTTTGACAGTAAAAACAAGATCGCCGTTCAGATTAGGATTTCCCCCCAGCACGAGTGTGTCAGTGAAGTTGCCGTGACTCGCAATATTGGTGCCCCCACTGACCGAAATAATCCGATCCCAGACATTCTGCAATTGTACCCAGGGATTATTGTCGGCGCTCCAGACCTGTGCTGCGGCATCATTTGTATAGCCCCAGGGTAATAGCCATGCCAGGATCAGGATACCGATAGAGATCAACGCTCCAGCCTGCATAAACTCCCACCCCAGGTCATCCGAGCAACGCAGCCCCAGCCTTTTCCAGCGCACCGAAGATTCATAGAGGTTGAAACGCAGCAGCAGCAGCAGCGCAGCAACCAGAAACACTACCAGAAAGACAATATAACCCGCATCGATAAAGTTCAGGTTAATAAGTAGCACAACAGCATTGGCAAGAATCATGAGCCACGGTCTGCGTGTGCGATAGACAAGCCAGGCGCTTGTATACGCAAGCAGAAAACTAAGCGCGATGATAAAGAAGAGGAAGATGGAATCGTCACTACTGGTGCCCCCGGCAAGCGCCAGCAGCAACCACTGATGCATGTCATTGACCAGGGCGGCAACACTCCCCCCATAATCATTGCCCGCGGTCTGCCATAAAGCCAGCAGTATGCCCAGTGCAACCGCCATTACATGGACGAGCAAGCGTGGCATACGTCGCTGCTTAGCAGCGAATACCCCGCTGGCCAGGCCGAGGAGCGTGATCAACGAGAGGACATTGAGATGGTCTACCCAACCTGCTGCTTGCACGCACCAGATGGTGCTGTACACCACCGTGGCCAGCAGGAAAAGTGAAAACCACCCCTCTGCCAGGCCGATATGCAAGCTGGATTTGCGCGGCCACCGCCTGTTTTTGCCTGGACTACCGTCGCTTGGGCGCGGTTCTGCAATGATCTTCGAGAGACGTTCAATAGTCGCATCCTGCATTGCCATTACCTCCATCGTGCATAGCGTGCCTCGGATTTTCGTTCAAGCGCTTCAGTTAAGGAGGCTTCACATTTGACACGCAACACAGGTATTCCTGCACCTTCTAACAAGGCCAGAGTATCCTCATCAGGTGGCCTATTCTCAAATGATGCCGCATCTAAGCCTACGACAGCTACCTGCACACCACGGCGCTGAAGATGACGCAGGCTTTCATGCCAGTCCCTCGAGTTCGAGGGTGTAATCACAATAGCAACAGTATTCCGCCCGAAATGGAATGCATCCAGAGCCAGGGCTTCTTTCAACTCGGGTCCTGATCCCGCCTCGACAACGGCAAGCATTTCAAGCACGCGCTCAACCTGGCGTTCGCCACGATCCAACGAGAGAAATTCACGTCGTTGTGCATTCATAATCATACCTAGAGACAGATCCTGGCGCAACAGGTAGACAGCAACCGTGGCAGCAATGGTTACGCCATATTCCTCGGTCGAATGTTCACCCTCGCCTGCCTGCACTGCTTCGTTCAGGTCAAGAAATATCCACGCATCCAATGCGGGATCAAGATCGAATTCCTTCACCATTAATCTATTGTAATGCGCAGTGGAGCGCCAGTGTATACGATTTTGCGCGTCTCCTGCTGCATAATCACGAATAGTAGTGGCGTTGGTCGTGGCTTGCAGGGCGCGCCGTGAACTGCGGCCACGTCCAGGCAACCCTCCCGTAAATAACACGAAACTACTGATTGGCAGCACACGCGGCAAGACGAGCAACTCCTTCGGTACCGTGAGCATTATACGCCGTCGGAACAGGCCAAATGGGTCCCCACTGGTGGCTGTAACAGGCCCCAACTGGAAACGCCCGCGCTGCTTACAGACAGTTCGCGCGCGCCATGTCGCCCGCTTGCGACCACCCATACTCGCGACATACCCTGCGCGGTGTCCCGGCAAGGTTGAGCTATCGGCAATCTGTACCCACAACTTGGGCATCACACTCACATTGTCCAGCATGAGCCGCTCATCGAAGATCTCACCAACCTGTACGCGCCCAACACTGGCAGTGCGCCGGAAGATCATCTTGCGCAGGCTGTAGCGTGCCCAGATCCAGGATAAAATGAACAGGGTCAGCATGACATAGGTGAGTAAGTACAGCACACGCCAGCCGCTGCTGATTGCAAAGAAGGCCAACACGATTATCAGTAGGATAGCTTGCCAGGGTCGCATAGATCAGCGCCCCTTTCCACCACCGACCCATGCACCAGGCACAGGCACACTCTGCAAAATTTCATCCAGGACGGCGGTAGATGTAATGGCGCGTACACGCGCTGCCGGTGTTACGATGATACGGTGCGCCAATGTGGGCTTCACTAAAAGTTTCACGTCGTCGGGAATAACGTAGCCACGTCCACGTATCGCAGCTATAGCCTGAGATGCTCTGTACAAGGCCAATGAACCGCGAGGACTGGCTCCCAGGTAGATGTTGTTATGATTGCGCGTGGCATTGGCAATCATAACGATGTATTCTCGAATAGTCGGATCGATATGGACACCGCGTATCTGCTGTTGAATCAGCACCAGCTCTTCCGCAGTCATAATTTGCACCAGGTCGTCCAACGGATGATGATATTGATGCGTATCCAGAATATTCATCTCATCGCTGGCTTTGGGATAGCCGAGCTTAATGTTCAACATAAAGCGGTCGAGCTGAGCTTCCGGTAGAGGGAACGTTCCTTCATATTCGATGGGGTTTTGCGTCGCCATCACCATGAATGGTTCGGGTAGATGATAGGTGACGCCGTCAACCGTCATCTGCGTCTCCTCCATCGCTTCCAGCAATGCCGATTGCGTTTTCGGAGTAGCGCGGTTAATTTCGTCGGCCAGCACGATTTGGGCCATGATTGGCCCGGCCCGGAACTCAAAATTGCCAGTTTTCTGATTATAGATGGAGACCCCTGTTACGTCGCTTGGCAAGAGATCTGGGGTAAACTGGATGCGTTTGAATGTGCATCCAATGGAGCGAGCAATTGCCTTGGTCAGGACGGTTTTGCCAACGCCGGGCACATCTTCGATTAAAACATGTCCCTGGCAGATGACAGCTATGAGGCTGAATGCAACCGATTCAGCTTTACCAACTATTACTTTTTCGACATTGTTAATTACTCGTTGAACCGCACTAGCTAGATCTTGTACCGACAGCATACTTTACTCTCCAATAGAGCCTGGTACAGTAGCGTTGGTGACGGCCTCATCTATAAACGCTTCGCAGGTACCAGGCAAACTTCTCGACGACTGCTCATTTCATAGTGTATCACGTGAATGCAAAAGCTTAAAGCATAGGCAACAGTTATGTATATTATTACGCCATGACAAACGTGTTTGTTTCATCTGATTTTTAAGTCTACACGCGTCACCTGAAATGTTCCTGAAAACCCGAGTTCTGACCTCTGGTGAGATCAGCAAGAGTATGCTATGATTGTGTCGATGACAAACCTGCACGACGGTAACGATATTCAAGAACTGCATGCCTACGTACGTGGACGGGTGCAGGGGGTCGGCTTCCGCTACTTTGTCGTTGAACATGCCCTGATGCTTGGCCTGCGCGGATATGCACGTAACGCGAGAGATGGCAGTGTAGAAGTACTGGCCCAGGGACCTCGTCCTGCCCTGGAGCGCCTGCTCTCCCTGCTGAGGCAGGGGCCACCCGCAGCCTACGTGAGCGAGGTACAAAAAGTATGGGGGAAGCCAACCGAGCATCTCAGCGGCTTTCATGTTCGCTGGTGAAGAGAAGAGGAAGATTATGATTGATCGCGAAACTGTAAAGAACGTAGCAAAACTGGCCCGCCTGGGTCTGACCGAAGAAGAGGTTGATGTGTTTGCAAGTCAACTCTCTGTCATCCTGGAGAACATCGCCAAATTACAGGAGGTCGATGTGAGCGGAGTGTCGCCCACCGCGCATGCATCACGCTTGAGCACTATCACGCGGGCCGATATCCCACAGCCGTCATACCCGCCGGAAGTATTACTGGCCAATGCCCCCGAACAGGAAGCCAACTGCCTGAAAGTCCCCGCGGTGCTGGAGGAGTCCTGATGACCGAATTATATCAACTGAGCATTCACGAAGCTGGAGAACTATTACGCCAACGGAGGATCTCTTCGGTCGAACTAACTCGCGCCCATCTAGACCGCATTCGAGCGGTGGATGAGAAGGTCAAGGCCTTCACACTCGTAACCGATGATCTCGCCATGAAACAAGCAGAGGAGGCTGACCGGCGCTTTAGCAGCGGAGCCACTGTATCCCCCCTCACAGGCATTCCCCTGGCGATCAAGGACGTAATTTGTACGAAAGGGATCACCACCACCTGCAGCTCCAACATGCTGAAGGATTTCAAGCCGCCTTACGACGCTGCAGTGATGGAACGACTCAATGCGGCAGGCGTGGTAATGCTTGGCAAGACAAACATGGATGAGTTCGCCATGGGTTCTTCCACCGAGCACTCCGCGTTCTTCCCTACGCATAACCCCTGGGACCTGGAACGCGCCCCCGGTGGCAGCAGTGGCGGTTCCGCAGCAGCAGTAGCGGCAGGCATGGCGATGGGCGCCCTTGGAAGCGACACCGGCGGCTCGATTCGCCAACCTGCGGCATTGTGCAGCGTTGTGGGCCTCAAGCCGACCTATGGCCGGGTTTCACGCTATGGGCTGGTGGCGTTCGCCTCATCGCTCGATCAAATCGGCCCGTTTGCACGCGACGCGCGCGACGCCGCTCTGATCTTGCAGGCGATTGCAGGCCATGATCCACGAGACTCGACCAGCTCTCCCGATCCAGTACCAGACTTCAGCGCGGCACTGAATGGCTCTATCAAAGGCCTGCGCATCGGCGTACCCGAGGAATACTGGGTAGAGGGGACGCAGCCAGGAGTAGTCAAGGCCGTGCGCGACGACATTGAAAGACTGCGTGAATTGGGAGCTGAGGTCAGCGAGGTTTCCCTGCCACATAGCAAATACGGTGTTGCAGCTTACTATATTATAGCTCCGGCAGAAGCCAGCGCTAATCTTGCTCGTTACGACGGCGTCAAATATGGCTATTCCTATCGCGACACGGACGACATATGGGAGGCGCTGGAGAAGACACGCCAGTACGGGTTCGGCACAGAGGTCAAGCGCCGCATTATGCTCGGTACCTACGCGCTCTCTTCCGGCTACTACGATGCCTATTACAAGCAAGCAGAAAAGGTGCGCACGCTGATCACCGAGGACTTCACCCGCGCCTTCGAGCGCTTCGATGTACTGGTCAGTCCTGCTTCACCCTCAGTAGCATTCAAGATCGGAGAGATATCCGACCCGTATGAGATGTATCTGCAGGACGTGTTCACCATTCCGGCGAACCTGGCGGGCATCTGCGGCGTTTCGATCCCGGGCGGGTTTAGCAATGGTCTGCCCGTTGGCTTGCAACTGCTTGGCAACTTCCTCGACGAAGACGTTATCCTGCGTGTCGCCAGCGCTTTCGAACAGGTAACCGATTATCATACATGTTGGCCCAAGGCCGTGTAGATAAAAACGATGGATCACCCCCAACTGCCACGGTCACCACGCCGGCTTTCACCCCCCTTTATTCCCCAACGCCCACTCCTAAACCCACACCTATCCTTACTGCCAGAGGGAAACCGCCGGCGATTAGCGCAGCCGAGGCCATTTTACTGGACAACGATACTGATCATATCCTCGACGACCTGAACGGCGAGAGCCCTGTGCCGATGGCGAGCACAACCAAAATCATGACCGCCCTCATCGCAATCCAGGTAGCCGACCTGAACAAGGTTGTTACTATCCACCAGGATGCAATTAACGAAGTAATGCTGCACAACGGCAGCAGCGCGCAACTGCAATTGGGCGACCAGTTGACGCTCCACGACCTGCTCTATGGCCTGATGTTGCCCTCCGGCGACGATGCCGCTATTGCTATTGCCGATGCTGTAGGGGGATCAACTGCAAATTTTGTGAACATGATGAACCTCTTCGCGTATCGCCTGCGCCTCTTCCAAACACACTACCTCAACCCCGATGGGCTGACCTACTACGACGCAAACCACCAGCCTTTACCAGGTCATTACACGACGGCTTACGACCTTGTACGCCTGGCCCGCTACGCCATGTCCATCCCGCTTTTCGCCCAGATTGTTCGCACGCAACATTACCAGCTTCTCGCTACTGTATCGCACCACCGTTACTCATGGGACAACACAAACACCTTGCTCGCGACGTACCAGGGCATGACCGGCATCAAGACCGGCTTTACCGTCGAGGCCGGGGCATGCCTGGTTTTCTCCGCCACTCGTAATGGTCATCACCTGATCGGTATCGTCCTGCACAGCATCGATGAAAATCACCGCTTCAATGACGCGAGGATACTGCTCGATTGGGGATTTTCGCTGCCGCTACTGCCGCCGAGTCCATGAGCTTGATAGAAAGAATCACAGCGCCTCGGGCAACTTCGGATAATAGCCCGGGTTCTGCGAAAAGTCGAAGGCCTCGTAGAAGTCGCCGATTTCCTTCAATCCATCGCGCGGTGGTTCTGGCGGACCTTTCGGCTTGCCATTGGCAGCATCGTTATTCGTTCCCGGAGTAGAGCTATCAAACTGGTGATTGATGCTTGCCAGCGCTGGCAAGCCAAAACGGCGCTCGATGAATTTCAAGATCGAGCTATGCTCATATAAATACCCCGACACATAGCCACGCCTGGCATAGGGAGAAACGACCAGCGTTGGCACACGCATGCCCAACCCGTAGGCATCCACCTGCCGGGGCGCAACATGATCAAACAACCCCCCTCCCTCATCATAGGTCAGGAACAACGCAGAACTTTTCCACGAACTCGAAGCAATCAAAGCATTGATTACATCCGCCATCTTGTGCTGGCCCATCTGAATATCGTTGGGCGGATGTTCGCTAACCAGCTCCTCGGTAATCAAAAAGGACACCTGCGGCAGAGTTCCAGCCTGCACGTCCCTATAGTAATCATCCTCCTTGAACTGGAGGCGAGAGTCATTTTGCCAGCGTTTGAAAAACATCAGCCCATTGAAGTGCTCGAGCGTACTGCCGAGACCCAGGCCAAGATTGTAGCACTTCCAGCTCACATGATGGGCATCCAGCAAGTCTACAATGGTGGGCCAGTCTACACTCCCCGGGTTAAGGGTATCGGTGGTGTTGCCGCCGGCGGTGCCGGATACCAGGGCCAGGCGATTCGGTACCGTTGGGCCAAGTACAGAGCAAAAATAGTTTCCGCACAGGGTAAATGCGTCGGCCAGGGCATAGTAATACGTGAGATCAGAGCCATCATAGTACCCGAGCGCATCTGAGCCGTCGGTGGTATAAAAACCATCCATAGCCCCTTTGTCCCATTCACGGTGAATGTCCTGCCAGGTGTGGGAGGTATCCCACACAAACGGGAAAAAATAATGATGTGGCGTGACGGTGCCACCATGGCCATCCGGCTGTGAATAGCCGTGGGGAACACCATATGCTCCAGCGCGTGGATAATAACCAAAATACGTGTCGAAGGAATGATTCTCCTGACTGGCAATCAGGATATGTCCGATGGGGTTAGACTGACTTGAGGCAGACACCTCGCGCGCGGCAAATACGCCAGCATCGATTGAGAGGCCGATTCCCGCTAGTATGCTGAGATTGCGTATCGCTCGACGGCGCGATTGGCGTACACTGAACCACTGTTGCAGATCCATCTATAAGCCTTTCTCACTACAAAAACAACAATCAAGGGGTTCTGATTACTAATGAACGCCTGGTTGATGCATATTTCCCTATCTTCTGCGCCGCAGGGGGCACGATTCTCGCGCTTTCCGAGCCAGTTCACCAGTTTCTACTACTACCGAGGGTGCAATGAATTGTTGCACCACTAGCAACCTTGTGACAAACATGATAGAATAGCCTAACTTACCCTATACTATATGCTTGAATTGAGTGAATACATTATGCGTTACGCCATTTTTTCCGATATACATGCCAACCTGGAAGCCCTGGAAGCGGTACTTGCAAAAATCGATGAGCTCGCGCAAGAGAAGCCAATCGACCAGATCTGGTTCCTCGGCGACCTGGTCGGTTATGGCCCCGACCCAAACGAATGCATTGTCAAACTGCGCGAACGAACGAACGTCATCATTGCCGGCAATCACGACTGGGCAGCCGTCAGCAAAATTGACCTGGAAGACTTCAGTGCCGCGGCCCGCGTATCCGCGGAATGGACCACTGAGCAACTGACCGAGGAACATCGCACCTTCCTGGCTCATCTTCCTGAGCACCTTGAAATTGGCGAGTGCACGCTCGTACACGGTAGTCCCTATGGCCCCCTCTGGGAATATCTGACTTCCGATATCCTGGCGGAACGCAGTTTTCAATACTTCGGCACCCGTTATTGCTTCGTCGGACATACGCATGTGCCAGTAATCTTCCAACAGCCGGACGCCATTGCCAACACTCCCACACTCCCCCTGGCAAGCAATGAAACAGCCCTATCTCAATCCAATGGCGTTGAAAGTTATTCAACAGATGGCAGTGAGGACGAGACCGAAGAAATAGTGGTGGTGTACCCACCAGTACAGCAATCAGCGCTGACCGCAACGAAAGCCGGCAGCGCCATGAGTGCTTACAAAGACCCGGAAAGTGGTAACACGATCACCGAGGATGAAGCTAACACGCTTTTAGAAGAGCAGAAAACTCATAACGATGCGGTCATCACCCTTTTAGAGGCTGAGGCTGAGGCTGAGGCTGTTTCAGAAACCGCAGCGGACACAGGTAGCGAAGAGGCCCCTTCAGCGGAGCCAGACAACACCTCTACGCCCGAAGATACAACTTCATTGGAAGAAGCAACCTCTACAAGCGAAGTTGCGGAAGAGGAGCCTGCGATCACTGCAACCGCAGCTCTTGTCGAACAGGACATTCCCTCCTCAGACGCCCCGGCACAGGTTGCTGATAGCCCTGCTTCAGAGGAAACCACGCCTGTGAAAGAAGGAGAGATCACTACTCCTGTGGATGAAACAGAGACAACCCAGGAAGTAGACACTCCACGCGAAGCAGAGCAGGTGAATGATGACTATACGAAGAGCGATAACGAAGAGGAGCACCCTGATATTACCTCGCCAGGTGCTAGTCATACGGGCACGGAAGAGCTTCTGAACAGTGAGATTGAAGAATTATTGACGCTTTTAGGTCTGAGTCAGAGCATGATCAAAGTGACCAATGAAATGATTACGCCCCCGGAGGGCCATTGGGAAGCACCTGATGGCTACCGGGCTATCATCAATCCCGGTGGAGTTGGACAGCCACGCGACGGCGACCCGCGCGCTGCATTCATGATCTATGACACCGAACACGGTTTTGAGTTTTATCGCGTCCCTTATCCATTTGAGAAGACCCAGGAGAAGATCATCGAGGCCGGGCTTCCACATTACCTGGCGATTCGCCTGGCCTATGGTCGTTAATTATGAAACTGGTGATTGGCCTGGGCAATCCAGGCTCAGAATTTGAACGAACCCGCCACAATGTTGGCTACCGCGTGGTAGATAAACTGGCGGCCAAACTCGGCCGGAAATGGACAGAACGCCGCGGTCGAGCGATCCTGGCGAGTGGTACCATCGGCTCTGAGAAGGTCGTGCTGGTCAAACCGATCACCTATATGAATCTCAGTGGCGAAGTGGTCGGTGAACTGGTGCGCTGGTACAAAATCAAGCCCGAAGATGTGCTGGTTATCTACGATGAACTCGATCTGCCCGTCGGCAAAATACGCCTGCGTTTAAAGGGCAGTGCTGCCGGGCACAACGGGCTGGAAGACATTATTCATCATCTGCACACCAACGCTTTTCCACGCCTGCGTGTCGGTATCGATCATCCTGCCAACAGCCGCATGAACGGCAGAGATTATGTTCTGGGCATCCCCACAGCCGAGGAACGTATCCTGCTCGAGCAAGGCGAGGATCGTGCTGTCGAGGCTGTTGAGCTGGCAATCACGCAGGGCATTTACACAACAATGAACCTCGTCAATGCCGACCCGGAAGAGGTCGCACGTAAGGCAGCAGAAAAACTACAGCGGCAAAAGGAACGCCAGGAACAAGCTCGCCTGAAACAAGAGGCCGCTCAAAAGGGACAGGAGCAGGAAAAGTGAGTCGTATCATCCTTGCCCATTGACGGGCTGTACATCGGCGATCACGCGCTCAACTTCGGCAACGGTTTTCAGACGGAGGGTCCTTTCAGCCAGATCTGATAGTTCTTGAGACGACCACGGAGCGAGCGCAGCTCTAACCTTTGGGAGCGCGGTAGGTGTCATGCTCAGTTCGTCTATACCTAGCCCCACTAGTACGGGAGCAAGTCGAACGTCACCCGCCATTTCACCACAGACAGCTACCGGCTTGCCAGCACTCCTCCCAGCCGTGGCTACCTGGTGAATCAGTCGCAGCACTGCAGGCTGCATAGGGTTATAAAGGTTGGCAACGCTGGCATTGGTACGATCGCTGGCCAGCGTATATTGCAAAAGGTCATTCGCGCCAATACTAAAGAAATCCGCAAGTTCTGCCAGCTCCGAAGCCATTACTACTGCCGAGGGGACCTCGACCATAATACCGATAGGAACATGAGCGGGTAGCGCCGCCTGCCTGCTGCTCAATTGCGCATAAACGCGGTCAAATATCGAGCGGGCCATCTGCAATTCTTCAACGGTCGTGATCATGGGAAACATGATATGCAGTTGGGTCCCAGTCTCAGCGGCAGCAAGCAGAAGCGCAGCGAGCTGTTGCTCAAGTAATGTTTGGTGAGCCAGGTGTATACGAATGCCGCGCAAGCCAAGGGCAGGGTTCGCCTCAACTGCCTGGCCCAGGATATCATTCAGCGCAGGCATTGGCTTATCGGCACCCGCATCGAGCGTGCGCACGACAACCGGCTTGCTTGCCTGTGAGGAATCTCCGTTGAACGCACGAAAGACCTTCATGTACAAGTGGCGCTGTTCATCTTCGTTGGGAAGTGTAGGAGCTTGAGCGAAGAGAAACTCTGTGCGGAGCAGCCCGACGCCCTCAGCGCCCCACTGCCGCGCAGCCTCCGCTTCTGCCTCACTCCCAATATTGGCCATCAGGAGGATATGCCTGTCGTTGAAAATAAGTGGGACTTGTGTTTTCTGACTCTCAGCCTTCAGTGCTGCCTGCTGTTGCTGTCGTTCAGCCACGCGTTTCATGAGGTCAGCACGCACTCCTGGTGCTGGATGCTGATAGAGCAGGCCATTGTCGGCATCCAGGCCCACTTCGTCTCTCGAGTGAATCATCTGCAAGATGGTCTCGTCCAGGACCGCCATTGCAGGGATGCCAAGCGCACGCGCTAAAATGGCAGCATGCGCCGTAGGTCCACCCTGAATCGTGCAGATACCCAGCACGGACTCAGGACGCAATTGCGCGGTGTCAGAAGGCGTCAAGTCCCTGGCTAGCAGAATTACTGGCTGACTCAAGTCACTCAAGACCCGTTTCGGTACGACCTGGCCGCTTATCCCTAATCGCTCTATGACTCGACTTATAGCATCGCGCACATCGACAGCGCGCGCCGCGATAAGAGGCTCATCGAGTGTTTCTAGCATCGCAGCAAAGAGCTCACCTGTCTTTGCCAATGCACCTGCAGCGTCGATCTGCTCTGCCTCAATGACGTGGAGCGTGTCTTCGCGTAAAGCTGGGTCGAGCAGCATGAGCGCCTGGGCATCAAAGATGGCAGCATTCGCCTGGCCAATGCTGCTCTGGAGCGTTGTTGCCAGCGAACGCAGTTCCTGTGCCGCGCTGTGCAGTGCCTCACGTAGACGCTGCTGCTCAACGACCACCTGGTCTGCGGAGATCGGATGTCGCTCCACCGCGCCCAGGCTGATAGCACCCGAGGTATACAAGAACGCAGGACCTACCGCCACACCTGCTGAAGTCATTATGCCTCGCCACGGTTCTCCTGCTCGCCGTGGAAGACTTGCTGGCAGTGGTACTTCACCGCTGGATGCGGGTGCTGGCGGTGCTCCTTCGGACTCTGTTTCGTAGAAATTCGCGCGTACAAGCTCACTCAGCGCATCGAGCGCAGCCTGTGCATCCGCTCCACTGGCACGAATGGTAACAGTATCACCCTGGCGCAAGCCAAGTGAGAGGAGACTAGAGAAACTGGTGGCATCACTTTCTCGTCCGCGTCCAAATGCACGGACGTGCGCCTGGAAGCGCGCGGCGGTCTGCACAAAAAGGCCGGCAGGGCGGAAATGCAAACCGTCAGGGTTGGTCAACGTGAACTGCGCTTCGAGTGTCGTGGTCTCACCTGGGGATAGAGTTCCAGCGGGTACCAGGCGCTCCTCAGGCGTAATGTCCTCCTGGGTCAGTGGTTTGAGCAATTGCAGTTGTTCGACATGCGCCGTTTGCTCTGCCGCCTGTTGCACCTGTGCCAGTGGATGCCCAAGCGATGCTTCAAGAGCGGCTAAAATAGCTCCCTCTACGAGGGGGGCATAACTCAGACGGATGCGCTTGCGCTGCTCATCGCCCAGCATTTCAAGTGCCATGTCGGTAGACAGGATGGCACTTCCCAGGTCTAACAAGACCAGCACGCCATCGGGGCTATCTACAGACTGGATGGCAGCCAGAATTTTATCCGCCGAAGTACCCAGCAGCCGGGGCGATAGGAGTTTTGCCCTGGGACATCTGTCCAGCAAGTTCGACAACCCCCGCCGCCAGTTGAGCGCTATGGGAGACAATAACCAGCCCCACCGTCATACTACCACCTCCCTTCGGGGAGATAAGGCGACAAGAATGTGTTTATCCTGCTCTTATTCGCCTTCACACGCCTCGGCAAGACTGCGGAGGATGAGCCAGCTCGATGTTGCGCCAGGGTCCTGGTGACCAATGCTGCGCTCTCCCAGGTAACTGGCACGCCCCTTGGTGGCAAGCATGGGAATGGTGGCTTTCATGCCCTCTTCAGCGGCTGCAGCAGCACGATTGGTGATTTGGGCAAGAGTGGCGCCCTCGTCGAGAGCTTGCCTGGCGGATGCTAGAGCCGGAGTTAAAGCATCGACCATGGTTTTTTCGCCGGGCTGAGCCTTGCCACGAGCAACAATGCCTCCCAGAAATGCCTCGAGTATAGCGACGACATCGGCGGATGAGAGCTCCTGTTTTCCTGCCGCTACGCCTGCTGCTCGCAGATACGCTGTCCCATAGAGCGGCCCGCCGGCTCCTCCCACCGTTGAAACCAGCGTAGAGCCAACGGTTCGTAATCGCGTCGAGATATCCATTGTCGCCATCGTTGGAAATCTATCACGTACAGCGCTGAATCCACGATCCATGTTGATACCGTGATCTGCATCCCCAATAGCAGAGTCAAGATCGGTTAAATAAGTGCGGTTTTCATGTAGTACGTCGGCGGTGCGTTCTAACCAGCGCATGACGTCATCATTAGTCATCAATGCGGCAACCTCCCAATATAAAGGTGTCGTGGTAGTGGCACAGCGAATTACGGCGGAAATACCACGTTAGCGCCCCTACCACGACAACCAGGCAATAAACACACGAATAAACTACATACCCCAGCGCAACGCAGGAGTGTGGACCGGCGCATCCCAGTATTTGGTCAGTTCATCATCCAGGCGTACAAGGGTAATAGAAGTACCCGCAATATCCAAAGAGGTAATGTAATTCCCTATCAGGTTGCGGGCAATAGTGATCCGCTTGCCATGCAAGATGCGATGCAAGGCATCGAACACGATATACAGTTCGATAAGAGGCGTCCCTCCCATGCCATTGACCATAGCCAGGACTTGATCACCTGCCTTGAGGCCCAGGTCTTCGACGATGGGAGCAGTAAGCATCTCGGTTATCTCGAGTGCAGGGGTAAGCTTAGCACGCCGGCGCCCCGGTTCGCCATGGATGCCAATGCCAATCTCCATTTCGTCCTCACCCAACTCGAAGGTGGGCTTGCCCGCCGCTGGCACAGTACCAGAAGTCAGGGCCATACCCATGCTGCGCCCCTGCTCATTCACCTTCCGCGCCAGCGCCGCTACCTGGGCCAGGGGGGCGCCCGTCTCAGACAGCCCACCTACAATCTTCTCCAACAGCACTGTGACGCCGACACCACGCCGCCCCGCCGTGTACAGGCTATCCTGCACTGCGACATCATCATTGGTGACAACACTTTGCACATCTATTCCATCTGCCTGTGCTAATTCTGCCGCCATCTCAAAGTTCAACACGTCACCGGTGTAATTCTTAACGACGTGCAGTACACCGGCTCCACCATCGACGGCTTTCGTCGCGGCGAGCATCTGGTCAGGCACCGGAGAGGTAAACACGGCTCCAGGGCAGGCTGCATCGAGCATGCCAAAGCCGACAAAGCCGCCATGCATCGGCTCATGGCCGCTACCGCCACCAGAAATAATCCCTACCTTCCCCTTAATGGGGGCGTCCTTGCGCACAATGACTTGCTGCTCAATATCAACGCGTATAAGGTCAGAATGGGCAGCCTGCATACCTGCAAGTTCCTCTTTGACGACATCTTCTGGCTTGTTGATCAGTTTCTTCACGATGACTTGTATCCTTTCTGCATTGGAGGGATGTCTACAACACTTACTTTCTCGGCAGCCATTTGCTGCTGCATGGCAGTACGGAAATCTATACTCATCGACTGCTGCTGCTCAGGTGACCAGTTATGCTCCCTGGTCATGAGCGCAACAACATCCTCGAGAGCGCCCAAACCCCGCTGGCGATCTACAAGCGTGATCGAAGTACGACGTGCCAGCACGTCATAGGGCGTCATTGCCATCTCATTACGGCACGCATAGACAACCTCTGCCCGGACATATGGCAGATCATCAATGAGACGCCTGCCCAGCTCGGCATCGTCTTCAATCAAGTTTACTAGCTCCAGGGCTTCAGCACCGTAATTCTTTCCGAGGTGTTCGATGGTCTGCGGACTAAGCCCGAGCGCTGTCCCCTTGACCGTCAGTTCACGTTGCTTGGCAGGCCAGCCGGCGCCGCCTTGCAGGGGCAGGTGTAGCGTGGGATGGATTGGCGCCCAACCATCGCGATGACTCAATACATCTACGGTATCCTGGGCCATGCGCCGGTACGTCGTGAGCTTACCGCCAACAATTGAGACCAGGCCTGATGGGCTTTGTAATACCGCGTACGTACGTGAAAGCTTGGCCGTAGAATGCTCTGAGCTGCGCGAACGCAACAGCGGCCGGTAGCCGGCATAGACACTAACGATATTGTCCTCGGTGAGATTCACAGAGAGATAACGGTTCAAGTGTTTCAACAGATACGAGATATCTTCCTGCGTCGCAGTTGGATGATCAAGATCACCTGAACCGGTATCGGTGGTACCAAAGACCGCACGTGACTCCCACGGAACGATGAACAGAATACGCTTATCGTCGGTCTCAGGCAGAACAATCGCATCATTCCCCAGCATGATATCCGCGCGCGAAAATACAAGGTGCACACCCTTGCTCGGTTCTACCTGAACCTGTGGCTCATACCCGGTCAACTCCTCGACCTGCTCGGAGAAAACACCCGTGGCATTGACGATGTGCCGGGCATGGACGATTATTTCCTGGTTGCCAAGTCGATCATGCACATGGGCTCCGGCCACTTTGCCGTTTTCAGTCACAAACGAGGTAACTGCCGCGTAGTTAGCTATGGTCGCCCCAAATTGAGCAGCGGTGCGGATGAGGGCTAACGTGAGACGCGCATCGTTGGTCTGTGCATCATAGTAGATGAAGCCTTCTTTCAATCTATCAGTAACAAGAGCGGGAGCCAGCTCCATCACCTTTTTACGGCTCAGGTGGCGATGTCTCTTGACGCCACGTCGCCCTGCCACTGCCCCAGCCATGAGATCATACATCCAGAGTCCAACATCCATGATCAGGCCAAGCCCAAAGCCACCCGGTGTCGTAAATGGCAAACCCACGGGATGACGGTCTCCCTCGTAGAGCGGCAGGACAAAGCCAACTGGTTGTACGAGAAACGGGGCATTGAGCAGCAAGATACCGCGTTCGACGAGGGCTTCACGCACAAGGGCAAAATCAAAATTAGGAAGGTAGCGAATGCCTCCATGAACGAGCTTGGTAGATTTGCTGCTTGTGCCACTGGCAAAGTCTACTTTCTCAACAAGCGCGACCTTGTAACCACGCGCAACAGCATCCAGGGCAACTCCAGCGCCTGTGACGCCCCCGCCAATTACAAGCACATCAAATTGTTCACTACCCAGGAGGGATAGATTTTGCATGCGCACCGATGTTGATAGTGGTTGCATGGATAACCATGAACATACGAAAGTGAGAAAGCAAGAAGCCACGCGCTGTCCCACTTCCACATCTTCGTATGTTCATCCTTTCATGTGTTTGCTAAAGACTATTCGCCTGCTGCCCCCCCAGGTTCCCTAACGGCTTCACCCTTCGTCTCGGTAGTACCAGATCTCCCTAACATCTTCGCCGCCAGCACCTTGCCAATGGTGTACTCGTATATAAAGGCGCCGACTACACCTCCTGTCAGTGGCGCAACAATGGGGATCCAGAAGTAGTAATTGTCCGCTGACAAGCTGGCGCCACCGCTGACGATGGCAATCCACAGGCGCGGGCCGAAGTCGCGGGCGGGATTGATGGCATATCCGGTATTGAGGCCGAAGGAAGCACCAATCGCCACAATCAAGAGACCGATGATCAGCGGGTTGAGGTTTGACTGGACTGGCTGGTTCCGCGCATCAACGATAACCAGGATCAGGCCCACAAGCAGGGCGGTTCCTATGAATTCGTCACCGAAGGCCCCAAACGTTCCAACAAACCCCTTAGGGAAGGTGTAAAAAATCCACCCATAACCATTCCCAGTAGTTGACTGGGCAATCTGGCCAATGGTCAGATGATTCACCGACAAAGCGTGGACGAGTGCCCCTTGATAGACAAAGTAGAGGATCAGCCCAGCGGTGAATGCACCGGCTACCTGGGCTAACCAGTAGGGAAGCACCTTGTTCCAGGGATGCCTGCCGGTTGCAGCCAGCGCCAAAGTTACAGCCGGATTGATATGAGCGCCACTGATAGCTCCAGCGACGTAGATACCGAGCATAACGGCGAGACCCCACCCAAAGATGATAACAATCCACTCGTTCGCAAATGGAGTCGCGGCGTTACCTGCGCCTATGTTAGCAAAGAGGAAAACGGTCGCCACAACGCCGTCACCGAAGAGAATCAGGATCATCGTGCCAAAGAACTCTCCGATCATTTCACCGAGCGTGCCGGCCAGTGGAGAAGTTCTAGCTTCAGCTTGACTTGCCATAGATACTCACTCCTTTTCTGTGGTGAAGAGATGACGGCGAACTCAGTAGTTTGCCGCCTCCATTAAAGATTACAATAAAGATTACAAGAAGACGCGCTACAAGTCCGGCAGGAGCGCACTGCATGCGCCCCCGCAAAGAAAAAGAGAATCAGGCCTGCTCCCAGTGCATCGAGCGTTCCACGGCGCGCTTCCAATCGGCATAGAGCTTATCGCGCTGGTCGGCGCTCATCTTCGGCTCGAAGGTGCGGTCAATAGCCCAATGCTCGGCTACTTCCTGGTTGCTGCCCCAGAAGCCGGTCGCCAGGCCAGCAAGATACGCAGCACCCAGGGCGGTCGTCTCAGCAACCTGTGGCCGCTGCACCGGCACTCCCAGAATATCAGCCTGGAATTGCATGAGCAGGTTATTGACGACGGCGCCTCCATCGACACGCAAAGTCGTCACATGCACGCCACTGTCAGCGGTCATGGCCTCAAGCACATCACGGGTCTGATAACACATGGACTCAAGGGTTGCACGAGCAATGTTGCCAGCGGTCGAACCGCGTGTCAGTCCAACGATGGTGCCGCGTGCGTAGGAATCCCAGTAGGGAGCTCCCAGGCCGACAAAGGCAGGGACGAAGAACACACCACCATTATCGGAGACGGTTGCAGCTAAGGCCTCAACATCACCACTGTTTTTGATGACCCCCAGGCTATCGCGCAGCCACTGGACCGCTGCGCCAGTAATGAAGATGGCGCCTTCCAGGCAATAGATGGTTGGGCCATCACCCTGACGCCAACCAATAGTAGTGAGGAGACCGTTTTGCGAGGGAACACCTTTGGTACCGGTGTTCATGAGCATAAAGTTGCCGGTGCCATAGGTGTTCTTCGACATACCGACTTCGTAACAGGCCTGTCCAAAGGTAGCAGCCTGCTGGTCTCCTGCATCGCCAGCCATTTTAATGGCTCCACCAAAGAACTCTGGATCGGTCTCTCCGAAGACCCCACTGGATGCCTTCACCGTGGGAAGCATAGCACGAGGCACACCCAATTCCTTGAGAATGACATCGTCCCATTCACCTTTATAGATGTTGTACATGAGGGTGCGCGAAGCATTGGAGGGATCTGTCGCATGCACCCGGCCTTTAGAGAGACGCCACATCAGGAAGGTGTCGATGTTTCCGAACAGTGCATCGCCTCGCTGCGCCTTTTCGCGAACACCCGGGACGTTATCCAGTATCCATTTGACCTTCGTGCCAGAGAAATACGCATCGGTCACTAAACCCGTGCGTGCGCGAATTTCTTTGTCGAAGCCTTTCGCTTTCAACTCATCGCAAATAGGAACCGTTAGGCGGCTCTGCCAGACAATGGCGTTGAAAAGGGGCTTGCCCGTGTTCTTGTCCCAGACGACTGTCGTTTCACGTTGATTGGTAATGCCAATAGCTGCGACATCTGAGGCAGAAGCTCCTGCCTTTTGCATCGCCTGCTGAGCAACCGCGAGCTGGCTCGACCAGATCGCTTCTGGATCATGCTCTACCAGGCCCGGCGCCGGATAAATCTGCGGAAATTCTTGTTGCGCTGCGCTCACTATCGCGCCATCGTGGTTGAAGACGATCGCTCGCGAACTGGTAGTGCCCTGATCCAGGGCTAGCACATACTTTGCCATGGAAACTCTCCTTCTGCTGTGTACTATATTTAAAGATGTACCATTGAACAGCACAGGCATCCGTACCTGCGCAGGAGCTTACGCGGAAGAGCCACTGTTTGCAAGAATGCTTTTTCTGTTCCTCCTTTCACTCGTTCTTACTCGGGATATCCCTTGCGCTCACCCATCTCACCCTGATTCGCTACTGGAGCTAAGGCTTCCGGGCAAACCAGAAGGCATGGTCGCCTTCTTTTACATCCATAGCTCAGGTCGCACAACCGCGACACAGAATGCACCGGCGCGTAGCACCGCCTGCACCTGCTGATATGTATAAATCAGGCCAGACCCCATAAAAGGTAAAGGCAAGGAATGTTGTGGAACGATGTAAGGAATAACAAGCGCCGGTGAAATATCAAGCAGGTCAACAATGTGACTGTCCACCGAATCGAGGGCAACCTCCAGGCCGGCAGAATCTACTGCAAATATACGCTGAATAACCTCCAGCCCATATTCTTTGCCCAGGGCCAGGATGCGCGGATTAGCGCTGATAATACCCGCTATATGCAGTTGATGGGCGAGGTAGCGAAGTCCGGCTGTATCAGGATGTATGCCATCGATATGATCGACATTGACATAGATGACCACTTCTCGCACATAAGCCTGGTCTAGCAGAGGCCTGAGATCAAACAGGCTGCAATGCCTTACCAAAATAGCAGTTATCTGCGAGGCATCCAGGGCGCGTGCTAACTGTAGACGGTTCTCAATGATCGGTATAGTCTTTTGCTGAGCCGAAACACTGAGCAGTGACCTGGTAGACTGAGTGAGCATGCTGCACCTCTCTGTAGCAGTAAAAAACAACAAAGCCCTAAGCCATTATAATCTATCGGCTTAGGACTTCTCAATTCACTGTCCCTGGGCACATATGCAGTTGTTCAAACAGGTCATCTTTGACTGTTTTTCACGCCTTTGTGCGACACCTTCCAAAAGTGTATACTGTGGAGATCCAAAGAAACGACAATAGGAGTGCTCACTATACAAAAGCGATTAGTTTGCTATAATGATAGCATACTCAGCATCTGATCTTTTGTCAAGTGGTTTCTCGCTAACATCAGCATTACTACCGTTGGTAATAGTAATATGACCAAACAAGAGTTTTTACGTTTAGCTTACCGGTTCCCCGTAGCGGCAGCGTTGAAGTCGGATGACGATATACAGCCCGCATTGGACTCCGATGCACTGCTACTGTTTATGCTCAAAGGCGATGCCTTTCAACTGGCACCGTTCGTAACCCAGGCTCACCGGCTCGGTAAGGGTATCGTGGTCCATGTGGACCTCGTGAGCGGTATAGGGAAAGATCGCGCGGGCATCCAATATCTCCACCAGATCGGCGTTGACGCTATCATCACCAGCCGGTCTCAACTTGTCTCCGCTGGCCACGCCGAGGGAGTAGTAACGATTCAGCGTCTTCTCCTGGTAGATGACTCTGCTTTGGAAACAGGGGTGCGCACTATAGCTCGGGCCGCTCCCGATATCGTAGAAATACTCCCCGGTATTATTTTTCCAGAGGTTGCATCGACACTGCAACAGTTGTTGCCTGGCCCTTTCATCGCCGGCGGTTTTATCCGCGAAGCTGCAGAGGTGGCTCGTATCCGGGCCGCAGGTGCGATATTGAGCAGCAGCAGCACTTCCGCACTTTGGTATCGCACATCTGGTTAAAGCTTCTATAGAGAAAAGAACCCAATACTGGTCACCTTCGTCTCAGGCCGAAGGTGGAGGAATTCCTGACGCCTAAAGAGAAGCGGAAGCGGCAGATACGCAATCGCATGGTATATAATGATTGGAGACTGCATGGCTTTGTGCAGATGCTTGCATCTAAGCGTTTACGCTTTGGGAAAGAGTTCTCTATAATAAGCACACGTGATAGAACCAGGATGCGCCATGTCTGCAAACACAAACAGGACATGCCGCTCTGGAAACGCACGTATTACTGTGTGAACTGCGGCTTGGTGATGGACCGTGACGCGAACAGCGCGGTCAACATGTACCAGCGGTTCGTTGCCTGGCCTGGGCCACACACTCAACTCTGAGTGCGGTGTCCTGCATGAGTGTGCAGGAATCAATACATGCGCATATGTTTTGAAAGGCAGAATCTAGCGATGTTTAACGCTCCTAACCTGCTCAGCTCCAGTCGAATTGCGGCAACAATCCTGGTCTTCGCGCTGGTTCTAGTCAACCAACCCTGGGCTTTTTTAATCGCGACAGTCGTGTTTTTCCTGGCTTCCATCACAGACCTGCTAGATGGCTACCTGGCCCGGCGCTATCATATCGTCTCACCGCTCGGCGTCTTCCTGGATCTGACCGCCGATAAGGTGTTTGTCTCCGCCATTCTGGTCGCTTACGTACAGCTTGGTCTTGTTCCCGCCTGGATCGTCGTGATTATTATTGCCCGCGAATTCTTAGTCACCGGCTTGCGTTCAATGGCAGCAGCTAAAGGAACTGTCATCCCTGCCGGGAAATTGGGAAAACAGAAAACATTCATCACGCTGGTTGCCATTGGCGGGGTGATGCTGGCAAAAGGGGTAGGCGCAAGCCACCTCTCTCTGTTCCCGCTGATGCTCAATTTCAACAATCCCATGTTGAACGTGGGCGATTACTTGCTCTTGATCGCAGATGCCTTGATGGTGCTTGCCGCTATCTGGACCGTCATGTCCGGTGCCGAATATACCCGTAGCGCATGGCCGATCTTACAAGGAAAGGAAAACACAGCAGTTTCAAAAGCCTGAATGCCAGATTCGCTAAAAGCCAATCATGCCTGTACTTTCGAAGAAGGACCATTTGTGGAAGCTGGATGCTCTTCGGCATTTACGTTCTGCCCAAACTTGCGTTCAGTACCCGCCAGCAAGCGCCCAATGTTGTCATAGTGGAAAATAATGACCAGTGCTGGTCCGACCACCATAAAGACCATCTGCGCCAGGCTAACTTTGCCGATGAATGCCGGATCAAGCTTTCCGATAATGAAAAAAAGAATGCCACAGAGAATCGATGTCAGGCTGCCAACGATAGAGCCCAGCGATACGAAGCGCGAAATCGCTATAGTGCTGAAAGTAGTCACCGCTGCAATTAAGAAGGCCAGCGGGGAAATGACGAGCAATGCCCCAGCACCCGTCAATACACCTCGCCCTCCCCTAAATCCAATGAAAATGGGATAACAGTGGCCTATCAAGGCAGCCAGGCCAGCCACCGTCGGCCCCCAACCCGCACCATAGAAGAAAGGAACGAGAGTAGCAACAAGCGTTGGACCTATTCCTTTAGAGAGATCAAAGACTAAAACGATCAGGGCTGGCACTCTGCCTAGAGTGCGCAGAACGTTGGTAGCGCCTGTTTTATGGCTGCCATAAGCACGAATATCAAAATCTTTGCCGCGAAGAAGTTTACCCATCCAATAGCCGGCAGGAATGGAACCCCAAAGATATCCAATAACTGCCATAAGTAGGAGCTGACCTAATGTGACTGCCATAGTCTCTCTCCTTCAAGCAAAAGCTACGCATTACCCTTATTATAGATAGGTTATAGCATAAAAGGCAACTATGCTACCCAGCTACTTACAGATTTACACGGCATTTTTCGAAGATCCTCAAACTGTATTGATCCACTTAGGCCTGCATGAGATGGTATAATAGAACAGAATATGGTGAGGGCTTTATGAAGGAGATACTATGCTACCTCGCGTGGTTGTAACTGGAATGGGATTACTTACTCCTGTGGGCAATGATGTGCTATCAACATGGGAGGCGCTGTGCCAGGGGAAATCTGGCGTTGGACCGATTACGAGCTATGATACGAGTCAATTTCGCGTGCATTTCGGCGCTGAGATCAAAAATTTCGACCCCCTCCTCTTCATGGATCGGAAAACAATCCGCCATACCGACCCATTCGAACACTTCGCCGTAGCTACTGCCAAACAAGCATTGATCCAGTCAGGCCTGAAGATTACAGAAGAGAATGCTGACGACATTGGCGTATACATTGGCAGCGGGGTAGGTGGCCTGGCGACATACCATGAGCAGTTCCAGATCCTCTTCCAAAAGGGGCCTGATCGTATCAGCCCGTACTTCCCAACCATGTCTATGGTCAACGCAGCCCCTGCCATCGTCTCGATCTTAACAGGAGCGAAGGGGCCGAATTGGGCCACCGTTTCTGCTTGTGCCACAAGTAGTAATAGCATAGGAGAGGCCTGGGAGACGATTCGCCGAGGCGATGCCAGGGCCATGATTGCTGGCGGCTCCGAAAAAGGTCTCACCCCGCTTGCCATGGCAGCCTTTGAGAATATACATGCTGTCTCTCGGCGTAACGATGATCCTCAGGGAGCGAGCCGCCCCTTCGATGTTACACGCGATGGCTTTGTGATGGGCGACGGTTCAGGTATGTTGATCCTGGAGGAGATGGATTTCGCCAGGGCCCGTGGAGCAACAGTCCTTGCTGAGATAGTGGGTTATGGCTCAACTGCAGATGCTTATCATGTGACCGAGCCTACGCCAGGAGGAGAAGGTCTGATGCGAGCTATGAGTCGCGCGCTGCGAAAGGCTGGCTTGCGACCCGAGCAAGTCGACTACATCAATGCTCATGGCACTTCGACCCGTTTCAATGACCGCAGCGAGACGCAAGCCATCAAAAGCGGCTTTGGAGAATACGCCTATCGAGTGCCTATCAGTTCTACTAAATCAATGACTGGACACACAATGGGAGCATCTGGAGCTATCGAGGCTGCAATCTGCGTTTTGAGCATTTTGACGGGGGTAATACCACCAACGATCAACTTGCATCATCCTGATCCTGAATGTGATCTGGACTACGTGCCCAATGAGGCGCGACAGGCGGGAGTGCGTGTTGCCATGTCAAATTCGATGGGTTTTGGTGGTCACAATGCCTGTCTGATTTTCAAGCGGTTTGAAGAATGAACCGGCGTTGAGCAGGATGAGAAACAAAGGAGTGGAAGGATGGAATCCATTCGACGCCCGGTAGCTCTGGTTACTGGAGGATCACGTGGTATCGGAGCCGCTACAGCGCTTGACTTGTCAGTTCACGGCTATGATGTAGCAATCACTTACCATAATAAAGCGGCTCGAGCGAGTCAGGTCGTTAATGAAATGACGCAGCAGGGCGCACGTGCGCTTGCTGCGTGCTGCGACATAACACAGCCGGCGGACATCGAGCGACTCTTCGCGACGCTCAGTGATTGGAGTGGTCGCCTGGACCTCCTGGTACTCAATGCTGCTGGTGGTCTAGAACGTGACCTTGTCGCTACTGATCCGTCCTATCCTATGCACATCAATCGCGATGCACAACTGGCTCTTCTCGATAGCGCGTTACCCCTTATGCTCGAAGGAGGCGTCGTTGTTTTCGTCACAAGCCACTGGGCGCATCTGCACGGCCAGGTGGATTACATACCTGCCTATGCTCCTGTCGCCGAAACGAAGCACGCAGGCGAACAGGCACTCCGAGCACGGCAGAAGGATTTGGCTGACCGGGGTATTCGCTTACTCGTCGTTACCGGTGATTTGATCGAGGGGACGATCATGGCCAGGTTGATGGAGCGGGTCGCGCCAGGTCTTACTGAAGAGAGGCGACAACGAGGCGGCAAGCTGCCTACGGTTACTGAAATGGGCCAGGCAATTGTGAAGGCAGCAATGGATGCAACACTACCAAATGGTCACACTATTGTGGTAGGTGGCGCATTGGACACATTCGATCGCCGAAAGTAGGCCCATATCAGCTTATCGGGCTGGTATGAGGTATTGTGGCCATTGCGTTCCTATTGATGGAATAGTGGGTTGTACCAAAGTGTTATAACTATTGCAGTTAAATCATCAGTACTGTATCATAACAGAGGACAGTTCGAGATCAGCGCGGGGCGCAATCGATTGCGCCCCCCACAAGTTTTACAAGTGGTCGGGGTATACGTCAGCGCCACCTCCATGGACGGTAGATGTCCCTTAAGGTGCGCTTTGTCATGCCCATTGGGAGGGTTGTGTGACACTAAAGGGATTACTTACACTTTTGACACAGCGGTTAGAATTTCGCCGCCTGGTACAACGACTTCAAGACGCAGAGGGTTTGCCAGCCCTCACCGGAATTACCGAATCCGCACGCCCTTATGTTATCGCCGCGCTCGCATCGGTGCTTAAACAGCCCCTACTTGTCGTTGTTGCTGACGAAACACAGGCCAATCTGGTAGCGGATACCCTCAAGGCGCTGGTTCAGCAGCCCAGCGACGTGCTGTACATGCCTGACCGCGATGCGCTGCCCTATGAGCGGCTGATTAGCGATGCAGAGACAACCCAACAGCGTATGAACGCGCTGATTTCTTTAACCGAGCGCGAACGCAATGCCGTTGTTGTCTGTTCGGCGCGAGCGCTCACCCAACCCGTCATACCGTCACAAGAACTCTCGGCTTCACTCTATAGCCTGAAACCTGGGCAGGAAGTCGATCTGACGCTGATGCTCGAGCACCTCTATAATCTAGGCTATGAGCCTGTAACGGAAGTGGAAGAGCCAGGACAGTTTAGCCATCGCGGTGGTATCATCGATCTCTTCCCACCAACGCTGCTGCGCCCTGTGCGCGTCGAGTTTTTCGGCGATGAAATTGAATCGTTGCGCACCTTTGACCAGGCAACTCAGCGTTCGCTCAACCCGATTGCCTCCTGCATAATCGCACCGGCTCGCGAGGCCTTGCCCCTGCGTGGACCAGCGGCAGTGAACGAACTAGAACAGCTCAATAGCAGTATGCTGCACCACGACGCAGAGGAACGCTGGAAGCGCGATCTTGAAGAACTGCGCCACGGGCGCTCGTTTGACGATATCACCTTCTATCTGCCTTACTTGCACGCGCAAGCCAGTGTATTGGACTATCTCCCCGCCAGCGGCCTTGTTATTCTCGATAATCCTGAGAGCATTCAGAATCGCATCTCCGAACTCGATGCCCAGGCCCAGGAAATGAAAGAACGCTTCGAGCGAGACCGCGAGAATCCCACACGCTTGCGCAAAGCGAATATCACCTGGAATGACCTGGAGCCTCGCTTGCAGCAGCGCCGTCAACTACGCTTCGCCGATATCCTCTCGGCCAGCGAGGGCGATTTTGACGCACGCCAGCACGGTGGCACCGAACACTTGATGCCATCATTTAGCGGCCCCAATTCTTACGGAGGTCGGCTGCGGGCCTTTGTCCAGGATTGTCGCAAAGCCCTGGACAGCCTTGAACGAGTTGTGATTGTGACGGCGCAGGCGCGAAGATTGGCCGAGGTATTGAGCGATGAATCCATCCTGGACGAAGCTACCATCCATGTAAGCCCCGGCACGAATATTAACGAAGCGCCTGAGAGCAGTTCTGTTACACTCATCCAGGGCCAACTGACGGAGGGCTGGCAATCACGTGGGTTAGCCCTACAGGTCTTTACCGATACCGAAATCTTTGGCTGGTCGAAACGACAAAACGCGCCGAGACGTAAGCCTATTACACCGGCTTCATTTCTGGCGGAGCTTAATCCCGGTGACTACGTAGTGCACCAGGAATATGGCATCGGGCGCTTCGAAGGACTTGTCAAGCTCAACAGCACCGGGGTCGAGCGCGAATACCTGCTCATTCGCTATGCAGGTACCGATAGGTTGTATATTCCAACCGACCAGTTAGACCGCGTCACACGCTACATCGGTATGGGAGACGCGGTTCCGGCCCTCAGCAAGCTAGGAACGACAGAATGGGCCCGCGCCAAGACCAAGGTCAAAGAGAGTGTACAGGATATTGCAAGAGACCTCCTGCGCCTGTACAGCGCGCGAGAGGCAATGCAGGGTCACGCATTCCCACCCGATTCCGATCAGCCCTGGTTGAAGGAGTTGGAAGACGCTTTTGCATACGAAGAGACTCCCGACCAGGCTCAAGCTATTGAAGAGGTCAAAGCTGACATGGAGCGTCCACGACCTATGGATAGGCTGGTGTGTGGTGACGTTGGCTATGGTAAAACCGAGGTTGCGCTGCGTGCCGCTTTCAAGGCAGTTCTCGATCAGCGCCAGGTAGCTATTCTGGTCCCAACAACAGTACTGGCTCTACAACACTTTAATACATTCAAGGACCGGCTGAAAGCCTTTCCTGTGCGCGTTGAGTTGCTCAGCCGCTTCCGTTCGGAAAAAGAGCAGAAGCAACTCCTGGAAGACCTGGCGCTGGGCAAGGTGGATATTGTCATTGGTACGCATCGCCTGCTACAGAAAGACGTGGTTTTCCTTAACCTGGGCTTGCTGGTCATCGATGAAGAGCAGCGCTTTGGCGTTGCGCATAAGGAGCTGCTCAAGCAGTTGCGCAACGAGGTTGACGTGCTCACTATGACCGCGACTCCCATCCCGCGCACGCTGCACATGTCGTTGGTGAATGTGCGGGACATGAGCGTCATTGAGACTCCACCCCAGGAGCGGCTGCCGATACGCACGGCTATACGCGAGTTTGACGAGAGCCTGATCCGGGAGGCGATCCTGCGCGAGATCGACCGGGGCGGGCAGGTGTTTTTCGTGCACAACCGCGTGCATGGTATCCAGGTGATCGCACAGAGGCTCCAGCGTCTCATACCAGAGGCGCGCATCGTGGTTGGTCATGGCCAGATGCCCGAAGATCAACTGGAACGGGTGATGATGGAATTCTCCAATGGAGGATATGACGTGCTGGTTTCAACGACCATCATTGAAAATGGCCTGGATATTCCCAATGCCAACACCATCATTGTGAATAACGCGGCTCTTTTTGGCCTGGCACAACTTTACCAACTGCGAGGGCGCGTTGGCCGCGCTACACATCAGGCTTATTCCTACTTCCTCTACAACAAGGATACAAAACTGACTCCTGTTCAGGAGAAGCGCTTACGCGCCATCTTTGAAGCAACCGAACTAGGCGCGGGCTTCCGCATCGCCATGAAAGATCTAGAGATTCGTGGCGCCGGCAACCTGCTGGGTGCAGAACAATCCGGCTTTATGAACTCGGTCGGCTTTGACCTGTACACGAAGCTGCTCGCCGAAGCGGTCGAGGAGATGCAAGGCAAGCGCGTCGAGGCCAGAACGCCAAACGTGCTCATCGATCTTCCACTCGATGCATATATTCCTGATGAGTACATCGGAGACCGTACGCTGAAAGTGAAATTCTATCAGCGCATGGCAAACCTGAGTCAGCCCGAACAGATCGAGGCCATGGGGGCAGAACTGAATGACCGTTTCGGCCCGCCTCCGCTGCCGGTCGAGAACTTACTGGCGATGGTGCGCTTGAAGGTAGAGGCAGCAATGCTGGGATACGAGGCCATTTCTGCGAAAGATAATGAGTTTGTGCTGACGGTAAGGCGCACCATCGTTCCCAATCGTATCGTCCTGTATCGCCGTTTCCGTAACGAAGCCCGCGTGCAACAGGGGGTAATCCGTATTCCGCGCCGCCTGCTAGGATCAAATTGGATGGAGCAACTCCGCGAGCTGTTACCGACGATCACCGCAGCGGCATAATAACAACCGATCACCATAGCGGCATTATCCGCATTATGGCGATTATCCCAAGATAGCAACCAGCCCCTGCTCTTGCAGTTCGCTGAGGGTCAGCTCAACCTCTTGAATATCTTTACCCGTGCAACGAGAAAGGTCAGCAATGGTACGGCGACCATCAACCAGGAAATAAATAAAGCGTTGACGACGGGTGAGTGGTAGCGATAGCACCTCCCGCTCAACCCCACGCTTCTGTGGGATCAGCCACTCAATTCCTGGAGTATACGCATTCTTACGAGAAGCATTTCCATCGCCTTGAGCTTGCACATCGGGCAATCCTGTGGAAGTGTTACCATTAAGTGAGGGAGGTTGCGGCTTAGGTGAGGAGAAAGCGGCGGCATTGCTTTTCCCGGAAACCGGAGTGCCAGCAGGCTGCTTTGAATCTTCAGTAGTAATGGTAAAATAGACATTACGCCACTGCAGCAGCCAATTTAGGGCATCCTGGCCAACCAATTGCCCTACACGAGCGTAGATAGGTTGACCAGCTTGAAGATATAATTCACCTTCCTCCACTCTTCCCCCTTGCGTGTGTTCTATCGTCAGCATGCCATTTTGTCGCCTCACACGAGCCAGCGCTAGCACTTCATCCAAACTCTCTGCCTTATTTTTAGCCATTGTGCTCAAATACCCCCCTTATGGTTGTTTCGCCCTCTCAAGCTACGGGGATCATGTTTAAGGCTGGGACATATCCGATAAAATTGCTCGTTAGTGCTATATGCACATTGATATGACCATCTCCATATACGTTTATACCATAGTTATGGACGAATATGGAAGTAGAAAGTATCTCAAATTCGGTACCGGCCGAATTTTTTAACGTGTTTTTTATCCGAAGCTACCTGGTGCGGCGTGTGTGCATTAAATAAAACATCATGGCCTGCTTGTATTCAAGCAGACCGGCATGTCCAGTGGCAATGATTTGATCGGAGAGATTGAGCAAGGTCGAGACAACTTGTAGCCGTGTCTCATCAAAGCCATCTTGCTGGCGCAGCATTTCAAGCAACTGCGTAGCACTCTGACCGGAAATATCTAAACCGGCACTTACCGCCTCTACACGCAGCCATGTAACAAGCTGATGCTGCAATTGCTCGAAAATCATCATATCTTCATCGCCAACAAGCACAGTCGAGCTCCCGGCTGTTCTAGGAGACACTTCCATCATCGGAGCCTTTGCAGCCTGGGGCAGATCTCTCACTTGCACTTTTAACGGAGGAGCGGCCGGATGTTGTATCCGCTCGGGCGCACGCACCGGAGGAGCCGCTGGCCCCGCAGATTTAGAGGGTGCTGGCACATAGGGAGTCACCACATCTTCAGATACAACCACGCGCTCTATTTTATGGACAGGTGGGGCAACTGGCGCAGGTACAGACGCAGCAGGTGAGGTTAAAGGATTGGTAGTTTTTGAACCCTGTACGGTTGGGGCTTCTCCTTGAGGGGCCGGCTTGTTCGCAGCTGTACGCTGATAGGGCATTACCTCGGGTTCAACAGTGCTATTTCCGTTCACGGTTGAGCGACTGCGTATCGAGCGTCTCGCAGGCACCCCGTGCAGCCGGGCATCGTTGGCTTTAATTTCCCCTCGCACCTCTTGAAGTTGCTGCTGCAATTGCATCGCAGTAGCATTCACCTGGTCCCAATCCGGTTCTGACTGCCCAATTCTATTCGTTGCAGACCAGGAAGTCACTGGCCGGGGGCTACCAAAAGACCCACCCGCGGCCTGGCGGCCCGTCAGGTGTCCTCTCAGTCCTTCTATCACCGACAAGGAAGCAGAGTCGATCAGCATGCGAACATCGGTCATGCGCTTACGGCCTTGCTCACCAAAGAAAGTACGATTCCGCTGGACAAAGTGAATAAATAAACGTTCGATCTGGTGTTGCAGGTCAGGCGACATGACATCTACGCGGCCCCAGGCGTTGAAATCGACCGAACTCAGAAACTGCCAGACTTCCTGGCGTTTTGCTCGATCCACGGGGCGCGTGCGTAAGGAGTTAGTGCGGTAATCAAAAAACCGCGGGTAGCAGAAATTAGCAATCAGTGTCTCTGCTAATTCTGCTTTCAGACGCGCAAGTTCAGTAGGCGGAAGTTGATTTACTAGCATGCCCACACCCACACCTCTTTCGTTTCGAATCATGTAAACTTCTAAGAAATTTCAGTGAACAATTGTAAACGCATCCAATTGCACTGCATTAGTTCCGTTGACCGGGATCACTGTCTCCGGCGCGTTCACGATATGTAAAGGAAGCCTGTCAGTTACAGCCCTTATTGTACCGAAAGGAGACACTGCAGGCAAGAGTGCGATTGCCACATGGGCTAGCCCACCTGGTACATTACCTATCCAGAGAGTGTCGCTGGTAGTACGCAGCACACTTCCCGGTTTCCATGTGCTGGTCGGACACCAGGCTAAAGCGGGGAAATCGATACTCGAGAATTGCTCCTTCCCGTTTTTATCGATGAGCAGCACCAATATCTCCAGCGGTGGGGGGTTAGGTGTGTTTACCTTCCAAAAAGCAGTCACCTGCATAAAAGGGGTAACTATGCTAAACGCGGTAGGAGGCGCAACACTATAACCAACCAGGCTTATATCAGCAGCAGAACTATTACTGGGCATGAAATCAACCTGTAGCGCATGTGTTACTGCCTGTGGTGATACGCGCGCAAATGAGCAGAAGCTATCCGGGAGATCCGGTATAACCTCGTCACCAATTTGGGTGGGTGAATATGGCGATATGCCGGGTGAAGGAAGTCCTCTTTTAAGAAGAAGATACCCATCCTGTGCCGCAACAACTCCGTATCTCCCATTCAGCAATACCCGCTTCACTTCAGTTGTGTACTGATTATACTGGTACGGATACGTGGTGCTGGTAATATCTAGAAAGATATAATTGGCGTTGTCATCATCATAAGGAAACTGGTAGATATTGGTGCGTTCACTGATGTGCGGGACAAGGGTGGATTGAGCGGATACAGATGCCAAGGCAGGGATCATCTCAATAAAACGCTGAGCCAGCGCATCATGAGCGGTCACATGCGGCCACCCAAACCCCCGCGAGAATGGCAGCGCGCCGTAAGTGAAATCCACGCTCACTACATTAAAAAGTACAAAGCCGAGCAGCACGACAAGCGAGGCTGGACGTATCCAGCGTTCCAGGCGCCAGGAGGCAGCAACAGGTTTTTCCCCTACCTGCACCTGTGCCTGCTCATTCTGCTCACGTATGCGCCTGACGAACCACTGCACTAACCAGATGATAACCACGATAGCCTCGATGGTTGCAAAGATCAGCACAGGCACGATCTCCGCGCTGTACTGAAAGATGCCGAGATACTGATTAAGATCGGCACTAAACAGGTTTAGTGCCATCGAGGGTACGGCAAGCACAAGTACCCAGGGGGCAAGCAGTGGCAGATACCCCGCCGGACCCAGTAATGTACGCAAATATTGAAGGTGGTTATGTTCTAAAACATGCTGATGGAGCATGCTGAGTGGATGCCTTACTATATGGAGTACGATTTGAAGAGGACCGCTGCCCAGGTAGGCATAACGCGAAGCCAACAATGGGCGCCCTGTGGGGCTGAACAGGCGAAACATCAGCAACTCCACTACCACCCAGACGGTTGCAAGCGCCACCAATCCCAGGCCAGAACGCCACCGGTGTTGAAAGAGCATCGACCAAAGGCCAAAACAGGCAATAACCACCGGCAACTCTTCTTTACAGGCCATCGAAAGAATGGCAAAGACGAAGAGCCAGACGGTACGCCTGGTATACATGAAATACAGCGTAAAAAGCAAAAGGGCAGCTGTCAGGGTAACAGCATGAAATTCAAAGATGCTCGCCTGCTGTTGCGCCGGGTAGAGTAAATAAAGCAGAGCGATCACCACAGCAGCCAGGTCGTTTCGTAGACGCAGGCGTGCCAGCCAGAACGCAGGATAAGCCCCGCTGGCCACAACCAGCGTTTGAATCACCAGGAGCGTTTTTGGGCCAGCCCAGATCAGGTAAGAAAGCGAGATTGGAAAGAGAATTGGCTCAAAGTGAATAGCAAAACGTGAAAAACCGGCGAAGCCGTAACAATTGGTATCGCTCACAATATTGCAAATAGTCTGGTGGAAAAGTTGCCCGTGCAGAAGGCTCCAGACCACCTGGTCCATGATGCCCATGTCCTCGGCAGCAGTTTGAAAAGCATCTTGCCGGCCTGTTAAAACAACAATAAAATAGGCTGAGAAGAGCAGGGCCATCAGGGTAACAAGACCCATTGCAATCCAAAACCATTTTGTGTGGGGCAATGGTTCGGGATCTGGATAGAGATAGAGACGATTGAGCCATACAGCCACACGTTTCCGCCAGGTCATTTTACTCACCCACAGTCCCTCCTTCAACGGGCACACTCACAGGTAGTTTCACCGGAACTGCACCAGAACCTGGTGCTTCCAGGTCTGGCTCACCCGGCATGTGCGTTTGCGACCCTTGCTGGATGCTGCGTACCTGTTTTCCGCCGCTCAGATAGGCGATACTTACACAAATAACCTCGGCTATCGTCGAAACAAAACGGGAGAGCAGCGCTATAACCGTCGCCAGGCCGACAGGCAGGGGCAATGCCAGCGCAAAGAGACCCACAATTGCTGCTTCGCGAAACCCCAGTCCACTAGGAGTGATAAAACTGACAAAACCTATATCCCAGGCCAGGGCATAAATACCAATGCAAATCGGCAACGCTACAAGAGGAGCGCCCGGCCAGAGCGCCAGCAGCAGTACATAAAAAGCACAGCCCGCCACCAGCCAGCTTGCGCACCAGGCTAAGGTGACAAGCAAAATATCACTGTAGCGCACTGCAAGCTGTACAGGATTGCGTTTCAACAGGCGCAACACCAGGTTGAGCAGCCCATTAAGCACACGAGGGTGCAAGATGACGAGCAGCGCAAATATGCTTGCGCTACCAAGAATGTCCACCAGCGGTCCGTTGGGCAGCGAACCAATCGCGCCGAAGTCTCGCCAGAACAAAAGGCTGGCGGAGAACACGAGCATACCCGCCGCAAGTTTTGTGATCAGCTCAATCGTCATGCTGGCAAAAGCAACGGGGCGCGAAACGCCATACTTTCCCACCCACAGAATACGCGTCAAGATATGCCACACATTGCCGGGTACATAACGCACGAATTCAGAAGCCAGGTAGATACGCAGGCATATTCTCAAACCCAGCCGCGCCCCAAGGCGCGCCAGGATGTTCTGCCAGATCAAGCCATAGGACACTTCCTGCAACATAAAGCCGAAAAAGGCCAGGCCAAGCAGCCAGAGATTCCATTGAAAAGTATACGCAGTCAGCTGGCTCCAGTTGTTTTTCACCTGGTTCAGAAATAATGCCAGAATCACCACTGGCAAGCCAATCTGCAATACCCGCTTGCCAATTTTCTTAAAAGTGGACCTGCGCATCAGTCAAGTTCCTGCCTGATACTGTACTCCTCATCGGACCTGAAAGCATAGTGGCGAATCATCTCGCTTTGCAGGCCCGTCATAAAGAAATTCACGCCAATGATCATCAAGAGGATACCCACGAAGAGAAGTGGCTGGTTGTGGATCGGCTCATGCGAAACAAAACTGCGAATGACCACAAAAATGTCTATCAATGCGCCAACAAAGAATGTCCAAAAGCCCAGCGGACCGAAGAATCGAAGTGGTGTCCGTAAAAAGGTCGTCAGAAAAAGCACATTTATCAGATCTATCAGTCCCCGTCCGAAGCGCCTTGCACCAAACTTCGATACGCCATATTTACGTGGGTGATGGCGCACCTTAATCTCTGTGATGCTGTACCCTCGCCAGTGCGCCA